>Ga0111538_10011034_pt1 | contig 11997 bp, 18 predicted proteins | sample SoiMethybrSBSTD1_FD_79669 | JGI IMG/M metagenome (GOLD analysis project Ga0111538, IMG submission 79669) | Bulk soil microbial communities from a Populus tree surrounding site in Tennessee, USA - Soil MetaG P. TD hybrid SBSTD1 (version 2)... | ecosystem: Environmental > Terrestrial > Soil >...
GCCGCGACCGCACTCATCCACAGGTGCGAGCGAACGCCGGACTCGTGCGTCAGCGCGACGAAGGCGTCGTCGTCGGTGCGAGCGCCGGTGCGCCGGGCGTCCAGCTCCGCGTAGACCTCCGCCGCAGGGCCGAAAAGCTGAAGCGCCTGGTCGACGAGGTGACTGCCGAGGTCGTAGAGCAGTCCGCCCGCGTCCTCGCGCTCCGGAGACTCCCGCCATCCGCCCGAGAGCTCGGGGCGCCAGCGCTCGAAGCGCGACTCGAAGCGCGCGACCTGCCCGAGCTGCGCGGTCTCGAGGAGCCGCCGGACCGTCAGGAAGTCGCCGTCCCAGCGCCGGTTCTGGAAGACGGTGAGCATCAAGCTCCGTTCGCGCGCCTCGTCCACGAGGGCACGCGCCTCGTCCGCGCTCGCGGCGAGTGGCTTGTCGACGACCACGGCGAGGCCGGCGGTCACGGCTGCGCGAGCTAGCGGGACGTGGAAGCGATTCGGCGAAGCAACAACCGCTAAGTCCAGCTCGCGCGTACGCTCCCACACCTCGTCGGCCGAGTCGAGCAGGAGGGCCCCCGGATGCTCGCGCCGGGCCCGCGAGCGGCGCTGTTCGTCGCGGGTGACGATCGCGGCGAGCTCGAGCCCGTCGACGGAGGCGATCAGCGGCGCGTGGAAGACAGCTCCGGCAAGGCCGTAGCCGAGCAACGCGACGCGAATCGGCGGGGCCACCGCCGTGCCACCCTAATTCAGCGGCAGGAAAAACGTGTCCGTCTGCTCGCACTCCGCGGCCGCGCGATCGAGTACGGCCAGCACGTTGGCCTGCGTCTGCCGCGGGCGGTCGTTCCACTCGACCAGGGAGTCGGAGTCGACCAACTCCGCAAGCGCATAAAGCGCGGTCGCGAGCTCGGCCATCGGCAGCTCGCCGCCTCGGGATGCCTCACGCTCGAGGACCGCGACGATCGCGCCGAGCAGCGACCAGCTCGCGGCTCGCTCGTCCCACGGAGTGACCTGCGTGCCGGCGCTGTCGCGCGCCTCGGAACCGCTGCACCACGCCTCGGCAACGAGGGCTCGCGCTTCGCGCAAAAGTCGGGCCGCCGCGCCCATGCCGCTCTCGTCCCCCCGCTCCATCGGCCTAAACGGACTTCCGCTGTAGGATCGTCGTGATGGAGGGCCGGGCGGAGCGGATCGGGCGGAACGAGGCACTTTTCCGTGAGGTCAACGAGAGCATCGAACGCATCAGCGCGACGCTCGAGGTCAGCGACGACAGGTTGCAGATTCTCTGCGAATGCGGTGTCCCGACCTGTCTCGAGCAGCTCTACGTCCCGATGTCCGACTACGAGAGGGTTCGTGCCGGGTCTACTCTGTTCCTGATCAAGCCGGGCCACGAGCATGGGGACCTCGAGGAGGTCGTCGAGGAGCACGACGGGTATCACGTCGTCCGGAAGCAGGATCCCGATGCCGCCCGCGTCGCGCGGGAGCTCGACCCCCGAGACTAGGAAGCCGAGAATCCCGAACGGTCGCGCGTGACGCGGGCGCCGATGCGCTCGGCGCCTGCCAGGCGCACCGACACGTCGTCGAACCGGTAGGCGTACCGGTTGCAGGCCGCCCTGCCGGCGGTCCAGCTCTCGGTTGTGACGACCGGGCGCCAGGAGCCGGCGTCGGTCGGGAGGTACGCGGGCCGTCCGACCGCGCGCCCGTCGACGAAGGCGCGCCAGATGTCCGTGCCGGTCTCGCGGACGCCGAAGCGGTAACGGCGGCCCACCACGGCCGGGCCGAGGTCGAAGAAGCGCCGCGCCTGTCCAAGCGAGACCTCTTCGACGTACAGGCGCAGGCCGAGTCGCGGAAAGGCGGCGAGGCCCGCCTGCAGCCACTCGCTTGTGTTTCCGCGGCCGGCGTGGGCGCCGCCGACGCCGACCCACGCGGCCGCGTGGCCGGTTGTGACCGACGGCCGGCTCAGCGCCGCGATCGTGGCGGAGACGTCGCCCGATCCGTCACGGCCCGCGTAACCCGCGTAGGTGTAGCCGTGGGCGCAATTTGCGAGGCCGGTCCGCGGCGACGCCGGCGCCGGTGCGGCGACCAACGAGGCGACGGCAACGCAAGCCGCCGCTGCGACTGCCCTGCATCCCACGGAACTCCCCTTCCTCTCCCGCCCACAACGGTACGACAGTCGAGGTGGTTACGGCAACTGGCCGACCGGCTGGGCTCGACCCGCTCGTGTGGCGAGGTACGTCGCCAGGCAGAGCCCGGCCAGGATCACGTACGGCGCCGAATCGCCGGCCACGCCGGCCAGCGCGCCCCCTGCCGCGGGGCCAACCAACGCGCCGACACCCCAGCACGCGTTCATGAGACCGAAGGCGAGGCCCTGCGCCACGCCGGCCTGCTCGGCCCCGTGGGAGATCAGGCCCATGCCGGGTGTGTAGAAGGCCCCGTAGGCGACGCCGGCCGCGATGACGAGCGGCGCGATCAGAGCCGGATCCTTTGCGACCGCCAGCGCGATCGAGACGGCGATCGACCCGAGCAGCGCGGCGCGAAGCGGCGCAATCAGCCCGCGCCGATCGGTAAGGCGGCCGAGCAGGGGGTTCAGCGCCGTTTCGATCGCGGTCGTCGCGACGAAAAGCGCGCCGATCGCGATCGAGCCCCAGCCGTGCCGGTTGAGCTCGAGCGGGACGAGCACGACGAGAACGCCGAACAGCAAGGCCGGCAAGGCAATGAGCCAGAGGCCGGCGATGAGCGACCGCTCTCCCAGGGCTGCGAGGCCGGCTCTGAGCGGTTGCCGCTCCGGCGCGATGCCGGGCATCGTCGCGGCCCAGCCGACAAGCGCGGCGCCCGCCGCAGTGACGCCGAGAAACGCCGTACGCGTGCCGACGACGCCCGCGAGCGCGCCGAGCACCGGCCCCAGCAGCGCGCCGAAGACGGCGGCGCCCATCGTCGTTCCGATCAGCTCGCCGCGGCGCTGCCGGGGTGTCGAGCCGATCACCCAGGCGAGCCCGCCTGCCCAGGAGCAGGAGCTGCCGACGCCCTGGAAGAAGCGCGACAAGCCCAGCGTCCAGACGTTTCCGGCGAGCGCGAAGCCGAGGCTCGCCACCGTCATCAGCGTCAGCCCGATCAGGACAGTGCGCTTCGGGCCTAGGCGAATCGTGGCAAGGCCGCCAGGGACGGCGCCGACCAGTGTTCCGGCCGCGTAAGCCGCGACGAGCGCACCGGCGCCTGCCTTCGAAAGGTCGTATTTGTCCGCGAACCGCGGGATCAGTGGGGTCAGCGCGGTGAAGAAGAGCGTGTCCACCGCGACGACCACGCTCACGAGCAGTGGGAGACGGCGCATCCCGCGACGCTACCAATCGGGTACGGTCCCGCCGTGAGCGCCGCCGTCCTGCACACGAACCACGGCCCGGTCGAGCTCGAGCTCCACGACGAGGACGCTCCCAAGACCGTCGAGAACTTCCGCAAGCTCGCGGCCGACGGCTTCTACGACGGCGTCATCTTCCACCGCGTCATCAAGGACTTCATGATCCAGGGCGGCGACCCGACCGGCACGGGCACCGGCGGCCCCGGCTACTCGTTCGAGGACGAGTTCAACGACCACAAGGTCGAGCGCGGCGCGCTGGCGATGGCCAACGCGGGACCGAACACGAACGGCAGCCAGTTCTTCATCGTGACCACCGCCGCGGCGCCCTGGCTCGACGGCAAGCACACAGTCTTCGGGCGCGTGTCCGGTGGCATGGATGCGGTCGATTCGATCGAGTCCGCGGAGACCGACGGGAGCGACAAGCCGCTCGCGGACGCGGTGATCGAGCGCGTCGAATTGCGCGATTAGCAGGCGTAAAGTCTTCGTAAACGTCCTCGTGACGTTTCGCACGACGGGCTAACCCCTCACAGGGGTTTTCGTCTTAGCGTTCTCGGATAGGTCAACAGACCAGGGCGCGCCCTTTGTGCCGCAGCCGCAGGCCGTGCCCGCCACCACCGTCCAGACGAAACCCGGGGGTACGAACGCATGCCTGCAAAAAGAGGCTGGTTGCTGCTGTTAATGAGCGCGCTCGCGCTCGGAGCCGGCGCGGCGCACGCCGCCGGCTCGCTCTCGCCGAAGAAGGCACTGGAACGCGCCGCGAAGCGTGACGCGATTGCCGAGTGGAAACGGCCCGCGAATCCGCGCCTGATCCGCCGCTACCGCGCCCAGACCTGGCGTTGGCAGGCGCTCGCGGGCCGTGCGAGAACCCCCGGCGCCGTTCGGCCCAGCACCCGTGGGGTGCTCCGCTTCTGGGTGCGGTCGGCCGGGCGCGCCTATTCGACGGCGATCCATCCTCCGCACCGGCGCGCCTGGCTTTGCATCCATCATTACGAAGCTTCGTGGGGGGACTCGGGAGACCCCTACTGGGGCGGCCTGCAGATGGACCGCGGCTTCATGGCGCGCTACGCGCCTGGCTACCTGCTCCGGCGCGGCTACGCCGACCGCTGGACTCCGCTCGAGCAGATGTGGGTCGCCGAACGCGCCTACCGTGGGGGCCGCGGCTTCTACCCGTGGCCGAACACTGCGCGGATGTGCGGATTGATCTGATCCGTTTTTGGGGAAAACAGGCGCCGGGATGGCAAACGAAGAGATCAGAACGCTGCTCGAGAAGGGGGAGGAGCAAGGGTGCCTGAACCTCTCGCAGTTCAGCGAGTTCGTGCAGGAGCATGAGCTCGACGAGCGTCAGCTGACCCACCTCTACGAAGAGCTCGACGAGCGGCACATCGATCTGACCGACGACTGCGCCCGCGCTCAGACCGAGGAGGAACCGACGTACGTCAACGGGGATCTCGCCGTGGCGACGACCGACGCCCTGCAGCTCTTCCTCAACGAGGCGGCGAAGTGGCCGCTGCTGACCGCCGAGGAGGAGGTCGAGCTCGCGAAGCTGATCGAGCGCGGCGACCACCAGGCGAAGGAGCGGATGATCAACTCGAACCTCCGCCTCGTCGTTTCGATCGCCAAGCGCTACCAGGGTCACGACCTGCACCTGCTCGACCTGATCCAGGAGGGGATCATCGGGCTCATCCGCGCGGTCGAGAAGTTCGACTGGCGCCGAGGCTTCAAGTTCTCGACCTACGCGACCTGGTGGATCCGCCAGGCGGTCCAGCGGGGCGTCGCGAACAAGTCGCGGACGATCCGGATTCCGGTCCACATCGTCGAGCGTGAGCAGAAGCTGGCGCGTGCTGAGCGGGAGCTGCTGACGGAGCTCGGCCGCGGGCCGAGCGAGGAGGAGCTCGCCGAGCGCGCGAAGCTGCCGCTCAAGCAGGTTCGCGAGGTCCGTCAGGCGGCGCGTGCGGTGACGAGCCTCGACAAGCCGATCGGGACCGAGAATGAGGGGACGTTCGGCGAGCTGGTCGTGTCCGAACAGGTGACGCCGGAGGACGAGGTCACCTACAGCCTTCAGGAGAAGGCGCTCCGCCGGGCGGTCTCGGAGCTGCCCGAGCGCGAGCAGGAGGTCGTCAAGCTCCGCTACGGCCTGAACGGTGACCGCGATCCGAAGTCGCTGGACGCGATCGGCCGCGAGCTCGGCCTGACGCGCGAGCGTGTCCGCCAGATCGAGGCCGCGGCGCTGGAGCGCCTGGCCGTCAACCGCGAGCTCGACGCCCTGTCGGACGCGGCGTAGCCCGTTTCAGACCCGTCCGGGGTCTGACCCCAAACGTCGCCGAAACGGACAGCGGTTCCGTTGCACGTCAGGCGCACTCCGTGGCGATTTGTTACGGCTCCCGTCCCTCGAGGCCACGTCCGGGGTCTGACCCCAGACGGGCCTGGCTCGGGCGCCTGCTCGAGCGGCCCCTCGTGGGTCGCGAGGTCGTCGACGCCGAGCGGATCCTCGTCGGTCAGGAGCGGTAGCAGCTCGGGCACCCAGCGCTTCACGGTCGCCGGGCCCACGCGGATCGAGATCTGGCGGTCGAAGATCTCGCCGATCGGCGCCATCGGCACCACGCCCGAGTAGACGCCGACGAGCGAGAGCGTGCCGCCGCGGCGCACGGCGCGGCCGGATTGCCAAAGAGCCTGCAGCCGGTCGCGACGAGGCTCGTGCCGACGTTCCCGGTCGCGCCCACCACGACGACCCTCATATGACCTCCAGGATCCCGAGCTCCTCGCCGAGCGTGAAGAACGCGGCGGCGTAGGGCGAGCCGTTCGTCCGCTCGCGCACGTCATTCCAGTCCACCTGCTCGCGGACGGGCCGCGCCATCTGGACGACGCTCTCGTAGTCCATCTCGTGCTCGCGCATCGCGGTCAGCTTCGTCACGAACACGTCTTCGAGCGACATCACCTGCATCGGCACGGCATACACGTTCAGGTCCTCGGCCCGGTCGAAGACCGCGTCCTCGATCGGCTGGCCCGACGGCCCGAAGATCAGGTCGACGAGCACGTCGCCGTCGAAAGCCTTGTACAGCCAGCCTTCCGGCGGACGCTCGGTGCGCAGCCCGGCAGAGCTCAGCACTTCGAGCCCACGCTCGGCGTCCGGCTGTCTCAGCATCAGGTCGATGTCGTGGACGGTCTCGGGGCCGCCGCGGGCCCAGACCGCGAGCCCGCCGCCGAGCAGGAATGGGATGTCGGCGTCGCGGAGAAGGCCCGCGACCTTCTTCAACGTCTCGAGCAGGACGTCGAACGGCGTTTCTTCGCTTGGCACGGGTTCCCGCGTACCCAACGGCGCAGGAGTGAATCGCTGCGCTTGAATTCGCGCGATGGCGAGGCCGATCCGTGTCGCCGCCGCCGGCGACATCCACTGCAGCCCGGAGACACGAGACCATCTCGCGGCCGCGTTCGAGCGCGTCGAGCCCGACGTCGACATGTTCCTCCTCGCCGGCGACCTGACCACGCTCGGCGAGCCCGAGCAGGCCCAGGCGCTCGCGGACATCTGCCAGGATCTCCAGCCGCGCGTCGTCGCCGTCCTCGGCAACCACGACTGGCACGCCAATCGCGTCGACGAGATCGTCGCCGCGCTCGAGGGCGCCGGGGTGACGATGCTGAACCCGGGCACGACGACGTGCGACATCGACGGCACGAGCGTCGGCGTCGCCGGCACGAAGGGCTTCGTCGGCGGGTTCCCCGACTCGCAGCTACCGGACTTCGGCGAGCCGATCCTGCGACAGGTCTACCGCGACACGACCGCCGAAGTGGAGGCGATCGACAGCGGCCTGGCAGAGATCTCCAGCTGCGACCACCGCATCGTTCTCCTCCACTACGCGCCGACGACGACGACGCTCGAGGGCGAGCCGCGTGTCATCTGGGCGTTCCTCGGCACCGACCGGATGGCGCCGCCGATCGGCGAGCGCCGGCCGGACGTCGTCCTGCACGGCCATGCACATCGAGGCACTTTCGAAGGCCGGATCGGCGAGGTCCCGGTCTACAACGTCGCCGTCGAGGTCATGCAGCGCGACTTCTTCGTCTTCGAGCTCGGCGAGAACGGCCTTCAAAGCTAGAGCGAGCGCCCGACGACCGTGCCGGCGAGCACCGCGGCGATGCCTGTGACCACGCTCACGGGGAGAGGGCAGGTGATGGCGATCGACAAGCGCGGCGACCACCGCCCCGGCAACGAAGCACCGGACACGTTGATCACGAACGTGCTCCAGGGAAAGATGCTGAAGGCGCGGTGCTCGATCAGGCTGTCGAGCCCGTAGCGCGCGAGCGCGCCGAGGGCGCCGCCCAGCATGACTGCGAGTGCAACCGGCACAGTGGCTCCTTTCGTCGATACGAGCCATCAGCCGACCGGGCGGTTGAGGGCGAGCTCCATCGCCCGTTCGGCGGAGATTAGCCGGCGTGTCGGTACTGCAGGTCGAGCGAGTCGACCTGATCCGACCAGCGGAGCGTCAGCCGCCAACAGCCGGGCTTCGGGAAGTTGACGAACGAAGGCCCTGGGCCGCCTCGAAACGTCCGGCTCACCGGGGCGCCGACTCGGGTAGAGCCGACCATCCGTTGAGCCCGGATCCGCAGACTCGATCCATCGTTCTTGCGCGCGACCCAGAGGATCTTGTTGTTGTGATCACGCGGCGGAGGGGCGAGAAGGGGGTAAGCGAAGAGCAACGCGACGATCCGTCCGGAGCGCCCGAGGACGTGCGGCATCCGCGGCTTAGGCTCGTTGAAGCCGCCACGCGCCCACGCTGGAATCACACCGGTCCGGACAGCCGAGAGACACCCCGGCGCCCCGATCGGGACGGCGGTCGCCGCGCCGGCAGGGGCCAAGACTGCCAGTACGAGGGCGGCGGAGACGAACCCTCGCCCGGCGGTCACTGTTTACCTACGTTCCGACGACCTGGACGATCCACCGGCGGTCGCGCTCGCGGTCGAGCTCTAGGAAGAGCACGCGCTGCCAGGTGCCCAGGCAGAGCTCGCCGTCGCGCACCGGGATCGACTCGCCGGCCGTGCCGAGCAGCATCGCCATGCAATGCGAGTGGCCGTTCCCGAAGTCCATGTCCTCCGGGCAGATGTTCTCGGTGCGGCGGTCCCAGTCGTCGTGCGCGTAGTACGCGTCGCTCGGGATCAGCCGCTTGAGCATGTTGGCGAAGTCCTCCAGAAAGCCGCTCTCGAACTCGTTGACCCGCACGCAGCAGGTCGTGTGCGGCGAGTAGACGCAGGCGATTCCGTCGACGACACCGCTCTCGCGGACACACTCGATGACCTCCTCGGTGATGTCGCGGACCGACAGCCCACCGGTGGTTCGAAGCTGCGTCTCTTGCTGGAAGACCTTCACCGTTCGCTCACCCTCCTCCGTTGTCGGCGGCCGCGGAAGCGCGGGCAGGCGTATTTTGAGGGTTTGGCCACAAACCGCAACGTTTAGGCGTGCCTTTACAGGGCCGGGATCAGTAGCCGGTCGAGTAGGTGGTCGTCCCGGAAGTGCCGGTGTTCATGTTCTCGGTCGAGGTTCCAGCGCCCGCGCCGGCGCCGCCGACCGTGACCGTGCCCTTCATGCCGAGGCCCTTGTGGCCGTCGACCGGGCAGTAGATCTCGTAGGTCCCATTCTTCGGCAGGGTCACCTTCAATGTGCCGGTACTGCCGGGCGAGATCTCCGCGCCATCCATGTCGACGCCGTTCCCTTCCACCGCGAGCGCGTGCGCGGTCGTGCCGTCGTTGACTCCCTTGAAAACGTAGGTGCCGGCCTTGGGCAGCGAGATCGAGCTCGGCGTCAGCTTGTACTCCTTCTCGTGCACCGTCACGGTCTTCACGACCGTGCCGCCGGAGGAGGCCGGTGTCGTCGTCGAAGACGCCTTCTTGGAGCCGCCGTTGGAGCCGCCGCAGCCGCCCGTGAGAGCGGCCACGACGACGACGACGGCACCAAGCAGGGAGAATCGGTGCGTCCTCATATCCCGGACTACGCGATCCGGCTCGTTGCGGTTTTGGCGTGGTCGGGGAGCTCCACGACGATCCGGCACGGCGAGCCGGTCGCCAGGCAGCCGTGCGTCTCGCAACTCGCGCCGTTCGGTTCCTGTTCAAGGGCCCCTGCGACGAGGGCGCGCCACATCCCGCGGTCGACGTCAACGGCCGTTTCGTCGTCCGCGACGACGGGCCGGAGCGGACACGTCGGCGTGACGAAGGTGATCTCGGTCGCGGATGCTTCCGCGCTCGTCTGGAAGCCGAGCTGCCCGAGCGCGCGGCAGATGCGCCGCGCGGCGGTGTCGGCGCGCCGGGCCGGCTTCAGACCCGCGTCTCGCGCGAGCTGCTCGCCGAAACGGCGACCGACCTCCGCGAGCCGGGCGCGTCGACCAGGTTCCGGGAGTGCCGCGATCAGGAGGCGGACGAGCTCGGGATCGCGCCGTGACGCTCCGACCGGGGCCGAGCCGGGCGCGACGGCGTAGGTCTTTGCCGGCCGGCCGGCGCCGGGACCACGACGGCCGTTGCGCCTCGCGAAGCCCGGTATGAGCAGGCCGGCCTCGACGAGGCGCTCGAGGCGCCAGCGCGCGACGGATCGCCCCACGCCGAGCGCTGCCGACACGTCGGCCGCCGTCGGCGGCTCCGGTTCGGTCCGGACGAAGCCGAGAATTTGCAGCAGATCGACGTCTGCGAGAAGCGTGGAGGCCTCCATCGGGACCAAGCTACCACCGCGAAAGCCGGTTCACTGGACTAAGTACAAGATTCTTGTTTATAGAATCCGCCGCTTCGATATCACCGAAGGAGGAAGCGATGGAGTGGGCTGCACTGATCACCTGGGTCATCACGGCCGGCGGCGGCTTCGTCTTGCTCTCGATCTGGCTATCCCGCGGCGGCATGCGGCAGGGAGCAGAAGGCGGGTCGCGGATCCGCCCGCCGCTGATCCTGAGCCATTTCCTGCTCGCGGCGACGGGCCTCGTGCTGTGGATCATCTACCTCGTGAGTGACAGCGAAGCGCTCGCGTGGATTGCGTTCGCGATCCTGCTCGTCGTCGCCGTGCTCGGCTTCACGATGTTCGGCATCTGGCTGCGCCAGCGCCAGGGCCGCGCCGGCGCCGTCGAGACCGCAGTCGCGGAGCGACCGGCCGAGCAGCACTTCCCTGTGGCCGTCGTTGCGGCGCACGGTCTGCTGGCGGCAACGACGCTCGTGCTCGTCCTCCTGGCGGCAGCCGACGTCGGCTGATGGTGAGCCTGAGGCCCGGTTACGCTTTGCCGTGGCCGGGCCTGTAGCTCAGCTGGTCAGAGCAGCGGACTTCGCACGGGTGAACCCATGGTTCCCCCGTGAGCCCCCTCCTTCCTTGACCGAGAGCCGCGGGGGCTCGGCAAGAGCGCGGTCTTGCCGAGCCCGCGGACGTCCGCAATCGACAAAACCTTCTTGAGTCGCCGTTACGCTTGGTGGCGGGGGCCCGTAGCTCAGCTGGTTAGAGCAGCGGACTCATAATCCGTTGGTCCCTGGTTCGAATCCAGGCGGGCCCATTCTGAAAGCCCCGCAATTAGCGGGGTTTTCTTTGCATTTAGGTCCAAACGTTGTCAGGCGGATCGCTCTACGTCGACGGCTAGGTCCCGACGCCGGGAGAGCTAAGCCGGCTGACGCGCCCGAGCATCTGAAGCCGGGGGTTGCCGAGCCAAGGCCGCGGTAGTTAGATCGCCGCATAGCGCAAGGCAGGCACGACGAACTTCCGCGTGAAGCGGACCAGCGACTCGAAGTTCGGCTCGAGCGAGGCGCTGATCGCACGGAGCCGGACGAGCTCGCGGCGGCCGCGCGCGCGGCAGTCCTCAACCCTCGCGTCTTCACGAAGTACCGGTTCGAGTACGTCAGTCCGGTCGCGTGGATGACGGTCTCGCCCGACCTCGTCTGGACGCTCGACTTCTCGATCGCGAACCGCGGCAGGACGGACGAAAGGTTCGCCCTCCTCATGACCGAGTTCCACTTCGCACCCGATCAGCCCTCATTCTTCAGCGACGACATCACGTCCTTTCCGGGCCGCGTCTTCCTGGTCAATTCGTCGTTCGTCAGCCTCGGTGGCGTCGACGACGAAGGCTGGTGGGCGCGGATCTACACCACCTCACGGAACCTCGTCCCGTCGATCCATTCCTACGTCGACTCGGCGGACGGCTCCGAGTCACCATCGCACCCGGACGTCTACTTCGGACGCGGCGACTTCGAGGTCTTCGAGCTGCCCGGCGTTTTCGTGCCGCCGGTGATCGGGCCCGTCGAGCAGTAAGGAGCTAGGCGTCCGTTTCATCCGGGGGCCGGCTGTTTCCCCCGGCGAGTCGGTCTGCCTCGGCAGCAGGGCCGGCCACCTAGCCGACCTCTTCGACAGCGCCGTCGCGGTGGACGTCGAGCACGCCACGTTCGAGGACTGGTGGGAGCCGTTCACGCTCGGCGTCGCCGCGGCGAGCGCACGACCGCTTGCGGAAATCTGAACCGCCCCGCACGTGAGAGTTTGCTGGTGCATCCTGGCGTTCTCTCGATTTGATCGTTCGACTGGAATGGGACGGGCGGCTTAGGATGAAGTCCGGGCAGCGAAAAGGGGGTTGGCATGACGGCCGAGGAATTGGCACTCGCAGCGTCCGCTTTCTTCTCGGGGCTCGCGTCTGGCCTCTTGGGGATGCTGAGCGCAATCATGCGCCC
>Ga0111538_10011035_pt1 | contig 11996 bp, 9 predicted proteins | sample SoiMethybrSBSTD1_FD_79669 | JGI IMG/M metagenome (GOLD analysis project Ga0111538, IMG submission 79669) | Bulk soil microbial communities from a Populus tree surrounding site in Tennessee, USA - Soil MetaG P. TD hybrid SBSTD1 (version 2)... | ecosystem: Environmental > Terrestrial > Soil > Tree...
GACGGGGATCGAGCCCGCCAGATAGGCGATGAGCATGAGGCCGACCGTTCGCGCGAGATCCGGTCCCACGGATGCTCCAGCTTCGGTTGCGAGGGCTCGAGGAGCCCGAGTCTAGCACCGGGCGCGGCTCAGGCCGCGATGGAGAGGTACGGCGGAACGCCCAAGCCGTTTGCGCCTCTTACGACGCCGCGCGTACTCTCTGGACGATGGCTGTCGGCTCCTCCAATGACTTCGACCTCGTGGTCCTCGGCGCCGGCACAGGCGGCTATACGGCCGCGTTCCGTGCGGCCCAGCTCGGGCTGAAGGTCGCCCTCGTCGATGAGGACAAGATCGGCGGCACATGCCTCCATCGCGGGTGCATCCCGACCAAGGCCCTGCTCGAGTCGGCTGCATTCGCCGACCGTGTCCGGCATGCCAAGGACTTCGGGCTGAACCTGCCCGGTGAGCCTGAGATCGACTACGCCCAGTTCGCCGCCCGACGCGATGCCGTCGTCAAGCGCATGTGGACCGGCGTGAAGTCGCTGATCACGAAGAACAAGGTGACGTGGGTCGAGGGTCGCGGCCGCCTCGACGGGCCGAACAAGATCCGCGTCAGCCAGCCCGGCGAGGACGGCACGCCCGGCAAGGGCGGCGAGCGCATCCTCCAGGCCACGGACGTGATCCTCGCGACGGGCTCGCGGGTCAAGTCCTTGCCGGGCCTCGAGCCGGATGGGACCCGCATCGTGACGAGCGACGACGTCCTGCAGATGTCGACCCTCCCCAAGGACATCGTCATCGTCGGGGCCGGCGCCGTCGGGGTCGAGTTCGCGAGCATGTATCACGACGTCGGGGTCAAGGTGACCGTGCTCGAGTACCTCCCGAACATCGTGCCGCTCGAGGATCTCGAAGTCAGCAAGGTCGTCCAGCGCAGCTTCGAGAAGCGTGGCATCACGGTCATGACGAACGCCCGGTTCGACGCGAAGGCCGTCTCGAAAGAGAAGGACGGCATCTGCGTGATGGTCGGGCCGGAGGGCAAGGAGCAGTCAGAGCTGCGCGCCGAGATGATGCTCGTCGCGACCGGCCGCGCCGCCAACATCGAGGACATCGGGCTCGAGACGACCAAGGTCGAGACCGACCGCGGAGTGATCAAGGTGAACGGCCACATGCGGACGAAGGAGCCGCACGTGTACGCGATCGGTGACATCGTCGGCGGCCTGTGGCTCGCCCACGTCGCCGCGCACGAGGGCATCACCGCGGCGCACACGATCGCGGGCGAGTCGGACGTACACGAGATGGACTACGACGCGCAGCCCCGCGCCACCTATTGCCGCCCCGAGGTCGCCTCGATCGGCAAGACCGAGGAGCAGGTCAAGGCGGCCGGTACGCCCTACAAGGTCGGCAAGGTCCCGTTCCAGGCGATCGCCAAAGCGATCATCGGTGGCGACTACGAGGGCTTCGCGAAGGTCATCTCGAATGCCGAGACCCAGGACACGCTCGGTGTCCATGTCGTCGGCCCGCACGCGACGGATCTGATCGCCGAAGCGTCGCTCGCCTTCCTGCTCGACGCGACGCCATGGGAGATCGGGCAGGCGACACACGCCCATCCGACGCTCTCCGAGGTGATCGGCGAAGCGGCGATGGCCGTCGACGGACGCTCGATCAACTTCTGATCGAACGATGGCGGTGACGAAGGCGACCGACTCGAGCCTCGCCACCAGCGTCGGCCTGACCGACGAGGACCTCGTCGCGATGTACCGGCTCGTCGCTTTGGCGCGAGCCCTGGACGAGCGGATGTGGGTGTTGAACCGCGCTGGGCGCATCCCATTCGTGATCTCGGGGCAGGGTCATGAGGGCGCCCAGGTCGGGATCACGTGGCCGCTCACGAAGGGCCACGACTGGATCGCCCCCTTCTATCGCTCGATCGCGACGTGCCTCACGTTCGGGATGAGTCCGCGGGACATCCTGACCGCGCAATACGCGACCGCCAATGACCCCTCATCCGGCGGTCGGCAGATGCCCGGCCACTACGGTTCGCACGAGCACAACCTCGTCTCGGTGTCGTCGCCGGTGGCGACCCAGTTGCTCCACGCGGTCGGGATCGCCCTCGCGGCCAAGATCCGAAAGACCGGCCAGGTCGCGATGACGACGATGGGCGAGGGGAGCAGCAATCAGGGCGACGTCCACGAAGGACTCAACTTCGCCGCGATCCACAAGCTGCCGTTCATCTTCGTGGTCGAGAACAACGGCTACGCGATCAGCGTCCCGCTGGCGCGCCAGGTTGCCGGTTCGAGCGTCGCCGATCGAGCGGCGGGCTACGGGATGCCCGGGATCGTAGTCGACGGCAACGATGTGCTGGCGTGCTACGTCGCTTCACGCGACGCGATCGAGCGGGCGCGCGCCGGAGAGGGGCCGACCCTCATCGAGGCGAAGGTCCATCGACTGACAGCCCACTCATCCGACGACCAGCAGACGAAATACCGTTCCGAGGAGGAGCTTGCGGACGAGCGCGCCCGGGATTGCGTCCCCGGGTTCCGGATGCAGCTGCGAGGGGCGGGCGTCCTGACCGACGGCGTCGAGGAGAAGCTCACAGCTGAGATCAAGAGCATCGTCGACGAGGCGACGGACTACGCGGAGGCGCAGGCCGATCCTGATCCGTCAACGGCGATGCGGTACGTCTACGTCGAGGACGTCGACTGATGGCGACCAAGACGTTCATCGAGTCGATCCGCGAAACGCTCGCCGACGAGATGCGGCGCGACGACTCGGTCATCGTGCTCGGCGAGGACGTCGGCAAGAAGGGTGGCGTCTTCCTGGCGACGGACGGGTTGTGGGCCGAGTTCGGCGACGACCGGGTGATCGATACGCCGCTGACCGAGTCGATGATCGTGGGGGCGTCGATCGGCGCGGCCGTGAACGGCCTGCGGCCGGTCGCCGAGATCCAGTTCGCCGACTTCATCTTCCCGGCGTTCAACCAGCTGGTGTCCGAGGCGGCGCGGATGCGCTACCGCTCGAACAACGGTTACGGCGTGCCGATGGTCGTCCGGGCGCCGTATGGCGGCGGCGTCCACGGAGCCCTGTATCACTCGCAGAGCGTCGAGGCCTTCTTCACACACGTGCCGGGGCTGAAGGTGGTCATACCGTCGACGCCGTACGACGCGCGGGGATTATTGCGCTCGTCGATCCGCAACGACGATCCCGTGCTGTTCTTCGAGCACAAGAAGATGTACCGCTCGGTGCGCGGCGACGTCCCCGACACCGACTACACGATCCCGCTGGGGAAGGCGGCGGTCACCCATCCCGGGACGCAGATCTCGGTGTTCGCCTACGGGCTGATGGCGCATTACGCGCTCGAGGCTGCCGACCGCGTCGCGGAAGACGGCATCAGCGTCGAGGTGGTCGATCTCCGCACGCTGCGGCCTCTCGACAACGAGACCGTGCTCGAGTCGGTTCGCAAGACCGGGAAGTGCCTGATCGTCTATGAGGACAACCGGTTCGGCGGGTACGGGGCGGAAGTCGCGGCACTCGTGGCCGAGGAGGCGTTCGACTATCTCGACGGGCCCGTGACGCGCATCGCCGGGCCGGACGTCCCGGGAGTGCCGTACAACCACGCGCTCGAGGACTGGTTCATGGTGAGCCCCGAAAAGATCGAGGCGGCGATACGCAAGCTGGCGGCGTACTGAGGGGAGCTCGGCCATGGCGGGCTTCGCGGCGGTCCATTCGCGTCTGCGCGAGATCCTGTTGCCATACGGATCCGAGTACGTCATCACCCGCGACGATCCAGCGGGCGTGACGCTGGAGGTTCCCGGGCTCGAAGGGAAGCCGTGGGGCTACGTGGCGGGAACGCGCGTCGGCAAGCGCTATGTCAGCTTCTACCTGATGCCGGTGTATGCATCGGCCGAGCTCAGCGCAAGCATCTCGCCGGCGCTGGCGAAACGCCGCCAGGGCAAATCCTGCTTCAACTTCACGACGCTCGACGAGCCGTTGTTCGTCGAGCTCGAGGGCGTTGCTGCGAAGGGCATCCCCGGGTTCCGCGCCGAGGCCGAGGCGATCGATGCCGAGCGGTCAGGTACGCCGCGGACCTAAAGGCGGCCCGGACCGGACCCGGCCTCGTCCCTGCCAGATGTGCGCCACACGACCATTCGGCGGGTTGGTCGAAGGTTTCACTGCATCCTGATGCACCGCGCCGGTTCATGTCGAGTTCATGCCCTCGATTTCGATGAGGATCGATGCGACCGCTGGATGACGATGCAGGCGATGGCGGCGTGACCCGGACGAACGGTCACCTGGTGACCATCTGGCGGATATCCTCGCCGGCCCGTCGCCACGGCCCCGTGACGGCCAAGATGGAACCTTTCCACCATCTACCACGGACATATCAGTCGACCGCGGCAGATGTCCGCGACGGATCAGGCGGCACGGATGGACCCACAGCTCGTGATATTGGCAAGGGGAGGCGATCATGACGCCTTCGCGCGCCTCGTCGCGGGCTCGATCGGCCGTCTCAACGCGATCGCCCGGCTGATCCTTCACGACTACGCCCTGGCCGAGGACGCGGTCCAGGATGCCTTCGTCGACGCGTGGCGAAGTCTTCCCGGGCTGCGCGACCCAGAACGCTTCCAGGCCTGGCTGACCAGATTGCTGATCCGGTCATGCCAGGACTCCCGTCGGCGGGCCCGTCGACGGACGCTCGAGATGCCTCTCCCGTCGATCGACGGTCCGAACGTCGCCGATCATCAAGCGACCTTCGCCGTCGTCGACCAGATCGAACGCGGCCTCAACGGGCTCACGATCGATCAGCGCACGGTCCTCGTGCTCACGTACTACCTCGACCTACCGATCGCCGAGGGTGCGTCCGTCCTCGGCATCCCGACTGGGACGATGAAGTCCCGCGTACACAGGGCTCTTGCGGCGCTGCGCGCCACGGTCGATGCGGACGAACGACCGATGCCCACAACCGCGGAGCGAACGATATGACCGCCCATCGCGACGTCGAGTTGTTCCTTCGCGCCCAGTTCGAAGCGACGGCGGATCCGACCGTCCTTGACGGCCAGATCGATTCCGTCCTCAGCGCGACCGCCGGTCGGCGGCAGCAGCCCGTGTGGCTGGCGGCGCTCAGGAGCTACCCGATGACGACGACAGCGCGGTCGTTCGGTCGACCGCTTTCGACGCCCGCATTGGCCTTGCTGATGATCCTCGCGTTGCTGATCGCGATCACCGCGGTCGGTGTCACGACGGGCACGTTCCGGCTTCCGCCGGCACCGGTCGTGAACGGACCGATCGTGTTCGGGCGGTACAGCGCGAACCTCGAGAACACGGAGATCTACCTAGCGCGACCGGACGGCTCCGGCATACATCGGGTTCTGGCAGGGGCGTACGAGTGCCCACAGTTCTCGCCGGATGGGAAGCGGCTCTCCGTCGCATTCGCCACCATGGCCGCCGACGGCTCGGACAGGAAGCCATTTCCTGCGCTCGCGCCGGGCATGACATTCGGCTGCTCGATGTGGTCGCCGAACGGACAACAGCTCGCGACCGAGGCCTGGAGCGTCTCGGATCCGGCCGTGGCCGGCATCTTTCGCGTGAACGCGGATGGGTCCGACCCCGTCCGACTGACCTCGAACGGGAACAACGGCCACGACATCCCCGGCGACTGGTCACCCGATGGGCAGCACATCGCATTCTCGCGGAATACCGGGAACTGGTCCGATCTGTGGGTCGTGGACGTCGCTGATGGAGCGACTCGGCGACTCGTTGACGGCCCCGTGTTCGGTTCGGGATCCTGGTCCCCAGACGGCCAGTGGATCGCGGCTCGTGTCGGCCGGGACTTCATCATGGTCCATCCAGACGGAACCGGTTATCACGCGGTCAGGATCCCCGTCACGGCTCTCAATGAGCCAGGCGAACCGTCGTTCTCGCCGGACGGCACACGCTTGGTCTTCAACATGAAGCCCCTCGGGAGCGACAACGCCGACGTCTACACGATGAAGATCGATGGGACGGACCTCGTCCAGATCACGAACACGCCCAACGACAATGAGTACTTCGTCGATTGGGGGATCGATCCGAACTAGGTCGACGGACCCCTCGATCGAACAGCAGCGGCGCCCGCCGGGCGCCGCTTTCGATTCAGTCGTCGCGGTAGCGCCAGCTCGAGGATTCGGGCTCGAGGTGCGAGGTCCGGTGGATCCGCACCATCCACGCGAGACCCACCAGGTACAGACCCACGGCGAGCCACGGCACGGCGGCCGCGTACCACGGTGGCTCCGGGGCGAACATCGGCTCGATGCCGCCTGGGGCCGCCACCCACAGGAACGCCACCAGCACCGGTAACGCCAGCGCCGCCCCGATCATCTGCCGCCCGAGCACGCGTGCCGCACGAACGTCTTCACACATGGCGGCAGCCTACGCCTCGCGTCAACCGGGTCCCCACTTCGCTTCCTGGATCCCGACCGCGAGGGCGACCGCTTCATCAAGCGTCATCTGGCTTCCCTCTGCGAACGCCTCGGCGTACTGCTCCTTGCCGAGCATGACCTCCGAGATCGAGGCGGGATTGCTGTCGTGGAGCAGCTGGCGTAGGCCAAGCGGCGCCTTGACGCCGTATAGCTCGCAGAGATGCTCAGACGCCCCCATCAGCCGGGCCGCATCCTCCGGTCGGCCGGCCTCGACCGCCATCAGCGCGGCGAGAGGGATCGCGATGGTCGTGCCGGTCACGTCGCGGAGCGCGTGGGACGTCTGGAACGCGCGCACGAACCAACGGGTGGCGCTCGGAAAGTCGCCGCCCTCGATGTCGACCCAGGCCAGGCTCATCATCGTCTGGCACGCGTACCAGGTGTCGCCGTTCTGTTCGAAGCGCTCGAGCAAGGCGACGAGGGCGCCCCGCGCCTTCGGATTCGGATGGTCGCCGGGCACGACGGTGATGAGGGACCACTTCACACGCGCTGCGCCAAGCTCGTCGCCGACCTGTTCGTACAGCGCCTGTGATCGCTCCGCCATCTCGCGGACACCGGGCAGGTCCGAACTGATGTACCGATCGAAGCCGAGGTTCCAGGTGGCATCCGCTTCGCCAGCGACATCGCCGATCAACTGTGCGATCCGGAGCTCTTCCCTGTAGTAGGCGCCCGAATCCTCGGGCCGGCCGTGCCAGTACGCGATCCCGCCCGCGGCTGACGCCGCGAGCATCCGCTCTCGCGTCGGCGCGTCGCCACCAGGCATCCGGAACAGCGCATCGGCGAACTCCTGGCCGTCGACGAGCCTGCCGGTCTGCTGCCAGAACCGCCACATGGCGGCGATGAAGCGTTGTGCGAGGACGACCTCCCCAGCGTCGATCGACCAGCGGATCGCCGTTCGAAGATTGGGGTAGTCGACGGTGAGCCGGTCGAGCCACCGCGGTTGGTCGGGGCCCGGGAGGAATGGGGCGGCCGCTTCCGCGAGGGCCAGATATGCCCACGCGTGGCGTGATCGTGCCCCAGTCTCGCGTCCCTCCTCTCGCAGTCGGTCGAGCCCGAACCCCCGGATCGTGGCGAGCAGCCGGAATCTGATGCCGGCTCCGCTCGCATCTGGCGCGTCCCGGTGGACGAGGCTCTGGTCGACGAGGTCGACGAGTATGTCGAGGGCGTCGCCGTCCCCTTCGATGACCGCCTCCGCCTGCTCGACATCGAAGCTGCCCTCGAAGACGGCGAGGTCCTGCAGGGCCTGTCGGGAGGCGGGCGGCAGCAACTCGTGGCTCCAGGCGATCGCCCCGGCCAGCGTCCGCTGCCGGTCCGGCACGTTCCGCGGCCCGGAGCCCGGGAGCGGCAGGTTTGCCGCGAGTCGGTCGCGGATCGCCGCTACCGGGATATGGGCGACCCGTGCCGCAGCCAGCTCGACGCCGAGCGGAAGGCGGTCGACGAGCGCGCACACCTCCTCCACCGTGGCTTCGTCCCCTCCGGGCTCCCAGCCCGGTCTGACCGCACGGGCGCGCTCGACGAACAGCCGCACGCACGCGTCACCCAGGGGGTCGAGCGGGTATTCCTGTTCACCCGCCACCCGTAGCGGGGCGCGACTGGAGATCAGGATGCGTGAGCGTGGGGACGCCGCAAGGATCTTCGACACATCCGGCGCCGCCTCGAGCAGATGCTCGAAGTTGTCGAGGACGAGCAGCACCGAACGATCCTTGAGATACCCGTCGAGCGCGTCCGACGCCGGTCGGCCGGGCCCATCGAACAGCCCGATCGTTCGAGCGATGACCGAGCGCACGGTCGCGGGATCCTCGACCTCGGCCAAGGGGACGAACCACGCGCCGTCAGGGGATCCTGATGAGCTGACTCGCGCGACCTCCGTCGCGAGGCTGGTCTTGCCGATCCCTCCCGGTCCGGTGATCGTCACGAGCCGGTTCCCTTCGAGGAGCCCCGCGACGGCAGCGACGTCCACATCGCGTCCGACGAAGCTCGTCAGCCGATCCGGGAGGTCGCCGACCGCCTGGCTCGAGGTCCTCAACGGTGGGAAGCCCTGCCTGAGTCCTGGGGCGTCGAGCTCGTACAGCCGCTCCGGTCGCGGGACGCCTCGTAGCTCGTGCGTCCCCAGGTCACGGATGTCGACGCCCTCGGGCAGCGCATCGGCGACGAGGGCACGCGTCGCATCGGAGAGCAGGATCTGGCCGCCATGGCCGGCCGCGGCGATCCGGGCCGCACGGTTGACCTCGAACCCACCGTAGTCGTCGCCGGCGAGGTACGCCTCGCCGGAGTGGAGCGCCATCCGGACACGCAGGTCGATGCCGTCGGACCAGTCGTGTGCTGCGAGCGCCCGTTGAGCGTCGATGGCGGCCGCGACGGCCGCGCGCGCCTCGGGGAAGACCGCGAATACGGCATCCCCCTCGGTCCGCACGACGGCCCCGCCGTTGTCGGATACCGGCCTGCGGATGAGCTCGATGTGCTCGGCATTCAGGCCGTCCCAAGCTCCTCCGAGCTCACGCACGAGCCGCATCGAGTCCTCGACGTCGGTGCGCAGGAACGTCACGGTCCCGGTCGGCAGCCAGCGGCCGCCGCTAAGCACGGCCTCCTGGCTCACTGCTGGCTGATCCGCTCGGCCAGCGTCTGGAGCATCGCCATCGTGGCCTCCGGCCGTTCGCGGAGGATCGATGTCAGGCCTTCACCGTTGATGACGAGCGTCCGCACGTCGGTCTCCGCGACGACCGTCGCGACACGCGGCCGCTCCAGGAGGACCGCCAGCTCACCGACGTGGTCGCCCTGCTCGTAGGTTCGGATCTGGCGGATCGTCCCATCCGGCTCCTGTCGCTCGACGCGCACGAGTCCCTCGAGGATCACGAACAGCTCGTGGCCGACTTCGCCCTCGGTGACGATCCGCTCGCCCGCCGCGAAGCTCCGCTCCTGCGCGACAGCCGCGACGCGCTGCAGATCCTCGGGATCGAGCCGTTCGAAGAGCGGCACGCGCCGAAGCTCGAGCATCCGCTCGATCTCGCCAAGGCTGGTGTCCGGGCCGGGCATGCTCCCTCCATCGCCCGCGGTCCTCGCCGCCAGGGTGCTGATCCACGGGTCGTCATCATGCCGTAGGGCGTCGAGCACGTTCCCGTCCCGGCCGCCCGATGCCGATCTCGGTTCGAGCTCGACGAGCCGGGCGATCGACCGTCCGAGCCGTCGGTCGCCGACCGAGTCCAGCGTCTCGATGGCCTGGGCGCGCACGTCCGCGTCGGTCGAGCGAAGGCAGCGGCGGATGACGCCGCTGGCGGATGGGACGTCGAGCACGGCGAGCGCATCGAGCGCCAGGTCCTGGTGGCGACGGCGTCGTTGCTCGAGGACGTCGATCAGGAACGCGGAGTCCGGGCTCGTCGCCACGGCCCCGACGACGTGCGACCGGCTGGCGGCGAGGCTCATCGCCCGGTCGACCTGGCGGTCCGCCCAGCCCGCGAGCGCGTCGCGGACCTCGGAGGCGTGCCCCGACATCGCCCGGACGGCCGACGCCTGGACGGCGGGATTCGGCGAATCGAGCCGGTCCACGACGCCCGCAGGCAGCGTCGGCGCCGTCGAGAGGCGATCGGCGGCCGCACCGCGGACGACATGGGTCGGGTCCTCGAGCGCGGCAAGGAGACGCTGAGTACCGGCAGCGTCCGGGTCCAGCGTCCGGACCGCCTCCGCACGCACGCCGGCGTCGTCGTTGCGAAGGAGGCGCTCCAGCGCCTCGTCCGATGGTCGACGACCGAGCCGATGGAACGCGTGCAGCGCCGCGGTCTGCTCCCGCGGACCTTCGGTCAGCAACCGGTCGAGCTCTTCCTCGGCGCGCACGATGTGGTGGGGGTGGATGGCGTCCTTCCCGACCAGCGCCTCCGCCGCCGAGGCGCGCACCTCTGCATCCGCGTCATCGAGTGCCGTGAGCAGCGCGTCGAGCGTATCGTCACCCGGGGCGTCGGCGAGCAGGCGAGCGGCGATCTCGCGGACCCGAGGATCGGGGTCGGCGAGGGCGGTCATCAGCACGGCGCGGACGTCGGGCGCGTTCTCGAGGCTGTCGAGCCCCGGACCGCCCTCGAGGACCTGCTCGCCGATCCCGCGCCGGAGCGTTGCGAGGAGGCTTGCCGCATAGCGCCGCCGGATGGCGAGGGCGACGACCACGGCGATCACCGCGACGATCGCACCGAGCCAGAAGACCTGCGTCGGGTCCATCACCCTCGTGACCGTCAGCAGCAGGACGCCGGACAGGATCGTCCCGAGCTGGCCGGGCACGCCATCCTCGAACGCCATGACTTGTGCTCGGCGGTGTGCCGGGACCGTGTTGTAGAAGGCGCTCCACGCGGCGTTCGACAGCCCACGTTGCGTCACCGCCACCGTGGCCTGGACCAGCGCCGCCGTCGCGAAGCCGAACGACACGATCCACACACCGAAGCCGACGAGGTACACGAGCGGCAACAGCAGGGCCGCGGCTGCGACGCCGAACCGGGTGTAGAACCGGCTCGCGACTGCGAGCGAGACGACGAACGACGCTGCCGTCACGATCGCCGAGATGGTGCCGATCGCTGCGGCCAGCGCAACCTCGTTCGGGAAGGCCGCCGCGGCTGCCTCGAGGAACGGGAACGTCATGAACAGGAGCAGGACGGCCAGCAGCACGTAGGCGATCGCGATCAGACCGAGCAACGGTGAACGGCGGACCTCGTCGAACCCGGTCCTGAGATCCGCGACGACGGATCGTCGGATCGCGGGGGGCGGACCCCATGCCGGTGTCGGCTCACGTGATGCGAGCCGCCAGATGACGAGCGCCGTGATCGTCAGCAACGCCGCCTCGCCGACGATGAGCGACTCGGTCCCGACCAAGCCGGCGATCGGGCCGGCGGCGAGCGCCCCGACGAAATTCCCGGCGATCGCGGCCGCCGTGCAAAGCGGGAAGAGCCGCTTCGCCTGGCGCGCATCGAACGTCGAGGTCGCGGTCGTCCACGTGATGGTGACCGCGATGGCGCCGCCGGCGACGACCGTCAGCCAGGTCAGCGGGATGGCGATGTCGGGTGCCGCGGCGATGGCCGCGCGCTCGGCGATCAGCGCGACGGCGACACCGATGAGGATCGCGGCGAACAGCGGCCCGCGGCGAACGCGGCTCAGCGAGGCTCCGTACGCCAGCGATGCGACCAGCGAGATGGCACCGAGCGGGATGAACAGGTAGGGGAGGGCATTCGCCCCAAGCCGTCCGACGACGAGCGTGTTCGCGCCGACCTCGCCGATGCCGCGACCAGCTTCGAGCACGGCGAACGCCGCGGCGACGAGGACCAGGAGGGGTCTCTCGCCAGGGCGGACGCCGGCGGCGGTCGTGATGCGCGCGAACGTCGCCGTACTCTCCTCCATATCGGATGTGCTGGTCCTGTCCCCGCAGTGGGGCGATGATGCGGTCCTCGTGGCGTGCGGGTCCAGTCCAAGCCGGCTCGACCCGGAATGGCTGGATGGGCGACACTAGCGCCCAGCGCGAGAACGACCCGCGGAGGAACTGCGAACGTGGCGAAGGTGACGATGCCCCAGCTCGGCGAGAGCGTCGCCGAGGGGACGATC
>Ga0111538_10011037_pt1 | contig 11995 bp, 12 predicted proteins | sample SoiMethybrSBSTD1_FD_79669 | JGI IMG/M metagenome (GOLD analysis project Ga0111538, IMG submission 79669) | Bulk soil microbial communities from a Populus tree surrounding site in Tennessee, USA - Soil MetaG P. TD hybrid SBSTD1 (version 2)... | ecosystem: Environmental > Terrestrial > Soil >...
GCGGCGGCTTGAAGCCGAACGGATCCTCGCGGCGGCCAATGCGCCTCTCGCCCGCCAAGGACTCGTTTCGCGCCATCAGATGGTGGTCGAAGGAGATGACCCAGCCGATGAGATCCTTAAGCGCGCCGATGAAATCGGCGCCGAGTTGATCGCCATGGGCTCTCACGGCCGCAGCGGCTTTCTGGAGTTTTTTCTCGGCAGCGTCTCGCGCAAGGTACTCGATCGCGCCCGCTGTCCGGTATTGGTCGTGCGCAGCCCGAGCGACCAACCGGGTGAAACCGATGAGTGACGAGCTTTCAGCTTTTGGTGGCTGTTAAGCTGGAACTGATAACCAATTTACAAATTCAGGAGGTCAAAATGACCCACGGAGAAATCCCGCGCGAACAATGGAACACCTTTTTTGACGACTTCAGCAAAAAACACGAGGGGTGGATTGTTAATTGGGAAGTGCTCGGTAAGGATATTGGCGATCAGGAAAAGACCGCTCGATTGCCGCTGGTCGGCATCAGCGCCGATCTAAAAGGCCGCCAACCGCGAATCGACGTCATGGTCGGCGGCAGACCGGATGCGCATGTAACGCAGATCATCGACAACCCCAGACGGGTCTGGTTTAAAGCTGCGGAACAACCGGGCCACGAGGCGATTGAAATCGAATCCCACGACGAGAGGGTGACGCTCGTGACGTTTAGACACGTTGATCCCGAACAAACGGAGCATCTGCTGCCGCCGAAAGTTTGCGTACTCAGCGAGCGGTAATCCTGTAGTCAAGCGTCGGCGTTCAGCAATTACTATCGGCTGATTACCGACAACTCATCACAGTGTCGAGACCCGATATGGCTTTCAAACGAATCCTGTGCGCCGTCGACTTCTCCCATGATTCGATCGAAGCGTTTCATGCCGCCGTAGAGATGACGCGGCTTTACGGCGGATCGCTTCACTTATTTCATGTCCTGGAGGCGCAGCCGTCCTTGCCGGGTGAAGTCGCGATCGAGATCTTACAAAAGGCCAACGCGGCGATCGAGGGACTGATCGCATCGGAGCAATCATCTCTCCACGGTTTGGCATTCACCACCGAGGTGACCAGCGGTCGAGCGTTTGATGAAATCGTCAATCGCGCTCGCCAATGGAAGGCCAATCTGATCATTTTGGGATCCAAGGGAACCACCGTCCTCGAGGAAATCATCGTCGGCGGCACCGCCGAAGCGGTGACGAGGGAAGCGCCGTGTTCCGTCTTGGTCGTGAGACCTGATCACAAACATTGAGGGTCTCGATGAACCCGTAGAACTTCACATGGAAGAAGAGCACCCCGACCGCCAGGTTGAACGCGGTATGTACATACAACTTCACTGGATACTACTCCTGGTAAGAATCGTTCTTGCCATCGTGATGATCTATTACGGCTGGCCGAAGATAAGCGATCTCACGTCGAACGCAAACGATTTTGTGCAAATGGGTTTTAAACCGGGGATCTTCTGGGGAACACTTATTGCCGTCATCGAGTTCTTTGGCGGCGTTGCAATATTCGTTGGCCTTTATGCCGAGCTGGCGGCGGCTCTATTCGTATTTCAAATGATCGTAGGAACCTTTTGGAAACTCAAGATCGGTCTCGGTCATCACGAGAATTTTGACGCTCTGCTGGCGCAGGCGCGCACGATGCTCGCCGCCCTTCGCACCGGCGCCGACACGACAAGAGCGTCGATTGACGCCCTTCTGAAGCGGATCGACGATTTGCTGCAGCGGCTGAGCGACGACGGAGCGGCGTCCAGAACCGCTGCATAAATTTATTCCACGCGAGGAAGTTCATGCGCGACCCCTTTGATCGGATGTTGATAGTCTTTGGTTCCGCGTTTCATCGGAGCAGCGAGGCCTGCTGGCACCCCGCCGCCGACATCTATCGCACCCGGACGGGCTGGCTGATCAAGTACGACCTGGCGGGGGTCAGGCCCGAAGACGTCGAGATCACGCTCGGACGTTCGGAAATCACTATCAGTGGTGCGCGTCGGGACTGGCAACTGGAAAACGGGTGCAGCCACTATTCCATGGAGATTTTCTATAACCGCTTTGAGCGGACGCTCGAGCTGCCCGGCGATCTACAGGGCGCCCAGACACTGATACAGAGCCGCGATGGAATTTTGTTCCTCCGTCTGATCTGTCAAGGAGAAATACCGTGAGCGATACGGATAAGGTGCAAACACTGCCGGTTTTGCCGATCAAGCATACAGTCTTGTTTCCGTTTATGCTGATGCCTTTGAACGTCGGCAGGCCCAGCTCGGTGGCGGCGACTGAAGCGGCGCTCGCGAGCGAAGGGAAAGACATCGTGGTCGTAGCCCAGCGCGACGCTTCGATCGAGAATCCCTCTCTGACGGATCTCTGCTCGATCGGCACAAGAGCTGTGATCAAACAAATGGCGCGCAAATCAGAAGAATTATTGGAAGTCGTCTTGTTGGGTGTAGAGCGCGTCGTGTTAATCAAACTGGAACAACATGGCAACTACCAGAGAGCGCGCATAAAACCATTGCCGCTGCCGCAGGACAAGAGTCCCGAAATCGAAGCGCTTCATCGCGAGATCACCGAGTTGGCGGCGCGCGCGCTGGCGCTTATACAGCCGCAAGCGGCGGAGGAGCTGCGCCGGCTGATCGCCGGCACGAAAGACTCCTTGAGATTGGTCTATACCCTGGCGCCCATGTTCAGCTTGGAGCTCGAGAAGGAGCAGGCGCTGCTTGAAGCCGGGACCGTGGCGGATTGTCTGCGCCTGATGCACGCCTACTTGTCGCACGAGCTCCAAGTGCTCCAGCTGCGCAGCAAGATCGCGAACGAAGCGCAGAGCGAAATGAGCAAGGAACAGCGCGACTATCTATTGCGCCAGCAACTCCGCGCGATCCAGAAAGAGTTAGGCGACGAAAATCCCGAACAATCCGAAATCGCGCTGCTGCGCGAGCGCTTTTCCAAGGCTGATTTGCCTGAGGACGTGCGCAAGGAAGTGGAGCGCGAGTTAGCCAGATTAGAGCGGCTGCCGTCCGCCTCGCCGGATTATAACGTCATCCGTACTTATTTAGACATCGTGCTCGAGTTGCCCTGGAAAACCGCGACTGAAGATGTTTTGGATATTGCCCGCGCTCGGCAGATATTGGACGAGGACCATTACGATCTGCGCGAAGTCAAGGAACGCATTCTCGAACACCTCAGCGTTTTGAAGCTGAATCCAACGGCAAAGTCGCCGATACTTTGCTTCGTCGGTCCACCCGGGGTGGGGAAAACATCGCTCGGACAGTCGATCGCCCGGGCGCTCGGCCGTAAATTTGAACGCTTGAGCCTCGGTGGCCTGCACGATGAAGCGGAATTGCGCGGCCATCGACGCACCTATATCGGCGCCATGCCGGGGCGCATCATCCAGGCGATGCGCCGTGCCGGCGTCAATAATCCGGTTCTGATGCTGGATGAAGTCGACAAAGTCGGCCGCGATTTTCGCGGCGATCCGGCCGCCGCGCTTCTGGAAATCCTCGACCCGGAACAGAACCGAAACTTCCGCGACAACTACCTCGACCTGCCCTTCGATCTATCCAAAGGTTTCTTTATCACCACCGCCAATACGCTCGACACGATCCCGCAGCCGCTGCTCGATCGCATGGAACTATTGCGCTTGGCCGGCTACAGCGAAGAGGAGAAAATTGAAATCGCCAAGCGCTACTTGATGCCACGTCAACTGAAGGAAACCGGACTCAAACCCGAGGATTGCGTCATCACCGACGAGGCTTTGAAGACGATCATCGCGCAATACACGCGCGAGGCGGGCGTGCGCCAGCTCGAGCGCGCCATCGGCCGGATCGCGCGTAAAGTTGCGGTGCGCTATGCCGAAGGTCATACGGAACCCGTCACCGTCGGTGCCAATGACGTGATCACTTGGCTTGGGCCGCGGCGCTTTTCGCGCGAGCAGGCGCGTCGGCAGCTTCCCGCCGGCGTGGCCATCGGTTTGGCATGGACCGAAACAGGCGGCGAGGTCCTTTACGTCGAGGCAACGCTGCTACCCAACGGGCGCGGTATGACTTTGACCGGACAATTGGGCGAGGTTATGCAGGAGTCCGCCCGCGCAGCGCAAAGCTATATTTGGTCGCACGCGCGAGAGCTCGGTATCGATCGCGATCGCTTTCGCAAGTACGGCGTTCATATCCACGTCCCGGCTGGAGCGACTCCCAAAGACGGCCCGTCCGCAGGTGTGACGATGGCCACCGCTCTAGCCTCGGTCTACAGTGGATATCCGGCGCGCGCAGACATCGCGATGACCGGCGAGATCACGCTCACGGGCCTAGTGCTGCCGATCGGCGGCGTAAAAGAAAAAGTCCTGGCGGCGCGCCGCGTCGGCATCAAGCGCGTGATCCTACCCCAGGAGAACGAAAAAGATCTTAGCGAACTACCAGAGCCCGTCGTCAAAGAAATGGAGTTCATCTTCGCCGAAAAGATTGAAGAAGTATTGACCGCGGCTATTCCGCAACTGGGCGAGCACTTTGCCGGCGTCAGCGCAGCCGTGTAAAGCGACCGATCCAGCTTGGTAGCGAGCCGCGCCGGTCACTCCCGCGGCGCAATCGCGAGCGCGCGAGCAGGATAACACCAAAAGCCATCGCGATCTTAAATACGAGGGCGGATCGCGCGGGCCAACTTCGTGGTTTCCTTTTCTCCGATTCCATCGACCGAGCATTGTCGGCGCCACTTTCAAGTTTCCGCCTTTCACGTCCCAACGTCCAACTCGGCGGGTCGCTCGCAGGAAAACTTTGCGCCAGGGTCTCGTCGATCAGCTCTTCAGAAAGTTTTTCTTCAACTGAATCATCGCCCATGGTTTGCTCCTTTTACCTCTGGCGCTCGTCGGAGACCGCAGAGGGGATGTTCAACGGTTCCGAGTTCGACGATTCACCTCGTTGTTCCCGGCCGTTAACTTAAACCGGTCTGCGATAGCGATCTACTCACTCAAGCCAGTCGATGCTTGAGACACTTTCCCAGAAGATGCCATCCATACGCTCTTGATGTTGACAAATTCCCGGATGCCGTACTCGGAAAGCTCCCGCCCGTAACCCGATCGCTTGATGCCGCCGAAAGGAAGACGCGGATCGGATTTGACGAGCTCGTTCACGAATATACAACCGGCCTCGATTTCAGCGGCGATACGCTCGGCCCGCTCGAGGTCTTTCGTCCAAAGAGACGCTCCCAAGCCGAACTGTGAATCGTTGGCAAGGCGGATCGCGTCGCCTTCGTCCCGAGCATGGATCAGAGCGGCGACCGGTCCAAAAGTTTCTTCGTCGAAGGCGGCCATGCCGGGCTTCACGTGCTCCAGCACCGTGGGCGGATAAAAAGCGCCGGGACCTCCCGGCATCCGGCCGCCGAGCAATAGCTTGGCGCCGCGCTGGATCGACTCCTCCACCTGCCGGTGTAGCGACGCGCGCAGATCGTCGCGCGCCTGCGGGCCGACCTGGGTGCCTCGATCGAGCGGGTCGCCGATGGTTCGCGAGCGCATTTCCGAAATCAATAATTCCGAGAAGGGTTGCGCCACGCTCTCGACGACAATGAAGCGCTTCGCCGCGATACAACTTTGTCCGCTGTTGATCAGGCGCGCGTCCGCCGCCGTCTTCGCGGCTTTTTGAATATCCGCGTCTTCCAGGACGATAAAAGGGTCGCTGCCGCCGAGCTCAAGCACGGTTTTCTTGAGCTCACGCCCGGCTTGCTCGGCCACTTTGCTGCCGGCGAGATCGCTGCCGGTCAGCGTGACGGCGCGGACCCGGCGGTCGCTAATCATGCCGGAGACCGCCGTTGAGCCAACGAGAACCGTGCGAAAAAGATTCTCCGGGAATCCCGCTTCGCGAAACACCTCTTCGATCTGCAGCGCGCAGCGCGGTACGTTAGAGGCATGCTTTAAAATTCCCGCGTTGCCCGCCATCAGCGCCGGCGCGGCAAAGCGAAACACCTGCCAAAAGGGAAAATTCCACGGCATGATCGCCAGCACCGGACCGATCGGATCGAAACGGATGTAGCTGCGCGATGCGTCGGTCTCCCTCGCCTGCTCGGCCAGGAATGTCGTGGCGTTCTCGGCATAGTAGTCACAGCACCACGCGCATTTCTCCACTTCAGCTTCTCCCTGAACGATCGGCTTTCCCATTTCGAGCGCCATCGTGCGCGCATACTTTTCTTTTCCGTTGCGTAACACTTGGGCAGCCTGCTGCATGCGCTTCGCGCGTTCCGGGAATGGTCGACGGCGCCATTGTTCGAACGTCGCATCAGCCGATTGAAAAATCCGCTCGATTTCAGCGGAAGTCGTTTCCGGAAAATTCTCCAAGACCTCGCCCGTCGCCGGATTGATCGATTGAATGCTCATCGGACCCTCCCTATTATTTTAAGGACACACCCAAGCGCCCAATCTCTCAGTCAACCGCAAATTTTCCCCATAGTCGACCGGGCAAGTCACGACGGCCGGCACAGGTTGGCGAAACGCATCCTCGAGCATCAGCCGAAGGTCTTGTGTCGCGTTGACCCGATAGCCGCGGCAACCGAAGGACTCCGCCAGCGCGGCAAAATCGGGGTTGCGGAAATCAACGAAGGCCGGCCGCCCGTAGCGCTTGAGCTGTTTCCATTTAATGACACCGTAGCTGGAATCCTCGAAGATGAGCGCGACAAAATTAGTCCGCGCACGCACGGCCGTCTCGAGCTCTTGCGCGCTCATGAGAAAGCCGCCGTCACCGCAGGCCGCAAGCACACGCCGCTCGGGGTAAACCAGCTTCGCGCCGATGGCGCCCGGAAGCGCGATGCCCATGCTGGCAAAGCCGTTGGAGATCACACAAGTGTTCGGCAACATGCAGGGATACATGCGCGCAATCCAGAGTTTGTGCGCGCCGACATCGCTGACCAGTATATCGTTGTCGGCCAACACCGAACGCAGGGCTGCGACTACGATCTGGGGTTTCAACGGAAACGCGTTGCCATCCGACTCGACACGAAACTCCTTTTGGATAATTTCTTTGAGCGCGCCGGCGGCGCGCATTTTGCCTGAGTCGCCGCGCGCCGACGCGCGCCCGGCGATGCGGGTCAGCGACCCGGCAATGGCACCTTGGACACCGACGGCAACCTGGTACGCGGCATCGACCTCGGCCGGCGACGGATCGATGTGCACGATGCGTTTGTCGTGGCGCGGGTTCCAGCGCGCCGGCGCGTACTCGACGAGATCGTAGCCGACACAGACGACCACATCGGCGCCATCGAGCCCGCACGAAACATAGTCATGCTCCTGCAAGCCGACGGTGCCTAAACACAAAGGATGAGTCTCGGGCAGACTCCCTTTTCCCATAAATGTTTCCACGACCGGGATGCCGAGCGTGTCAACGAAACCGCGCAGAGCCGCGCTTGCGTGGCCCCGTGCCACCCCGTTGCCGGCAAGCACGATCGGCTCGCGCGCATCGGAAATAATCTTGGCCGCTCGTTCGATCTGACGCTCCAGAGGTTCGGTGGGAAAAGCTTGCTGCGGCACGAGTGGAACAAGATCAGACGGCGCTGCGCCGTCCGCCACATCTTCGGGTAGGTCAAGATGCGTCGCGCCGGGCTTTTCGGTCTGAGCGACTTTGAAAGCCTTGCGCACCGCCTCCGGCATGACCTGAGGGCGGAGGAGTTGCGCGTTCCATTTCACTACCGGCCGGTACAGCGAGATCAGATCGAGATACTGATGCGATTCTTTGTGAAAACGCTCGGTGCTCACCTGACCCGTGATCGCAACCAAAGGCACGCGGTCCATGTTGGCGTCGGCGACGCCGGTCAAGAGATTCGTCGCGCCGGGACCGAGCGTCGACATGCAAACACTCGCTTTGCCGGTGAGCCGGCCCTGGACATCGGCCATGAAAGCCGCGCCCTGCTCGTGGCGCGTCTGGAAAAACCGAATCTTGGAATCAAGCACGGCCTCGAGCACAGCGATGTTCTCTTCGCCGGGCACGCCGAACATATGTTCGAGCCCCTCGTTCTCGAGACAACGCACTAAGATTTCTGCGCCGGTCATGATCTACCCCTTCCGAGATCGGTGTTCATTGCCACCCTTCAGGTTGATTCGCTAGCGTCCTGACAACTCTTTCATAACAACAAATCCATCAGGATCAGTACGCGCTCCCATAGCATGTCGTCGGGATTTCTCACTGCGGGATCGAGGATCTTCATGGTCCGGCCAGCGAGCATAGCCAACGTGCCGGCGAGCTCTGGCAGCATCGCCTCGACGTTGGCGCTTAAAGCGCGCTCCAGCGGCGGGTAAGTGGCCAGGTGTTCCAGGATCGGCTTCAAGCCCATCGCTTCATCAAATTTGCGGAACTCCTGCCTGCGCTCGAGAAAACCTTTGGTCAACGGAAGGTCGGGCTCCATCACAATGTCGCGGTCATTATAGCTGGCGTTGCGCACCCCGATCACCAGCAGATCATTCAGCTTGCTGCCGATGAGATCATTCAGTCGCTTCATATCGCTCTTGTCGATATCGATCCCCGCCGAGCGCCGCAGAAACTTTTTCAACGGATCGTAATCTATGACCATAATCTTTCCTCCGAGCCTTGAGCACAGATCAACGTGATCGCATCTGAGCCGGCTCTTTTTTCTTCGCCGGACCCATTTCGATTTCCTTCAAGGTTCGACCGGTGATTACGGAGCGATCGAGCTCCGGGCTTTCGATGTCCCACGCCGGATCAGCGTACTCATCGCGGTGCTTGACGAGCAACCAGCGCTTCCTCTCGCTTCCGGTGTGGATCAAGGTAAAGCCGCCGTGCAGCTTCTCGCCGTGGAGCACCACGTCGATTTTGCCTCGGGCAAGCTGCTTTTCCGGCGGGATGTCCGCTTCAGACTCGTACGTACCCTGGTCCCATACCATCACCGGTCCCGCGCCATAATGACCTTCGGGAATCACACCTTCGAAGTCGGCATATTCGAGAGGATGATCCTCTGTCCTCATAGTGAGGCGCTTATCTGCAGGGTTCATGGACGGTCCTTTGGGCACCGCCCGGGATGCCAGAACGCCGTTTATTGGCAGGCGAAAATCATAGTGCAGCCGACTGGCGTCGTGCTTTTGAACCACGAAGATGCGCCTGTGGTCCCGACGCCGGACACGCCCTACCGGCTCCGGCGTCTCAGTGAACTTCCTCTTCCTGCGGTATTCTTCGAGTGGCATTCGTCCTCGATTTCCCCCTGGCTTACTCGATGTTCGATGACAAAAAAGACCGCGCGTGCCACCACGCCAGGATCGACACTATCGTCGTCCTTGTACTGCTGCTCGATGTGGGCGAGGAACTGTTCTCTATGGCGCTCGCGCAACGGCTTGTCCGTGGGGTCCCAGCCTTCGTAGTAGAAGCCGCGGATCAGCATCGGCAGCTGGGCGCCGAATTGCGCCACTTCGTCCACCGTGAGGCGGTCGCGTAGCGCGTGCAGAGTTGCTCTCAAAGCCAGATAGACCTTGTGCTTGTCAGGCCAACGCAATACCTGCATCAGATCATTGAGCCAGCTGTTGGTCTTCTGTATCGTTCTGTCGAAAACTTCGAGACCGGTCGCACTCATTGGATCGCCTCCTTCTCTTTGAGCTCGTTGGCTATCTTGCTCAGCGGCGTCAACATCTTTGATCCATCTCACGGCCATCGGATGTTTCCTCGACGGCGATTTTTCGCTTAGGACATCATCGCCCGGCACTCGGCCGCGCAGTGAACCGCCGCGGTGCCCGCCGGTTTCGTGCCTGGCGATGGCGAATCATGCCCCAACACTTCCTGGTAGCGGATAAAATGATCATAGAGTTGCACCGGATGAACGATCGGTGTCGGCAGTGTGATGTTGGCGGAGTGTATGATGAAGGTATGCAGCTCGTCGGGCGATGGTCCGGCATGGGCCCCCATCTCGGCAATAAATGACACATGGCCTTCGGCGGCGCCGATGCCGTAAATCACCAGATCGCCGGCGCTCGGCATCGTCATCAGGTCCGTAATTCCCTGAGTGACGAGCACGGCGTCAGCGACCGGCAAAGGGCCCCACTGAGGATTCGCCGACGTCGTAGCGCTTTCCCTGACAGAAGCAAACCGGCCCATCGGGGGATCGTGCCAACACTAAGCCCACTCCTGGGCTCTGCGAGAGCTTCTCAGCCAACCCGGGAAAGCGCTGCTCGAGAGCGTCGACGTCATAGGGCTCCTTGCCGTCGAGTACATACAAAAACGCATTGGGACCGGCGGAGATCACCCGGATACCATCCTGCTCGTGCGCCTCGGGGTCACTACGCCGGATAAAATCTTCACCGACATAGTTGAGAAAATGCTGAAAGAATCCTGATACTCCTTGTAAACGAGAGCGGATTCCGTGCGTCAATCCCCGCCCTCCGTCAGCGTCGGACTTCGTAGCGAGCGGCGGCTGGGTCGGCAACTGGTCAAAAATCCAACGTTCGAAGCGCTGGCCGCCGTTGAGCTCCCGGTAAGGTTTGCAAGATGTTTGACCGTGATCGGCAAGAATATAGAAATCATAGCGGTGCTCAGGCACGTGCCGCACAACACGCCAGAGCTGACGAATCGCCCGATCGATCCGACGCAAACTTACCAGCGCCGGGCGGCTGTGGGGACCGAAGACGTGCGCAGCTTCGTCGTAATCAAGGTAGTTCACGTATACTGCCGGAACGCCGGCATAGAGATCACGGGCGACGGCCATAGTAAAAAACTCGCGCACCCATACCGAGATTCCGATCTTGATCAAAAACCAACGTCGGCCCTGGCTCTTTACCTGATATCCAAAAAGGCGTGGCGCAGCCCGAGCCAATTCGCTGATCGTCCGCACGGAGCTCTTCAGGCACACCCAGCCAAGCACCACGAACGGCGAGAGCGCCGCGAGCAAGCCGCGACCGCTCGGCTGCGTGAGACTAGCGAGCGTAAACAGGTTGTTGTCGGCGCCTCCCGTAAACACACACCCGTAGGCGCTGCCCCCTTGGAGAATGCCGCGCCGGCTCGCCGACAGCTTGGCCTCGACTATTGCTGCATGTCCCCGCCGCGGGAAGTGGACGTCGGTTTGTCGATCTCTGTCGTAATAATGAAAACCCGGGATATCGGGATGCACGCCGTACATCGCCGCCATCTGAAAGGCCGGTGTCGAAGTCGGCAACCCGACGGTCATCGGTTGTACTCGGTGGCCGTGACGGCGCAACAATTTTTTCAGAAACGGCAAATTCCCTGACGCCAGCCCTTGATCGAGAACGGCGCGCGACAGTCCGTCGATCTGCACGATCAGAAATCTCCGTTGTGTCACGGCGGGCGCGGCGCCGCGGCGCAGGCGACGGATAAAACGATCGATCGCAACCTGTAAGTAAAGAACGCGGTCATGCAGGCGCAACGCAATTTTTTTTTGCTGACGACTCATCTTGGCGGGATTATTATCCGGTTGTCCTGACGCCCACTTCATCCAAATGCTTCAGCAGATCGGCCGGATCTTGGTAGACGCGATAGGCGCCCGCTTGTTCGAGCTCATCCTGGCCATAGCCACCCGAGAGCAAGCCGACTCCGAGGGCCCAGGCGCGGCGCGCGGCCAGGAGATCCCAAACGCTGTCCCCGACGACAATCGAATCGCGAATGTCGACGTTCAGACGCGCCGCTGCCGCGAGAAACAAATCCGGGTCGGGTTTGGCGTGACGCACCTGATCGCGAGTGATGATTGGGATTTCCGGTCCAACTCCCAACGCTTGTAAACTGGGCCGCGCGCTTTCGATTCGGCCGCTGGTGGCTATGGCAAAAGGGATATCCGCCGCGGATAGATAATCCAGCAATTGCCGCGCGCCGGGTAACGGCCTGACTTGGGCTGATTGTCGCTCGAACGCTTCTTCGTGGATACGTTGGAGATGCGCCGCCTCCTCATCGGTTACTTGATGTCCGGTCTCGCGCAGCAACGCGTTTATGAGCAAGCCCCCACTCATGCCGATGCGGCGGTGAATTCTCCATACGGCCAACTTCATACCGGTTTTTTCCAACGCTTCACGCCA
>Ga0111538_10011038_pt1 | contig 11995 bp, 5 predicted proteins | sample SoiMethybrSBSTD1_FD_79669 | JGI IMG/M metagenome (GOLD analysis project Ga0111538, IMG submission 79669) | Bulk soil microbial communities from a Populus tree surrounding site in Tennessee, USA - Soil MetaG P. TD hybrid SBSTD1 (version 2)... | ecosystem: Environmental > Terrestrial > Soil > Tree...
GATGGAACTGCATATTATCGGCAAGAAATGGAGGCCGATCGGGGCCGGCAGAAACAGGTACTCGCCTTTGCCACTTTGGACGGACGTTTCCTCCTCGGAACCAACGAGAAGTTGTTGCTGCGCGCGATCGCCAACATCACGAGACGCGCAACAAAGGACAGTATTGCCGACGATCCGACCTTCAAGACTTTGAGCCAGAAGGTGACCCCACACTTCGCGACCATCTGGGTGGACCAGTCGAAACTCAACGCCGATTATTACTTCAAGCGTTACTGGCTGATGCAAAACGTCGCCGAGCTAAAATCGATTCGGGCGGGCATTTTTGATCTCGAACAGCAGCAGTCGAGATGGATCGAACGGCGCGAGTTCTTGACCACTGGTCCAGCGGAGCGGAGTAATTCGGGAATCGCCGCTGCCGAGTTGCGAAAGTTGTACTCGCGTACACCCGACGATGCGCCTTTCGTCAGGTTAAGGTCGGTAGGAAATAGTGCCAGCCTGCCGGGCCAGATCATTCGCGACACGCTTTTTGACAGTCCGGTCGAGCAAGATAACGGCGGGAGAACCTGGTCGTGGGATTCGTATAGCTCGGACGATTTCTACGCGTTCGGTGATGATGATTACGAACCTTACGACCGCTATTTGTCTCTCGGCGACAACTACGACACGACTATTGACGATCCGTACGACGCTCGTGTCAGCGATCGCGCCGAACCAGGTCGAAACCCGATGGCTGCAGAACTGGAACAGCAGTTTCTGACCGGCCTGCAAAACGTACTGGGCCCGGCGCGACCTTCAACAGTTGCAGTCGCAACCACGCCACACGCTACGAAGGGCCCGCTGTTTGTAGAGTTTCGCAAAGTCGCGATTTTCAATCTGCAAGCGCCTGCGAATTTGCGACGTGAGTTGTTGGAACAAACTGTCGCGCAGGGCGCGCAGGGCCGGCTGACAATCGTTAATTCCGGTTCCCAACCCAAGTGGGAAAGCCACATTGACGCAGGTCTCGCGTGGCGCTCTCTGGATCTTCCGATGCTGGGTTGGGAGATCTGTTACGCGATCAAAGACAACGTGCTGATTATTTCCAACAGCAATGAGCTGATGAAAACCGTGCTCGAGAAAGATCAGCAGTCGAACGTCTCCGTAACAGCCGACGACGATGAACTGACGATTATTCGGTTCGATCGACGCAAGGAGTCGTTTGACGACATCGTCAACGTGCTCGATGCCGACGCGATCAAGCAGCAACAGCAGACGAATAACAACTCGATTAGCGGCTCACAGGAATTCTTTTCCGGCAACATCAGCAGCCTGCTGAACGTTGCTTCGGACGTGAGCCGCATCGAGATCAAGCGCAAGTCATCGGGAAACAGTCTGCACGAGCAGATTGAACTCGTGATGACCGCCGCACCTTAATTAAGGTGCGCAGTTGTTATCAGTTGTGTCTTTGTCGGTAATTACAAAAGTCGTCTTCTTTCCAGACTCGATCTGAATTACGGCGTTGCCCTTGTTGTTGCAGTGGTTGAACTGGGCCATCACTCGCTGGCCGGATTGATTGTCTTCGAGCACGAGCAAGCATCCGCGTTCGCTAAGCGTCCCTGTTCCGGTCACGGTCAACCCGCCCACACCAGCCTGCGTGATTCGGTAATCGCCGGTCGTCGAGTCGAACTGGAACGAATCGCCATTGCCGTCATCAATCAAGCAAACGTCGAAGTTCGTAAACACGATCTTGATGACAAAAGCGTCAGACGACCCGCCGCCGAACAGCGTCTGGAACGCGCCGGGAGTGACCGGGAAATTGGCGGAACCAGTTGACCCCGTAACGTAAATACTTCCCGCGGCGTCAACGAATACCGACGTTCCGATGTCACCATTGGCGCCGCCCACGTACGTCGAGAACACGAGACCTGTGCCGGCCGCATTTAGTCTCGTGATGAAAGCGTCGTTGTTCCCGCCGTAGGCGCTCTGAATCGCATCGGTCGTCGTGGGGAAATCAGTGGAACCGGTTAGTCCGACAGCGGATGCATTTCCTGCCGCGTCGAGCGCGATGTCGGTTCCGAAATCGAGTCCGTCGCCGCCGAGGTAGGTGGAATAAGCGAGGGCGTTGCCGGCCGTGCTCACTTCAGTGACGAACGCATCCAGGCCCGCACCCTTCGTTGTCTGAAAAGCACCGGGCGTGACGGGGAAGTTTGACGAGTCGGTGGAGCCCGTCACGTATGCGTTTCCGGCTGCGTTAATCGCAATGCCGCCGCCTCCATCATTTCCGCTTCCACCCAAAAACGTCGAGTAGACGAGCGCCGTTCCTGTCGAATTGAGCTTTGTCACAATCGCATCGTTGAGGCCGTTGAAGACTGTTTGAAACGCGCCGGGCGTGACTGGGAAACCGGCTTGTCCGCTACCTGTTATGTAGGCGTTGCCTCCGGAATCTATGGCAATGTCGTCAGCAGAATCGATACCGCTTCCGCCTACGAAGGTGGAATAGACGAGTGCCGTGCCGGTCGCGTTCAGCTTCGTCACAAACGCATCGCTAGCGCCGCCGAACACTGTCTGAAACGCACCGGGTGTCGTCGGATAGTTGCCGGTAGCCTGGCCCGTGATAAAGGCATTGCCTGCCGAGTCGACGGCAATCCCGGTACCTAAGATTGGGCCGAGGTATGTTGAGTAGACGAGCGCGGTGCCGGTTGCGTTGAGCTTCATTGCAAATGCATTGAACTCGTCGCCACTAACAATCGTGGTCCTGAACGCGCCGGGGGTTGTCGGAAGATCGCCGGAATCGGTGAGTCCTGTAATGTAGGCGTTGCCCGCTCCGTCCACAGCGATGTCGTTGCCTGAGTCCCTGGTGCCCCCGCCAAAATATGTTGAGTAGATGAGCGCGGTGCCGGTCGCGTTCATCTTTGTGACGAAAGCGTCAGGCTCGGGGAAGGAGGCAAGCTGCGTCTGGAAAGCGCCTGGCGTTACCGGGAAGTTTGTCGACGATGTGTTGCCGGTTATGTAAGCATTGCCCGACGAATCGACTACGATGCCGCTTCCGCTATCGTTGCTGCCGCCTCCGAGGTACGTTGAAAAAGCCAGGGTGGGATCGATGACCAGCGGCTTGCTTCGATCGTAATTCGCGATCTGAAACGCGATCTGTTTCTTGTCTTTGATGAGGTAACTGGCCGGGATATTTTGCCGCGCGCCGTCGATCTGCTGATAGACAACGGGCTTGCTTTGACGAACCTCTCCCGCCTCCGTACGCAGTATGAGATCGCCTTTCTCGTCGACTCGCATATCGGTGACACCCTCAAATCCGAGTGCTATGACGCCGGGATCGACTCCGGGAGAAACTGTGAAATCGTATTCCAGCAGGTTTTGGTTGCCATAAAAAACAAGATCGACTCCAGGGTAGACGCCCGAATACTTCACCTTCGCGTAGTTCGGGACGTTTGTCTTCCACTTTCGCGGATCGCTGCCGACGAAATAGTTCGTTCTCGTGATTATTTGTTCGACGCCGGTCAGTTCTGCCGCGGCGTTGGCGCCCAGCAGCGTTGTCTGCAGCACAGACGTGGATGCGCTCGATCGCGTCGCGGATTTTTCTTTGTTCTTGTTGTGCGCGACGGCTAGTGTGAATGTAGTCGGAGCAAGCGCCAGGCTGTAGCCGCTTCCGCGAGACGTGAACTTCACTCTCTTATCGGCCTGGCCGTGATTGGCCTCGAAGCTCAGTGGGATTCTCGAGTACGACTCCTTGACTTTCTTTAAGTCGTAACGTAAGTCGGGAGCTTTATCGCCGTTACCTGACGAATGAACAGGGACCGAGGCGGTGTTCAGCACTGTCAGGACGAGTGATAGAGCCAGTACGTGCGCAATGGTATACCTTGTCTTCACCTTAGAGTTCTCCTTACTTACCCGAACGGTTTTCTGAAAGGGGTCAATCCTGATGCTGGGAAGAGCTAGGGGGTACGTATGTTAGCTTTTTCGGGCGCGCGGAACAATCCTATTTAATCCATTGGTAGCGGGTCAGTTTGGGTTAACGAGGTACGCCGAAGGGCGTTGACTAATTCCAGCCCAGGGTTGCATCAACCCTGGGACATGTGGAAACAAGAAGTAAACGCTGAAAGCGTTCGACCGCAACGAACCCTTTCAGGGTTACGAAACTCTGTTGGTTTACCCAGGGTTGTCGCTGCGTCAACCCTGGGCTGGAATTAGTCAACGCCTTCGGCGTACCCTATACGACGACTCAAAACTGACCCACTACTAATCCGTTTAGTCACTTTCGACAACGCTTTCATTTCATTTACCTCCCTGGATTGTCACAAGTTAACTGGCATAACGTTCCTCGACAGTCATGATGAACACCACGGTACCAAGCAATCCGATCAACCCGGCAACGACGAACGGAACTTCGGGGGCAATTTTCCAGAGCAATCCACCAATTGCGGCCGCGGGAGTGATCGAAAGGCTGCGAACGAGATAGTAGAGTCCAACAGATCTCGCACGAATGTTCTCGTGCGCAAAATCGACGATCATCGCTTTTCTTGAAGGCTCGCCAATCTCTCGCAGACCGCCGATGACATAGGCAACGATCAACAATCCGAAGTTTGAGGCGATAATGATCGCAACTGGGAACAGTGCAAAACTGAAGAATGTCAGAATCACGAAAGGCTTGCGTCCAATTCGATCGGCAATTCTTCCGGCCGGGAGGTAAACCACGATCGATGTGATCATTTGAATGGCGATGAGAACGCCGTATGCCGCAACACTAACGCCGTGAACATTCGTCACGTAGAGAATGGCGAGCACACCCGTCATGCCCTCGCAGGTCCTGATGATGATGTCGGAAATCAGCAACCGCTTCAGTACCCGATGAAAGGAACGCCAAACGCTCCGGATGTTGGTCGAATGTGGCTGTTGTTCAGGAGCTCTTATTCTGAGGACGAGTACGAGCGTCACGGCTGCTAACCCGAGTGTGATCAGCAGGCCAACGTGCACGCCTTTGACCAAACCCAGCGAGGCGATCAAAGTTCCGCCCACAATCGGTGCGATCACTACCGGCACACGTTTCAATATCGATTGCAGAGTAAAGCCCATCGCGCGACGTTGGCGCGGCAAAGAATCACCGATGACTGCGAAGATCGCAGGCGACGCCATGCTTTGCCAGGCCATCACCAGGGCGAGACCGACAAACAAGAGAGGCCACGAAGTACTGAACAGGTAAACGAGGTAACCGGCTGAGGCGATTGTGATGAAGATCAGGAAAGCCCGGCGTCGTCCAAAGCGATCGGCAACAAACCCTCCCGGATACTGATAGCAGGCGTCGAAAAAATCTTCCGCCGTACCGAAGAGACCAATGATTGGTGTAGACCCACCAAGTGCTTCCAGATACTTAGGTAAGAACTTTTTCCATAACTCCTCACCGAAACCGATCAGGAAAACTGCCGCTGACGCGATTGTGACGTTGTGTTCGAGACCGAGATAGTCGGCGACTCGCACGCGCCAACCTGCGACTTTTTCTGTCGCCGGGCTACTTTCCAGTGGTTCCACGGTTCAGATTGTCTCGAAGGTGCAGCCTTCTCCGTGATGAGTGAACTCCGTCCCAAACAGTTATTGAAGTTTCAGTTGCTTAACCAACCAGTCATCGCGGTCCTTGACGATTTCCTTCAGTTCCATCTTGTGCGGAGCTTCATATAGTTTGCGTTGTTTGGGTTCAGTGGCGGCGGCGAAGAGGATCGCGCCGTCCGCCCGCGAAACATAGAAGTCGTCTTTTCCAAATTGAAAGAACTTGCTCGCGTTCCTGGCCTGTCGCAAATAATCAGTCAGTTCAAGATTTGAATTCTGTTTCAAGTACGCGGCCTTTGATTTTGGCTGCGGACCAAGAAACGCCCAATCGTTGAGACTCTGCGTGGCTGCAATGAAGACGAAGGTATTGACACGCTGGTCCACTCCCGCCATCAGCATTCCGTACATCGCACCGTAATCGTGACCAACAAATCCGATGCGTGTCTTGTCGACGTTCGGTTGCGAAAGCAGCAGATCAAGAGCGCGCCGGAGTTCGATCACCTGGCGGATGGAATTCTCGTAATCCTTTTCGGGAACTCGCTTGCCAAACCATTCCGGCGTGGACCACATCGCGTCAATCAGGAGCGACACGGCACCTTTCGGCGCAAGTTCAACAGCTTCATCTAGGAACTGCGTCCGGTTTGATTTCTCTTCGCCAAGCCAATGCACCCACAAGACTCCCGCGAATGGTCCGTTGCCCTTAGGGACAACCAGGTAAGCTTTTATCTCTCGCCCAGGCTCAGGCGAAAGCGTAATGTCTCGCACGGTTACATCGCCCCGCTGTTCGGACGACACTTCGTGGACGGTGACAGGTGAGCTGTTGCTATAACGAAACAGCGCCGCGCGGTCGGCAAGTTCGGTTGCCGACTGTGCGTGTGTCGTTAACAAGCATGCCAACAGAAAAAAGAGGACGAGTGCCTTCTTCATGTTAGTAGTAGGTGATCGTTCGTACCAGGACATTGCCAGGATCTAATTTCCGGAGTGTCTCACTTCCTTCCTTCCGGGAGCTTGTTCGCTTGGTCCAATTGCCGTTTGCGTCGTACTCGTAAGTATAAGAAATCTTTGCGAGGACTTTTCCGTCAGCGTCAAAGTCAGTGCTCTCGATCTGATTTCCTTTATCGTCGAGTATGTAAAAAAATCGCCGCGTCAGCGTGCCGTTTTCTAAGTAGACCAACTCTTCTTTTTGGTTGCCCTCGTATTTGTAAACATGGCGGTCCATAAAATCGCCATTGCTCCGAAATTCTGTCTTTTCGCTCAAACGCTTTTTCTCGTCATATTTGAAGACGAACCGCTGCTGGTAACGCGGATCCATTTTTCTGTCCGAAATTGCAGGACCGGCAGCACCGCCACTCGCTAACGGAGGACCATATTCACGATCGATGAATTTGAACGCGGCGACTCTGGTGCCATCAACGTATCCATATACCGTGATTAGGTCGAGGTTGTTCCTCGTATCGTACGTCTCTTTCCGAAGCAGGTTGCCGGTCTGGTTATAAGTTTCGAGCCACGATCGCATTCCCATTCTCGCCAGTGGTGTGTCAGTGAGGTACTGAATCTCAGTGTGGACGCTCTTTACGCGGCCACGCAAATTTTCGTCGTCTGCATCGGATCCAGCGCGAGGGATCTCCGGCGTCTGTGGCAACGGACCTGGTCCAGCTTTGAGCGCCTCCTCAGTTATTTCACGATCGGTCAATAGTCTAAAACTATCGAGCACACCGATGGCGGCGCCTTCAGACTTCCGCTGATTGTTCTTCAGCACGACGGCCGTTTCGTAAACCCGTCGCGAAACCAGGAACAACCGCCGGATAACCGTGGCTGCGGGTAGATCGGCACGCTGTTCAATTCCGGGGCGCTCATCAAGAGTGATCTTCTTCGGTTCTCCGATCTTGAAGCCATTTGCCGCAGCAACATTTCTGAAGCGCTCGGCCGCAGCGTCGAAGAATTTTTTGACGTCCTCAGGCTTACTGACACGTTGAAAAGTGTCGGCATAACCAACACCAAAGCTGCCTTCTTTCGTCTCCCACTCGTGCTGATGTCCATGGGCGTAGCCGAAAGGCGTGGGCATATTCATTCGCCTGACATCCGCTCGATCTGGAAGTGCGATGGCGAATCGGCCTTCAAGTGAAACAAACCTGGTCGTGGCGGAGGACTGAGCGGTGGCAGGCGAGAGAATCGCGATAGTGAGTGCGGCAATTAGAACTAAGCGTCGCATTGAGTTTCTCCGATCGTTGCGAGGAATCGAACGTTGGTAGGGTATATTATCAACTGCTCAGCACGAACGATCCAGCGAAATCCAGCTTACGCCAAGAGTACGGAGAAGCCTCGATGCGACGACGCCCACGCCTGTTGCTTTTTCCAGTCTTAGCTTGTCTGACGCTGCTCAATGGAGCGATGGGTCAGACGCCTAACTCGAACCAACAAACGAAGCGGCCAAAACCCGCCGTCATCCGGTCGTCATCAACAGCTCAATCGCGTGAATCGACCCCGCGCACGACGCCACCGGACCTCGCGAAGCAACGGACTCTCTACGTCGTTGGTTACGCACATCTCGATACGCAATGGCGCTGGGAATATCCTCAGGTCATACAGGAATACTTGCCAAAGACGATGCGCAACAACTTCGCTCTCTTTGAAAAGTATCCGAACTACATCTTCAACTTCACCGGCGCATACCGCTACCACTTGATGAAAGATTATTACCCGTCGGACTTTGAACGACTCAAGCAATACGTCGCTGCCGGACGATGGTTTCCTGCTGGTTCATCAGTGGATGAAGGCGACGTCAACTCGCCGAATGCGGAATCAATTATCCGGCAGATCCTTTATGGCAATAATTGGTTTCGCAAAGAGTTTGGCGTTGCCAGCCAGGAGTACATGCTGCCTGATTGCTTTGGCTTTCCGGCGTCGTTGCCAAGCATTCTCTCTCATGCAGGAATCAAAGGATTTTCGACGCAGAAGTTGTCGTCGTCCTGGCAACCCGCTCCACACGTCGGCGGGCCGGACTCGCCGGAGAAGACTCCGGTCGGCATTCCATTCAACGTCGGATTGTGGGAAGGACCAGACGGGCGAACTGTAATCGCAGCGTTGAATCCGCTCAGTTACGGCAGCCAGGTGACCTACGACATCAGCAAGTCGCCCGAACCACCGCCACCTCCCGATCCAAATCTGACACCGCAACAGAATCAGGCTCGAACCAGGGCTCGCGAAGACTGGCCCAAACGAATCGACATCAACGGCAACCTGACCGGGATCTTTGCCGACTATCACTACGTTGGCACCGGCGACGTGGGCGGTTCACCAAACGAGAGCTCAGTGAAGTTGATGCAGGCCATTACCACAAAAGACAAAGCCGAGCTGCCCGCTGCATCTCAGACGGCGTCTCAAACCGGGTCTTCGATCCGGGTTGGCGATGGTCCAATCAAGGTCACCTGGTCGAAGGCCGATCAGCTTTTTCGCGACATCCTTAACTGCTGTCCGACGGATCGTCTGCCGCGTTATAAAGGCGACCTCGAGCTCATCAATCATTCCGCTGGATCTCTAACTTCCCAGGCTTATCAGAAACGTTGGATGCGCCGGAATGAGTCACTGGCTGACGCTGCCGAAAAAGCGTCGATCGCAGCGGAATGGTTGGGCGGCCGTCCGTACCCGCAAGAGCGGCTCAACAATGCCTGGACGTTGGTCATGGCCGGACAGATGCACGATCTGCTGCCCGGTACGGCCACTCCGCGAGCTTTCGAATTTGCCTGGAACGATCAGGTTGTAGCCATGAACCAATTCGCCGGCGTTGTTACCGGCGGCAGCAGCGTTGTCGCATCGGCCTTGGACACACAAACCGAAGGGACTGCGATCGTTGTCTACAATCCGCTGAATGTTCAACGTGAAGACGTCGTCGAAACGAGCCTTGCGTTTCCCGGCGGCACGCCCCGAGCGGTCAGAGTTTTTGGACCAAACGGCGTGGAAACTCCGGCGCAACTCAGCGGCGACAAAGTTAAGTTCGTGGCTCGGGTACCTTCGGTCGGTTACGCCGTCTACGATGTCCGCCCGGCCGACGCGCCGATGGCCTCTGTTGAAGTGAAGGTCACGGAATCGTCGCTCGAGAATCTCCGCTATCGCGTGCGCTTGAATGGCGACGGTGACGTCGCCAGCATCTTTGACAACAAGGTCGGTCGGGAATTGCTGTCGGCTCCGATTCGACTCGCCATTTCAACAGACAACCCGCGGCAGTGGCCGGCGTGGAACATGGATTTCGAGGACCAGCAACGACCGCCGCGAGCTTTTGCAGGTGGACCAGCAAAGATCCGAATCGTCGAGACTGGTCCCGTGCGCGTTTCGCTTCAGGTGGAGCGCGAGGCCGAAGGTTCCAGATTTGTGCAGACGATCAGTCTTTCCGCAGGAGACGCAGGCAATCGCGTCGAGTTCAGCAACGTGATCGACTGGAAGACAAGGTCAGCGAATCTCAAGGCGACGTTTCCTCTCGCAGTTGAAAACAAACTGGCAACGTACAACTGGGACATCGGAACTATCCAAAGGCCAACGGCGGCGGAGCGTCAGTTTGAAGTTGCCTCGCATCAGTGGATCGACCTGACGGACCAGAGTGGTTCTCACGGGGTTACAGTGCTCACAGACTGCAAGAATGGTTCAGACAAGCCCGATGACAAAACGCTGCGCTTAACACTGCTCCGCACGCCCGGTACGCGAGGCGGTTACGCGGATCAGGGCACGCAGGATTGGGGGCGTCACGAGATCAATTTCGGAATAGCGGGCCATGCCGGTGATTGGCGCGCGGGCCGAACCGACTGGCACGCCTACCGGCTCAACCAGCCGTTGATAGCTTTCGTAAGTCCTAAACATCAGGGTTTTCTGGGTAAGAACTTCTCGCTGCTGAAACTGAACAACGATCGCATCCGCGTGCTTGCGGTGAAGAAAGCCGAGGCAAGTGATGAAGTGATCGTTCGGGTCGTGGAGGTCGACGGCAAGGGTGTCGACAACGTTCGCATTGCAATGGCGGCGCCGATTCTTTCTGCACGCGAAGTGAACGGTCAAGAACAACCGATTGGAGCAGCGAAAATAATTAATGGTGAGCTGGCCACGTCCTTTGGGCCTTACCAGCCCAGAACCTTTGCCTTGAAGCTCGCGGCCTCGACTCAGCGCGTGCCCGCGCCGAAATCGATGCCGGTGCCGCTCGACTACGATCTTTCAGTAGCCGCACGTGCAGGCCGTCCGGCCGATGGCAGCTTCGATGCGATGACTAATAATCAAAACGCGTCACAGGGCAAGGCGTTTCCTGCCGAGATGTTTCCGCGCGAGATCTCTTTTGGCGGCATTCGCTTCACTCTTGGACCAACACTCAAACCCAACGCTTTGATCTCGCGAGGGCAAACTATCTCGCTGCCGGCAGGCAAGTTCAACCGAGTCTACTTGCTGGCTGCCGCAGCGAATGCCGATCAAAAAGGAACATTTCGGTTTGGCGATCAATCTGCGGAGTTGACTATTCAGGAGTGGACCGGGTTTGTCGGACAGTGGGACACGCGGATCTGGAAGACTACTGAAGACACGATCCAACAGCGTCCTGGCGCACCTCCACCGCCGGCGGGTACTCCGGTGAGAACGCGATCAAATCCGTACGGCGAAATGGTGAGCATCAGGCCCGGCTTCATCAAGCGTTCTGACATCGCGTGGTTTTCATCGCAACGCCGCGGCGCCGATGGCAACGCCGAGCCGTATGCTTACTCCTATCTTTTTGCGTATGCCGTGGATTTGCCGCCGAGCGCGAAGACGATTACTTTGCCGGACAACGAGCGAATCCGCATTCTGGCGATTAGTGTCGCTGACGAACTGCCTGGTGTAACACCGGCAGCACCGCTCTACGACACGTTGATACGAAACGAGCAATAGATGGCCATCCCGATTCAAATACGATTGCTCGTGATCGTAGCGTTGAGTTTTGCCCTCCTGTTTCAAGATCACGTGAAAGTCACGGTCGATCGTAACTCGAATACGACTGCGACCAGCGCGTTCAAGTTCAAGACGGTATCGCCTCCTGCGAAAGATGATGCCGCCAGGAATGCGAAGGTGATGCTGCTCGACGGCGACGTCGATCCCAATGGCGGTGAGCTGAGTGCGCTTGTTGATGGTCTTGTTCCAACAACGGAAGATCAGCCGGCGGCAAACGTCTTCTTCATCGCCGGGACTGGTGGTGGTCGCTTTCGGATCGATCTGGGTAAGGCGATTGAGATTGCTCAAATCAACAGCTATTCATGGCATTCCAGTAATCGTGGACCACAGGTCTATCGCGTCTGGGGTAGCGATGAATCCAATCCGAAGTTCAATGCCGAACCCAGGGGCACGATCGATCTCGCTAGCTGCGGCTGGACGCAGATCGCGCTCGTCGATACGCGCAGTAGTCAAGGTCAGGATGGCGGTCAGTACGGAGTGAGCATCGGCAGCTCGCGAGGTTCACTCGGGA
>Ga0111538_10011039_pt1 | contig 11994 bp, 14 predicted proteins | sample SoiMethybrSBSTD1_FD_79669 | JGI IMG/M metagenome (GOLD analysis project Ga0111538, IMG submission 79669) | Bulk soil microbial communities from a Populus tree surrounding site in Tennessee, USA - Soil MetaG P. TD hybrid SBSTD1 (version 2)... | ecosystem: Environmental > Terrestrial > Soil >...
GCAGAGCAGCTCGTGCCGGTAGGCCTCGTCGCTGAAGATGCGCGGGAAATCGAGGATCGACGCATTGTCTCCCACCGCGTTGAGCAGCAGCTGCAGGCCGTTGCGGAAGTAGTTCTCGAACATCGGGCCGAACGCTTCCGGGACCTGCCGCCACTGGCTGCGCTTGAGGAAGTCGAGCAGCTCGCCGATGATGCGGCCATGCTCGCCCTCGACGTCGTTGCCGAGCCGCTCGAGGATGTTCATCGTGAATGCGCCGCGCGGATCGGTCGGGTGCACCAGCACGAGGTCGCCCAGCCGCTCGGCCGGCACCAGCTTCAACGCCTTCTCCCAGAGGTCGCCGTGCGGATCGATGACGATCACCGCGCGGCCGGCCCGCATGTCTTGGGCGATCATGTTGAGCATGAGGGTCGATTTGCCGGTTCCCGTCCCGCCGAGCATGTAGACATGCTGCTTGCGGGCGGAGCCGTCGATGGCGAAAGGCGTATCGTCGTCGAGCCGGCCGAGGCTGATTCCTTGCGAGGCGTCGACCGCAGCACTGGCCTTGCGCCGCGCATCGAGCCTTGCCTTGACGGCCGGGATCACGTGCAGCCGGTCGAGGAAAGCAAGGTCGAGGTCGGGCCACGCCGCCGTCAGGTCGATTTCCGCCTCGTCACCGACTTCTGCGCGCCGGTCGCGCCGAACAGAGCCTGGCACAGCATGTGGAGAACGGCGGCCGGAAGGCGCGCGGGTGCGGCGATGCGTGCCGCAAGGCGCAGGCCGCAGCCCGCCGTGGTCCACCCTTTGAGCTGCCGCAGCACGTTGTCGTGCAACAGGACGAGGGGAGCGTCGTGGGCGCCGCCCCGCGATACGTAGCTCAGCAAGCCCTTCAGAAAGTCCTGCAACGCTCGCCGCTGGCGGGCATCGAGGCGAAAGGACGACAGATCGAGGTCCAGCACCGCACTGTGCAGGGCCGGCCGGCGCATCAGGTCGGCGACAGCCGCCAGGTCGGGACGCCGCTCGGGCGCCAATGACAAATGCAGCGCGAGCGGCGCTTCCCGGCAAGGGCGAATTCTCGATCCAGCCACGGGTCTCGGCCTGCGGCCCGTCAACTCGTCGAGACAAACGCGCTGGCCCGCCGGCCGCAGCTCGATCCGCCAGGGCAGGTCGGGCGAGCGAACGGCGTTGTGCGTGGCCAACTTGAAGCCCGGCGCGGCCGACGCCACGACCTCGCGCAACGCCTGTTCAAGCTCATAGGCCCGGGCCGCGACGGCTTGCTGCGGCGCCCGCGCGGTGGCGCCGAACGAGAGGCCACCGCTTTCGTCGAACGCCACGCGCAGCGAAAGGCACTCCCCCGGCCTGAGCTGGGCAAGGAACGACTGGAACCATTGCTCGCTGCCATCCTGCAACACACCCGAGGTGAAGCCGGCGAGCTTGGCACGGATGGCGAAGGAGTAGGTGTCCGGCTCTTCGATGCCGGCGCGGCCGAACGAAACGACGTTGTCTTTGGAGGGATGCGATTGTGGGGAGAGGCCTTCAAGACCATGAGACATGACGGACCTTTCGCTCGAACGACGATCGGACAGCCCCGACGATCGATTGGGGGCAGCCACACTCCGGCACAAGCCGGACCGACAGGCAGACCTTGGAATGGTGTCGAGGGCAGCTGGGCGTCAGGCAAAAAAAGAGATTGGTACGATCGCAATCGCCCGCCTGCTCCGACATGAACGCGAGCAGCTAAGGTCACTAACTTAGGAGCGAATCTGGCTTTTCCGTGGTGCGTCGTTAGGAGTGCGTCACGGCAAGCGGAGGTCCGGCAATGGCAACTACCCTTTCGCCTTGGCTGCGCGGGCCTTGCCTGCCATCTTCTTGAGACGGCGGCGTACGGCCAGGGTGTTGCCCTGGATGCGCGTCAGCTTCTTGCGCGGCATCGCGCGCCGGTTCTTCTTCTTCTGCTTCTCGACGTTGCGGGCTGAACGGACGACCATGGCTGGCTCCTGTGGAGGGGGTCAGACCCCTTGCGATGACGATGTCGCTATATCGAAACGTTGCAAGCAAGGGGGTCTGACCCCCGCTGCGCGACCGTGTAGCCCGGCCTGCGGCCTTGCGCAATCTACTCGCGCGGCCACACCTTCAACGGCATGCCGCCCTTGGGCCTCAACGTCACGCGGCTGATCGGCTCGGGCGCGTGCACGCCGTCCCATTCGAAACGCGCGCGCCGCACCAGCGTCGCCAGGATCGCCGTCGCCTCCATCATGGCGAAGGTGCCACCGATGCAGGTGCGCGGACCGAAGCCGAACGGCATGAACTGCGTGCGCGCCAGCTTGGCTTCGCGCTCGGGCGCGAAGCGGCGAGGCTCGAAGCGGTCCGGGTCCTCCCACAGCTTTCGGTGCCGGTGCACCGCAAAGATCGGGATCACGATAAGCGTACCGGCATTGATCGCGGCCGGGCCCAGCGTCATGTCGTGGGAGGCGAGCCGCGTCATGATGGGGGCCGGCGGGTAGAGGCGCATCGCCTCCTTCAGCACCGCACGCGTCACGGGGAGCCGCTCGAGGTGCTCGGCATCCATGCTGCCGGCGCCGACGACCGCGTCGATCTCGGCGAAAATGCGCTCCTGCCACTGCGGCGCGCGGGCGAGCAGATAGAGCGTCCAGGTCAGCGCTTTGGCGGTGGTCTCGTGGCCGGCGGCAAGGAAGGTCACGAGGTTGTCGATGAGCTGCTTCTCCGACATCGGCTCGCCGGTCTCGGGGTCCCGCGCGCGGGCCAGGCGCGCCAGCAGGTCATCGCCCTCGAGACCGGCTGCGCGCCGCCGCGCCAGGATTGCCGCCACTGCAGCCCGTAACGCTCGTGCCGCCCGGCGACGCTTGAATTTGCCCGGATACCACATCCACGTGGGCAGTCTCAGCATGGCCGCTGCGATGTCCCAGGAGATGGTGGCAAGCGCCGTGTCGGCGGACTTGAGTATGGCCGCAGCTTCCGCATCGGCACTCCCGGCAAACATCGTCGCGGAGATCACGTGGAAGGTCGTCTCGGTCATGTCGTGGTCGATCGATTGCACGGCTCCGGGTGGGCCGTTGCGCCAGCGCGCCGCCTGGTCCTCGGCCGCCGCCGTCATGATCGGCACCAGCGGCGAAAGATCGGCGGGGCGGAACAGCGGCGCCGCGGTTCGCCGTTGCCAGCGCCAACTTGCACCCTCCGAGGTCAGGACCCCATCGCCCAGCGTGTGCGCAAACACCCGCTTCTCCAGCGGCGTCTTGGGGAAATTTGCACCCCCGTGCAGCAGCACCTGCTCGACCAGAGCGGGGTCGGTGACCCAGGCGATGACGTTGTGGCCGTTGTCGTGGACGACGATCGGTTCCTCGTAGACCGGCCGCGGCAGGCTCGACAGCGGGTTGCGCACGAAGGTCAGGAGGAAGCGGCGCAGCGGCAAGGGTCGTGGCGGTGGCTCGACCTTCGGCGGATAGAGGGCTTCGCCCTCCGCGGGTGAGGCAAGCACAGTCGTCATTGGGCGCTCCTGCACATCGCTCGCGCCATCCAAAGGTGGCTACGGAGGATGCTGCGATTAAGGCCGCGCCGATGCGCGCCTTGCGCTAGAAGAAATACTCCTTCCACCATTGCATGGCGAACGAGCCTGGCGAGAGCAGCACGAAGGCCCACAGGAAGGCCGAACTCCAATTGGCGATCTGAAACCTGAGCCACGGCATCTCGATGATGCCCGCGACGATCGGCACGCTGGCGCGCAGTGGCCCCGAGAAGCGGCCGATCACCACCGCCCACACGCCCCAGCGCTTGAAGAACTTGTGCCCGTTCTCGAGCAGCTTGGGATGATCCTTCAAAGGCCACATCGCCTGGATTTTCTCGTGGTAGTGAAAGCCCAGCCAATAGGAGAGCCAATCGCCGAGCGCGGCCCCTACGGCGGCTGCCGTCACGATGGTCCAGAAAATCAATGGATCGGCGGCGCCGATGATCGTGCCAATGCCGACCAGCATGGCCCAGAATGGCAGGATCAGCGAGACGAAAGCCAGAGATTCGCCAAACGCCAGCACGAACACGATGAGCGCGGCCCAGTTGGGGTGCAGACGCACGAAGTCCAGCACCGTGTTGGTAAGCTCGGCCAATCCCGCCACAATCTCTCTCCCTCCGCTTCCCCGGCGGCCCGAGCAAGGCCCGAGGCGGCGCCAATTGTCAACGGAGGCCACTCGGCAATTCGAGATCGGCCGCAAAAGGCCGCACTCCGGCACGGTTCCTGCTTATTCCCTGTTGTGCCGATGGCTTTCGTTGGGTAAATGGCCAAAATCGACAGGGCGGGAGGGGGGAGTTGGGTGCTGCGTCGCCGGTGACCAAACAGGCGCCATCGGGCCGGTGCTCGATGTTGCTGGTGCTGGCGGCTGTCACCCTCGGCCTGTTGTTCGTCATCTCCAACCGCTTCACCACGCTCACCGATGTCATCGCCCCGCTGACGGGCCATCTCATGGGCCTGGGGCTAGCGGCAAGCCTGGCCCTGCTCCTCCCCCGCCGCCGGCTCCAAGTGTTGACCGCGGGCATGATGCTGACGGTCGGCCTGCACGGCTGGTTGGGGCTCGCGCGCTGCTGCGGGGCGCCGCCAGCGGGACAATCGGCACCCATCCAGGCCAGACCGACCAAGGTTGCCGGGCACCCCTCGCTACAGACCCTGACCGTGCTTGCGCTCAACACCTGGCACGGCCATGCCGACACGCCGCGACTCGAACGATACCTCGCAGCGGTCCCTGCCGACGTTGTCGTCCTGTCGGAGTTCGGGCCGGACAAGCGGCCTCTGCTGGCCAATCTCGCCGCCGCCTATCCTTTCCAGGTCGACTGTGCCGATTGGGCCTGCTCGCTGGCGCTGCTGTCGCGCCTGCCCCTCGAGGCGTCCGGCGTGGGACGCATCGCCTTCGATCAGCCGGCCTTCGTTTGGGCTCGTCTCGGCGGCTCGGTGACCATCATCGGCACGCATCTTTACCGGCCGAGCCGCGATCCCTGGCTCCATGAGCGGCAGGTCACGGCGCTGGCCCAGTTCATCGGCCGCATCGACAGCTCGGTCATTCTGGCCGGCGATCTCAATACGTCGCCCTGGTCTAGCGCATTCCGCAAGCTCAGGGCCGGAACCGGACTCTCTCCCGTCGCCAGGCTGATGCCGACCTGGCCAGCCTGGCCGCTCGCCCTCCCGCAGGTGGCGCTCGATCATATATTCGTCTCGCCGGACCTCGCCGTGGCGGCGGCCGGCACCGGGGCCGCCGTCGGCTCCGACCATCTGCCCGTGTGGGCGCAGCTCGAGCGCCGGCCCGCTGCACTGGACCGGCGCCGCAGCCTCAGGTCACGCTTTGCAGCGTCGCGCCCGCATCTCGGCGGCGAGCTCCTTGCTGACCTCGGCAGCGAACAGGTTGGCCCGCGCAATTTGCGGCGGTGACAGGCTCTTGCCTTCGGGCCCACGCAAGGCCTTGGGCACGCTGTCGGCTTCGCGACGGCCGAGTGCCAGCTCCTCGCAGGTCAGCTCCTTCTTGCGGCTGCGGAACGCAAACAGGCGCACGCCCGAGGCATGAGCCTGCGGGTTGGCCGGCTCCTTTACCCATTTGCGGTCCTGATCGTCGAGCATCGATTTGAGGGTCACCTGGCGCCTGTCGATGCACTCCTGGCTGTCGTCGAGGCACGACAGGCCGGCGCGCGGGTCGTCCGAGCCGAAACCGGAACACGCCGACATCAGCAGGCCGAGGCCGCTCGCGGCGAGCGCACGCCCGCGTCTCGGCCTCCGACATTGGCTGGCGCGCATCGTTTCCCCTTGAGGTTCCCGGCAGGAGACCATAGAAGGCAAGCATGTGGCCGGGCCGTGGCAAAACGGTCCTGCCACGCCAGAAGCTCATGCACGTGTTTAGGGCATCGGCTGCACCGGTGAAAGACGCGGCGGCCGCGCAACCCCAAGTTTGCAACAGGGAGTGACATCATGGTCCACGCCATCCGCATACATCAGGCCGGTGGCCCCGAGGCGATGAAATGGGAGAGCGTGGAGGTAGGCGCCCCTGGCCCGGGGCAGGTCAGGCTCAAGCAGCACGGCGTGGGCGTCAACTACATCGACGTCTATCAGCGCTCGGGCCTCTACAAGATGCCGACGCCGTTCGTGGCGGGTTCCGAAGGCTCCGGCGAGGTTGTGGCGGTCGGCCCCGGCGTGACGGATTTCAAAGTCGGCGACCGCGGTGCCTATGCCGGCGCCCCCGGCGGCTATGCCGAGGAGCGGGTCATGCCGGCCGACCGCCTGGTCAAGTTACCCGACAGCATCGACTACAAGACCGGCGCCGGCATGATGCTGCAGGGCATGACCGTGCGCTATCTGCTGCGCCAGACCTACAAGGTCGGCCCTGGCACGACGATGCTGCTGCACGCCGCCGCTGGCGGTATCGGTCTGATTGCCTGCCAGTGGGCAAGGCACCTCGGCGCAACCATCATCGGCACCGTCAGCACGCCGGACAAGGCTGAGCTCGCCAAGGCGCACGGCTGCACGCATGTGATCAACTACAAGACCGAAGACTTCGTGAAGCGCACCAAGGAGCTGACCAACGGCCAGGGTGTCGATGTGGTGTACGACGCGGTCGGCAAGGATACCTATCCGGGCTCGCTCGATTGCCTGAAGCCGCTCGGCCTGTGGGTCAGCTTCGGCAATGCGTCGGGCGCGATCACCAACTTCGACATTCTCGCGCTGTCGGCCAAAGGCTCGCTCTACGCCACGCGTCCGACTCTGAACACCTATGTCGCCAAGCGCGCCGACCTGCTCGCCAATGCCGGCGAGCTGTTCGACGTGGTGGGCAAGGGTGTCGTCAAGATCAAGGTCAACCACACCTATCCCCTGAAGGACGCCGTGCAGGCCCACCGCGATCTCGAGGCCCGAAAGACCACGGGATCGATCGTGTTGCTGCCGTAGCATCATCCGATCCCCGCATCGTGGAGGGTGCAAAGCGGTAGGATCGGCGACCCACTTTTGCCTCCAACCCTCCCGAGAACGCTGGCTAGGGCGGCATCTTGAGGGCGTCACTCGCAGTCTTGTGGTATGATTTGCGGATGAGACGTGATGACGCCCTTGCGATTCTAAAGGCCCACGCACCAGAGTTGCGCGAGCTTGGCGTCGTGCGCCTTTCGCTGTTCGGTTCGACCGCTCGTGACGAGGCGAGCGATAGCTCCGATATTGATGTTGCCGTGCGCCTCGAGGAAATCCCCAGCGGCTTTGCAACCCTCGGCCGCCTCGACCTGATAAAGCTTCGCCTTGGTCAGCTGCTCGCGGCGCGTGTCGACGTAATACCCGAGCCCAGTCAACCCGACTCCCTGAAGACGGCCATCGATCGGGATTGCTACCTTGTCTTCTAGCCGGCCGATCGACCGTTTCACCGATATCATCGACAACATCGATGCAATTGCCTCATACACCAAGGGCCTGACACGCGATCAGTTCATGGCCGACAACAAGACCTACGACGCCGCCGAACGCTGTCTTTCACGCATCAGCGAGGCCGCAAGCAAGCTTGGACTGCTCGCGGAGGAATTGGCGCCAGATCAACCTTGGAACGATATACGCGGCATGGGGAACTGGCTTCGCCACGAGTATTCCCGGGTGCTGAAAGAAACGATTTGGAAGACTGTGAGCGCAGACTTGGAATCGCTGCGCCTCGATTGCAAGAGCGCAATTGACGAGCTCGAACGTCGGCACTCGGATCTGCGGCACAACAATGGCAAACAGCCGCCGTAGCAGTGATGCGATCGTCCAACCGAGGGTGTCCGCAAGGTGCGCGGCGTCTGTCAGAGGAGATAATGAGACCATGCCGCAAAGGCACATCGAGCTGCACTACTGGCCGACCCCCAACGGGCACAAGATCACGATCATGTTGGAGGAGTGCGGGCTGCCCTACGAGATCAAGCCCGTCAACATCGGCCGCGGCGACCAGTTCAAGCCGGAGTTCCTGGCCATTGCGCCCAACAACCGCATGCCCGCCATCATCGATCCGGACGGCGCGGACGGCAAGCCGATCTCGATCTTCGAATCGGGCGCAATCCTGCAATACCTCGGCCGCAAGACCGGCAAGTTCTACCCGCAAGAGGAGCGCGCCCGCGTGGAGGTGGAGCAGTGGCTGTACTGGCAGATGGCCAACCTCGGCCCCAACTGCGGCCAGGCGCACCATTTCCGCAACTATTCGCAAGAGAAGATCCCCTACGCCATCGACCGCTACACCAACGAGGTGAACCGGCTCTACGGCGTCATGAATACGCGCCTGAAGGACCGCCCTTACTTGGCGGGCGACTATTCCATTGCCGACATGGCGAGCTATCCCTGGGTGCGGCCTTACAAGAACCAGGGCCAGGATCTCGCCGAGTTCCCGAACCTGGAGAAATGGTTCCAGCGCATCCACGATCGGCCGGCGGTGGCCAAAGCCGTGAAAATCGGCGAGGAGCTGCGCGCCAACTACAACCTCGCCACCGACAAGGACGCCCAGAAGGTCTTGTTTGGCCAGCGCGCGCGCCGCTGACGGCCGCTTTGCCGGCTTCAGTTCAGCTCATTAAGGCGCGCCGGGTCGGGCTTGCGGCCTGTGACGCGCTCGAGCGCGATGGCCGAGAGCACCTTGGAGGCCATCGTCTTCTTGCTTGGATCGCGTTCGGGCTCGGCCGCTTGGGCCGGTGCCACAAACCCGCTGGAGAGCGGCTGGCTGTTGGCGCAGCCGGCAAGCAGCGCACCCGCAAGGATGAGCAGCGCCGCTTGCAACGCCATGACAGCCCCCTGTTGCCTTTTAGCGGCAGGAAGCTTACCGCCCTGGGGATGCATGGCAAGGCGAAAAATTGCCGCTCGGATCGACCTCGCGGGACCAAGGGCAAGTAAGGCACGGGCGCGGCGGGCGCCCGGTAATTTGCCTGTTCGGTTAGCTGCCGGTGCATGAAAATTTGCGCCCGCGTTAAGCGGCCTCCCGGATTGGGAAAGTTGTCCTGATCTGAGCGCGTCGGCAGCGAGAGATTTACGCTGGCGTGCGCGCGGCGCTCGGGAATTGCTTCGAACTTTACGAGATTTCATCCACGAGCTGGGATGGTCTCGCAATGCCGCGTAAGCGGGAGAACGGGAGGCAGCTGGGGAATGTGTCATGGCAAGATTTGAAGTCAACGCGCACGAGACCCCCGACATCGCAGCCGCGGGTGGCACACCCGATGCGCTGTTCGACCTCGGGCTCATGTATTGCGCCGGGCGTGACGTCGATCTCGACCTGGTGAGTGCCCACAAGTGGTTCAACTTGGCAGCCATGCGCGGCAACCCGGACGCCAAACGCTATCGCATGGAAATCGCCCGCGAGATGTCCAGCACCGAGATTGCCGAGGCCCAGCGCCGGGCGCGTGAGTGGCTCGCGCGACACTGAGCCCGGCGCCCGTTCAGCAGCGGGTGAACAGCGACAGCATGCAGTCCCAGGTCTTCTTGGTCGCGTCTTTGACGGTGTCGCCCGCCTTCTTCATCTGCTCGGCCGTCTTCTCATTGGTCCGCTTGGCAAGCTCGAGCACCGTCTGTGGCGGTGCCTCGGGCCCAGGCGTCGCAACGGGGGCGGGAGCCGCTGCCGCGGATGGGCTGGCGGCCGGTTCGGGCTTGGCTGCTGTCTCGGGAGCCTGAGGTGCATTCGCTGCGGGCTGCGCAGGCAGATTGAGCGCAGCCCAGGGAACACGCTTCACCGCCCCGTCGCACTCGAACACGGTCCCACGTTTGACGCTGCAGGTGGCATGCCCACCGTCCTTGGCCATAGCCGTGACGCAGAGCATCTGCAGCGACTGGCCGCCGCGCGGTTGGGCTCCCTCGATCACGCATCGATAGAGCGCATTGGGCTCGCTGCAGCTGACGCAATACTCTTGTGCCTGGGCGTGCCCGATTTGCAGGCAGGTCAGGACAGCCGCAACTGCGCCGATCATGTGGGCTATTCGCCCCATGCCAATTCCCGTCTCCTCGTCCGCACTTTGCAGGATTGCGCTTGAAATGCGGCCATTCCTGGATGCGCGGGAGCTGTCAAGGCGTGCCGTTGCGGCCGTGCGCCTTGTAGCCGGGCCGCTGGGCGAGCCGGTCGTAGTAGGCCGAGACTGCCTTGAACTCGGGCTTCCTAAAATCGATCGAGAACCAGCGGTTGACGACTAGCCCGACGGGAATATCTCCGATGCTGAAGTTCGCGCCCATGACGTAAGGGCCCTTGGCCGCCAGGTGCTGCTCGAGCACCTCCATCTGCTTGGCCCACTCGGCGGCACCGCTCTCGACCTTATCGGCGAACGCCGGGTTCTTGACGACGAGGCCGTGAAACACCGGCCGCATGCCGTTGGCAAAATCGGTGGAGGCCCAGTCCATCCAGGATTCGGTGGTTGCGCGCACCTTCAGGTCCTTGGGGTAGAGATCGGCACGGCCGTGCTTCTCGGCGAGATAGCGCACGATGGTGTTGCTTTCCCGTAGCCGGTACTCGCCATCGTCGATGACGGGCACCACGCCGACGGGATTGATCTTGCGGAATACGAGATCGTCCGTCGACCGGTAGCCGCGGCCCCAGTCCTCGCGCTCGTACTTGACGCCGACCTCGTCGAGCATCCAGAGCACCTTGCGGACATTGATCGAATTGGCGCGGCCGTAGACCCTGAGCATCGAATACTCCATCGCGAGTGTGCCGGCCATCTTAGGGCGCGATCGGCTGGCGGCCACAAGAAAAATGCCGGCGGTTGGCCCGCCGGCAGCAAATCGTCTGCTGATCGCCCAGTGTCGAGGCTCAGGTGCCGCGGCCCCAGAGTCCGCAGTAGCGCCGGGCAACCATGGGAAGGCCGTTTTCATAGCCGGGCAGCGTTGCGTACTTGGGCAACTTGAACTCCTTCTCCACCGGCTCCCAGCATTTGCCATCCTGCGCCTGCTTCTTGATCTCGGCGGAGGCTTCCTGCATCAGGGTGAGAACATCCTGCGCGTCCTTCTTGGTGCCCAGCCTGCCCCCGGGTTGGCCCGGGTGACCGGGGATCATCCGCTCCCAGTCCATCGCGATCACCTTCTTGATGAATTCCTCGGTCTCCAGAGGATAGATGTCGATGAAGCCGCGGCCCGGGAACGTTCCAACCGGGATGGTGTCGACGATGAAGACGATCTTCTCCCTCGGCAGGCGCATCACGATCGTGGAATCGGAGTGGTTGAGACCCAGATAGCTGAGCTCGAGCGTGGTTCCGCCGAGGTTGATGGTCCGCCTGGTGTCGAAGGTCTCGTCGGGCAGCACCGTGTTCGGGTCCTTGAGCACGGCCAGGCGCTCTTTGGCCCGCTTGTGGGAGATGACGGTGGCGCCCGCGTCCTTGAATGCCTTGCCGCCGGCGATGTGGTCGTAGTGGTGGTGGCTGTAGATCAGGTACTTGATCGGCTGTTTCGTGACTTTCTTGATCTCGTCGACATAGGTCTGCCCACCCGTCGGCCGGCCATAGGCGATCGGGTCGGTGGCAATGACGCCCGCCTTGGTGACGATGAACATCGACTGATGGTTGCCGTTGCGGAAGATGTAGACGTTGTCGGTGCCGTCCACCTTGGTGGTCTCGAACGGTGGTCGGGCGGGCGCGGCCGGTTGCGCGGGCTGGGCCGCGGGAGGCGGCGCCTGCGCAAGGCTGTGGCCTATGGTGAACAGCGCTAGAGCGGCCATCGCCGCCCCGAGAAGCGTACGTGTGAGCATTTGGACGTTTCCCCTGTTGCTTATGGCGCCACATTACACGCGAAAGGCACCATACAGAAAGACGATCCAGCGCGGCGATAAATTCCCGCCCTCGCGCTTCCGTGATCGCTCAGCGGATCTGCAGCGTTCGCCGCAAGACCTCGGCCACCCCATTGGGCGTGGGGCACACGGCGACTCCTGCCGCCTCCAGGGCAGCCTTCTTGCCGGCATAACTGCCCTTGTCGCCCATCACGATCGCCCCGGCGTGGCCCATGCGCTTGCCGGGCGGCGAGGCGGCGCCGGCAATGAAGGCGGCGACGGGCTTGTGCATGGTCTTGGC
>Ga0111538_10011040_pt1 | contig 11994 bp, 10 predicted proteins | sample SoiMethybrSBSTD1_FD_79669 | JGI IMG/M metagenome (GOLD analysis project Ga0111538, IMG submission 79669) | Bulk soil microbial communities from a Populus tree surrounding site in Tennessee, USA - Soil MetaG P. TD hybrid SBSTD1 (version 2)... | ecosystem: Environmental > Terrestrial > Soil >...
TCGCGATGATCTGCACGTTCGGCGACATCACCGACGTCACGTGGTGGCGTGAATTGTCGTTGCCGGTGCGGGCAGTCATCCTCCCGAACGGTGCCTTCCGTCAGATCCGGTTTGGCGAGGCCGGTTGGGACTCGCGCGATCCTGCGCGCGCACAACAGCTCTACGACCAGCTTGCCAACCTTCAGCCCGCCAAGGCACGCGGCGTGATCGTCGAACAGCTGCGGCAGTCCGGCGACCTGATCGGCGAGCCGAGGCCGATCACGCACCCGGTGAAGTTCTACGAGAAGGGCGATCGGCCGCTCGAGATCATCACGAGCCGGCAGTGGTTCATCAAATCGGTCGAATGCCGTGAGGCGTTGCTGGCGCGCGGCCGCGAGCTTCAGTGGCATCCGGAGTACATGCGGCACCGCTATGAGAACTGGGTGAATGGACTCGCTGGCGACTGGTGCGTCAGCCGGCAGCGCTTTTTCGGTGTGCCGTTCCCCGTGTGGTACCCGATTCGTGCCGACGGCACGCTTGACTACCAACGGCCGCTTCTCGCTCAGGAGTCGCGTCTGCCCGTCGATCCTTCCACCGACGTTCCGGATGGATATACGTCGGATCAGCGTGGAAAACCAAACGGATTCGCCGGCGATCCCGACGTCATGGACACGTGGGCCACGTCGTCGCTGACACCGCAGATTGTCAGCGGCTGGCTCGATGATCCTGATCTGTTTTCACGGGTGTTCCCGATGGACCTGCGCCCGCAGGCACACGACATCATCCGCACGTGGCTCTTCACGACGATCCTGCGCGCAGAACTCGAGCATCATGTGCTGCCGTGGGGACACACGGCCATTTCCGGCTTCATCACCGATCCCGATCGCAAGAAGATGTCAAAGTCCAAGGGAAATGTGGTGACGCCGTTTGGTCTGCTTCAGGAGCACGGCGCCGATGGCGTGCGTCACTGGGCGGCGTCAGCACGCCCGGGGGGCGACACCGTGTTCGATCCGGCGTTGCCGAGCCAGATGAAGATCGGCCGCCGGCTCGCGATCAAGATTCTCAACGCGGCGCGCTTTGCACTGCTCCAGAGCGAGCCACGCGGCGCGATCACCGAGTCGCTCGATCGCGGAATGCTGACTGCGCTGGCCGATCTCGTCGAGGATTGCACGCGACAGCTCGAAGCGTACGAGTATTCGCGAGTGCTCGAGCGGACCGAGGCGTTTTTCTGGGCCTTCTGCGATGACTATCTGGAGATGGTCAAGGCGCGACGGTACGGAGACTTCGGCAGCGAGGGCGCCGCGTCCGCCAACAGTGCCATGCTCGTCGCCCTCTCCACGCTGCTGCGGCTGTTCGCGCCGTTTCTTCCGTTTGTGACCGAAGAAGTCTGGTCGTGGTGGCGGCCTGGTTCGGTACACACCGCTAGCTGGCCCTCCGGCGAGGAAGTGGTCGCCTCGATCGACGGCAGAGACGATGAAGCGCTCGCGGTCCGCGAAGCAACGCAGGGCGCCCTTGCGGAGGTGCGGCGCATCAAGTCGCTGCTGAAGAAACCGACGAAGGCCGTCATTGCGCGCGCCGTGCTGCCGGCCGCGTTCGCCGGTCTGCAGCCGGCCGCCCGCGACTTTCAGGCCGCAACACACATTCGCGACCTCCAGTTCGGTGACGTCGCGGAGGCACAACTCGAGTTCGCAGAGGAACCAGCGGCGTGAAGGCGGTTCCGTTCGAACCGCTCGATCCCGGACTCTATCGTGAGCTGGTGCGCCGCGCTCTGGCCGAAGACTTCGGGTGGGGGGACGTGACGACGGAGACGATCATCGATCGCACGCAGAAAGCGCGCGGGGTAATCACCGTCAAATCATCGTGTGTGCTTGCGGGAGTCGACGTCGCCGGCGAGGCCTTTCGACAGATGGATCCGGCGGTGCAGATCACCGTCAACCGTCCGGATGGTACTCGATGCGAGCCTGGCACAGAAGTGGCCGAGGTGCGTGGACTGGCCGCGGCACTACTGACCGCCGAACGCACCGCGTTGAACTTCCTGCAGCGACTCTCCGGCATCGCGACGCTCACGCGGCAGTTCGTCGATGCCGCGGGCGGACGCATTGTGGTGCTCGATACGCGGAAGACGACGCCTATCCTGCGGGCCCTCGAGAAGTACGCGGTTCGCGCGGGCGGTGGTGTGAACCATCGCAGCGGCCTCGATGACGGCATCTTGATCAAGGACAATCACATCCGCCTCGCAGGGGGTGTCGGTAATGCGGTGACCCGGATGCGAAAGACAAATCGTGAGATGCCGACGGAGGTCGAAGCGCAGAGCCTCGCGGAGGTGGACGAAGCGCTCCAGGCCGGCGCGGAGATCGTCCTGCTGGACAATCTTTCAACGGGAGACATCATCGAAGCCGTGAAGCGATGCAGCGGGCGCGCGCGAACGGAGATTTCCGGCGGCGTGATGCTCCAGCGGATGGGCGAACTCGCCGCGACCGGCGCCGACTACGTATCGGTCGGCGCCCTGACACATTCGGCGCCCGCCGCAGACATCAGTTTCGAAATCGAGCCCGTTTGACCGCTTGGCCGCACGATACGAACCACGCAGACACGGAGATCGCGGAGATACTCTTTGTACAAAATGTTTTCCGTGTCCTCCGTGCCTCCGTGGTTCGTCTCAACAACGGCTCCCTCTGACATAGCGGATGCACTCGCTCGAGCGGGATCACGGCTCGGGCCCTTCGAAAACCGTCTCTCATGGTACGAGGAGGTCGGCTCGACCAACGATCTCGCCGCCGCTGCCGCTGAAGCGGGCGCGTCCGAAGGGCTCGTCGTCGTGGCAAACACGCAGTCGACGGGGCGCGGACGCGTTGGCCGACGCTGGTCGTCGCCGGCGGGCGCCGGGCTGTATGTTTCCGTTGTCCTGCGACCCGCCGGACCGGCGCTTCGCCTACTCACGATCGCGGCGGGCGTCGCGATCGCTGAAGGCGTGCATGCGGCATCCGGACTCGAGACCTGCGTCAAATGGCCGAATGACGTCCATGTCGGCTCGCGCAAGCTGGCCGGGATTCTCGCGGAAGCCGGCTCGTCAGGGGGCGCGGTGAATCATGTCGTCCTCGGCTTCGGCATCAACATACGCCGTGCCGCGTACCCGCCGGACGTGGCCGCACGCGCGACTTCAATCGAAAGCGAGCTTGGACGTGAGGTGGACAGGGGCCTGGTGCTGGCCGAGTGTCTGGCGGCGCTGTCGAATCAATACGGCATGCTTCAGAGCGGCGCGGTGGATGGCGTGATTACCGCGTGGAGGAAACGTGCCGCGCTGCACATGGGTCGGGTCGTGGAGTGGGACGTCGATGGTGGATCGCGCCAGGGGTGTGCAAAGGACATCGACGCGACCGGTGCGTTGCTGGTGCGCGTCGACGATCAGATCGTTCGTGTAGTCTCTGGTGAAGTCCGCTGGCTGTGAGCCCAATAGATTTTTCAGGGAATCCCGAATCACGAATCCCGAATCCCGGCAACGAGGAGGATTACTGCCGCCACCTCGAATCCTATTTGTGCCGCAAGAACGACGGTCATCTCATTCGAATCGTCGGCCCTGCATTCGAACAGGTCCGCGGCTGGGCGGCGCGCGGCATTCCCCTGAAGCTGGCGATGCGCGGCATCGATCGCTATTTCGAGCGTTACTACGCCAAGGGCCCACGCCGGCGACCGGTGCGCATCGAGTTCTGCGAGGCCGACGTGCTCGACGTGTTCGACGAATGGCGCCGTTCGGTGGGTGTATCGGGTGAGGCGGGTGAGTCGCGTGAGGCGGGTGAGGGGAGCGGCGCGGACCTTTCAAGTCCGCGATCCAGTCTGCCCGCTCATCTCGAACGGGTGATCGCGCGACTGATGACGCGTCGAGGAGGGCACGCTCGAACGATTGATCCGATTGTGGATGGCATCATCCGCGAGCTCGACGCGGCGCGAGGCGGTGCGAAGAACATTCGCGGTCACGCCCGCGAGGTGTTAATCGACCGGCTCCGACAGCTTGATGCGTCGCTCATCGACGCGCTCGAACGGCAGTGTGACGAGGGTGAGCTTCGGCAGCTCGCCGCCGAAGCCGACGAAGAGCTGAAGCCATTTCGCGTGCGAATGCCGGCAGACGCGTATCAGCAGGCCCAACGCGCCTGCGTCGATCGACTGCTCCGTGAGCGAGCGAACCTCCCGACCATCTCGTACGAGTAGCGCCGCGGCAGCCGTCGTCGAGCTTCAAGTCGAGAAGCCGACCGCTGGCGGGCGCATGCTGGCGCGCCACGACGGCCAGGTGGTGCTGGTGTGGGGCGCAATCCCCGGCGAGCGGGTTCGGGCGCGCATCGAGCGGTCCGGCAAAGGGGTCTTGTTCGCGGAGACCGTCGATGTCCTCGCCGCTTCGCCGGATCGCCGTGCGGGACTTGCCGACTGGCGGTGCGGCGGTAATGTGCTCGCGCACGTTGCTTATGAGCGGCAGCTGCACATCAAGTCCGAGATCATCCGCGACGCGTTCGCGCGCATCGGCCGCCTTCCACTGGACACGCCCCCGTCGGTCGTGGCTTCGCCGGAGGCTGGGTATCGCATGCGCGCGCGATTCCACGTGCGCGGCGGCCGTATCGGGTTTGTGCGCGAGGAGAGTCACGAAATCTGTGCCGCGGGGCCGACGGCGCAGATGCTGCCCGCGACTGTCGAATGGATCGAAGAGGCCGAGGCACGGCTGCACGGTGATCGAGCGCGAGGTCTCTCGTCTATCGAGATTGCTGAAAACATTCCGGCTACTGAGCGTGCATGTCACCTGGAGCTCGAGCCGGGGACCGATGCCCGCCCTTTTGCAGCGCTCGCGACCGATGCGATTACGGGCCTATCCGCGCAGGTTCTCGATCGCCGAGCGATCGAGACGCTTGCCGGCCTGCCGGTGATATCGGATTCAATCGGCTCACTGGTGCTGAAGCGCAATGTTCGCGCATTTTTCCAGGGCAATCGCTTTCTGCTCGAGACGCTCGTCCGCCACGTCCGCGATCTTGCGCCCGAGAGCGCGCCCTTAGTCGACCTTTACGCGGGTGTCGGCCTCTTTGGGCTGTCGTTTGCCGCAGCAGGTCGAGAAGAGATCACGCTTGTCGAAGGTGATTCCGTGAGCGCTCGAGATCTCGAGGCGAACGCACGTCCATTCCTGGAGCGGACGCGAGTGGAGCGGTCGAGCGTCGAGGACTTTCTTCGCCACAGCCAGGCGGCGCCGGCCGCCACGTTCGTTGTCGATCCTCCACGGACGGGGATGTCGCGCGAGGCGGTGCAGGGCATCCTGCGCGTGACGCCCGCACGATTGCTGTATGTCTCATGCGATGTCGCAACGCTGGCTCGCGACGTCCGCGGGCTGGTCGATGGCGGCTATGCGTTGGAGCAGATCAGCGCGTTCGACCTGTTCCCGAATACCGCGCATGTCGAAAGTGTGTGTCTGCTTCGGCGTGCAGTCGAGAATGGGTGAGCCAGGCTACTTGTTGCAGGCCTGCACGAAGGCTTCGAAGAGCGCGCGGAATTCTCCGGTTCGCCAGAAGTTCTCGGGATGCCATTGGACGCCGAGCACGAACCGACGGTTCGGGTCCTCGAGCGCTTCGATGACGCCGTCGGGGGCTGTCGCGGAGACGGCGAGGCCTTCGCCGACATCCTTGGGTGCTTGATGATGACGGCTGTTCACGGCGCAGGAGTCCGCCTCCTCGAGGCGCTCGCGAAGCGTTCGTTCGAGCAGGCTGTCGGATGTCAGCCACACGTCATGCGCGATCGCGAAGCGCGGCTCCTTGACGCGATGCTCGACGCTCGTGCCGACTTCATCGGGAATGTCCTGAATGAGCGTGCCGCCCCTCGCCACGTTCAGCACCTGAATCCCACGGCAAATCGCGAAGAGCGGGAGGTTCGCCTCAATCGCGAGCCTCACGAGCTCCATTTCGTACTCGTCCCGCCCCGGCTCGGCCGCATCGAACGTCGGATGCGGCGTGGCACCGTAGATCGAGGGCTGCACGTCGCCGCCCCCGGTCAACAGCACGCCATCGACGCCGGCAATGACATCCGTAGCTCGATCGGACGCGCGATCCAGGACGCGCACCTCGCCACCGGCTCGTCGGACGGACTCTTCGTAGTCAGGCAGCTTGGCGCACTGCGCAATGGCGATTCTCGGCATCCGTTACATCCTTGGAGGCACTGCAACACCCATCAGATCCAGCGCGGTCCGCAGCTGGTTGCGCACGTAGATGACCGCCGCTGCGCGCCACCGGCGCACGTCGGCGCGCTCCTCGTTCAGGATAGGAGCGCGATGATAGAAGGCGTTGAAGGCCTGCGCAAGCGTGAATGCGTACTTGGCGAGCACGGAGAACTCCAGCGACCGGATGACCTGCTCGACAATTTCGTCGAGCCGCGCCGCATCGAGCACGAGTGACCACACCTCGTGGCTGCCGTTGGCGCCATCGAGCTCGCCGGCAGGCACGTCGGCCAGGCTTTCGAGGAGAGCGGCTTCGCCGAGACCGTCGCGCTGGTGCAGCTTCTGAAAAATATTGTTCGCGCGAACGACGGCGTACTGAATGTATGGGCCGCTCTCGCCTTCGAAGCTGAGCGCCTCCTCGAGATCGAACGCAATCACCTTGCCTCGCGAGAACTTGATCATGAAATAACGGACCGCGGCAATGGCGATCATGCGCGCGATGCGCTCGCGTTCGTGCTCGTCGAGTTCCGGATTGCGCGTGCCGACCTCACGGCCCGCCGACTTGATCAGCGTGTCCAGTAAGTCGTCGGCCTTCACGCCGAGCCCTTTTCGACCTGACACCTCGACGAACGGACGTTTCGCGTCTTCCGAATCCGGAGGCGGCGCGTAGCCAAGCTCACGGGCGGTGGCGTGCGACAGCGCCACCATTTCATAGGAAAAATGATGCGAACGTTCGGCGCCCTCGGGATGGCCGACCGCAATCAACGCCTGCTTCAGCAGTTTCTGCAGGTACGACTGCCGGACATCGATGACGTTGTACACATACGCGGCACCACCAAACAGCGGATGATCGCTTTGTCCGCCACTTGTACACGTCGCCCATAACGGCCGCTGGGGCCGACTCTCGAATACCCGGTACTGGAAATCCTTCCCAAGCAGTCCAAGTTTCCAGAACTGATAGGCGATGTCCTTGCCGACGTACGTCACGACGCCGTTCGAGCGCACGATGACTTTTTCGCGCTCCTCATCCTCGTCTTCAGACCGGGATTCGGCGGCGTCTTGGGATTTGGGATTTGGGACTTGGGACTTGGGGTTTGCGTCCAGATCTTCCTGGATCGCCATCACCCAGCAACCCTTCAGCCGCCCTTCGGTCTGCAGGTAAACCGCGCCCTTCACCTTCAGCACGTCGAACGCGTGCGCCCAGAATTTCAGCCGCAGGATGTCGCCTTCCCACGTGAGCAGGTCGTAATCGACATTCATCCGCCGCATCGTCCGCAGATGGCAGCGGACGATGCGATCGGCGATGAATGCCGCGATCTCGGCGTTGTCATTGCCGCCGTGCTCGATGTCGTGAAGCGTCTCGGCGCGTATCGCGAGGCGTTCCTTGTGTTCCTCGTACCATTCGGTCACCCGTGCGTACAGATCCCAGCAGTAGTAATCGAATCGTGTCGCGTCCGCCGTCTCCCGAATCTGATCCAGCCTCTTGCCTTCGAGCGCACGGAAGCCGACCACGACGTCGGCGACCTGAACCCCGGTGTCGTCGATGTAGTTCTGCACTTCGACAGGAACGCCTCGGAACCGCAATACCCGCACGAGGGTGTCGCCGAGCGCCGCATTGCGCAGGTGGCCGATGTGGGCGGCCTTGTTGGGGTTGATGGCGGTGTGCTCGACTATCGCTTTCGCCGAAGCCGCGCGCGGAGCGGCCGCTCGCCCCGGCGTAAGGCGCTCGATCAGGAAGTCGCGCCGTTCGAGAAAAAAGTTGAGGTAGCCATTCGGCGCTGCCGCCACACGGCGAACGCCGTCGAGCGAGCCAAACGCTTCCGCGATTTCCTGCGCGATGGCTCGGGGCGCCTTGCGAAGCCGCCGGGCCAGCTCGAACGCAACGGGGGTGCCGAGATCGCCCAGTTCGCGGTTGGGCGGGTACTCGAGCGCGATGGCCGGACGGGACGATTCGTCGAGCGAATAGAGCGCCGTCAGCAGACGAGCAAGGTGCGCGCGCAGTTCCTCTTGAACAGGCAGGATCATTCGCGATTCGTGATGGCTGATTCGTGATTGTCGATTTGCGATTGGAGTTGCGCTGCGGTACGCTTCAAAGGTTCAGCTGGTCAGGCGTAGCACGTTTTGAAATCGCTGCGCTCCACACTCTCAGACGTTATCAGAAATTCCTGCGCATGATTGAAGCCGGCATCGGACGCCTGCTCGTCGCGAGCCTCCACCAGGGCATCGCGGATCTGCTCCCAACCCGCCTTGAATTCTACGAAGCGTGGCTGAATCCGTCGGGGCTGCGGGACGGCCGGATCGGTCTCGCTCCGCTTGCGGCCGTTCTCAGTTTTCTCCGCCAGGAAGGGGAGCCCTACCGACTGATTGCCGGCCGGGCGGGCGAATACACCGCCGAGTGGACGGTGGCTGAACTTTCGGGCCTCAAGCGGGCGATCATCCGGGCCGCGCCGGCGTGGCTGCGCGTTCACCTCGTGATGCGCGTCGCACGCAAGATGATTCGCACCACGTACCGCGGCAGCCGCGCCATCGTCAAATGGCGCAAGGGCCGGGGCGCTGTGGATATTCGCGGCTCCATCTTCTGTGAAGTTCGTGACCGCAGCGAGCAGCCGCTGTGCGAGTTCTACGCCTCGGCCATACGGCGCCTCATGTATCTGTTCAATCTCGATGTCGAGGTCGGCACCGAGCAGTGCCGGGCGACTGGGGCGGGACAGTGCTTGATGTCGGTGCTTGTAAGACCGGCGCGCGCAGCGGGATGATGGGTGAATTCAGAAAGTCAAAATGCAAAATTCACAATGCAAACGCGGAGTACTTCGGCTGTGCGGCGTGTTTGCGATTTGCATTCTGAATTTTGCATTTTGCATTACAACGAGCGCGTCCGCCCAATCGCTTGTCTCCATCGGTGCTCGGCAGCTCGTCATGCCGTTCGACAACGAGACCCACGACGCGCGCTACGACTGGCTCGGCGAAGGCGCCGCGTCTGTCCTGACCGACGATCTCACCGCACTCGGGGCGCAGGCGCTGTCGCGCGAGGATCGGTTGCGTGCCTTCGAACATCTGCGTGTGCCCGCAACCCACAAACTCAGTGAGGCGACAATCATCCGGGTTGCGCAAATCGTCGGCGCCGAGCAGGTGATCACAGGGTCGTTTGCCGTCAACGGTACCGCGCTGACCATTCGCGCGCGGCCGATACGCCTCGACACCGGACGCCGTTTTCCAGAGATCCGCGAAACCGGTGCGCTGACGGAGTTCTTTGAAATTTTTGCGCGCGCGGCGCGGCGGCTGCTGCCGGATTCGGTGGTGCCGACCAGCGAGATGGAAAGGACGCATCCACCGCTTGCTGCCTTCGAGGAGTACATGAAAGGCGCTGTGACGGAAAACCCGTCCACACAAGCCGTGTTTCTCAAGGAAGCGCTGCGTTACGCGCCTGATTTTCACCAGGCGCGCCTCGGGCTGTGGAGCGTCTACAACGAGCAGGGCGAGCATCGGCAGGCCCTCGACATCGTTCGGCAGGTTCCGCCCATTCATTCGCTGTCGCGCCAGGCGCGCTTCCGCGCGGCGTTGTCGACGATGAGCCTTGGCCGACACGCAGAAGCAGTCGATCTCTTCACGGCGCTCAACCGAGAACAACGCGATCCAGCGCTGCTGAACAACGCCGGCGTCGCGCAGCTGCGGCGGACCGCGCGATCGCCCGATGGATCGGCAGCCGACCTGTTTCGTCAGGCGATCATGATCAGTCCTGATGACCCCGACCTGGCGTTCAATCTCGGCTACGCATCCTGGCTGGCGCACGATACGTTGACGGCCGTTCGCTGGTTGCGCGAGGCCGTCAGGCGGAACCCGGCTGACGAAGCCGCGCACTGGGTACTCGGAGTGGCACTTCAGGCGTCGGCAAATGCCGCGGAGGGACAGCGGGAACGCGATCTCGCCAAGCGTCTGTCATCGAAGTATGTGGAGTGGGAGAAGCAGCCGGGCTCGAACGTGGTCCCACCGAATCTAGAACGCGTCAAATTAGAGTTCGATGCGGCGAGCTCGCCGCGAATCGACGCCGCGATCGCCGCCGCCGAGCAGCGAGACCAGCGCGACGTGGCGGCCTTTCATCTCGAAAACGGACGACGCCTGTATCAAGACGAGCGCGATGGGGAAGCGATCGCCGAGCTGCGGCGCGCGATCTATCTATCGCCGTACGATCGTGAAGCGCATCTGCTGCTCGGACGCCTGTACCTGCGCGCCGGCCAGATTGCCGACGCGATCGACGAATTGAAAATCTCGATCTGGAGCGACGACCGGACCGACGCGCGAGTGACGCTCGCGCAAGCCTACATTCAGTCGAAGAACTTCGACGGCGCGCGCAGCGAGCTCCAGACGGTCCTGACGCACGAGCCCTCGAATGCAGACGCGCGACGCCTGCTCGCCACACTGCCGGCGCAATAAGCTTTCCTGTCGCCGAGCACGAAAAACCGGAGGCACACAATCCGTAGCGTGCTAAAATCCCTGCACCTCAACTAATGGCAGCGGACGAAGGCCTGCACGAGATCCAGTTAAACGGCAAACAGCTCGTCTTTCTCTTCATGGCCTCGACGGTTGTCGCGGTCGTCATCTTCCTGTGTGGCGTCATGGTTGGCCGAGGTGTTCGGGCGCAGCGTCCGGCACTCGAGGCCGCCGTTGAAGCGGCGACAGACCCGACCTCCGGCGCCACGTCCGCAGTGCCGCTGGCGCCCGCCGCCGCGGTCACCAGCAACGCACCGGTTGCCGCGCAGGAGACGCTCACCTATCCAAGCCGTCTCGAGGGGCAGGAGCCGGTCGTCGAGAAATTGAAGGCCGCCCCCGCGAAACCGGCCGACGTTGTGAAGCCGCCGGTCGCGAAAGCTGAACCCAGCAAGCCCGTGACGACGCCGAGCGTTCCAAAGGCATCCGCCTCGTCCGCGACCCCCGCAGGAGAGCCGTCGGGTAGCGGGTTCGTCGTCCAGGTGGCTGCGGTCAACGACCGGCGTGAAGCCGAAACGATCGCGACACGCCTGGCCGGCAAAGGTTATCCCTCGTTCGTGACGACGCCGCCGAGGGGTGCCGCGCGCATGTTCCGGGTTCGGATCGGCAAGTACCCATCGCGCCGCGAGGCTGAAGCGGTCGCGGCGCGCCTTCAGAAGGAAGATCAGTTCAAGCCGTGGATCACGCGGTAGCGTCGCTACCGCGCCCAACTGTCTAGGGGCTCGCCGGCGCCGCACGGCGTCGCGCGAACCATCTGCGAACCAGCCGGACGATGACGACCGCAAACGCGGCGATGAGCGCGAGCACGACGAGCGCAATCGCCAGCGCAACAACGGGATGCGCGAGCGCCGTGTAACCGAGACCAACCGCGAAGACGTCTTCCGCCAGACTCAGTATCCAATTCGAAAACGGCTCCGGACTCGTGTTCGCCGCCGCCCGAGTGCTCGTCTTCGTCAGATGGCTGCTGGCGGCGACGGTGCCGCCAAGGAGCGCGACCATGGCTTTCATACCTGGCGACGCGTCCCCAAGTGTCGTGACTGCGATCACGGCGCCGCCGATCGGACGAATCGCCGTGTGGATGGCATCCCATAGCGAATCGAAGTAAGGGATCTTGTCCGCGAAGAATTCGATCGCGTACATGACGATGGCGGCGATGATGACGTAGTCGTTGTTGAAGGCCTGGAACTGGTCGGGCAATGCCACCCACCCGTACTTTGCCGCCAGCCCGAGAATCGCCACCGTCGCGTACAGGTTGACGCCCGCCGCCAGCGAAAAGCCGAGGGTCCTGCCAAGCGTTGCAAGCGGATCCATGCCCGTGAGGACGTGCAATCTCCGGTCTCACTATCACA
>Ga0111538_10011041_pt1 | contig 11993 bp, 5 predicted proteins | sample SoiMethybrSBSTD1_FD_79669 | JGI IMG/M metagenome (GOLD analysis project Ga0111538, IMG submission 79669) | Bulk soil microbial communities from a Populus tree surrounding site in Tennessee, USA - Soil MetaG P. TD hybrid SBSTD1 (version 2)... | ecosystem: Environmental > Terrestrial > Soil > Tree...
CAAGATCACGCGGACGACTGGCGCCACCACACAACACAACTGCGTCAAACTCACTCAACAACCGATCGGCGGGATAATCGCGACCAACATCCGTGTTAGTGACGAAGTTAATGCCTTCGGCAGAAAGCAAATCGACACGGCGTTGAACCAACGTCTTATCGAGCTTCATGTTTGGAATGCCGTACATGAGCAATCCGCCCACGCGATCCGCCTTCTCGAACACCGTCACACTATGGCCCGCTAAGTTAAGTTCTGCCGCGCAAGCCAAGCCCGCTGGACCAGATCCGATGACTGCGACTCTCCTTCCCGTACGGCGTTGCGGCGGCCGCGGAACAATCCAACCCTCTTCGAAACCACGATCGACGATCGCGCACTCAATCGACTTGATAGTGACGGGCGCCTCGGTGATCGCACGCACACATGAGCCTTCACACGGCGCGGGACAAACCCTGCCGGTGAATTCGGGAAAATTGTTTGTCTTGTGCAGGAGCTCCAGCGCGGCTTTCCAGTTACCGGCGTGAACAAGATTGTTCCAGTCTGGAATCAGGTTGTTGAGCGGACAGCCCGATGCTGCACCGTTGAGCAATTCACCGGCGTGACAGAACGGAATGCCGCAGTCCATACAACGGCCGGCCTGCTCGCGCAACGTCGATTCCGTAAGGTGCGTGTGAAACTCGTTCCAATCATGAACGCGTTCTAACGGCGGTCGCAGCACTGGAAGAACGCGGTCAAGCATGTGCAACTGCTACTTTCTCAAGTGCGCGTGCGTAGTCGTTTGGCAGTACCCGCACAATTTCGCAGACAAATTGATCCCAGGCGAGGAGGATCTCCGTAGCGCGGCGACTGCCGGTGTGCTCGGCATGACGAAAGATCATGTCTTTAACAAAATCAATCTCCGCCTGATCCTCCAGCGCTGTCAAAGAAACCATTTCGAGATTGCAAAACGCTCTATTGTCGTCCGCCAAATATGCGATACCGCCCGACATGCCCGCTGCAAAGTTTCGACCCACGCTGCCTAACACCACGACACGACCACCGGTCATGTACTCACAACCATGATCCCCAACTGCTTCAACCACCACATTCGCGCCACTGTTTCGCACACAAAACCTCTGGCCTGCGATACCGTTGATGTAAGCCTCGCCGCTCGTCGCGCCGTAGAAAGCAACGTTGCCAATGATAACGTTCTCTTCCGGAACAAACTTGGAATTCTCCGGCGGAACGACAATGATCTTTCCGCCTGATAGACCTTTACCGAGATAGTCGTTTGCGTCTCCTTCGAGTCGCAGCGAAATTCCTTTCGGAATGAAAGCGCCGAAACTCTGTCCCGCGGATCCGTGAAAGCGCAGTTGAATCGTGTCGTGTGGCAATCCGGCTGGTCCGTACTGCCGCGTGACTTCGCTTCCGAGTCCCGTTCCTACCGCGCGATGAATGTTGCGAATCGGAAGCGTCGCCGAAACTGGTTCACCGGTTCGCAATGCAGGACTGCAAAGCTCGATCAGTGTCTCGCTATCGAGCGTGTTTTCGAGTTCGTGATGCTGTGTTGTTCGGCAGTAGCGACCGACAGTCGCGGGAACATCCGGCTGAAAGAGTAGCGGCGACAGATCGAGATGACGCGCTTTCCAGTGATCGATCTTCGCCATTTGCAAGCACTCCGAATGGCCCACCATCTCGTCCAGGTTGCGGAAGCCGAGTTGGGCCATCAACTCACGCACCTCCTCCGCAACGAACATCATGAAGTTGACCAGGTGTGAAGGATCTCCGCTGAACTTCGCTCGCAGTTGTGGATCCTGCGTCGCCACGCCGACGGGACACGTATTCAGGTGACAGGCACGCATCATGATGCAACCAAGCGTGACGAGTGGCGCAGTCGCGAAGCCAAACTCTTCCGCGCCAAGCAACGCGGCGACAACAACGTCACGACCTGTTTTCAACTGTCCATCGGTTTCGATCGTGATGCGACTGCGCAGGTCGTTCAGGAGCAGCGTTTGGTGCGTTTCCGCAAGGCCGAGTTCCCAGGGCGCGCCGGCGTGCTTGATGCTGGTCAGCGGCGATGCGCCCGTGCCGCCGTCGTAACCACTGATCAGAACGACGTCCGCACGGGCCTTCGCCACGCCCGCCGCGATTGTCCCCACGCCCGCTTCGGCAACCAGCTTCACGCTAATCCGCGCCCCGGGATTTGCATTCTTCAGATCGAAAATGAGTTGGGCCAGATCCTCGATCGAATAGATGTCGTGATGGGGCGGCGGCGAGATCAGGCCGACACCCGGAGTCGAATGTCTGACGCTCGCGATCCACGGATAAACTTTTTCTGCGGGCAGTTGACCTCCCTCGCCCGGCTTTGCACCCTGCGAGATCTTGATCTGCAGTTCCTGCGCGTTGACGAGGTAATGACTCGTAACTCCAAATCTTCCTGACGCGACCTGTTTGATGGCGCTGTTTCGTGAATCGCTATAACGCTCCGGATCTTCCCCGCCCTCGCCCGTGTTGCTCTTGCCGCCGATACGATTCATCGCGATCGCGATCGACTCGTGCGCTTCCTTGCTAATCGATCCATAAGACATCGCGCCTGTTTTGAAACGCCTGACGATCGCTTCCGCCGGCTCGACGTCGTCAATTGAAACGGGCGGACGAGTCGAGCGCAGCTCCATTGCTCCGCGCAACGTGCAGAGATTGCGCGACCTGTCGTTGACGAGCGCGCTGTACTCTTTGAAAGTCTCATAGCTTCCGGCGCGACACGCGGCCTGTAGTTTGTGAACGGTTAAAGGATTGAAGAGATGTGGCTCACCGTCTTTGCGATACTGATAATGGCCGCCGCCTTCAAGCGAAAGCTGCTCAACAAAAGCGCTTTCGTGTCTGCGTCGCACTTCTTCCGCGATCACCTCGAGATTCGCGCCGCCGATGCGTGAAGGTGTCCAGGTGAAGTACTTGTCGATGAGATCCTGATGCAGGCCGATGGCTTCGAAGATCTGCGCGCCGCAGTATCCCTGTGTGGTTGAGATACCCATCTTCGAGATGACTTTGATGATGCCTTTATTTATCGCATGCACGTAATTGCGCACTGCCGTCTGTTCGTCGTGAAGAGTTTCAAACACTAGATAGGGATTGATTGCGGCGGCTCCGTAACCCAGCAGTAAGGCAAAGTGATGCACTTCTCGCGGCTCGCCGCTCTCCACGATCAAACCCACCTGCGTCCGTGTGCCTTCACGAATCAAGTGATGATGAACCGCGCCGACTGCGAGCAGCGCGGGAATCGGCGCCATCTCGGCGTCGATGTTGCGATCGGAGAGGATGATGAGGTCGTAGCCGGCTTGAAGCGCCGCGCTCGACTGTTCGCAGATGTTATCGAGTGCGCGTGCGAGTCCCGGCCCTGTCGCCGCAGACGCGTAAACGATTGGCAGAGTGAGAGACTTGAAACCGGATCTGCCCCAATGGCTGTCTGAGTCACCGAGCAGTCGCAGCTTTTCCAACTCTTCATTAGTCAGAATGGGGGACGAGAGCCGGATTTGGCGCGCACACTCGGGCGATGGCTCGAGCATGTTTGCCTCTGGACCAACACACGTGTCGGCAGACATCACGAGCTCTTCGCGAATTCCATCGACTGGCGGATTCGTCACCTGCGCGAAGAGTTGTTTGAAATAGTTGTAAAGCAACTGCGGACGCTCAGACAGAATCGCGAGCGGCGTGTCGGTACCCATCGAGCCAACCGGTTCGCTTCCGGTTGTGGCCATGGGCTCGAGGAGTAATCGCAACTCTTCATACGTGTAACCAAAAACACGTTGGCGTTGGAGAATTGTTTCAGTGTTGGTTGTATGAACGTATGGCGGCTCCGGCAGATGGTCTAGCGCGATCATGCTTGCGTCGAGCCATTCCTGGTAGGGATGCTCGCCGGCCAACGTCTGCTTCAATTCATCGTCGCCGATGATGCGCCCCCGGATTGTGTCGACGACGAACATATTGCCCGGTTTTAGATTTCCCTTCGCAGCAATCCGGTCGGCGGGAATATCGAGCACGCCGACTTCCGAAGCCATCACAACCAAATCATCATGAGTGATGTAGTAGCGCGCCGGACGAAGGCCATTGCGATCGAGTAACGCGCCGACCGTGAATCCATCGCTGAAGACGATCGCGGCCGGTCCATCCCACGGCTCGGTAATCAAGGAGTGGTATTCGTAGAAGGCACGCTTTTCCTGACTCATGAATGGATCACCGGTCCATGGTTCGGGCACCATCATCATGAGCGCGTGTGGCAGCGAACGGCCGGCAAGCAAAAACATTTCGAGGGCGTTGTCGAACATTCCCGAGTCGCTCGCGTCCGGATCGATCACAGGCAACACCTTCTGTAGATCCTCGCCGAAGTGTTTTGACGCAAAGCGACTCTCGCGGGCGTGCATCCAGTTGACGTTGCCGCGCAGCGTGTTGATTTCGCCGTTGTGTGCGAGATAGCGATATGGATGTGCGCGCGCCCAACTCGGAAACGTGTTTGTGCTGAAGCGCGAATGGACGATTGCGAGTGCGGAGGTTAGTGAATCATCAACCAGGTCAGGATAGAACTGCGGCAACTGACTCGCGGTCAGCATGCCTTTGTAGACCACGGTCTTGTAGGAAAGACTGGCGATGTAAAAGCCGTCGATATTCGATCGTTTTAGTTCGCGAGAAGCACGGCGGCGGATCACGTAGAGCTTCCGTTCGAAGGCAGCGTCGTCGCTTAGATCATTGTTACGTGCAATAAAGACCTGGCGAACGATTGGCTGGGATTCGCGCGCGGTTAGGCCAAGGAGAGAGTCGTTTGTGGGAACATCTCGCCAGCCGATTAGGCGCTGCCCTTCCTCTTCTACGACCTGCTCGAGTATTTTTTCGCACCGTTGTCGCGACGAGCTGCTGACAGGCAGGAAGACCATACCCGCGGCGTAGTGTCCAAAGGCGGGGAGGTCGAACGAACATTCTTTCAGCAGAAACTCATGTGGAGTTTGAACGAGGATGCCCGCGCCGTCACCGCTGTTAGCGTCGCACCCCGATGCGCCGCGATGCTCCAAGTTGCGCAGCACCTCCAGCGCGTTTCTAACAATCTGATGCGATCGTCGCCCTTTGACATCAGCGACAAAACCCACGCCACAAGCATCGTGCTCATGGCGTGGATCGTACAGACCTTGTTTTTGTGGTCCATCGATCAATCTGTGTAATCTGTGGATTAACCGACCGCGAGACTTTCGTCGAAGATCGGAACTGATGAACTTGCTGCAACTGGAATGATTTCAGGCTGCGCCGTTGTGACAACCGCCGGCGCCGGTAGAAATTCCGGATAGGCCGCGACACCGATCTCGCCAATGTCCAAACCTTCCAGCTCCACCGCTTCCGACACACGATTGCCCACCAACAGCCCGATGATCTTGAAGAACACATGAAACGCCGTGAACGTAAAGGCGATACAGGCAACCGCACCGATAATCTCGGCAGTGAGTTGGCCCATGCCGCCGCCATAGAACAACCCACGCACTCCACCTGCCACACCGTTGAGTCCGGCGCCGTAAGTGCCATCTGCAAACAAACCAATCGCGATCACACCCCAGGCGCCGTTCACACCGTGAACGCTGATGGCTCCAACGGGATCATCAATCTTCAGCCGGTGTTCCACGAAGATGGTCGCGCCGACGAGCAGGACGCCGGCTACAAGACCAATCAAAACGGCGCCAGTGCTGTTGATAAACGCACAAGGTCCCGTGACAGCTACGAGGCCTGCGAGCATTCCATTCGCCATGAATGACAGATCCGGTTTGCCGCGCAAGTAATTGATCGCGATCATCGCGGACACTGCACCAGCCGCTGAACCCAGCATCGTATTCACGGCAACGACAGCGATACGTAGGTCGCCACCCGACAACGTTGATCCGGCGTTGAAGCCAAACCAACCAAATGCAAGTATGAGAACGCCGAGAATTGCCATCGGCATGTCGTGACCGGGAATCACGTTCACTCTTCCATCGCTCGCGTACTTCCCGATGCGCGGTCCCAGAATCTTCGCGCCGACAAGCGCCGCAACTCCGCCGACCATGTGCACGACTGACGAACCCGCGAAATCAACGTGACCATGGCCCAGGCCGAATTCCCTGCCTAGTTGTGAAAGCCATCCGCCACCCCACACCCAGTTACCAAAGATTGGGTAGATGAACATCGACATGAACAGCGCATACAGAACGAACGAACCCCACTTCCATCGCTCAGCCATCGCACCGGTGGGAATCGTCGCGGCGGTATCCATGAAGACCATCGAAAACAGGAAGAGGCCAAAGACACTGACGTCGTATGCCTCGCCGCTGAGAAAGAATCCCTTAGTGCCGAAGAGACCTATGGAGTGACCGGCGATCGTGATCGTGTACTCGGAGGCGAGCGCGCCGGTATTACCGAGTGCTGCGACGGCACCGATGCCGCCCATCTGCAAAGCGTAGCCGCAAGCCCAGTAACCGAGCAGACCGATGCCGTAAACCATCATGTTCATCGCCATCGTGTGCGATGCGTTTTTAGCACGCGTGAAACCGGTCTCGCAGAAGGCGAATCCGGCCTGCATGAACATGACGAGGAATCCCGCGAGCAACATCCAGACGAAGTTGCTTGCCACTTTCGAGTGACCCACTTCCGCAGCAAGTTCCTGGAGGGTTGGCGCCGCCGGGTTTGCCGCAACGATATCGGAAGCTCCGCCGGTCGTAGCTCCGGTCGGATCAGCAGCAATGGCAACGAGAGGTGTTGTTAATAAGAGCACGCACACCAGCGCAAGCACTTTGAGCATTCGTTTGACTCCCCGAGATCTATTTGCTCGCAGCGCGTTACAACACTCATGCCACTCATTGGAGTGCGGCGGCCTGACGCCGCTTTGGCCTTGATCACGGGCGATCGATAACAAAGGGGCGCCAAGCCGCCGCACTCCAAGGCGACAAATTTGTAGGTTCGTTGTCTGTGGCCTACAAGAATGTAAGTGCCGTTTATGCGTCCATAAAACTTTTCACTTTGACTTACGAATAAATGCGCTCCAACATGCGCCATCCATGGTTGCTGCCGTAAAGAGTCCGGAACTGGTAACGCGCGAACGGCGCGAAGTGCGGAAGCTCGGCACGCTGCTGGAAATCAGTCGACTGCTCGCGGACACGAGCAATCTGAAAACAGCCTTCGCCGCGTCGCTTGAAACGCTGGGACGTCACCACGGTATGTTTCGCAGTTTTGTGATGCTGCTCGATAGCGAGAGCGAGAAGATTCGTATTGAAGCCAGTTACGGTCTCAATCAAGACTCCGCGCATCGCGTCACGTATCGCGTCGGCGAGGGAGTTATCGGCCGGGTCGTGCAAAGCGGAAAGCCCGTAGTCGTACCGCAAACTAGTCGCGAGCCACTTCTGCTAAACCGTCTCCGCTCTCATGAGGAAAACACGACACGCAAGGAAGTCAGCTTCATCTGCGTGCCGATTATGAACGGAACAAAAGCGGTTGGCGTGCTCGGGGCCGATCGTGTCTACAAGGAAGAGCGCGATTACGATCGTACCACGAAGTTTCTCAGTGTGACTGCGGCGATGATGGCGCAGGCGCTCAAGGTGAGAGAACGCATCGAGGCTGACAAGAAGCGCTTGCTTGACGAGAACAGTCAACTCAAACAGGAGCTGCGCGAACGCTACGATTTTGGCCACATTGTCGGGAATTCGAATCCGATGCGCCTGGTCTACGAACAGGTGACGCAGGTTGCTCGGACAAACACTACTGTATTGCTGCGCGGCGAGTCGGGCACCGGCAAGGAGATGATTGCCCACGCGATTCATTACAACTCCCTGCGCGCCAGTAAACCTTTCGTCAAAATCAGTTGCGCTGCTCTTCCTAACACGTTGATTGAATCGGAGTTGTTTGGTTACGAAAAAGGCGCTTTCACCGGTGCTCAAACACGCAAGAAGGGCAGATTTGAACTCGCAGACGGCGGGACGCTGTTTCTCGACGAGATCGGCGATCTCGATCTGACCACGCAGGTAAAACTACTGCGCGTTCTGCAGGAGCGCGAGTTTGAACGGCTCGGCGGCGTTGAAACAATCAAAGTAAACGTACGGCTGATCGTTGCGACGAACAAGAATCTGGAAGAAGCGATTAAGCGCTCGCAGTTTCGCGAGGATCTTTACTATCGTCTGAACGTCTTCACGATCTTCATGCCGCCGCTGCGCGAGCGCAAGCCCGACGTACTCTTGCTTGCCGAGCATTTTGTAGAGAAGTTTGAGCGCGAACACAGCAAGAGTATCAAACGTATTTCGACGCCCGCGATCGACATGCTGACGAGTTATCACTGGCCCGGCAACGTGCGCGAACTCGAGAATGTCATCGAGCGGGCAGTTTTGATTTGCGATTCAAACGTCATTCACGGTCATCACTTGCCACCGTCGCTGCAAACTGCCGAAGGATCAGATACGGTCACGCGACTTTCGCTCGCGTCGGCAATGGAAGCCTACGAACGCGATTTGATCCAGGATGCTCTTAAGACTTCTCGTGGCAACCGTGCCAAGGCGGCAAAACTTTTGGACAGCACTGAACGGATCATCGGTTACAAGGTCAAAAAATACGGCCTCCGATGCGAACGCTTCCGCTCGTAGTTTACGATCCTACATTCTTGTCGGACCATTCAGCGTGTCCTACAAATTTGTAACCTCAAACATCCACAGATTACGCCGATTTGTTAAGAACCATCTGTGTAATCTGTGGATTAAGGATTGCTGAAGTTCGGGTCAAGGAGAACTCAAGGTGTCGAAGTTTGCTAACGTTGTTCCCACTCAAACCACCCGTGAACTTTTGCGGATTGTCCGCGCGGCCCAGCCGATTCCGCGGGTTGCTGTTGCGCGGCGACTCGGCGTTCATCGTCGCCGGATCACGGTGCTCGTAAAACCGTTGCTTGACTCAGGCGTCCTGCGTGAAGGCACGCCGGAACAATCGACACGTCGCGTGGGCCGCCCGCCGATTGGGTTGTCGTTGCGCGTAGAGAGTCATTTTCTAGTCGGCGTAAATATCGGTGTCAGCCAGATACAAGTCGGTGGTGCGACGGTTGACGGCGAGATGATCTTTGAAGAGATGTTCGAAACGCCGCGCGATCCGGAGACGGCCGTTGCTCAGATCAAATCGTCCATTCGTCGCAACGAACGCGATTTCCCCGATCGTCAATTGGTTGTGGCTGGCATCAGTGTGTCCGGACCAACAGATGTTGAGGGAGGCCGGTTGCTCTACGCGCCGCACCAGGGCTGGAGAGATGTGCCGATCGCGAAGATGCTTGGACTGAAAGTGCCCGTGATCGTTGAGAACAATGCGACGGCTGCCGCGATCTACGAATCGCAGCGACGACGGCGCCGTGGTGCGACCAAAACAGCCGGTGATTTTGTGCTCGTTCGTGCGGGAACAGGGATCGGAGTCGGTCTCGTTGTGGGGGGCGAAGTGTTTCGCGGCGCGACGGACATCGCCGGAGAGTTTGGACACATGACGATCGTTGCGGGTGGGAAGTCTTGCCCGTGCGGAAATCTTGGCTGCTGGGAACGATATGCGTCAGCGGCGAGCGCCGTCGAACTGTATCGCGGCGAAACAAACCGCGCCCGGCACAACGCGCCTTTAAGATTCATCGACCTCGTCGCGCGGGCAAACGCCGGTGAACGGCGCGCGCAAGTGACACTCGAGCGCGCCGGCACACATCTCGGCATCGGTATCGGCAATGTAATCTGCGGACTCGGTGTGCCTCACGTAGTGTTGAGTGGAGATCTGGTACACGGCTGGAAGTTCATCGAAGCGCCGGCACGCGCTGCAATCGCACGCTCGCTCTGCGGACGATTGTCTGAATGGTCGCTAGTTGCCGGTGAAACACACGGTGCCGAACTTGGCGGCGCTCTGGAAGTCGCAATAGAACATTACCTCATGACGGTTTAGCCACTGATAACGCGGATGAAGATCGGATTTCATCCGCGTTATCTGTGGTTTACTACCTGCTAATGAACAACACCGTTAGCATTTCCATTCCAATTCGGTTTCAGCACAACCTTGATGCAGTTGTCGTCCTTGTTCTTGAACATGTCGTAAGCATGAGGTGCATCCTCGAGACCCATCGTGTGTGTGACGACAAAGGATGGATCGATGTCGCCGTTCTCGATCAACTGTAATAACGGCCGCATGTATCTATGCACGTGCGCCTGACCGGTTTTGATCGTGAGTGCACGCTGCATCACCGAACCGATTGGAAACTTGTCGATGAGTCCACCATAGACGCCGATGACCGAGATTGTGCCCCCGTTCCGACAACACATGATGGCCTCGCGCAGTGCATGCGGTCGATCCGTTTCCAGCATCATCGCCTGCTTCACGCGATCGTAGACCTCGATCACTGCCGGCGCGTGTGCCTCCATGCCGACGTCGTCGATACAGGCATCAGGTCCGCGACCGCCGGTCATGTCCATCAACTTCTCGTAAACACTTTCGTTCTTATAGTTAATTGTTTCGGCACCGCCCTCTTCAGCCATCTTCAAACGCTCCGGAACCTCGTCGATCGCAATCACTCGTTCTGCACCGAGTAGAAAAGCACTGCGAATCGAGAACTGTCCGACAGGCCCGCATCCCCAGATCGCGATCGTGTCGCCGGGTTTGATGTCACACATCTCCGCGCCCATGTAACCAGTCGGGAAGATGTCTGAAAGAAAGAGCACCTGTTCGTCGCTCAAGTGATCCGGCACCTTGATCGGACCCACATCAGCGAAAGGGACACGCGCGTATTCCGCCTGACCGCCTGCGTAACCGCCGGTCAGGTGCGAATAGCCGAAGATTCCTGCGCCTGCATGGCCAAACGCTTTTTCGGCCATCCAGGCATTTGGATTTGTGTTCTCGCAAAGTGAAAACATCTGTTCCTTGCAGAAGAAACATTTCCCGCACGCGATCGGGAAAGGAACGACCACGCGGTCTCCAACTTTCAGCTTCTGCACTTCGCGGCCAACCTCCACCACTTCACCCATGAACTCGTGGCCGAGTATGTCGCCGCGCTGCATAGTCGGAATAAGTCCGTTGTAGAGGTGCAAGTCTGAACCACAGATCGCAGTGGAGCTGATCTTCACGATTGCGTCGCCCTGGTTGAGGATCTGCGGATCCGGAACGTCTTCGACGCGAACCGTCGTTTTGCCGTACCAACAATTGGCTTTCATAGCTAGATAGTCCTCCCTTCCGAGCGGCGCTCTTCAGATCGATAGTTAGTCGCAGTTTCACTCGGCAACATCTCCGCGCCTTCAAGCTCACTCGCGGCTGCAGGACGACCGGGCCGCTGTTGCATGTAGCCGGTGCCAAGGAGCGTCGCATCGGAAACTACAACTTCACCGACTTCCAAAACCTGTTTGAAGCGCCGCATATCGTCGTCCAACTGTTGGTTCGGTTCCTCGCCAAACAATCTTGCTACAGTTGCGCCGAGCACGCCTGCCATAGGCTTGTATTCGAAGTTAACTTTGACGATCGTGCCGCGTCCGCCGGCGGCCTGTTCGAAGCGAACGGCGCCCGCGTTATCGACGTCGGAGTTTTCCAAAGAGCGCCACGTGATCACTTCGCCGGGAACGTCAGCAACGATCATCGCTTCCCATTCCACGTCCATTCCCGCCGGGCCTTTGGCTTTCCAACGCGAACGGCCTTCGCCGATATCAGTGACCGAATCGAGATGGCGCATGAAACGAGGCAGGTTTTGGAAGTCGCGCCAGAAGTTGTAGACCTCTTCCAACGGGCGATTCACAACGCACGAAGCTTTCGCATGAATTCCATGGTTGCCGTCGGTGAGTTGCATCGCGCAGATCACATCGAGCGCCGTGACCGCGAGCACATTCGCCGTCGCGAAAGTGACTCTGCCGCGCTTTGCGTCCGGAGCCGTACAGGCAACACCGAGACTGACGAGGTCGAGCGCGTCTCCGGCAACGCGCGACCACATCGCCTCTCTGGGATTCTTTTGAGCAAAAATTCCGATCCCCGCAGCC
>Ga0111538_10011042_pt1 | contig 11993 bp, 7 predicted proteins | sample SoiMethybrSBSTD1_FD_79669 | JGI IMG/M metagenome (GOLD analysis project Ga0111538, IMG submission 79669) | Bulk soil microbial communities from a Populus tree surrounding site in Tennessee, USA - Soil MetaG P. TD hybrid SBSTD1 (version 2)... | ecosystem: Environmental > Terrestrial > Soil > Tree...
CCGAACTGGTCATCGCGTTGACGGCATTGGCAGCCGGCCAGCACATGCTGGTCAAGGCATCGATCGCCGGGGCCATTGTCACCAACACCCTGTTCATGCTCGGCGCGTCATTTCTCCTCGGTGGTCTGAAGCACCATGTCCAGGAGTTCAATCGGGTGAGCGCGCGTCTGCAGGCCAGCCTGCTCTTTCTCGCCACCATCGCGCTGCTGGTTCCGTCCACGGTCACGGCGGGCGAGGGAGCCGCGGCGAGCCAGTTCACCAGCTCGATCAGCGTCGGATTGTCTGTCCTCCTCATCACCGCGTACGGGCTCGGCATGATCTTCTCCCTCAAGACACACCGCGAATGGTTCGCCGCGGCGGAACACGCCGCAGACGAGGCGCCGGCGTGGCCCATCAACCTGGCGTTGGCCACGTTGGCCGGCGTCACCGTGTTGGTTGCGCTGGTGAGCGAGGTATTCGTCGAGTCGGTGCAGGAGGCCGCTGTCGCGTTCGGAATGACTCCGGCGTTTGTCGGCTTCGTCGTCGTCGCGCTCGTCGGAGGTGCGGCGGAGATGGTCTCCGCGTTTTCGGGCGCAACGCGAAACCGGCTCGATCTGAGCGTCGGCATCGCCTTGGGCAGCGCCTCGCAGATCGCCTTGTTCGTGGCGCCCGTGCTCGTGCTGATTAGCTACTTCGTGGGGCCAGCGCCGATGGACCTGCGCTTCTGGACGAGCGCCGTCGTGTTGATGCTGATCGCGACCTTCACGGCGACGCTGGTGACCAACGGCGGACGATCGGCCTGGTTCGTCGGAACGCTCGTCCTGATGGTGTACGTGATATTCGCGATGACGCTCTATCTACTTCCACCGCGAACGCCGTGAGTCGCCGGTGACAACCGCACACGCGCCGCTGCGTCTTGACGGCATCGACGAGGCCGATCGCCGTTGGAGGCCGGTGCTCGATCCGGTCGAGCGCACGGCCGAAGTTCTTTTTGGTTTGATCATGGTGCTCACGTTCACCGGATCGCTCAGCATTGCCGAGGCCGGACGCAACGATATCCGGGAGATGCTGATTGCCGCTCTCGGGTGCAACCTGGCATGGGGCATCATCGACGGCGCTCTCTACGTGATGAGCACACTTGCGGAGAGGAGTCGCAACCTCCGTGTGTACCGCGGCGTCCGCGAGGCGACTGACATGGTGCACGCCCGGGACCTGCTCGCGACGGTCGCCCCTGTCATTGCATCCGTCGTGCAGCCCGACGAGTTGAGGCGCATCCGTGAGCGGTTGAACGAGCTGCCACCACCACCCGAGCGCGCGCAGTTGAACGCGTCCGATTGGAAGGGGGCACTGGAAGTGTGTGTCCTGGTGTTCCTGTCAATCGGTCCCGTGGCGGTGCCGTTCATGATCATCGAAGACCCCTCGACGGCGCTGCGCGCATCGAATGCCGTGGCGGTGGTGATGCTGTTTGTCGCCGGCGCGGCGTACGGCCGCGCCATCGGCCGGCGGCCGTGGGTTATCGCCGTTTCGATGGTGTTGCTGGGAGTGGTGCTCGTCGCGGTGACGATGGCGCTCGGTGGCTAGTGTGTGTTTCGATCGACGCGATACACGTCGTCGTTACAACTTGTCGTATGGCCTGGTCTCCCCGAGATACTTCTTCGCAAGCTGGTTGGAGAGTTTCTCGTGGTCTTTCGATGTGGGAGCGAAGCCGGCGCTCTGATGCTCTTGCTGCAGGCTCTCCTTGATGAGCGACATCTTCATCAGGAGAACGTGAAAGAACAGGGCGAGCCCTGCCCGCGAGAGTTTCTTGACGTCTTTGGATTCATCGACGAGGTCCTTCACAGTTCCCGTTCGACCGACCAGCTTGATCAAGCGGAGCGCTTCCGCCGCAGTGAGGATTGCCGGACGCTTTTCCGTTCGCAGAGGGGATTGCACGCCGGCCGCTTCTTCCCTCAAGCTGAGATCCCTGTCGACGAGGACCTCCCTCCGCTCCGTGGCTCTGTCGATGAGGCCGAGCAGCTCCGTCTCGTAATCGCTCGCGTTTGCGAGAGTCACGACGGTCGGATGATCGAGGTCGGTGAGTCCCGGAATCAACGTCGGGTCGGTCTTCGAATACTGGGCGACCAAGTCACTGAATGCGACGTCGAAGAAGAAGCTCTCCACGTACGTGATTTCGTCACCGGAGGTCATGCTCAGGCCGACGTCCTTGAGCGTAAGAGTACTCGCCCCGATGGCCGTGATATGTCCCGCGAGCTCCTTCTTGATGTTCTTGTCCGAAGATGCGCCCGACATCGCCGTCAGGATCGCGCTCGACTTCTGCCGGGTCGCCAACTCCTCCTCGATCGATCCCTTCAGCCCGCCTTTCGTCAGCATCGAGACTCGGCGAAACGCATGCACCGTTTCGTGCACGAGCACGTTCACGAATGCCGCCGCGACCTCCGCGTCCGGCGACTTTCCAAACCCGGCTTTCATCCGCGGATCCACCCCCTCGTCGAGCATGATGACGTCGACGTCCTCGACAGACGCCTGTGCCGCGCGCCCTGCCTGGTAGGCAACGCCGGCGCGGACGAATTTCGACCCGGCTTGTGAGGCGTCTGGCGCCTCGAAGGTGCGGAATCCCGGATTCTTGTCGTCGGCGTAGAACGTATCGAGCTTTGCGGCCATGTCGACGAAATCCGCGGAGGACTCGAGCATCGTCAAAATGAGCCGGGCGTACCGCGCCGCGCTGCGCCTCGGACCGCACTCTCGCGTTATCGATCCACGGCTGTCCCGCACGCATGTTTCCGGGGGACCGACGTCCGTGTACGAACGTGAGATCAAATCGAGAATGGCGGCCGAAAAGGGACCTTTGGGATTCAGTTTCTTCGGTTTGAGGATCGTGTAGGGATACTCGTATTGGTCACCCTTGGACGTTTCGGTCCTGGCCGGGTACTTTCCTTCCCGGCGCTGGACGGCGACCGTACCGCTCCGGTCCTGCTGCAGGACATGCGTGAGCTCATGCGCGAGCAGCCCCTTCCCCGCATCGCCGGACGGTGCGTACTCCCCGTCGTCGAAGACGATGTGCGGTCCGATGGTATACGCGCGAGCATTCACGGACCGCGCCGATGCCACGGCAGGCTCGTCGCGATGGATGCGCACGTGAGCGAGGTCATGACCGAACCGCGGCTCCATGAACTCCCGCGTAGCGACGTCGAGCGGCTCGCCCGGTGAGCTCACGACATCGCTGACCGACGGCGGGACCTCGAAAGAACTGTGTGCCGCGCCTGCGGCATAACGCGACAGGCGGAGCCCGGCGTCTTTGCGTACATCCTGATCGTCCGAGGGCACGGGAGTGCGGAGCACCTGTGCGGCGGCCCGGTCCGCTTCCTGCTCCAGGGCATCACCGGGGTGGCTCACTTCGAGGTATGCCTGCGGCGGATGGGCGTGCTGACACCGAGGGCAACCGCCTCCGCACGCGCAACTCGACCGGCCTGCAAACGTTCGCTGCAGCGGTGTGCGCCCACGCGACGCCACGCCGGTGCTGCGCGTGTTCGAGCGTGTGCTCTTCCGCACCATGTCAAACATGACTCGCGCTCTCCGTCGGCACAGGAATCGGTCGCGTTCGACTATACGCCTTGACCGATCGACCTGCCAGCCCCGCGGTCGTCGCGGCTGCCGGCTCCCCTCTTTACATCCCACAGAAAGATCGCCGATACTCCTGTAGGCATCACACAGGAGCAGCGGATGGAGAACCGTTCGTCGATCCTGCAAGGCACGCTCGACCTCATGGTGTTGAAAACGCTCGACGCCATGGGGCCGCAGCACGGGTACGGATTGGCGCGTCGCATCGAGCAGATAAGCGAGGACACCCTGCTGGTCAATCAGGGCACCATCTATCTCTGCCTGATTCGACTGGTCCAGAAGCGCTGGATCTCGGCGAAGTGGGGCGTGTCCGAGAACAATCGGCGCGCGAAGTTCTACAGCATCACGAAGGCCGGACGACGGCAGCTGGAAGCCGAAACGAGCAACTGGGAGCGGCTGTCGGGTGTGATCAGCCGTCTGCTGCGGCTCTCGCCGGGCATCTGACGTCCCGGTCACTCGACGTCCCCGTTCCTCACGATAGGTGACGCATGCGTATCGTGTCACGAGTCATCGCCTTCTTCCGCGACGGTCACCACGATCGTGAGCTCGACGAGGAGCTCGATACCCATCGCGCGCTGCTCGTCGACAGCTACCGGCGACGAGGGTTGTCCGACGCGGAGGCCGAACGAGCGGCACGCGTCGCGCTCGGCAGCGCGGCACAGCTCCGCGACGCGCATCGCGACGTCCGTGGCCTTCCGCTCGCCGACACGTTCGTCAGGGATTTTCGCTACGCGCTTCGCGGATGTCGCCGGCAGCCAGGCTTCACGGCCATTGCCGTGCTCACGCTCGCCATTGGCATCGGCGCGAACGCCGCGGTCTTCTCGGTCGTCCATGCGGTGCTGATGCAGCCGCTGCCCTACAGCGATCCCGACGCTCTCGTGTCGGTCACTCGGTCCCGCACCGGCATCTTCTGGATCTCGCTCCGGCGATGGGAAGCGATGCGCGAGGCTCGCTCGTTCGACGCCGGAGTCTATCGTCCCGCGCCCGAAGATGTGATCCTCGCGGGCCGCAACCCCGAAGCCCTTCGTGGTGCGCGCATGTCGGCGAACGTGCTCGACATTCTCGGTGTGAGGCCGATGGTCGGCCGCGCATTCCGGTCCGACGAGGACGTCGACGGTGCGCCGCCTGTGGCGTTGATCAGCGAGCGGCTCTGGGCCGGGCGCTTTGCGAGAAGCCGTTCCATCATCGGCACCTCGATCACGATGAATTCGGCGCCGTTCACGATCATCGGTGTCCTTCCGGCGACATTTCAGTTCCCGCTCCGTGAGATCGACATCTGGTTTCCCCGGCCATCGGCCGCCGCGTTTCTCGAGCCTCAGTTCCAAGCCTGCTGCGCGCCGCTGCTGGGCATCGCGCGCCTTCGAAACGGCTTCACGCGCGAACAGGCAGCAGCGGAACTGTCGGTGCTGAACCAGCGATACGAGTCGGGCACTCGTCGCGTCGACGCAGGTCCCGCCGGGCTCACGCCGCTCAAGGAGGACCTGGTTGGACGCGTGGACACGATGCTCTGGATGCTGATGGCGGCAGTCGGATTCGTCCTGCTGATCGCCTGCGCCAATGTCGCCACGCTGCTGATGGCACGCGCCACGTCGCGGACGCGGGAGTTCGCGATTCGTGCGGCACTTGGCGCCGCGCGATGGCGAGTCCTCCAACAGCTCGTCACCGAGAGTCTCGTTCTCACGGCCGTCGGCGGCGGGCTGGGGCTCGCGCTCGCGACTGGCGGGGTTCACGCGGTCGCGACGATGCGCCTCGTCGATCTCCCCCGTGCCGGGGAGATCGCGGTCAATGGCACCGTACTCCTCTGGACGATAGGGGTCGCCTGCGCGACGGCCCTGCTGTTCGGTACGTTCCCCTCGCTTCAGCTCCTGAGGCCGAACGTCATGGATCGACTTCGGCAGAGCGGAGCCAGCACACCGGACTCGCCGCGGCGGTACCGACTCGTCGGCGTGGGCACGCGCGGCGCGTTGGCGATCGTACAAGTGGCGCTCTCGCTGATTCTGCTGATTGGTGCGGGGCTGATGACGCAGACGCTCGCGCGCCTGTCGCGCGTCGATTTGGGCTTTCCGTCAGCCGGATTGCTGACGATGCGAGTGCCGCTGCCAGTCGCGACCTACAACTCGGTGGACAAGCGCGCCACGTTCTTCGAGCAGCTGGTTCAGCGCGTCAACGGCCTCCCCGGCGTGCGCGGCGCGACGGTGGTCCGAGCGATGCCGACCACGAGAGGGCTGGCCATGAATTTCCAGATCGACAGCCAGCGCATTCCCGACCCGGGTCACGTCGAGCAGTGGGTGCAGACGGTCACCCCCGGATACTTCGAGGCGATCCGGCTGCCGCTCAAACGGGGACGCACGTTCGAGCCACGCGACAACAAACGTGGAGCGCCTCCAGTGGCCGTCGTGAACGAACGCTTCGCGCGGAAATACTGGCCGTCCTATCCGTCTGTGAGCGCACCCCTCGGCGAGCGGCTGTTCCTGCCGGTCATCTCGACGAAATCGCTGATCGAGATCGTCGGCGTCGTCGCCGACGTGCGACACGACGGGCTCACCAAAGAGCCCTCTCCGCAGATCTACGTGCCGGATCGCCTGTACTCGGCGCAGAATGCCTTCCTTGCTCTGCGCACCGACGGCAACTCGTTGGGCACGATCGAGGCCGTCCGGGCGGAGGTGCGCGCCCTCGATCCGAACCAGTCGGTCACCGACATCAACACGATGGACGATCTGCTCGAACGGTCCGCGGGGCAGCAGCACCTCACCGCTCGAGTGCTCGGAGCCTTTGCCGCGATCGCGCTCGCGCTGGCGCTCATCGGGTTGTACGGTGTGCTGTCGTACAGCGTGACGCAGCGGACGCAGGAGATCGGGATCCGCCGTGTGCTTGGTGCCGGACACCGTGAGGTCATCTGGATCGTTCTTGGACTGTCGCTTCGCGTGACGCTCGTCGGTCTTGGGCTCGGCCTCGCGGGCGCCTACGCGTGGACCAACCTCCTGAAGTCGTTGCTGTTCGACGTGAGCGCGACAGACGGCGTCACGTTTCTCGGCGCTCCCGTTGCGTTCGTGGCCGTCGCGTTGCTGGCAAGCCTGCCGCCGGTCTGGCGAGCGTCCCGGGTCGATCCGACCGTAATTCTTCGTTCGGAATGATAGAGGGCCTGCGAACGGTCGTCCGCCTTCGCACTGTCGGTGCTTGGGCGAGACGACCTCGTTCGGTTTCCGCGCGTCCTCAGCCTGTTCGCGCTGCTCAGTTCATCAGAACTCGAAGGTCACATTGAAGCGCGCGAACCGCGGATTGAGCACCGTGGTGGGCAACAGCCACGTCCCCCCGTTGGTGACCGGATCGTACGTCTGGTTGTAGACCGTTCCCGTGTTGCTGTTGAACAAGTTGTACAAATCGATCGCGACGTTCGTCCGCGTGTGACCGAATCGCAGGTTCTTCCCCGCGCGGAGGTCGAGTGAGTTGAGCTTATCGGGATAGAAGTGCCCAAGCGGCACGAGGTTGACGGTCTGGAACGCGAGGCCCGGCGCCAACGGTCGCCCGGTCTGTTGTTGAAGAATCGCGCTCGAGACGTTGTAGTTGGCCGCCAACGCATTGCCGCTGCTCGCCACCGTGTTGCCGGCCGGCGCAACGCCGGGTGTCGAGCGGAACGAACCACTCACGAGCACGTCCACCTTCGGTACGGTATACGAGGCCAGGCCGCGGATGCTCGTCAGCCAGTCCTCGGTCACCGCACAGGATCCCAACTGCTGGTTCACGAACATCGCTGCGGCTGTGGTGTACAGCTCCGGCAGCTTGTCCGCCACGGCGCAGAAATCGCGCACGCCACGGCCACCACTCGAGCCGAGCTGCACGAACAGCCGATCCCGCAGCCGCGCGCTCACCTGCGCGTCGACGCCGTGCCAGTAGGACGTCACGTCGCCGTAATCGCTCGCGGACGTGAAGTAGTTGTCGGTCGCACCCAGCGCGCTTCGCGTGTTGCGCGTGAGGAACGACACCGGGTACCCACCGCCGTTCGGCAGACTCGCATGCTGCGGTGCCGTGATCGTGACCTGGTCGAAATCCTGCGGCCCAAGCGCCAGGTTGTCGGTGACGAAAAAGTTTCCCCACCAGCGGCGGTTGTAGCTGACATCGAGCGCAACGCGCGGCACGATCTCGTGCTGCACCCCGACACCGAACTGCCAGTCGAAATTCCGGACTCCCCATCCGTGCTGCACGTCGGGGTTGACGCGCGCCGCGAACGCATTGCCGAAGTTGGAATTGGTCCAGGCACCGCAGCTGTCACCACCCGACGCGAGGTTGTTCTGCGCCAACGGATTCATCAGATCGCAATCCGGAACGAAGTTGCGATTGCCATCGGTCCAGCTCCGATTCGTGGTCTGTTGGTACGCCACCGCCAGATTGTTCTGGGTATACAGACCTCCGTTCTGCGCGGTTTCCAGATACTTGCTGAAGTTCACCTTCAGCGACGTCTTGCCGTTCCCGAACAGATCGTAGGCCACACCCATGCGCGGAGTGATGTCGTGGAAACCGGTCACGCCATCCTGCCGCGGGAAGATGACGCGGCTGCCGAACCGGTTATCGGCGAGGATGCCGTTCTCGCCCTCCGGGAACCAGCTCCACGCGTGTTCGTACCGCACCGCGCCCTGCAGCGTGAGGCGTCCGTGCGTCCACTGATCCTGTGCGTAAATGCCGTCGTATCGCGTGCGATTGCTCTGCTCGAACGGGGCGATGCGCATGGTGAACTGTGTTGGGGTGCCGTTGTTGAACGTGTAGCTCAGTGGATTGTCGGCGTACTGGAACCCGCGGTACACCTCGAACCCCGCCTGGAGGCCGACCTTGAAGCTGTGGGCGCCGGTGACGTATGCGAGCGACGCCCGCCAGATGTTGTGTTGCTGATTATTGGAGGGCGCCGAGTTCCAACCGCGGTAGGTGAAGTTGGGGAACGGGACGCCGGCTGCCGTGCTCTGTTCAGTGACGGCGACGAGGTTCGTGAGCGCCCCGGCCGGAATATAGCCACCCCATTTGCTGCTGAACGACGAGACGCCGGCATCGAACAAGAGGCGGTTCGTGATCGGCGACGTCCACGTCCCCTGCGTGATCTTCTCCCGTTCCGGCCACATGTTGGCGGATTCGGGCGATGTCGTCGACGTGCCGAGCGCGATCCAGTCGTCGCCCCGGTCGCGGCAGCGATCGCCCGTGTTCACCAGCGCCGAACCGGTGCAATTCGCCTGGTATTCATAGTAGAACCCCGCTTTGTTCTTCGGCGTGACCTGGCCGGTCAGGCGGATCGCTTCGATCTTCTTGGCCCCCGCCGAACGCGCTTTGACGTTCAGATCCTTGGCATAGCTCCACTTCGACGGATCGAACGCGTTCGCGTTGGCGTAGAGGCCTGGAACCTCCTGGTACGTCCCGTAGCTGCGGACGTTGTTGAAGAACCACAGCCGGTCGCGCTTGACCGGACCCCCAACCGCGAGGTTCGTGTCCCAGTTCTTGATGATTCCGGGCGGCGCCAGGATATTGGCGCGGCGTAACTGATCGTCGAGGTTGCTCGCCTGCGACCACTTGCCCGCGGTGCTGCCGAACGCAGTCCCGCTGAAATTGTTGCCACCAGTCTTGGGAATGATGTTGAACGCCGGCCCTCCGCGGTCGACCTCACCCATTCCACCGGCGACGGTCACCTGGACTTCCTGCGCATTGACGAAATCGTAGGCAAAGCTCGAAACGCCGCCGCCACCGAACGCCGACCCGACGTTCATGCCGTCCACCTGCACCGTGCCTTCGTTGCCGCGTCCGCCTCGCGCCGTGAAGAAGAAGTTCGTGGCGGTCCCGGTCAGCGACTGGGTGGAGTTCGGGTCGAGCGTCAACGACTGGACGCCCGGGACCATCGCCAGGATGCCGCCGTAGGTCCGTGTCGCCGGAACAGCGGCGAGGACCTCGTTGGAGAGCACGACCTCGCGTTTGGTACTCGTCTGCGTGTCGACAACGGGCGTCGCTCCGGTGACGGTGATCGTCTCGTTGACCGCTCCTACCCGCAGGTCGGCATTGATCGTCGTCACGCCCGCGCCGGTGACCTCGACGCCCTCGCGCTTGATGGTCGAGAACCCGGACAGCGTGAAGGTCACGGCGTAGGTCCCGGGCTTCAGATCGACGATCCGATATTGGCCCGTTCCGTCCGTGACGACGGAGCGGGACTTCTCGATCAGGACTGGACTCGCCGCTTCGACGGTCACGCCGGGCAGGATCGCACCGGACGTATCCCTGGCGATCCCCGCAAGCGTTGCCTGGGAGAATGCGGGTGTTGCAAGAAGAAGTACTGCCGCAACGATAAATGACGCCGTTGCCAGTGCACGCATCAAATGGCCTCCGATCTGTCGCCGTGAGCGGTCGTTCCGAGCGCGTAGCCTACGGCAAGCTGACGAGGCGATCAAGGGCCTCCATGCGGAGGCCTCCACAGAGATTCGGCGTTCGGCGCGGCAGCGGCCGACGTTTAAGCCCCTAGACATCCGTTGACGCCTGTGGCCTCATACGGAACAAAAGTCCCATCCATACGTCGTACGTCACCGTCTAACAGTAAACATGTTGGGCAGTCCCTCTCGTATGAACGATGGTTCTCTCTCGTCGGACGTCGTATGCGGAAGACTGAGCTCACGCAAGAGGTAGCCAGGCTGAGAGCCTCACGGCGCGGTTACCGGGAAAAGCTTCGCGAGGCCCGCGAGCAACTCCACCAGCTCCGGCGGACAGCGCCGCCAGCCGAGTACCGCGCGTTGAAACGGAGGTGGGTGGTGCGGATCGATCTGCCCATGCTGCTCATTTCCCAGGTGCAACGCTCGGGCGGCACCCTGCTGGCGCGACTCTTCGACGGACATCCCGAATGCTTTGCGCATCCGATGGAATTGAAGTGGGGCCGCCCCGCCAAGTGGAACTGGCCGTCGTTCGAGGCTGATGCAACCCTGACCGCGAGGGACGCCTTTGACCTGCTGGAGGAAATGTGGGTGCGAAAGATGATCCAGCAGGAGGGATACTCGAAGTACCCGCAATGGGATGCGGGCAATAAACCCAATCACCGGCCCAAGTATCCGTTCGCCTTCGATCGTGGGCTCCAGTACGAGATATTCGCGGAGCAGTTCAACGTCCGCCGTCCAGGCTCTCGCCGCGAGGTCCTGAATGCCTACATGACGGCGCTGTTCAACGCCTGGATCGATTATCAGAACCTGTACTCGAGTCCCAAGCGATGGATCACCTGCTTCACCGCCGGCCTGATCCGACACCCTGACAGCCTGGACCGATACTTCCGCGATTACCCCGACGGCAGACTGGTGACGCTGATCCGCCACCCGGCCGCGTGGTTCGCCTCGGCGAGTCGGCACACGTTCTCGACCGATCCGGTCGACGCGGTTCAACACTGGCACGAGTCGACACAGGCGAGTGTTGCCGCGCATGAACGCTACGGCGATCGCGTGATGATCGTCACGTTCGAGGATCTCGTGCTTCGTACGGACGCGACGATGCGGGCCATCTGCCGGTGGACCGGCCTCACGTTCGACGATTCGCTCCTGCAGCCGACCTACAATTCGATGCCTGTCCTGTCCGACAGCAGCTTTCGTCTGTCGACTGGAATCGACCCTGGGGCAGCGGACCGACACCTCGCGGCTCTGACGGTCGAGCAAACCTCAGCGATCGGTGAGCCTGCGCTCCGTCGGTACGCCGAAGTGGAAGCGCGGTTTCGAATCGAGGCGTAACCGCATCCACCTTTATCGGCGTGGCGCGGTCAACGGATCGAGGCCGTTGCGAAAGCCCGGATCCATGGCAGCGAGGTCGGCGCGATACGACACGGAGTTCGCCGCCGGAAACGTGACCGGAACCTTCTGGGTGACCTCACCGGTCGCCGCCCATTCGCTACCGCGCTGCAGTGTGACCACGAAGTCCACCGAGCTCATCGCGTTCACGTCGTGCCCCAGCGTCGTGTGGAAGACGCGACCGTTGCCGAACGCGATCGCCATCAACATCGGTTCGTCGCGCCCCGTCCCGTTGTTGTCCGGGACGGAATGCGCCGTCGCGAGCACGGTCATGCGGCGACCGGGACCTCTGAGGCGCGCGTAGAGCTCATCCCCTTGATGCATCCAGAGAGCGGGGAGACCGCGAGTGATCGGGTGCCCGGAATCGCGGACCGCCATCTGAAATGGCACCCGCCGGCCGTGGCTGCCCGTCGGCCCCGGCGCCGCATCGGACGCCAACTGGCCGTCGCGCACGAACCAATACGGGCCAGCCTGGGCCGTCAGCGCATCATACCGCGCCGGTTTCCAGGCTCGTGCCTCACAATGGAGGCCGTATGCGGACAAACGACATGGCTCCCGTTCTCGAGCGTCTGTTCTCCGAGCTCGTGGACGGCGCGGCGACCGGTGGCGGCG
>Ga0111538_10011044_pt1 | contig 11991 bp, 8 predicted proteins | sample SoiMethybrSBSTD1_FD_79669 | JGI IMG/M metagenome (GOLD analysis project Ga0111538, IMG submission 79669) | Bulk soil microbial communities from a Populus tree surrounding site in Tennessee, USA - Soil MetaG P. TD hybrid SBSTD1 (version 2)... | ecosystem: Environmental > Terrestrial > Soil > Tree...
ACGATAGACCTTTACTCTTGCGTTATCACCTTCTGCATAGTTGGATAGAATGATCAAGTTGCCACTGTTGTCGAATTCAACGTCCACCGCTTTTTCATTGACTCCACCTAACTGCGGTCCGCCTAACTCTCGCTGCCACAATACCGAACCAAATGGGTCAACTTTTGAAATGAATGGAATTGTGACTGGATTTGTCTGTGAGGACGAATTACCCAATAGGATCAGTGATCCATCAGAATTCACCAGTAAATCAACGCCTTCTTGATTTCCATCCTCTCCATAATATTTTATGAAATAGGTTTGATAAACCGGATCAACATTGCCCTCTGTATCACACGAGCAAACCATCACCACCGCTGAAATCAACAAAAGGCTAATTATCCGCATTTTATTCTTTTTCAATTTTACGCAATACAGACTTCGTCCTCGCCTTCTGCAGTTTGCGTGGTTTATAGAATGGATGGATATATCCAATTGAAATTGCAAGATTGTCTATCCTGAAATCATCGTCCACATATGGATACGGTAGCCCTATCGTGCTTGTATTGTATCGGTTATCGGGATTGGCAAGGTTCTTCATACCGAAGCTGTAGCGCAAGTCAAGAAAGAAATAGTCCAGACCAGCTTTATATTTCACCCCGCCGCCGAGGAAAAAGGAACTATTAAATTTATTTCTATAGTCGATCAGGTTTATGTTTGCGATGGATTTATCAAAGGACGTTCTCTCACCTGTATCATCGCCAGCCTTGGCGTCACGGTTATTAATTTCTATGTCAGCTTTGTCACTCAACAGAAAGTTGATTGAATAACCGACATATCCATATCGTCGCCATTTTCCTTCTGCTTGAGAATATTTAATAGAAACAGGGAATGTCAACCAGTTTTGATTGTCAATGAACTCGATGATGTCTTTGTCTATTCCAAAAAGGTTGGTCGTCGTGTGCTTGAAGCTGGCCTTTGTGAAACTTGTCCCGAGCGTGGCCGACAAGTTGTCGTTGTAGTTATATTCTGCGCCAACGCCTGCCTGCCATCCTATTCTTACTGTATAGTCTTGTTCCGTATAGGATTCTCCGCCAATCTGTACGTCATGAATCACCCTGACTGGTGCGATATTGGGGCCAGCATATCCATGAAACGAAAATATGGGAGTTGCAGTGAATTTGCCGCTGAGATAAACCAGATCAATCGGATCTCGGCTTGGATCAGTAATATACTCTGGATTGGCCCGTAGTACATTCAGGTAGCTTTTCTCGGCGTTTGCAGGATCTTCCAGCAATAGATAGGTTTCCGCCAATAAGAGATAGGCGCGCTGCCGCCAATCTCTACCTTGATTCTTATCAAGGCAATCTTTCAGCATCGTAGGAATAACGGACAAATGACCCGCATTAAATTCGTCCGTAGCTTGAGTCAGAATCAATTCACATTCATCCTGAGCAAGGGTTACCTTGCTGAAGGCAGCAACTATCAGAAGTGTGGTTATAATCTTCTTACACAACATCAAAAATCTTTGATTAATAACCGGATGCAAGTATACTCATATGGAATCTCTTCGACCTCTCCAACATACTTCCGCCATTCGTCTTGGGTCATGTTTCGCTTGAGCTTAGGGCAGATCTGTTCAGCAAGTAACGAAGGATCAGTAGGCCATACTCTGATCTCGGATTCGCTACACGCAGCAATGAGGTAATCGGACCCTTTTGCAAATTCAATGTCCCAAATAAATCCGTTGTTATTATCCATTACTACCGGGAGATCTTCCAAATTATCCAATACGTACATCTGCAGTCGTTTATCTAAACCCGCGCTAGCAAGCAGTTTTTCATCAGGACTAAACTCCACATCGTTAACGCCCGCTTTATGTCCACTGAACTGACGCGTTTCTTTTGTTTTGAAATTATATAGCTTAACAAAACCTCTCTTATTCGAAATGTCATCCACGCCATAAGCAAGATATTTTCCCGACCCGCTAAACTTGACGGAAAGAATTCTGTTTGGCGCCTCGTTGGCAAGAACTGATGTGGTCTTGTCCTGAAGGTTCATTAACATTACTTCTCCGGACCATGCGGCACCAGCCAACCATTTGCCATCTGCACTTATACTTATGGATTTAAGTTCATAAGGCAAGGTCGCCAGCGGCGTAATCTGACCAGATTGTGGATTAACAACCGTCAATGTCTTGCCCCCACTCGCTACAACAAAGCCAGAATTGTCCGGCAGGAATTCTATAAAGTTTGTAGACCCGTTAAGACCAGAGACAACCATAGGTTTTGCTCCATTTCTAAGATTGTAGATCTGCACAAAAGATGAGTCGCTACCATTAACCAAATAACCTTCGTCTTTGCTGAGAGCAATAGTCTTGGTAGGGTACGGGTTTGTATAATCTGTAGCAATATTTGTCAGCTTGTTATAATCACCTTTATATATTCTTCCATCCGCGCCAGCTACAAAGAATCCTTCATTCTTATCGGAAACCGCCAGCGACCTCATATGAATGCGGGGAGGTCCGTCGACCTTCATTGCGTTATATGTCAGGCTATTGATTTGTGTAAGTGCATTATAGAGGCCGGTGTAAATGAAAGGTTCGTATTTTTTTCCTTCGTACCTGCGATGGAAGGTGAATCCCTGCATGGCCATGAGTCCGGCGAGGTCTTTGTCATCCACCTCAGCTGCCGCTTTCGAAGCAAGTTCCTGAGCTTTTGTCAACATAAACAACCGATTCGCTGTACGGTAGTTTTCTTCCGCCCTTGCAAACTCTGATTGGGCTTTATTTCTTGCAACTTGCGCAGAGTCACGCTGGATGTTTGCTTCAACAAGGTTTCTTTCCGCATCATTACGGGCTATTCGCGCTTCATTCAGGGCCACCTCAAGCGCTCTGGTAGTTTTTAGGATTTCTTCATTTGCAGCTTGTAATTCGAGGTTTCGTTCACGAACGATGCGCTCCTGCTCTTCGGCCAGCGCGAGGTTCGCTTTTGCCTTCTGTTCGTTTTCTTCGGCGAGTTCGCGGTTCTGAACAGCAAGTAACCTGTCAGCATCAGCTTGAAGTTTCTGCAGGTACGCAAAAACAAAGAATAGGATAGCGACAATAAATGCAATACCTAAAATAATAGCCGTCGCGCGTGTCCTTTGTAACACGCGTTTTTGCATCATCTCCTGATTCTTCAATTCAGCCTCATACGTGATCCGGCTGGTATCCAGGAAAACTATCGCACGTTCGAACGCTTCGTCATAACGCTGCCCCCATGCGCGCGTCGGGTTTTGTTTCTTTTGCCAGTTTAATGCTAACTGTAGGTCTGGGGGTCGCCACAAACCGGTCTTGCCGATCTGATACATTGCGGCAGCTTCTGAAAGCCGCTTGTACATGGAAGCCGATTCAAACTCCTCTTCCACCCAGGTTTCCAATCGACTCCATATCCGCATCAAACTCTCGTGAGAAAGTTCGATCATCGAGTCTGCATGCAAGGGAATATGAGCCGCGGGCATCAGGAATGAGCGGCCCGCGCGTCTGAAGTGATCAACCACAGCAATCACCTCATCTTCTGCAGCTTCTGCCAGTTCCGCAACCAGGCCGAGACGACAAGGTCTTCGCATCCCGCGATTATCCGGACCTTTTTCGGTCATATTTTTGAACAGTACCTCAGCGATTTGCTTATCCCTTGTCGATAACTCATCATACGCTTCGTTCGCGTGCTGCGCCAAAGCCTGTTCAACTTTGCCTATTGCATTGTAATGACGTATGTCAACTGGTTCGCTGACTTCATGATTGGCAATCCAATAATCCCACGTCCGCATTAACGCGTGTTGGAGGATTGGTAGCTGATCATGATTATTTCCTATATCATTAAGCAACTTCTTGACCAGACGTTTTGAAATCTGACCACCCGCTACTTTGATTGGACCTTCCACGACCAGCTTCTTTTGCTCGCGGGTCAACTGGGGGATCAGGTAATTGCTACTATTTATCTTTTGCGTCAATCCGGAGAACACTGAACACTCTCCGATAAAATCAGACCGCATTGTGAGGGCAACGTACGTCGGGATCGCGCTCTGTTCGACTGCCGTTAAAATCAGGTTTACGTAAAGCTGAGCATCGTTAAGACTTTCGTCAGTTTCTTCGAGATCACGATACCTGAACACTTCTTCAAACTGGTCGATCAAAAAGAATGTGTTCTCTCCTGCTTCACGATGTAAAAAGCGGGAAATTTCGATCAGTCCCTCTGAACTACTTCTCAAAACTGAATTAACTATAGCCTTATATACATCGGTTTCCTTTTGGGTTATCCGATTGGTACGGATCATGAAGTCAATGATCGAATCAGTGAGGCTTCTTATGGGTGAAGCGCCCGGTCGGGTAGTTATGATGTTCCATTGCGAACCTGAATCAGTGATGAATCCTCCATAGAGAACCGGGACCAGGCCACAATACATTAGCGAAGACTTTCCGCTTCCCGAGTAACCCATAACAGTTACAAAGCGGTTCTTCGATATCTTTACCAGAATGTCGTCAATTTGACCTTCACGTCCGAAATACAAATGGCTGTCTTCAACGGAAAAAGGTCTTAGGCCCGGAAATGGGTTATCACCTCCAAGTTGAACGTCAATTGAAACGTCATTAGAGTAATTCTCAGGCGCGTCGCTATGTAGGGGTTTATTCAGCATTTACACCCTCTTGCCTCCTGAAATTTAAAAAATCCGTAACGAAAGGTTACAAAACGCACGTTCTAATAAAAGTTAAAAAATAACGTTCTATCGAGTTTAAAAAATGGCAAGGGCCAAGTTAGACTAAAATTCCTAAAAAGAAAAGGGGCTTTCGGCCCCTTTCATTTTTTCAAATATTGTTGAATCTGACTTATTTGACCTTCTTGACCAAACTTTCGAATGCGGTCGGGTGATTCATTGCGAGGTCAGCCAGCACTTTACGGTTCAATTCGATATTTGCTTTGCTAAGCTTACCCATAAATTCAGAATAAGAAAGACCATGTATTCGTGCTGCCGCGTTAATACGCGCAATCCAAATTCCTCTGAACTCTCTCTTCTTTTGTTTTCTGTCGCGATAAGCGTAAACCAATCCTTTTTCGATGGCATTCTTAGCGACTGTCCACACATTTTTCTTTCGGCCAAAGAACCCTTTGGCAAGCTTCAGGATGCGTTTGCGTTTTGCTCGTGAAGCTACATTGTTTACTGATCTTGGCATTTCATTGCATTTTTGACTGATGGCGTTCAGCTTTTACCCTGAATCTTTGTGCCAGCAATCGGTTAAACATTAAACCATTAAAGGACAAGCATTGCCCTTACATTATTCAAATCTGCCCTTGAAACCAAAGCTTTGTGGGCGAGTCTTCGCTTCTGCTTTGTTTCCTTCTTGGTCAGAATATGATTCTTGAAAGCATGCTTGCGCTTAATCTTACCGGTTCCCGTCACCTTAAAACGTTTCTTGGCACCGGATTTTGTTTTTAATTTAGGCATCTTACGTTTATATATTAGAAATCACTTCTTCAAAGGCTTCGCCATAACTATCATGCTCATTCTCTTTCCCTCCAACTTTGGCATCTGTTCAACCTTGCCAAATTCTTCCAGGCCCTGAGCAAATTTCAAAAGCAGGATCTCTCCACGCTCTTTATAAACTATCGACCTTCCAGCAAAGAACACCGTGGCTTTTACTTTGGCACCCTCTTTCAGAAAGTTTTCAGCATGCTTCAACTTAAAATTGAAATCGTGATCGTCTGTATTAGGTCCAAAACGGATCTCCTTCAACACGACCTTTAATGCCTTTGCCTTGATCTCCTTTTGCTTCTTTTTCTGCTCGTACTTAAACTTCGAATAGTCTACAATCTTACAAACAGGAGGATCCGCATTCGGCGATATTTCTACCAAGTCCAACCCCATATCCTGCGCCATGCGTATTGCCTGGTGTATTGGATATACGTCGACTTTGATATCTTCCCCAACTACTCTGACCCTCTGCGCTGTGATCCTTTCGTTTATACGATACGGCTCTTCCGGTCTTTGAGGGCCTCTTCTGAGCGGTCTGTTAAAACCGGGTCTATTATTGTTCAAGATTGCGATACGACTAAATTTTAAGTTTTTTAAAACAGGGTGCAAAGATCGTTATATTTTTATGTTTTCAAAATGCCGGCGGCGCACAATCCACGCGAAATTGGCTTACAAACTCAGAAAGCTTAAGGCTCCCTTGATCCCCTTTGCCGTGTTTCCTGACGGCTACAAGGCTATCAGCTACTTCTTTTTCGCCAACAATGAGCATGTAAGGTATCTTTTGGGTCTCGGCGTCCCTGATCTTCCGGCCGATCTTTTCATCCCGGTCATCAAGTAATCCCCTGATATCCTGCTCTTTAAGGGTATCGTAGACGTGTTTTGCGTAATCATTGAATCGTTCCGATATCGGCAGTACTGCGATCTGATCCGGGGCCAGCCACAACGGAAAATTGCCTGCGCAGTGCTCGATGAGGACCGCCACGAAGCGCTCAAGGGAACCAAATGGCGCCCTATGAATCATTACCGGGGTGTGCTTTTGATTATCCGATCCAACATACTCAAGTTCAAACCTTTGTGGAAGCTGGTAATCCACCTGAATGGTCCCTAGCTGCCAATTTCTGCCAAGCGCATCCTTTACCATAAAATCAAGCTTGGGACCGTAAAAAGCGGCTTCTCCCACCACGGATACCGTCTGAAGCCCCCGTTCATCGGCTGCCTCCTGAATTTCACGCTCGGCCTTGACCCACAGCTCATCCTGTCCGATGTATTTCTGCTTGTTGTTTGGATCGCGTAAAGAGACCTGCGCAGTGTAATTTTCAAAACCCAACGACCGAAATACATGCAGGACAAGGTCAATCACCTTTATAAACTCTGCCTTGACCTGGTCCGGCCGGCAAAAAATGTGCGCGTCGTCCTGAGTAAAACCGCGTACTCTGGTTAAGCCGTGAAGTTCGCCGCTCTGTTCATAACGGTAAACCGTACCGAACTCTGCCAGTCGGATCGGGAGATCACGGTACGAGCGTGGCTTTGTCTTGTATATCTCACAGTGATGTGGACAATTCATCGGTTTCAACAGGAACTCTTCACCCACATCCGGCGTGTGAATCGGCTGGAATGAATCTTTCCCATATTTCTCATAGTGTCCTGACGTCACATAAAGAGACTTTCCTCCAATGTGGGGAGTAACTACGGGATCATACCCCGCTTTGACTTGTGCCCGTCGCATGAACTGCTCGAGGCGTTCGCGAAGGATAGTACCTTTCGGCAGCCATAGCGGCAAACCCATGCCTACTTTCTCTGAGAATGCAAAAAGCTCTAGCTCCTTTCCTAATTTCCTATGATCCCGCTTTTTGGCTTCCTCAATGAGATGAATGTATTCATCTAGTTCCTTTTGCTTTGGAAAAGTGATACCGTAGATGCGGGTAAGCATTTTGTTCTTCTCATCACCCCTCCAATATGCGCCAGCGACATTGAGTAACTTAACAGCTTTGATAAAGCCGGTGCTGGGAATATGTGGCCCTTTGCATAGATCAACAAAGTTGCCTTGTTGATAAAAAGTAATCTTCCCGTCTTCAAGCCCGTTTATCAACTCTATTTTATATGGATCATTTTTTTGAGTGAAATAATCCAATGCTTCTTTCTTCGCCACATCCCTCCGGGCATACACGCTTTCCTTCTTGGCAAGTTCCTTCATTTTTGCTTCGACAGCAGCAAGTTCTTCTTCTCCGAAGGGACGTCCATTGAGGTCAACGTCGTAATAAAAACCATTGTCAATCGCCGGACCGATCCCGAATTTTACACCGGGATAGAGTGCTTCCAGCGCTTCAGCCATCAAGTGGGCAGACGAATGCCAGAAAGTTGTTTTACCTGCCTTGTCATTCCAGGTGAGAATTTTTATAGAAGCGTCGTTTAGTATCGCGCGAGAGAGATCCCACACTTCACCATTCACTTCGATAGCTAATGAAACACGGGCCAGTCCTTCACTGATACTTGATGCTATTTCCGAACCTTTTACCCCCTGCGGATATTCCCGAACACTGCCGTCCGGAAGAGAAATTTTTACATTCATGATTTGAACTAAACTACAAAATTAATTCAGGGCACAAATATGCTATTTTTTTAACCACCAAAGGAGGGCGATCATAATTAACAAGGGATTTCGACGAATGCAATAAATGTTACAGGTTGAATTGGAAGCTGAACAATACGGCAAATTTCCTGATGTCTGGGTTTTCGAGATAGGACATCCGATGGACAAAATCAATCCTCAGAAACCTGAATATATTTTCGACGCCATAACCAAGTTCGATATATGGCCGATCATCGAAGTACCCCAATGGCAATGTCTCTTCGCCTTCTGGGGTGTACTCCGAATTGATATCCTTGTTTTGCTGGCTAAGTCCTCCGTAGATCACATTTGCCGTTCCAACCAGGCGCCATTTTGCTTTCCTCAACAAGGGAATTCGGTTGAGGAGAAGGCCCTCAAAATGATGTTGGTATTGAAGAGATGCGTATTGATCGCTCACAAACTCTCCATAATTCATGAGGTTATAAGTAATGGGAGTATAGATCGGTGATTGGTTACCCAAATGAAGACCCAGCAACGGATAGGGTAATGCTCCAAAAACCTTTTCACCCACTAAATTGAGATAGCCGGCGCCCAAAGGTCCGAAACGGATCCTCTTGTAAAAACTCAATCGCAATTTGTCATAATCGAATTGACTGTCGATCACGCCTTTTAAACCTTTTGTATACCGAATGGTTATTACCGGCCACCGCGTAGTGCCGAGGCTGATTCTATCATTATCAGACTGAATAAACAATTCGTCGCGCGCGTACCGAGATTCCAGAATAAGTTCAGACGTTTGAAAGCTTTGACGGACTGGAGAGTTAGTGATATCTTCGGGCTGCTCGTAGTATGCAAAATTAAAGGTTGGATCAAACGTGAAATACCGGAAGCCAACTCTCTGAGTAAAGCCTTTAAATATCTCCCTTCCAAAGACTATACGAGCTTCGTTCATATAGTATCCCCTACGGAAGATCCCGAACCGTTGAGACGCGAGTAAGAGCAAGTTATCTCCCGCTGTTTCCTCATCAATACCAACCCGGCCAAGATCAGAACGCGCCCTGATTGTCAACGTCGTCCAGGGCTGCCGTGATATGATTCGCTGGACGTAACCGATATACTTCATTTTTTGATCGTTGAAACCATAGCCAACCTGTGCTCCAAACACCCATTTATCGCTAAACTTATAGTTGGTTCGAAATCCCGGTTGAAGCCGCAGTCCCTCGATCGAATTAATCGCAAAAGTAGAAACATATGGACCTATATCTATCTTACCAAGTTTGTAGTATCCATTTACTGCAATCTTGATTATGTCAGTGTATGTACGTACAACAGGTATGTTTTGAAGAGTGTCTATCATTTTATAAACATTCTTCTCGGAGTCCGTTAGTGGTTCGTGACGTAATGAGTCCCAATACTTTTCTTCTTCATTTTGCCGCGCATCTTCTGCCATAATGATCGGCGTTTTATAAAATGATGGCTCATACGGCTTGTTTACAACAAAATTTTTGTTTGAAGTGTAGAACTTTGCAAGCATACCCGCGCTGTAGTTTGTAAGCTCGCCAATATCAACAAGGACGCGATTCTTGACCGGCAACCATGCGCCACCCTCAGCAGGCTCGAGCTCTTGTTGTATTTTTATCTTCTCAATGAAGTTTATGTTTGCTGTTTTACCCATTGTGACATCGATCTGCTTTAAGGCGTAGCCCTCTTTCGCAATCCACATGCTACCGGTAAACGCGAGATCTTGTGGGCTCTTCGGAAAAAAATCCAGCCGATAACAATAATGATCACCAACATAAAGGCTGTCCATCAGGTCGTACTCGTAGTAGAGCCGCCACCCATCGGCTATGGGCGAAACAAAATCCTTCCCAACTATATTTAGCCAGTTTTGATAGAAATTATACTCTTGAAAAGACGAGCCCACCAGTTGTGTGACCATATTACCATCTTCAACGCCGACACCATTGATCTTTGACTTTAGAATGTTTTCGTACCGAAGGCTTGGATTATCCCGGTAGTAAATTCTCGACACACTCTCAGTAATCAACATTGGGAGAATTGGTTTTCCATCCTCACCGGCAATAACTTCAATGCTGTCCAGAACCTGAGTGATTTTCTGAATGACCTTGCGTTGCCTGAATTTTTCGGTGATGTGATCTACATCGATCTCGATCTTGGTATACGATTCGTACTCGTAGGCCGAAAACTTGCGCTTGTCATTATCATTCTTGTTCCTGACTACATTTCGCAGGATCTCAAATGCCGGGTTTTCACCTGCGACGAAAACAACTTCCTGAAGACTGGTGACATCTTCCTCGAGTTGAAAATTCATCACCTGGCGGATGCCTATTATAATTCTTTTCTTTTTGGGCTTATACCCGATGTAAGACACTATCAGCGAATCCGATGCGTGAGATGTTTTTATTACATAATTACCATCAAAGTCTGTCGTTACCCCAACTGTTGTCCCCACAAATAGCACATTAACGTATGGTATCGGATCACCGCTGTTAGCGTCAGTCACCTTACCCGTTACAATTGTCTCCTGGGCCCAGGCCAGAGCGGGTGCCATGCAAAGCAGGAACAAACAACGTAAGATGGCACTGACAGGTCTGTTTTTCAGGTTGCTACCCACAAGTATAATTTGTTACAAAATTATTGATTTAACCGAAGTATCCCACCCTCGGTTTCAGCGGTCTGTCGAAACTTGTATCTGTTCTTTTTCACCAAGAAAACGGGGAGATGTTTTCAGTATGTAAAGATCCAATACAGCCTTCGTTCGTGCGAAGTATTCCCGCAATCGAATTCTAAATGAGTATTTGCTATCTGGTTCATCTGTTACCATTGCCACTGCTTCTAAATCATAATAGCGGCTAATGAAGAGAGCCCGATAACTGTGGAAAGGTTGTGTTATGATTGTAATTCTGTTTTGTCCGAAAATTTCTTTGCATCGTACGATAGAATCCAGCGTGCGAAGTCCAGCATAATCGAGTGTAATGGCAGTAGTTGGTACTCCTAATTTTATAAGTGCCTTCCGCATTTCAATAGGTTCATTATAATACATAGAACGATTATCACCGCTGAGGATCAGATGATCAATTTTACCCATCTTATAAAGTTGGGCTGCCGTTTCTATCCGTTTACGAAAAAATGAATTGACTTGTCCACTAACTGTTTTGTTACTCGTACCCAGAACAAGGGCCACCCGATGGTCCGGCAACTTGGTAATATCCGAAAAGACGTTATGAGACGTGCTGCTTACGATCCACAGATTGGATGCAATAATTAGCAAGGCAAAAACAAGGAACGCAGTAAAAACAGTGCTCTTCAACCAGCGCATCACTATAGAACTTGACTCGGATCAACAAAGTTACTGAATTGTGCGCAGAAACTCTCTTTCGATCAAATCTGACTTTCGAACTATTTTTCTATACCATTTTAGTCGAAGGATATCCTTTTCGGCCGAACTCAGCCCCGACGAAATGTTTCCATTACGAAGCTTTGTTATCATTGAATCAAGACAAATTGCAACACTCACTGAAATATTTAGACTCTCTGTAAAGCCGTACATCGGTATCTTTACCTTGGCATCGCAGTTACCGAGTGACTCTTTCGATGCACCACGCAACTCATTACCAAACATCAATGCCAACCTTCCCTCATTAACATTGATATTATGAACGGGGATTCCGTCTTCGTCAGGATCTGCAACTAATATTTTATACCCTTCTTTACGCAATTGGTTGAAACAAGCTATCGTATTATGTTCCTTTTTCGAACGGTAACGCTTTATATCCATCCACTTGTTAGCCCCTCGCAGCACCTTTGGATTAATGCTATACTTGGTAATGTTTTCTACCATGTGGATTTCCTGTAAGCCCATACACTCGCACGTTCGTACGACGGCGCTTGCATTTTGCGATTGGAAAATA
>Ga0111538_10011049_pt1 | contig 11989 bp, 7 predicted proteins | sample SoiMethybrSBSTD1_FD_79669 | JGI IMG/M metagenome (GOLD analysis project Ga0111538, IMG submission 79669) | Bulk soil microbial communities from a Populus tree surrounding site in Tennessee, USA - Soil MetaG P. TD hybrid SBSTD1 (version 2)... | ecosystem: Environmental > Terrestrial > Soil > Tree...
CCGAGGGGCGGATCGAGCTCGCGGTGATCTGCGATCTTCAGCGCGAGCGCGCGGCGGGGGCGAAGGAGCGCTTCGGATTCCAAGAGATGAGCGCGGATGCGCGCGCGTGCATCGGACGAGAGGATATCGATGCCGTCTACATCTTCGCGAGCGCTGGCCTGCATCACGAGTACGGCCTGCTCGCGCTCGAGCACGGCAAGCACCTGTTCGTCGAGAAGCCGATGGCGCCGTCTTATGCGGCGGCGCTCGAGCTCGCGGCGAAGGCGCACGCGCGGGGCGTGATCGCGTGCGGCGGGCACAACCGGCGCTTCTTTCCTTCGCTTGGCGCGGCGCGCGCGGAGATCGGGCGCGCGGGCTTCTCGTTCATCGAGGCGACGTTCCATAAGCCGGTGTTCGATGAGCCGGCGCGGCACGGCGGCAAGACCTGGCTGACGGCGAACGGCATCCATGCGCTCGACGCGATTTTGTTTCTCGCGGGCGGGGTGCCGTCGCAGCTCGCCTCGTTCGCGGGCGCCGCAGGCACGGACGAGGCGCGCAACTTCTCGGCGGTGATGAGCTTTGAGGGCGGCGGCCAGGCCGCGTTCGTCTGCAACAACAGCGCGGGCAGCCGGAAGGAAGAATACGTGCTGCACGGGATCGGGCGGACGTTTACCGCGAGCGGCGCGCGTCTCGTGCGCGAGACGGCCGGCGAGACGACGGAGACGCGGTTCGATACGGACGCGGAAGGATTCGAGGCCGAGCATCGCGCGTTCGTGGACGCGGTCGAGGGCGGCGCGAGCGCTCCGCACGAGATCGCGAAGCTGGCGCCGTCGCTGTACGTGGCCGAGCTGATCGAGAGCGGGTATTCCGGGCCGGTGGTGGTGCCGGGGGTGGAGGCCGCGCGCGTGGAGGTGCGTGCGACGGCGCGGGTTGCGGCGGGCGCGGCGTCGGTGCTCGTGATCAATCCGGCGGCGCTGGTCAATGCGCTGCCGAAGCTCGCCGCGCAGCACCGGATCGTGCCGCTCGAAGAGCTGTGCTCGACGTCTGAGGCGCGGGACGACATCAGGGCGGCGGTCATCGGCCGCGGCGGGCGCGGACTCGATCGCGAGCTGCTCGCGAAGATGCCGCGGCTCGAGATCGTCGGCGTCGCGGGGCTGTCGCTGTTCACGTACGCGCCGGAGCCGCTGTTCGAGCGCGGCGTTGCGGTCGTCAACGGGAGCGACGCGTATGCGCGCACGGTGGCGGAGTTCGTGCTGGGCCTGGCGCTGCTCGGCCGGCGGCGCGCGTTCCTCTCGCATGAGGCGATGCGGCGCGGCGGCTGGGGCGTGACGCCGCCGCCTGCGGGATACAAGCGCCTGCTCGTGCGGGGCGCGCAGGGTGTCGGTTCCGTCGTGCGCGGGATGCGGGTGGAGGCGCTGCTCAAGGGGCCGTGGCGGCGCGCGAAGACGGCGATGAAGATCGCGGGACCGGCGCGCGGCGGACTGGCGGCGATGCGCGATTTCCGCGGCGTCAGCGTGGGGCTCGTCGGCTGGAGCGCGAACGCGGCGGCGCTCGTCGAGCTGCTGCGCGGGTTCGACGCGAAGGTGAGCGTGTTCAGCGAGCACGCGACGGCGGAGGAGATCGCAGGCGTCGGCGCGCGCAAGGCGCCGCTGCGCGAGGTGCTGGCGGACGATATCGTCTCGCTGCATCGGGGGCTGAACGCGGAGACGCGGGGGTTCATCGGCGCAGCCGAGCTCGCGCTGCTGAGGCCCGGGGCGGTGCTGGTGAACGCGGCGCGCGGCGCGCTGATCGACGAGGCGGCGCTGATCGCGCGGCTCAAGCGCGGCGACATCTTCGCGTGTCTCGATGTGCATCATGTGGAGCCGCCCGCGCGCTCGCACCCGCTGCGCGCGCTGCCGAATGTGTTTCTCACATCGCACATCGCGGGCGGCACGTCGGACATGTACGAGGCGGCCGGGCACGAGGCGGTCGACAAGGTGCTGCGCTATCTGAAGGGCGAGCCGGTGCGCACGATCTCGGCCGCGCAATGGCGCATGATGGGCTGATCAGCGGCGGCGGAACAGGAGAAAGGAGTACAGCGACGTCGATAAAGCGAGCGTGCCGGCGGAACCGAGCGGGAGTGCCGTGGCCGCGTGAGGAGCCCTGACGCCCACCAGAGTGAAATAGGGCTGCGCGGCGGCCTCAACCGCGCGAAGGCGGAAACGGTGGCAAATGCCTTCGTGCGAACGATGGCTGTAGCGGCCCGAGACCAGGAGCGACGGCATTCCCTGCCACCACCACAAATGCCTCGCATCGTCGACATAGAGCGGATTGAGCAGGCTCGCGAGAATGAATCCGTCGGCTGCCAGCCAGCGGTCGAATGCCTTGAACAGCGGCACAAGATCGGGAACGAGATTGAGCACCGCGAAGTCCGACGTGATGGCTTGCACGCTTGCGTTCTCAGCGGCGCTAGAGGCGAGGAACCGGTTGTAGTCTTCATCCACAAGGGCCACCTGGCCGGATGCGATTTCGTCGCGGCAATATCCGGCAAGGTAGGTTCGCATGTCGTGCGATGCGTCGTAGGCGTGGACCTTGTAGCCGTCTTGTGCATAGGCCTTGGTATCGAGTCCCGTGCCCGCGCCAAAGTCGAGGATGGATGATCCGGCGGGAGCGAGTCGCTTGACCGAGTCCTGAAACTGGCGGCGGACCACGCGATCGAACTCAGAGACCTGCATGAACTCGTGATACTCTTGCGGTGGCATTCTTCCGGTCACGTACGCGCCAGTCCGTGTGCTATCGGTAGCGTTGAACACCTATCACGGGATCGGCTGATGCGCATATGCATCATCAATCCGTTCTACGACGACGTGCCCGCGACCGTCCTCGAAGTGACGGGTCGCTATCGGCACGTCGAGGCGCTGTCCGCTGCGTTGGCGCGCCGCGGCCACGACGTGGCTGTCGTCCAGGCGTTTTACGAAGAGCGCCTTGAACGGCGCAATGGCGTCGAATTCCATTATGCGCGGGTGCCGCAGCGGTCCGTGACGCGGCTGCGAGGCGGACTGCTGGGCCTGGACCTTATGATGCGGGGCAATGTCAGGCCCCTTGTCGAAGCGGCGGCGGAGGTTCGGCCCGATGTCGTCCACATGAACGGCGTCACGTTGCTTCAGCCCCTCGCGGAGATCGCCGAGTGGTGCGCGAGGACCGATCGGCCGCTGACGGCAACGTTCCACGGGGGAAAGCCGCTGCGGACGCCGTGGTTGCTCGCGCTGCAGCGTCGCGTGCTCAAGCGCTGCCGCGGCGTGTTCTTCACCACCGCCGCGCACGCGGAGGCGTGGACGTCGTCAGGATTGCTGCGCGCGGAACAGGTGATCCCGTGCATGGAGGTGTCCAGCACGTTTGCGCCCGGAGATCGCGCGGCAGCGCGCGCGCGGACGGGGATGACCGGCCATCCGGTGTTCGCCTGGAACGCGCGTCTCGGCAAGAACAAGGATCCGTTCACCGCTCTCAAGGGCTTCGACCTGATCCGCCGACGATGGCCGGGTGCGAGGCTGTACATGATCTATTGGAGAGCCGATTGGGAAGCGGCCGTCAGGCGGACCATTGCCGAGCTCGGACTTCAGGACGTCGTCGAGATGCGCGGTCTCATTCCGCCTGCCGCGGTGGAAGACTTCCTCAACAGCGCCGACTTCCTGATCCAGACCAGCCGCTATGAAGTGGCGAGCTTCGCCGTGCTGGAAGCGATGGCATGCGGCGTCATTCCGGTGCTCACCGACATTCCTCCGTTCCATGCGATGACCGACGGCGGACGGATCGGCGTTCTGTTTCCCGTGGAGGATTATCAGCTGATGGCGCAGCGCACGCTGGAGATCGACCTAGCGGCCATCCCTGCCCTGTCGCGCCAGGTCCTCCAATTCTTCGAGGCATCTCTCAGCTACGATGCCATGGCCGCCATCTACGAGGGCGGGTTCAAGCGGAGCTAGGCGATGCGCGCGCGGATGTCGGGACGGACGAATTCTTGTTTGATCGCGTCGTCGATCTCCGCATTCGTCACCGCGCCCGCGGCAAGAGCCTCTTTGAGCAGATCCATGAACGCGCGCTCCACGTCCGGCTCGGGATGCGGCTGGAAGCGCGCGGGTTTGATGAACAGTCTGCGAAGGGGCGGGCGCGGAATGACCCCAAACAGCGGCCTCGGTTTTCCGCCGAGCAGCAGTCCGGTCTTCCAAGGCTGCGTGCCCTTGACCGTCGTGTGCAGCATCTTCGTTTCCGGCCGGATGACGTCCAGGCTGTTCCACTCGTCCGGCAATTCGAGGACGTCCTTCTCCGACCGAAGGAAAATCAGGTCGTAATAATCGACGCTCTGATCTTTCAGCGCTGCCAGGATCTCGCCGATTCGCCAGTGCGTGAGCTTGGCGCAATCCAGCAGCATCAAGCTGGTTTCCCAGCCGAGGTCGCAGCGGCATGCGGCGATCGCATTGTCCTGCAGATCGCTATCCAGCAACTCGCCGATATCGGCGAGCGCAAACACATCGGGATCGATCACGAGTGCGCGGCCCGAGAAGCGCATCAATTCCGGCGGCATGAACCGCGACAGCGTGAACGACTGCATGGTTCGGAGATCGAACCTATTCCGCTTGCCGCCACGGAGGTACGTGCTTCCGTCGAACGCCCTGAACGGTTGCATCTCCTCGACATTCAAGAGCGCCACCGACGCGCCGTGCTCGCGCGCGCGGCCTCGCGTTTCAAGCGCGTACTTCGCGACCTTGGCCGCAATAAGCTGGTTGTTGTTGGCCTGGATGAAAATCCGCTGCGTCACGCGATCACTCGGCAAAACCACCGCAAGACTAGGGTGAAATCGCTTGCCGGCAAAGGTCAGCCATCAACAAAGGGGTGGCCGTGACGGGCCTGGAAGTAGTAGTGAAATCCCGCGGTGTGATGCAGTTGCGGCTCGTCGCTGAACTTGATGTCCGATACGACGCGACCGACGAAGAACGTGTGCGAGCCGATGATTTTGACCTCATCGATGTCCAGCTCCCGGATGCGCAGAGGCCCGGTCGGGACCGGGAGGCCGAATGTCTCTGAACGGCCAAGGGTGAACGGCAATTCCGCAAGGTTGACGGAGGCGCTCTTGTGATGGGCGCCGAGCCGGTATGCGATGGCCCGATCGGTTGAGCGGATACTGGAGAGCGCAACCCGTCGCGTGCGCGTGATCGTTGCAACCGAAGGGCTTGTGTTGCGCAGGCCAAGGGTGAAATGGCCAGGGGAAATCGGACCCAAAATGTCCATTGGGAAGATGTTGCTCCCGCCCTCGTCGTTCACCGAAACGAGAACGACAGGCCGCGGATAGATGTAGAAAATCATGACTTGTTCGAGCACTCGAGCCGACATGGCGAAATTTTTCGTGCCGGTGCCCCCCGCAGGATCCTGCTGTGGCAGCCATCGCTCGAGGACGCGGCGCGGCAAGCTTAGACACGTATGGCTCCCGGCTTCGACTTCGAACAATGCGAGGCCGGGAATCGATGTTGTGGGAGACGGAACGTTTCTCAGGCGCAGCGTCCCGAGCTCGCGATGCAGGTGCTTGTCGTGAATCGAGAGCGTTGCTGACCGAATCTGGCCGGGCAGGATTGCGGACGGCAAGCCGACCGCGAGCGTCAAGGGAACAAGCGAGGCGCAATTGTTGTTGTGCGTGACGTCCAGAACCTGACCTGACAAGTCGAGCTGGACAGAGAACCAATCCTGGCGATCGCTGAAGCCAATCGCGCTCCACTGCGGGAACGGTCTGACAAGGCGTCGAACTCGCGATCGAATAGACATTTTGTCAGGCTTGTCGACGGCGTTCACGTGCGCAGAGAGAGGCATACTCTGCGGCGCAAGAATCCAACTGTGCAAGAGTGACGCGAAAATCAGGTTGTCGGGCACGGGTCTTTGTCGCGCGATGCAGATTGCCGAGCCGATCTTCGAGCGCGATCATATCGCCTATGATCTCTGCTTCACCGCGCTCGAAGAGCGGCGGAAACAGGTCGCGAGCGACGGGAGAAAGAAAGATGGGCTTTAGACCGAACATCGAAGCTTCGACTGCCGCTCCCGACCGTACTGATATGAACGCATCCATGTGCCGCAGCAACGCGGGCAATGGCAGGGATGAAGTTTCATCGATCACCACGTTGGGACGATGGATCGTCATTAACCGCCCGAGCCCCCTGTTCGACTCCGGAGCATAGGGATGACGCCGCAGCCACCAGCGCCAATGTACCGGGGCCCGCTCGATGAGCGTAGCCAGATCGTTCCACAGGTCGACATAGTTGTCGTGGTTCTGGAGCGCGACGAGAATTTCGAGCTTGGCCGGCTGGTCCGCGCATAGTTTCTCGATTCGTGCGTCGAAGGCCTGTGTCTGCGGGTTATGATCGTCCACCCAGGCGGACAATTGCGGATGGCCCCCGCAGATACTGCTGTGCCAGGGACTCTCAAGCTTCGAGCTCCAGCTCTCGATTGCGGCTGCATCGTCCTTCGTCCACGTCCAGAACATGGCGGGAAGGACGGAGTAACCGCGCTCTGGCATGGCAGACCAGTGATAGCCTTCAAAACGAGAGCCGAGACCTGAACGCTGCACCTCGACCGAAAGGACACCGCGGCGGCGGCAGGCCAAAGCGAGCGCGTGCCCGGTCGCCAATGTCATCATGAAGCAAATCGATGGCTTAACAACCTTCAGGACACGCTCGAATCCATAGGCCGTTGTCAAGACAGCGGCGGCTCTCTTGCGGAGCAAACCGGGCGAAATCGCGTAAGTTGGTACGCCGTGGCGATGCAAGATCGTCTCCACGGACTCATGGTCAGGAAAAGCGCCAGCAAGGCGCCTCGACAGTTGGATGGCGGTGGCGAAGAGCGGTCCCCAATTTTCTATCGAGTTCGCGGCGAGAACCGGTCCGGCACGTGGAAGCCGCAGAGTGTTCCCGCGCTGCATCAGGAAGGTCGAACGGCCCATCTGCTGCAGCTCGGTGATCAACGGATCGAGCAACGGATCCCTCCAAAATCCGTCGACGAGATCGAGAGAAACTCCGTCCCCGAAGAACAGCGTATCGGCCCGCCTTGGAAAGAACGTCATCTGACGCAAGTTCCTTCGGGCGTTCCAAATGTTCGAGAGAGGTGTCGCCGCCTGCGACACAGCACGCAGAACGCGAGTGGGGGCGCGCCGCCCTTGTGCGGCCTGCGCATCCAAAGCGCTCCTATCGTTGTCTTGCCAATAAAGAGCACGGTAGAGCTCGATGCGTGCGAGCGGCCAAACGGGGACCTCGCCCACCTGCCAGCGCGTGACGGGAAGGGCCCGCTCGATTTCATCGACCAGAGTCAGGAATCTCTCGTGATGATCCGTCATGCAACGATCGCCATGGCGGTTTGAAACTAGCCCGTTCGGCTGGGGGTGTCAGAGAGATTCTGCCAAGACAAGATCTTGCGGACCGCGTCAACGCCCACCGGAAAACACAGGTTCGAAGATTGCACTTATCGACTCAGCGCCAAACCGGGCTAGGTGGAAGCCGTCCAAGTATAACGGCTTACCTTCCAGCATGACCGCACAACGTAGCTTCGGGCAAAGAATCCGATGTGGATAGACAAACGTAGCCATCCCGTCGAGCGACCGAAATGTGTCAAGAACAAATCTGTTACGAGCTTCGAATTGCGCGAGAGTAGGTCCTATGTCCTCGGGGAGACCGCGCATGCGATTCCTTGCCAATGTCATCGGCACATCTACGCCGATTTCAGGCATTTGGCCTACGATTACGACTCTTACGCCGTTGGCATGGAGAGCCGTTACAGTTCTGCGAAGTGACCGCGCGAACGCACGGTGACTTTCCTCGAACGATAGCTCTACTGATTCGCTATCTTGTCCATATGGCGCATATCGCAGCTCACCCCTGTCGATGTAGCTGCGCTCGGCGTACACGGTCCAATGAGCTCCAAGGATAACGGTATTGATTTGTCGCTTTTGAATGAAGTCAAGCATTGCGTCATTGCGCTTCCGGCATTCGTCTCCCACGACGTCGCCAAGCAGCGGCGGGCACACTCCACGCACTACAACGAGTCCAGAGTAACCCATTAGATTTGCAGAACGGGCGATCCCCGGAACAAGGACATCGGCGTGCGAGTCGCCCCACACAAGGAACGTGGCGGGTACATCGGGGCGGCCAACCTTGCATGTGAGACCAAAGATCGTTTGCTCGCCTTGACGGAAATCACATCCGGTTGATGGACGATCCATCTTGGGAGCAAGAACCGCTTGCACCTCGGGACTGTATCTCTGCGGAACGCCATTCCAGAGATAGATGACAATGCCCGACATGGCGAATATCGACGTTGCCGCTGCGGCTTGGAGAAAAATCTGACGTCGCGACGCGACGCCGCCAGGTCGGCGAAACGGCTGTTCGACGTATCGCCAGGAACACGCTGCAATCGCAATCGATGCGGCGATGACGCCAGCGCTTTCAAATGCCGAAAGATCACGGGCGAAATGATAGGTAGCGAATACGTAAAGCGGCCAGTGCCATAGGTAGAGCGAATAAGAGATCAGCCCGACAAAGACCAACGGTCTGATGCGCAACATTCGGCTGATGAGTGGCTCATCGTCTAGCCCCGCAAAGATAATGAGGCCCGTGCCTACGCAAGGAAGCAAGGCCGCAATACCCGGAAATGGCGTGTCGGTCGTATAGAACACGACAGAGCACAGAATCATGGCTAATCCCAACGCTGAAAGCAGGTCGCCCGCCGGGCGATTTGTGAGCGTTGGAATCGCACGGACTGCGATAAGGGCTCCGAGCAGGAGTTCCCATATACGCGAGGGGAACAGAAAAAATCCCGCCTGAGCCAGTGTGGAAAAGGTGCTGCTCCAGACGCCCCAGCATAGAGAAACGAGGATAAGCACCTGGAGGGTGACTATCGTTCGCTGTCTTGGATAGCGGGCAAGCAACATGAGCAAAGGCGGAAACAACACATAGAATTGTTCTTCGACGGCGAGTGACCAAGTATGCAGCAGAGGTTTCTGCGCAGAAGGAGGAGCAAAGTAGATTGCGCCCTCCCGCCAAAACTCCAGGTTCGAGAGGAAGACACTTGTTGCAGTTATGCTTCGACCGAATGCCTTGTAGGTGTGGGGGAACAACTCGATATACGCGAGAATGGTCAACACAAGCAGAAGGAAAAAGAGTGCCGGGAATATTCTACGAATTCGACGCTCGAAGAAGTGAGCGAGCGTAAATCGACCGTCCCTGATCTCGCTATCGATCAGCGAAGTGATGAGGAAGCCAGACACGACGAAGAAAACATCGACTCCAACAAAGCCGCCGGAGAAGCCCGGAACCCCAAAGTGATAAAAAACAACAGCGATAACTGCGACTGCTCGAAGTCCGTCAATGTCAGCGCGATAATTTATGGTCACAATCGCCACCAAACGCGATAAAGGGGCATAAAAAGTTCGTGGCGACCGGCCGACGAACGGCGCTCATCGTCATAGGTGAATCCCTACTGACCCGACGCACCGGCATTTAGGGACCCCACCTTCCCCGTTGGCCTCTTGAGAGTAGCCGATAGCGACAGGTGCGCAACAAAGACCTTAATTGTCTTGTCGTGTAGCTAGCTTTACATTCCAACAATGCCTTCGCAGATCAAGCACAAAGTCGTCCTCTATAATCCCATGGCGGTGTTTCACACCATGCCGTTGGGACTATTGGCTGTCGGTTCCAATCTCGATCCGGAACGCTATGACGTGCGCATCATCGATGCGCGCATATCCCAAGATGCTCAGGCCGAGGTGTTGCGGGAGATCGACGACGCGCTCTGTTTCGGCGTGACCATGTTGACCGGTCGACCGCTCGGGGACGCCCTCAAGATCCTGCGCGCGGTCAAGCAACGGCGTCCGGAGCTCACGACAATCGTCGGTGGCTGGCATCCCTCGTTGTTTCGCAGGGAGACTCTTGCGGAAAAGAGCATCGACTTCACTGTTGCCGGGCAGGGCGAAGCAACGTTTGTAGAACTCATGGATCGGCTGGTGGAAGGTGACCTGCCTGCCGGCATCGCCGGTGTCGCCTATCGGGACCAAGGCCGCGTGGTGGTCAATCCCCCCCGCGCACTTACCCCGATGGACCATTTCCCACCGCCGAATTTCGACCTCATCCCTGTCGAGCGCTACTTTGCTTTCAAAGGCCGCCGCCAGCTCGACTACATTGCGTCCATCGGCTGCAATTATCGCTGCGCGTTTTGTGCCGATCCGTTTGTGTACGGCCGCAATTGGAAGGGTATGTCGGCGGAATTGCTCGGGGAGGAGATCGAGAAGCTCTGGCGGCGCTACGCCTTCACCGACCTGAACTTCCAGGATGAGACTTACTTCACCCACCAGCACCGGGTCGCCGCGATATGCGAAGAGTTCCTTCGCCGCGACTTGAAGTTCACCTGGGCCGGTACGTTGCGCGCCGATCAGGGCGTCCGCCTGCCGGAAGAAATCTGGCGCCTCTGCGTCGAATCCGGCCTGCGCCGCGTCCTTGTCGGCGTCGAGACGGGCTCGCCCGAGATGATGAAGCGAATTCTGAAGGACACCACCGTCGATGCCGTGCTGGACACCGCGGCCAAATGCAGACGCCATGGTATCCACGTGATCTTCTCATTCATCGTGGGCTTCCCCGGCGAAACACGTGCGCAGCTCGAGGAGACCCTCGCGCTGATCACGATGCTGCGCGCGATGAGCCCGGGCTTCGAAACGCCGATCTTCTACTACAAGCCCTATCCGGGCTCGGCGCTCGCAGATGACGTCCAGGATCAGGTACCGCGCAGCCTCGATGAGTGGGCCAACTTCGATTATGTGGCGGGAGCGGCGGGCGCCTGGGTTTCGCCTGAAGTCTATCAGCGCGTGGAGCGTTTCAAGTTCTACAACAACATGGCCTGGGGGCCGGAGACGCGAGTGCGAAAGCCGTTGCAGCGCCTCGCCCGTTGGCGCGTGCGCAACGACTATTACGGCTTTCCGGTCGAGAAGTACCTGGTCGAGGCGCTTCGCCCGGCCGCGCCACTGTCATAACTACTCAAAACCGCGCTCGGCCCCGCGCGTCGCGTGGCCGCATAGATTAAAAAGGGGTGACACAAAGGACACTAAGAACGCACGAAGTTCACAAAGGGATTCCCGCGCCCGCTACGCGGGCGCAGTCATTCTTCTTCGTGTGCTTCGTGCCCTGCGTGGCCTTCGTGTGACCCGTTGTTATTTCGGGAAGCGGCCGAAGCGCTGCGCGCCCGTATAGCCGGCGTAGACATTGCCCGCATCGTCGGCGCCGGTGGCTTCGAGCGAGCCGAGATACTGGCTCTCCTCGATGAACGAGACGACCTTGCCGTCCTTCGCCGAGCCGACACGGATGCCCTGCTTGAAGCCGGGATTCTCTTCCGGGCCCGATTGGGAATCGGCGACATAGAGCATGTCGTTCTTGTCGATGAAGATGCCGCTAGGACGGCCGAACTGCTTCCACTCGGCCAGGAACTTGCCTTCCTGGTCGAAGATCTGGATGCGGTTGTTCGCGCGATCAGCGACGAACAAGCGACCCTGCGAGTCCATCGCGAGGCCGTGCGGCTCGTTGAACTGGCCTTGCTGCGAGCCCGCCGAGCCCCAGGCCTTGATGAACTTGCCGGTCTTGTCGAACTTCACGATGCGCGCGTTCGTCATGTCGCCGTGACCGTCGGCGACGAAGATTTCGCCGGCCGGATTGAGGATGACGTCGGACGGCGCGTTGAACGTGGTGGGCGTGGCACCCGGAACGCCAGGCGTGCCGAGGGTCATCAGCACTTTGCCGTCGGGGGCGAACTTCCAGACGGTGTGGCCTTTGCCCGGCCGGCCATCGCGCGGCGGCGTGCCGCGGTTGTCCGTCACCCAGACATTGCCGTCGCGGTCGACATAGAGGCCGTGCGGATAGTTGATCATGCCGGCGCCGAAGGCGATCTGGAGGCGGCCCTGGGCGTCGAACTTCTGGATCGGCGCGATCTTGGAGTTGGTGCAGTCGTTTCCGCCGCAGCG
>Ga0111538_10011050_pt1 | contig 11989 bp, 12 predicted proteins | sample SoiMethybrSBSTD1_FD_79669 | JGI IMG/M metagenome (GOLD analysis project Ga0111538, IMG submission 79669) | Bulk soil microbial communities from a Populus tree surrounding site in Tennessee, USA - Soil MetaG P. TD hybrid SBSTD1 (version 2)... | ecosystem: Environmental > Terrestrial > Soil >...
CGCGCGGATTCGCTCGCGAAAGCCGGGCCTGCACGCGTCGGCCTCGAGAAGCTCGAGGACGCGGGCATCGGCACCGGCCCCCTGTCGCCCTTCGATGCGCTCGTCCGCACAGGCGACCCCAGCGATGTCGCGAAGGAGCTCGCCCAGGTCGATGGTGTCCAGAGCACGGCAGCACCGGCAAGCTGGCGCCACGAGGGGACCGCGCTCGTCGTCGTCATCCCCACCGAGGACGGGAACTCGCCGGCCGGACGGCAAACACTCGACCGTCTCCGTTCCAGCTCGGAGGCGCTAAGGGCGGACGTGACGATCGGCGGCGAGGCGGCGCAGGGCGCCGACTTCCTCGACGCCGTTTACGACAACTTCCCGCTGATGATCGTGTCGATCGCTTTCCTGACGTTCATCCTCCTCGCCCGCGCGTTTCGCTCCCTGATCCTGCCGCTCAAGGCCGTTCTCCTGAACCTGCTCTCGGTCGCAGCCGCCTGGGGCCTCATCGTGCTCTTCTTCCAGAAGGGCTACGGCTCCGACGAGATCTTCGGCATCGAGGCAACACAGGCGATCAACGTCGAGATGCCAATCGTCATCTTCGCCTTCCTCTTCGGCATCTCGATGGACTACCAGGTCTTCATCATCAGCCGGATGCGCGAGGCGTATGACCGCACCCGCTCGACCGAGACCTCCGTCGTCGAGGGCATCGGCCGCACCGGGCGACTCGTGACGAGCGCGGCACTGATCCTCGGACTTGCGTTCGTCGCCTTCGGGGCGCAGCCCGGCACCGAGGCCAAGATGTTCGCCCTCGCGCTCGGCGGCGGAATCCTGCTCGACGCCACAATTATCCGCGGTGTGATGGTTCCGGCATACGTGGCGATCCTCGGCCGCTGGAACTGGTGGCTTCCGGACTGGGCTGCGCGCATTCTCCGCGTCAAACCGACGCGTGCCGAGCCCAAGACAGCCGCGGAGCCGGTACCCGAGTAGCCCGGCGGCTCGGTCCCCCGCGCACGACGATCGCGACGGGCGTCGGTGTGAGGCAGCCGAGCCCGCTGTGCACCGACACGCAGCGAGTTTCGTTGCTGGAACAAGTGAAGAGACCAACGCGGCGCGGCCCGCGCGGGGCGCCCCTCCCGGGGCTGCCCTTGCGCCAACCACCACCGCGCCGACCCTGCCGCCACTCAGGCACCAACACTCACACTCGCCCAGGCGAGAGGCCTAGCGCTTAGGCGCCGCGAGCTGTCACGGAATGATGTTCTGGTTGAGCCGAAAGGTGTTGTCCGGGTCGTACTTGCGTTTGAGCTGGGCGAGGCGGTCGTAGTTGTGACCGTATGCGGCTCGGACTCTGCTCCCGTCATCGTTGTCGAGATAGTTGACGTAGGCGCCATCAGTCATGTGGGGCCGAAGCGATTCGTAGGTCTCCCGTGCCCACCTGATCGCGGCCTCGGTTTCGGCTGGGTCGCTCCACTGCGAGAGGATGATGCAGTCGTACCCGGCCTGGCGGTGCGGGAAGGCGGTTGCGGACGGATCGACGCGTACCGCTTCTCCATGGAAGTGTTCTATGACTAGGAAGCAGAGCGGGGTTGGGGCGTTCTGGTAGGCGTCGATCAGCTTCGTGGCCACCTGCTCGTTCAGTTCGGTGAAGAAGGCGGACTTCCAGTAGTTGAAGGAGCCTCTCTGGAAGGCATCGTCGAGGAGTGTGTTGACCACCGGGTAGGGGATCCGCTCGATCAGATCCATCGCTGGAGGTCCGAACTCACGAACCGGCTTGACCTCGGCCTCGGCTTGCTGCTCGTCTTCTCCGGCATGGCAGACGGCTACGCCGCAGAGCTTCGTGCCCGAACCGTCCGGTGCGCTTCGCAAGGCGAGGAAGGCGCTCAGGTCGTCGGGCAGCGACTGCGTGTGCTCACGGTAGAAGGCGAACACCTCCGCTGTTGCTGCGAGCGGATGGACGGCGGCGCCGCCGAGCACGGTCCGCAAGGGGTGAGCCCGGTAACAGAACTCGGTCACAGCACCGAAGTTCCCGCCGCCACCGCGAATCGCCCAGAAGAGATCCGGCTCGCTCTCCTGACTGGCTTGCACCACCTCACCTGAGGCGAGAACAACCTCGGCGGAGAGCAAATTGTCGATCGCCAGCCCATGCTTCCCCAGCAGCCACCCGATCCCCCCGCCCAAGGTCAGGCCGGCGATGCCGGTCGACGAGACCAGCCCGCCGGTGGTGGCGAGACCGTGCGCGTGCGCAACCTCGTTCAGCTCCCCCCACGTCACGCCGCCCCCGGCAGTGATCGTACGACTACCGGGATCAACCTCGATCTGCTTCAGCAATGACAGATCGATCATCACGCCGCCGTCCGTTACCGCCTTACCGGCCACGTTATGGCCACCACCACGAACCGAAATCTCCAAACCCGTCTCCCGGCCCAGCCGCACCGCCGCGACCACGTCCTCGGCCCCCGCACAGCGAACAATCAAGGCCGGATGCTTGTCCACCAAACCGTTATGAACTCGGCGAACCTCGTCGTAGCTCGCATCTCCCGGCACCACCACCGCACCAGCGAATCTCGCCCGCAGATCCTCTACCTCGAGCATCGTCCTCAAACCCATGCACCCTCCTTCCCTGAAAGGGCTTCAGCCCAAAGCCCGAGCCGTTCCCCGCGATCATCGCTGACAGCCGACCAGCGGACAAGCACGCCAACCTCAGGGGTCATTCGGGAACACTGGCCCACGTCGGCCACACCTCGCTTGAGGCTGAGCTGACTACGCAGAAGACGGGTCGCCGCCCGCAGAAAGCGCGAAGAGCTTGCGGCGCCCCTCGATGCCCTTTAGCTCGTGCTCACCGCGATCCTCGAAGGTGACTTGATCCTGCGGCGAGCGCACGCGTCGTATCGGAGACCCAGATCTCGCCGGGCTGCGCGGTGGCGGTGATGCGCGCCGCCTCCTGCACGGGCGACGCCACGGGCGCCTTTCGCTGTGAGCTCGACCTCACCAACGTGAACGCCAATGCGAAGTGGGACGCTGTCTTCGGACGCGATGGCCCGAATCGCAGCGGCGCAGTCGAGCGCTCGCGCTGCACCGTCGAACAGCGCGAACATCCCGTCGCCTGCTGTATCGACCTCGCGTCCACGATGGCATCCGAGCTGCGTGCGCATCGACTCATGGTGCTGCGCCAACAGCTCTCGCCAAGCCGCGTCGCCCAACTCCGCCGCCCGAGACGTACGCCGACTCCACCGGCGGCCCCCTGGCCGCAGGCATCTTGGCAGCGTTCTCGATTGGCGCCTCATACGCGGTGGAGTCACGGACGCCGGGAGACCACGCGCCGACAAGGCCAGCATCGAGCATCCCGGCTTCCCTCGGGCGAGGGGTGTAGTTCGGAACGAAAGAGCCGAATCAGGTAGCGACGCCAATCGCGTTCTGGCCGCAGGATCGCGTAGGCGTTTGGCGGGTACAAATGGACGCCAGGAAGGCCCGCCGCGAACTCCACAAGCGCCGCTCCTCGTTGGGGCGGCGCTTTCGCTTGCAAGAGGCCTCATTGCCGTCCTCGACTCCGGCTCCGGCCGGGCCGTGACCGCATCGCCCCGCTCCCCAGCGGAGAGTTTGGCATCGCCCCGAGAACTAGCCCTACTGCCGCGAATCCCTGGCCGCGGCCATCTCGGGCACGCACTCAATGGCGTCTCGTCCGTGGCGGATCACGAACCTGGGCGTCATGTACGTCGGTTCGGATTGACCCGAGTCTGGGTAACACATGTCACGAGTCCGGCCTTACGGAGGAGGCTCTGCGGCATGAACCTCGACCGAGCGGTCATTTGGCTGGCAGTCATCGACTGCCTGCTCTTCTGGGTTGCCGTCATCCACCTCGTCACGTCGTAATTCTGTGGCAACGTCACCCTGGGCCGTTGTCACCACTGGAAGCGCGAGAACGCTCCGGTTTGCCTCCCCGTTGCGGAGCCCGCAACGCCAGGAGTACCCGGAGGCCCCGCCACCTCCCCTGCGACTGCCTGACCAACGGTAAGACCTGCGAGGGCGACTGCACAGACCATTGCCGCAAGCGTCTTGCGCAAACTTGACACCTCTCCTTTGCAGACGCCGAGCCCGTGGCGTCTGTCACCAGGGGCTGTCGAAGGTGTGGCAGATGTAGTAGTCCCACCCGAACCGCGGAAAGAGCCAGCTGTACTGGTAACTGGGCGGGTCGGTCGGACACGGCTGACCGTGGAAGTGATCTCCGCGGATGAGCCTTTCCGTGCCCACGAACGACGCGTTCTCGGAGTTCACATCATCCGTATCGAAGACGACGAACATCGCGGACACCGCCCTGCCGGAAATCACACCCTGTAGCTGCTTCGGAGGTGCACAGTGAACCTTCGGGTTGAAGGGCGGCGGGAGGAAACAACTCCAGCCCGCCCGCGTGAGCTGAGCCGGACTCGACCCCTGGGCCTGGGCGGCTGTGGCGGCGACAGCCGCGATCACCACAGCGACGAGCATCACTGGACGACGCATGTTCGAACCCCCTTACCTGTCGGTTGGCATCACACTGCAGCGCAGCCACATCCGTTCGGGCTGGAGCAGGGTCTTGCAGCGCAGTTGGCTCCTCTCCTGCGAGCAGTTGCTACGGGTCGACCACCGAGGAATCCGCGATGCAGTCGAAGGCTGCGTTCGACCGTATGCGTCTAGCGACCGAGGCACATGGGTCGAACTACCTATCTTGGCCGGGACGGTCCCCCGTGTTAGTGAAGGGCACAGCCTGTTGCATTTCGACCATCATGATATAGGAACACACTGGACGATTCGCAAGGTCTCGTGCTCTATTGCCCGCCCTCAAACGAGGGCTAATGGGGAAGGCCCGTCGCGCCGATGCCTCGGGCATGTCCGCGGCCGGACATAGCTACAGCCTTCCAGCACTTCACGCTCGATCTCGAGTCGCTGACGTCGCGCTGGTGTTTCTCGGGACTACGCTCTCGGTGGCCGCCACCTGGTTCGTGTTGCTGCCCGCGATTCGTGAGAAGCCACCGACGCTTCAAACGTGCGAGGTGGTCTTGCTCGCCGACGGAACCACTCGATGCGACGACGGCGAAACGCTCGCGAACGTCGTGAACAAGCAGCCCTAGCCCGACGTAGCCAACCTTCCGCGTCGGACAGCTAGCCGCGACCGCGGCCTGCGCTCGCCCAGAGGCTGGACGTCGCCACCCGTCGGGACGCCGGGTTGCTTGCTCTACGCGCCCTCGAAACGGGAGGGGAAGGGCGCTTGCCCTTCCCCTCAGTGCCACCCCAATGGCAGACGAGCTCTAACTCTCGTTCTTCTTGTCCTTCACGCACTGACCGAAGTTCTTGTAGTCCTGCGCGAACTTAGCAGCGTTGTCGGACTGCTCTTTCTTGCAGGCGGCAGTTGCCTTCGCCTCAGCCGCGTCGTCGGCCTTTTCGTCGTCATCATCCTTGGCCGCTTTCGCCTTGGCCCTGTTGGTTGCCGACACGCACTTGCCGAACGCGTTCCTCTTGTTCTTGTTCGTCCCGTACTGCGTCTGGAACGCCGCGACGCCCTTCGACTCGCGCGCAGCTTTGCAGTACTTCGCCGCGTTCTTGAAGTCGGCCGGCGTCGGATCGGCCGCGAGCGCAGACGGCACAAGCACCGCGCCGATCAACGCGCAGATCACCAACATCCTTCTCATGCGACTCCCCCTCGCGTTTGCCGCGCTTGCCGCCTCAATTGAGACGCGTACGAACAGTACGCCCTCGGAACGTGGACGCCAATCCCTTGCTTGTGACGATTTGCAGGCGATTCGTCGTTTCCCCGAGAGGGCCACGAAATCTATCGCCCGAACCATTGCCCGACTGACGTGACTTCACACGACCTCAGACGACCCGGAACCCCTTGAAACGGTCGAGGGCGACCACGTGGGTCGCCCTCGAGTCGTCTCCAAACCGGGGGTGCAGGTTCGAGTCCTGTCGCCCCTGCTGGGTAAATCCCTGCTAACCGCCACTGTCGGGACCCTCGACGGGGGTCACGCGGCGGCGGGGCGACGCTTGGCTCTGTCCCCCGCCTGTTCACCGTCTAGCTGGCGGCGCTGTCGTTGTCCCGTGCCCCGTAGAAGTATCCCCAGTTCTTGTCGCTGGAACCGCGGAGATTCGAGATGGCCTTGAGGCAGAAGGTGCCGTCGTCGTTCCCGTCGATCACGTTTCCCAGATCGATGAGATCTTGCACCGTGTACGGCGCAGGCGTGGCGTTCAGGCCTGCGGCGATCCGAGGGAACTGCCTCATTGCCGCTTCGGACTGCGGTACGGGATAGGCGGTGTACCCGTTGGGGCAGCTCGACTGGTGCTGATCTGCCGCTGCACCCGGCGCGAGCACGACCGCAGCAACCGCGAACAGGAACGCGCAAAGTACTACGTGCCGCATTGTTCCTCCCTCCCCCACTACGTCGCTGTGAGGGCGAGGCTACGCGTCGCAGGACGCAACCTCAAGGCCTCCCCCGAGGACAAAGGCTCCCCCGGGCATGTCGGTAAGCGGCTGCCATTCGCACTCTTACGAGGAATCCCTGCACAAAGGGCTGTTCGAGGAGTAGGCTCGCAGGACGTAGCGCACTCGGGGAGGGGTTGCTACGCGAGGATCTGCGGCCCGGATCACGTTCGTTCGCGCTGCCTTGCTGGCGGGCCTCGCCCTGGTCGCAGCACAGTCCGTCGCGCACTTCGTCGTGACGCTCGGAGCGAACCTCGACTTCGGCCAGTCCGACTCCGTCTTCGATCTCGAACGAAGCAACGGCGTGCCGGACGTCGTCTCCACCGCCGTCATCGTTGCCGCAGCAGTCGGTGCGATCGTGCTCGCCGGTCGCGCTCGGCATGGGCGCCTGCTGGCGGTGGGCCTGGCCGCCGCGTTGCTCGTCGTCGCGACGGACGACACGCTGCACGACGGGTACGACGGCGCGGGCTCGGACCGGCTCGTGGTGTTGGGAGCGCTCCTTACGACCGTGATGCTCACGACCTGGGTTGCGCTCCGGGCGCATGGTGTCGCGCGAACATGCCTCCTCGTCGGACTCGCTCTTCTGGTTCTCGACGTGAAAGCACCGTTCGTGTACGACCAGTTGATGAACACGGTCGGGCAGCCGTGGGTCGTTCGGGGCGATCTCCTCTACGAGCTCGGCGTCGTGCTGGACGAGGGCATGGAGCTGATGGGATGGGCCCTCGTCGCGGTCGGGCTCTGGGAGGTGGCGCTCGCGACACGCGCCGCCACCTCCGAGGCCCGACAGGAGATCGCCCTCGATCTGGGGTAGCCGAGGCGCCGCGCGTTGGCCCACGAGCACGTCGGCCGCGGACAGGGGTTGGCGTGAGTCGCGGACGGGTGTACAACCTGCATGTACCTCCGACGCGCCGCACTCTGGGGGGAGGGACAACGTCTCGTTCGTGAGGTGAACGGGTGCGGCGCCCAACTACCGCGGGCGACACGCTCTTCGAGCCACGGGTCAGGTCGACGCGCGGTCACCGCCACCCGGTCACGGTCGTCCAGCGCGGGTTTTTCGACCCCATTTGGTCTCGACCGGTGTCTGTTCGGCCGTTATCGTCGTCGTGTTCTGAAGTACGAGAGACTTCTGGCAATGCAAATGCCGAGCGAGACGGCGACACGGCTTTCACCGTCGGGACGGGCCACGCGGGCCTCACCGTCGGGTCGCGCCGAGTCGGCCATCTTCAATGTGGGCCTGCTTGCCGCCCTGGCGGCCTGCGTCGCCTTCTGGCTGCTGGTCACGCTGACCGTCTACTGGTTGACCTAGCGACGACTTCGCGCGCATTGACCCGAGCGTGCTCGCACGGACCGCCGCTTCAGGGTGACAGCCTGGCCTCCAGGTTTGCCAACGTCTGTCGGAGCGCACGCTCGATGCCGCGCCGCAAGACGAACCGGTCGTAGAGGCCTCCGAGTCCGCCCCTCGGCTCGTACTCCACCACGATGCGGTAGACGAACCCGCCGTCGGCGGGCGCGAAGTGCCGCTCATGATGCGCATCCGGAGCGCCGGCCTGGGTGCTGTCGTACTCGACGAGCCGGTCTTTCTCGAAGCGACGCAGCGTCATGTGAAGCCCGATGTTGCGACCCAGCAGCCGAACGACGATACGCGCCTCGTCGCCCGGCGCGCTCCACCGCGAACCGGGTCCTATCCGCACGAAGTTGGGCCAGTACGCGGGCCAGTTCGCGATGTCGGTGATGAACGCAAAGCCGTCTTCGACAGGTATCGCAAAGCGGTGCTCGCGCTCGACCCGGATCACAGCGTCACCTCGATCGGTTGCGTGTTCCTCGACTACGGAGATCGAAGTCTCGGACGGACATCTTCCGTCCGTCGCGCCGGCCACGCAAGCCGTTGGGGGTCCTGGCTCGCCGTCGGGGGTCCCTAGCATGCGCATCATCCGACGCCAGGGAGGTGGGCGGTTGTCTCCGACAGTGACCGACCAAGAGCTCGCCGCACTCGTTCAACGGATCACCGAAGCGGCGCAGGCCCTTATCTCGAGTGACATCGAGGGCTATGCCGCCCGGATCAAGCATGCGCACGACTACACGCTGATGTCACCATACGGTGGCGACCCGGTGCGAGGCTTCGACGACTCGGAAGGGGCGTTGGATGCTCTGGCGCGGTTCTTTCGCGGCGGCGAGGCGCGGGTCGAGGTCGTCGAGACCTACACGTCCGGCGACTTGGCGGTACTCGTCGTCATCGAACGGCAGCGCGGGACGATCGGGGAACTCCCGGAGCAGGACTGGTCGCTGCGCGTGACATGGGTCTTCCGGCGCACTGCAGGACCGGACTGGGAGGTCGTGCACCGTCATGCGGACGCGCTGGTGCATGCCGTCGACCACGAGCGGTTGGGCGTCCTCGCGCGGGGCGAGTGACCCGGTCAGGCGACGGCGAGATGGAACGGAAGCAGCGTGCCGTGCTTGTGCTGGCACGCGGCGACGCAGGCGTCCCAGACCGTGGCTAGCAGGACATGGTGATCGTCCCGGTTGCGCCACGAGCGGGTGTCGATGCCGTCGTCGGCTCGAAAGTGCGAGTACCCGGGCGGCTGGGCGAGGAAGAGATCGCCGTCATCGTGCTCGGTGATCCGAAAGCGCCTCAGGATCAGGTCACGGTAGCGGCCGGCCACGAGGGTCACGTCGTGCGTGAACCCGGTCACGAAGTCGACCTGCACCGGAAAGTATCCGAAGCGCCGGCCGAGGTTGCAGACGTACGCGAGCGAGGCGCCGTAGAAACCGCCGACCTTGCCGGCAGAATCGGCGCACCGGTAGGCCGGGTCGTACAGCACGGCGAACTCGATGGGGGGCGGGATCTCCGGCTGGACTTCGAGTTGGAGCACCTTGGGGCGGAAGCCCGCACGGAGGATCTCCAGCAGCACAGGTCCGTCATAGCCGTCGATGTCGAGCTTCAGGAGATCCGGCCGCTCGGGGCACCCGTTGTCGGCCAGGAGCCCCGCCACATTGTCGGGCGTGATGGACGTGCCGATGAGCTTGCGTATCGACGGTGCCGGCAAATTGGCAAGCAGCGCCTCGTCGCACTCGCCCTCCACGGCCAGCCCAGCCCACCCGGCCTCGTACAACGGCAGCACCGGGTCGTTGGCCGACACGCCGTCTCCGGCACCGAGGTTGACGGCGAACCGATTCGAGAAGCGCGGCTGCGCGGTCGCGATTTCCTCGGCGAAGCGGTATGGCGCATGGACGGTCACGTCGTACGTGCGCCGCTCCTCCGGCACCTTCACGACGACACGACGCACCGGCAACTGGGCTTCGCTCATGGTCAAGATTCGACGGCCCTTCGCACCGAGGATACCCGGCGCGGTGTCGACTCTCGTCGCTCGAGATGTCCGCGAGCGGCTGCCGGGCGCCGTCGCCGGTGTGGATGAAGCTCCAATCCAAGGCAGGGGCATTCGTCGCTTCGGGCGTGTGCCTCGGGCCGGCGACGGCTCAGCAGGAGTAGCCGTACTCACGCGCCTTCCTGCAGAACTCCTCGTCGTCCGCGGTGAAGAAGTGGTGCATCTTGTCCGGCTTGCGGACGTAGTACAGGTAGTCGACGGGCGCAGGGTTGGCGGCAGCGCGGATGGATGCGAGCCCGGGGTTGCCGATCGGGGTCGGCGGGAGACCGCGGAAGCGGCGCGTGTTGTACGGCGAACTGCTCGCGAGATGGGCCTTCGTCAGCGGCTTCGTCCCCGGGATCCCGAGGCCGTACCGCAGCGTCGCGTCGATCCCGAGCGGCATGTCGCGATCGAGACGGTTGTAGATCACCGCAGCGACGAGCCGGCGCTCCTCGGGGGCAACCGTCTCCCGCTCCACCATCGACGCGATCGTCAGGACCTCGTACGGTGTGCGGCCTCGACGACGCGCGGGGCGCAAATCGACCGTCCGCCACCGTTGCTCGAACGCGACGAGCTGGTTCGCGACCAACGTCTCGGCGCTGGTGTGCCCCTCGAAGTCGTAAAGCGCCGGGAAGAGGAATCCCTCGACGTTGTCGCCGGCCTCGGCGCGGAAGGCGCGCGGCGGTCGTACTCGCCGAACCGCGCGTGTGTACTCGGCGCCGGTCAGGCGCGGCGTGACGCCGCGACGCGCGATCGCGATGCGCCGCACTTCCGCCACGCGATCGGCCATCTGCCGCGCGCTCCAGCCCTCCGGGAAGACGATCCGGAGGACACCCGGAGGCGTGTCGGCCGCCCATCCCGAGGCGGAGAATCCGGCAACTGCCAGGCAGACGACCACGACCCGGAGGACCGCGCGGACCACCACCCGGTCAGGGTAGCGGCGGGTCTCGGCGCTCCCGGTCTCGCGAGACGGGAGGCGGCGACACGAGTGCTCGCGGCCGACGATTGGAGCCTCGAGGAACCCGGGTAGGCACGTGATCCCTCCCACGGCGCCCGCCGACCCTCTCACCTCCGCGGCAGCTCGAGCCGCCCGGCGGGCGCCACGTCGCGCAGGTGATCGCCCGGCTCTCTTGACAAGAGTCCCGTAACGCGCGAGAGTCGCTCGGCCGTCAGCTGCCCGGGTGATCCCGGGCCGAACAGGAGCTGCGGCAGTGAGTCTCTCCGACCTCGTCTTCTGGGGCGCCATCCTCGCGGCGTGCGTGGCGTTCTGGGTCTTCGTCGCCGCCTTCGTGGCCGGCTGATCTCCGGCGTTTCGGCCGGGCATCCCCGTGGAACACTGGTCTCGTGCGGGAGATCATGATCGTCTCGGCCTTCGTCGGCCTCGCCGGCGTCCTCGTCTGGATCGGCCTGCTGGTCTGGGCCGCACGCGAGGACGGGCGTGACCAGCGGCGACGCGACTACCTTCGCGGTCGGTAGTCGAGCAGCCCGAGGGCGGCCTGCTCGATCTCGTCCTCGGAGAGGAGGACGAGCTTCGCCGCATCCCCGAGCGGAATGAACGAGTCCTTGCTCGTCACACGTGCGAGACGACCGCCGTAGCCCGCGTCGACGAGCTCGGCGACGATGCCCTCTCCAACGCCTCCGGTCCGGCGGGTCTCGTCGACGACCAGCGTCCGGCCTGTGGCCGACGCCTCCTGCAGCATCTCGTCGATCGGAAGCGGCGCGAGCCAGCGGAGATCGACCACCGTCGCCCCGATCCCGCGCTCGCGGAGCCGCCGCGCGACGCGGAGCGACAGGTAGAGCCCGTTCCCCCAGGTCAGCAGCGTCAGGTCGCTCCCCAGTCGGTGCGCGAACGCGGCCCCGATCGGCACGTGGTCGCCACCCGGGATGCCGAGCCAGCCGTCGTCGCCCTCGTCGAAGAGGTCCCGCGTGTGGTACAGCGCGATCGGCTCGAGGAAGACACTGACGGTCCCGTCGACCTTCGCCGCGGCAACGCAGGCGCGCAGCATCGGACCGACGTCCGCCGGGCGCGCCGGCGACGCGATGACCAGCCCGGGCACGTCGCGCAGGACGCCCACTGCGTTGTCGTTGTGGAAGTGGCCGCCGAACCCCTTCTGGTAGCCGTACCCCGGGATCCGCACGACCATCCCGTTGCGGTACGCGCCTTGCGAGAAGAACTGGAGCGTCGCCGCCTCGC
>Ga0111538_10011051_pt1 | contig 11989 bp, 12 predicted proteins | sample SoiMethybrSBSTD1_FD_79669 | JGI IMG/M metagenome (GOLD analysis project Ga0111538, IMG submission 79669) | Bulk soil microbial communities from a Populus tree surrounding site in Tennessee, USA - Soil MetaG P. TD hybrid SBSTD1 (version 2)... | ecosystem: Environmental > Terrestrial > Soil >...
CAACAACTATAGAACCATTATTACCATCAACTTGATCGATGATCTGATTTGATTCTAAGAATTCGCTTTCATCACTTGCGGGGGTAATTGGATCATAAGTTTGAAATCTACAACCGCCCAATATTTTCCCAATTGCGGCGGCCTGACTTCCTGAAAGCAATAGATAATCCTTTAGGGCAACTTTGGGCGTTATTTTGTATTTAATATTCTTGGTATCGTATTTAGTGCCTATGTACGAATAGGCATATCTTGCTGCTTCTATGTTACTGGCAAGTAGTTTAGGCTTTGATCCAAAAACCTCCTGAATGGCACTAATCAACATATCTTTTTTGAAACCAAGCAAAGAAATAGAGGCTGATATTGCCATAACATTAACTACTCTAGAGATCTTACTAAGTTTAGGATCGTTCATATTTTTTGCTACTGTTTCTAACATTTCAAAATAAGGCAGTCCATAGACTATGCAACCTCTCGACTTTGCAAACTCGAGCATTCCATTCAAATTAATAGATTGTCCAGAGTCCTGCAACAATTTGCTTATTCTCTTATTTGCTTCAAAATCAATTGTAGCTACTTCTTCTAACACCGTTTCAGCAAGAGACAAATCGTAGATTATCATGCCACCCGGAGATACTTTATCTGCATGTCTGAAAACGGTCTCGGCGTCAAATGATACAAGCATGTTGATTTCTTCCAAGTGGGAATTAACGGGCTTTTCTGAAATTCTTATTGTAAAATAGCTATGTTCGCCCTTAATGTTAGAATAAAATTCCCTCTTTCCAAAAATATGAAACCCTTCTTTTGCACATGTTTTAGCAAAAATATTTGCAGCTGAATCTACACCACTCCCTTGTGGCCCACCAATCAACCAGGATATAGAATTCACATTAGCCAAAAAAGACAATGAATTACTTTCTTCTCCAAATTATTAATCAAATAATAGATATATAAAACATAAAATCATTATCCGCCGCCTGTGGCAGCATCATATAAACAGCATTCGCATGAATCACGTTCCCCACAATAAGGACAAGAACAGGTGCATGCATCAATTGGAACGCCACAAATGTCGCATGTAATACCTTCCTCAGCAGAATTGTTCTTCGCGGACATCTTGTAATATAAAAGAAAGCTAGCTAGAACTTATACTTTGCATTAAAAATATTTTCTATTAGAATACGTTTTGGTTATTAAGAATTAAGAACTACTACACGAAACCTGATTTAAAATTCTAAATAAAAGAAAATAAAAATGAAAGAGGATGTGGTTTTAATCCCACTTACTCCACGCGGCCATCCATCTGTATGTCCAAGTATTTAGTTTTGCGCCCAATGCAGCGATTGGAACGCTCAGTACAGCTCCAGCTCCTGATCCTAGCGCCACGGGACTATTATAGAACTTACCGACCTGAGGCTCAATTGGTGTCATGTATGGAGGCAATGTTGGACGAGGATACTTGAATGCCATCTCTAGAGGATCTCTGACCAGCAGTAGATTTATCATATTGAATATTGGCAATGAAAGTCCTACTAATGTTCCACCAATTATAATGGCAGCATGTTTATTCCTTCTTGTTGCCCAATATGTCAAATCTAACAGCATTGCTGAAGGTATCAAGACTGGTACGGCGATAAAGTCGTATGGATATCCTAATGCAAACCAAGCTCCTTTGGCTACCCATGTATAGATAGTCATGATTGTTGCGTAATATGTTGCAGTCCCTGGTACACCGGTGAAAAGCATGTAATAGATTGCGCCAACTACAAGCATTGTTGATTGGGATATTGAGAATACTACGAATGATGTCCATGCCCAATCTGTATAGAAAATGTAGTCTCCTGCGTTGATTGTCAATAATGTACTATTTACAGCAACTACAACTATGAATAGATAGTGTGTAGTGCGTCGAAGCCAGACCATTACCAAATGTCTCCTAAAGGTTCTATATAAAATTTTATTTTGATATTCTTAATTAATGCCTAGGCAAAATTTGATACGTTCGGAAAATTTTTTCGAAAATTTGCTTTGTGAAAAATATTCCAGCTGTAATTAGATTATTCTAATGATCCTGAAATCGCTATCAAAAGTCGAAGATTAAAAAAAATAAGTTATAATAAAAATAAAGTTTAGGCGTAGCCGAGTTTTTCTCTAGAGATTTTCATTATCCAGAAGAATCCTAGTGCTTCAATTACTGTCAATACTGATAGAGCATAAAGTCCACTTGGTAACGGATATGCCCATGGGTAAACAGTTACACCGACGTACACACCACCAGCTGTTGCAACCCAACAAAGTATGAAGCCTATGATGAAAACTGGTGTCATATTTTCTACACGTCTACCGATCATATGTTCAATTTCGTCACTACTGCCGCCGGTACGGCCACCGCCGCCGCCACCGCCACTATATCCCTTTGGATAGGTCATTGTGTTTACCATCAAGGGATTCCTTTTTAAATTTTGCGTCTAAAACCAGCTAACTTAATTTTTTTTATTAGAAATTTCTACCATTCTTACTGATAGTTTAAGAATATTAGCATGCACAAGTCAATATTATCGTTAAATAATAACTAGATACGCAACGAGAAGGTAAAGTCATAGCAAAGCATATATCATTGTTTTTTCTGATATGGGCTAGGTGTAAATTATACGTCGAACATAAAGATAGCGGTAGTTGCACTATTTGCAATAGTAATGTCCACTTCGACAATAATAGCAATTGCTCAAACTGCTGAAGGACATGGAGTTCAAGCTCAGCTTCAGAGTAGATTCGTAAGAATTCAGGATGAGGCCTTCTCAGCGCAAACATTGAATACAGGAGATCAGTTGATTGTAACTGGAAATCTACAAAGTCTTGTAAATAAACCATTAAGAGCATGGTTATCACTATTTAGTGAGTCAACCAACGCTGGTAACAGATGGGAGTTTATAGCAAGAGATCCTCCAGGAAACATATTTGATATTCCTCCACAAGGAACAATTCCATATTCAATTACTGCAAAAGCTCTTGAGCCAGGTGTTTACCATGTTCATACACAGTTAAATGTTGAACACGTAGGTCCTGGACTTGGTCCTGGTCAAACCATACAGGTTTCTGGGGAAGCTATATTGAAACCAGTTCCGTGGGGCAATGTTACATATCAGGTAATACTGATTGGTGCTGGACTTGGCGTAACGTTTGCAACAAGACCGTGGCAAGTAATTTAAAAAATCCACTATTTTTTATCTATTTTTTTAGTTCTTTAATTTAGTAACTATTTGTTAAGTCGTTGGAGAGTATAACGTACAAAAAAATTATAATTTTAGGTGTATCTTTAAGCCTTTGTATCTATTTCTTATCGTTACTTCAGTTACTCCAGCAGCTTCTGCGACATCTTTTTGAGTCTTGTTCTCTCCATTCATTACACAAGCTACATACAGCGCAGCAGCAGCTAATCCCATAGGGTCTTTTCCTGCAGAGATTTTGCCTTGTTCAGCTTTTTTCAAGATTTCCAAAGCTTTTCTTTTAGTTTTTTCGGAAAGTCCTGACTTACTTGCAATTCGTGCTACACACTTTACAGGATCTACGACAGGCATTTTCAAGTCAAGCTCTCTAATTAATAGTCTATAACATCTGGCTACGTCTTTCTTCTTGATATTACTTGCATGAGCAATATCCTTCAACGTTCTTGGAGTCTCCGTGTCCCTACAAGCAGCATAAAGTGCGGCAGCAACTAGGGCGGAAATAGATCTTCCTCTTACGAGCCCTTTTTCAAGTGCTTTTCTGTACACATATGCAGCTTTTTCAATCACAGCATCGCCAACTGCAAGTTTATCTTTTAGCCTATCCAATTCGCTAAAAGCTTGCCTAAAATTCCGATCTACAGGTTCATGTACTTGACTTCTGCTATCCCATGTTCTTAACCTCTCAATTGTACTTTTCATGGATGCGGAAAGTGGCTTTCCTGACGCATCCTTATCGACAGGTCCAATTATTGTGGCAAGTCCCATATCATGCATAGCAAGTGACGTTGGAATGCCAGCTCGACTTCGGTCTTCATGTTCTTCCTTTGAAAATGCTCTCCATTCTGGACCAGTTTCTTCAATGCGTTCAGTAACTACAAATCCACAATTTCCACAAAACATTTCCCCACTTGAATTATCTGTGACCATTGGACCTTTTCCACATCTCGGACAGCGGTCACTGAACAAAGAAATATCTTTAACCAATTTTAATACCCCACAAAAATTGAGACAATGTTTGTTTCTTATATTTATGTTTTATTCTCATATATATGCATTGTCATAAATATTTCAGGGATGATAATATATAGAGGAAATTTTGGAACTTTTCCAAACTAAAGCTTAATTTTGTACTTTTTTTTCTAGTTTATCCCAGAATTTTCAAATTTATCAGAATCTTTTCAGAATCTTGGAATATTTCTTTTTCTTCTTTTAGATTTTTCTATTTTTTTACTTTCACTTCTTTTGGCGCTATAAGCATGAGACTTTCTGGATAATTTCACAAACCATTACAAATCGTTTCAATATAAATACTATATAGCATCAACACCGCATCTTAATCATTTTAAGTGATTATCATGATGAATACATATGGGTAGAACAGATAAACATACAGACGAAGAAATTCGAAAAATATACAATTTTAAGAATATAGCAGTTGTAGGAATGTCAAGGGATCCAGCCAAAGCCGCCCACTTTGTTCCCAAATATATGATAGAAAGAGGATTTAATGTAATACCAGTAAATCCTTCAGCTGTCGAAATACTAGGTAGAAGAACATATTCACGTGTATCGGATATTAAATCGCAAATAGACATACTAGATATATTTAGGCCATCTGAAGATGTCTATCCAATTGTGGAAGACTCGATAAGAAAACGGGGAATTAAAATTATTTGGTTACAGGAAGGTATTTACAATAGTGACGCTGAAAAAATCGCCCGGGATAACAATATTGAGTTTGTGTTTAATAGGTGCATTATGGCTGAACATATGAGATTATTCGTTGATAAATGATTAACGACAGCTCTCAGTATATTGACTCTCAAGGATATATTTGATTTCCGGTATATCTATCGATTATCCTTATTGCCTTTGTCGGACAAGCTTGAGCTGCCATAACGATCCTATCTAGAGTATCAGCCGTTTCGGATCGGACTCTTGCCTTTGGATTAATGTGCTTGTTTTTATCAACTGCAAATACTTTTGGTGCTATGGTTTCACATCCACCAAATGCCAAACACAAGCTTGGTTCAATTAGAATATGAAATCTACTTTTTATAGTATCTAAAAGTAAGTTATCATAACCAAGATTACTTTTAGATTCAGCCTTTGTAAAATTATATGAATTCCTTTGCTTTTGATCTGACAAATTTTCTTCGTAATTGGAATCCTTTGCATCGAAAATGTTAGATGCTTCTAAATCGTATTGTTTTCTTTTCTTCCTATCAGATAGAATTTCGAATGCTTGATTAATTTTTTTGATTGTCTCTTCTGCATTGGGGGATTTGTTTCTGTCAGGGTGATATTTTTTTGCAAGCCTTCGATATGATTTTTTTATTTCTTGAAAATTTGCCTTTTGAGAGACTCCAAGGATTGCATAATAGCCCTGATTATCCATGCAATTAGACTACCAGTACCTATTATTTAATCACTTATCATAAGATGGGGGAATTTCAATAATAATGGAGATCATTAACAATTCTGACAACCGAAAATATCAATCATGATTTTTTGCCAGCAACAAGAGAGTTGATAACATCATAATAATTTTCCAAGGCCTTTTTATCATCATAGCAGTTCTTACAAACGCACAATTGTGAAACAAGCGTTCTATCGCAATCTTTCTCAAATTCACATTCAGTACATCCAGCTAACGAACCGCATATAGCACATTTTAGCTGTTTTGAATTAATTGAAACATAGGCTGGATTTGACAAATCTATAGTATGGCACTCTACATGTTTTATTGATTTACTTGATCTTGACCATAATGCCAATTCACCTTTTGATATTTTTTTTCCACATGACTTACAGTTACTACTAAATTTTACGGTAAGATTGATCCAATCATTGCCATTTGTTTGCAATATATTGAATTAAGTAGGTCAAAGATAATAATCTAACGAAATCTTGATGGATTAATTAAATAATTAAATAATTAATTCTATTTAGGAAAAATTCAAGTCCAATAAAATTGATTTTCTGATAATTTTTTCAATTCTTGTTATGGCGGTTTTTTTTTCATCAATTATAGCAATTACGGCATCAAATAAGTCAGATGCTTCTTGCTCAAATGCTTGTATTAGATAATGATCTCCGTTTATGGTTACTTCTAATGAATAATATTTTAGACCATTTAACATGGGTGATAAATGGTTTGAAGCTTGCGTAATTTTGCCGCCCAAACTCAAAAGCGTTATCAGGGCGTCAAGACTATTCTTGTAACTCAAAAACATTACTCACATTGTGGATCCAAAAATGCATTGAAATAATCACATCAATTAATGAAAAAATTATTCTGCGGTATACAGATCATCACCAAAATTAGAGTAGTGAAAATATGATATAGTTATTGGGTCATCTTGGAGAGAGGGAGGCGATAAGAGAATACAGCCAATCGTACTACAACAAATTAATGATTTCGCTTGATTTAATCAACTGAATAAATATTATTCTTATTACATCGTTTACAGATGCCAAACCAATCCGCTATTCTATTTTCCATCTTTTCTGCAAGAACATTTGTACCACATTCAAAACAAAAGTATCTTTTTTGCATATGATTTATCATTCTATTAATCAAAGATATCATAGTATATCTTTATGATACCGTCAGCACTTGATCTGAATGGACAAAAAGAGTTCTATTAGAAATCATCATTCTTCCTGACACTGAATACATTTTCTACTTGATTTTGTCTACGGGATACTAAAGGCTATGAGAGTAATATGACATTTGAGTAGTTTTAATGTGATTTTGCAATAAATAGTTTTGAATTATTACCATCATATCCGAAAAGATATGCCTGATCTTTTGAGGAATCTATGAGGATATTCTCAACAATGAAATCTGTTTCAAATTTATTGATAACATTGTTGGTCGTATTTACTGCTATCGCCATACTTTTGGTGCCGTTTGAATTTTTGGACAAAATGTTAGTCATGTTTTGGTCTATTATATAGAGTAATTTGTCATTTGGATTATACAAGATATTTTTTACAAATTCGCCTTGTATACCTGATAGGTTTTTCTTGGTTGAAAGATCTATAGCATTAACTTTTCCGTCAGTGCCTGCTTCGTACAAAATCTTTTTCTCGGGGTTAAGAGTTAATGCTATTGGACTTTGCACTGTTATGTTTTCAACAATTTGGTTATTTGACTGATCTATTACGGAAATCATATTGTCGTATTTTGCACCTGCATATAATAAATTAGATTCCGGATCTAATAGAATATCTTTTATACCATATTGCCATTTATCTATATAGACAGATTGTAACGAATTTCCATCTATTACATAAATTCCGGGCTTACCACCCTCAGGATATAACGAACCAACGTATATTTGATTGGTAACAGGATTAATAGATATCCCTGCCAGTGAACCTTCTTTGCCTTCTTCAGTTTCACCGTACAATTGAATTCTCTTGAATTTATTGTCAGTTGAGTTGATCACATACAAAGTATCATATGCAATAGTGGTATCATTTTCGTTAACAATATGCTGACCTGTTGCATACAAAACTCCTCTGTTAGGATCTAATGCAATATTGGAAAGAAAGTCGTTATTTTCGGATCCAATCTTAATTGTGTCTATTACTTTGTTCTGAGCAGTATCGATAACATAGATTAAGTTCTTTGCTCCACTATCGGTCGCAAATGTCCCATAGATTTTGCTTGTTTTTTCATCAATTGCCACAGAGATTGGTTTATCATTTCCAAGAATGATTGAAGATACCGAAAACGTGTTAGGAACTTGCGAAGAGCCTGATTGTAATACAGTCGTTCCCATCAATATCAAACTGAGAGAAATTATGGTAAAATGTGCAGTACAGGAACTCCTAGACATATTCATATCAATGATTATTAGAATTTACTTATTAAAGATATAGAAACTTAATAATGGAAAAATGTTTGTTGCTATTAATTCTTCTTTGGATTTTCAGTAATATTCTAAAACTGAATAATTGACATTACAGAACGGGATCTGGATCCCATTAAAGTTCGCCAAACACCTTAATCACCAATATGCACAGCAAGAGGGCTAGGGTACATCAGACAATTACCTCAAAAATCAAAAATTGAGCCGAGTCCTGAACGCATCAGATCTTGAAATTAAAGCTAAATAAAATTTTTACAGGTTTGGATATTGTAAGATTTATTAGACAATTATTTTTATCTTAAATAATGAGTAAAAAAATTAGTGTAGTATTCTTTCTAGTTTGTTTCTCCTTTACAATACTTGTTATTATTCCCACTCTAAAGGAATCAGGTTTTGGTTTTTTGCAGACTTCAGATTTGTCGAATAATACTAACGCGACAGTGGCTAATAGTACGCAAATTTCAACTAATGCGACAGTGGCTAATAGTACGCAAATTTCAAAAACTGTGCAAATTACTGCTGCTGATTCTAAGGCGGCTACAGATGGAAATAGTGTAGATATTGATTTGCAAATTCAACCTTATCCAATATCAAAAAACGTAGACTCGCAATTTATGATTACATTTTTACAACCATCATCGCAAACAGTGCAAGTCCATGTGGACTATGATTTTGCAATAACCAATAACGATACCGAGGTCTATAGAGCATCTACGAAAACCGGACAACCTTTGCTTCACACAGCCGAAGGAATCGTCAAAATTCCATATAAATTCGATCAAGGAGGAGAATATTCACTACAAGTAAGCGTCATGGGAATTAATTTTATTCCAATAAAAACAGAGCAGGCGCTATTTGATTTGAAAGTAAGCTGAACCAAACCGATACCAATTGGGATTACTCCAACCAAGGCTAAAGTCAACTAGAATTGCATGAATTATACAAATTATTGATTTTCTGTCTCATTTGTTGTGTCATTCTCAGATGATGTATCAATTTCTGGAAGAGTACCAGAATTTGCAGAATCATCAATTAATTTGAAATCACTATTGTTGATAAACGCATAGGCGATAAACAGTAATAGTACTATGCAGAATATCGCACTAACTAGTAGAAGCAAATTCATTGCTGTATTGGATATTTTTGAGTAATTTAAATTAGTATTAAAAATTGAGAGAGTTATGTAAATTCAAAACACGAATTATGATTCACATGAAATATGTTCTTGAGTTATATATGAGGATAATAATTTTAACAAAAATTGTAAATATTAACTGAGCTCAATGAATATCAGCCAATAATATCATCACAATGTCCATAAATCAAATTGAATTTATCAAGATATATAGAAAGGTTTGTGGGTAGATTTGACTGGACAACCCTTGATCTTGTATACCTGAGGAAATGGACAGTTATCGGCGTAATCATAGGAGTTCTATCCGGATTATTAGTAATTACGGCTTATGAAGCTATCAGGATTTTTTCATCATTTTTCCTTAGTGATATAGTGAGATACATCCAACCATATCCAGAAGATGTAGCAAACTTGTCTTCGGAATATTCTTTATATGTCTTAAAACCATGGCTTATTCCAGTAATTTTAGGATTAATTGGTTTAATAATTGGAATACTTTCAATGAAGTTATCAACGGCGATTGGTAAAAACGGCATAGATGAGATTAGTGATGAATTTCATAACAAGAAAAATCAGTTTAGTCTAAAGATTTCATCCTTAAGATCATTCTCCAGTTTTCTTGCTATAGGGAGTGGAATGAGTGGTGGGGTTGAGGATTCCTTAGCGCATACTGGTTCCACACTTGCATCAATAATAGGTAGAATTTTCAAACTTGACCAGGAGGAAATTCGTATTGCGATTGCTGCCGGAATGGGTTCAACGATTGGAGGTATCTTAAGGTTACCCTTTGGGGGAGCAATTTTTAGTTTAGAATTACTATATCGTAGAGATTTCATTATTAAATCGCTGTATCCAGCGTTCCTAGCATCAATAACAAGTTACATTATTTCAGGAATTGTTTTGGATTGGCCTTCTTTCCTATATATCCCACAAGAGTTTATCACAAAAACAAGTCTTCAATCCATAGCAGCATATGGTATGATTGCTGCTATCATAGGAATAATAGGAATTGGATATGTGAAAACGGTACAGATTTTTCAGAGACATTTTGAAAATATGAGAGTCCCACTTTATTTCAAGCCTGCACTTGGTGGAGTTATTATTGGCATGTTTGCAATTGGTTTTCCCGAAATACTAGGTACAGGGTATGGATGGTTACAACTTGCAGCTCTTGGTAATCATCAAATCTTTCCACTGTGGATTATGTTCCCAGTAATTGTGATGAAAATCTTTGCCACATCCGTTTCTAATGCTTCACGGAATAGTACGGGTCTACTTGGTCCTTCATTGGTTATAGGCGGTCTTGTTGGCTCAGCATTAATTACATTATTTCACTCTTTTGGAATTTTCATGTTTATAGACACAACGTCTGCTACTTTGATATCAATATTTGCTTTCTTTACCGCAAGTACTAGAACTCCGATTTCTGCTATAGTAATTGGGATTGAGATGGTTGGGAGTTATACATTGCTCATTCCCACCGTCATATCGGTGATCATATCAAATATTATATCTGGTAAAAATAACTATATCTACAAAAACTATGTTTCTAATATAAGGACGCAATTGTTAAATGCAAAGAAACATGATTCGAAGTTAAGAAATTACCTGGTAAGAGATGTGATGAATTCAGATTTCTATAACATAAATCGTAATGCAACGATAAGTGATGCTGTGCAGATAATGAGAGACTTAAATGTCAAATCACTAGTTGTTACTAATAATGAAGATAAATTTGAAGGCATGGTTTATTTTGAAGATTTATCAAGTGTCTCAAAAATTCAAGAGAATATGACTGTTAAATCTATCATGGTAGATGATCCACCCATGCTTCGCCCTTTGGATACAATTATGGACTATTTTGAATTGATAAGTAAAACTGCTGTGTCTGAAATTCCAGTAATTTCACCCGATGATGATAAATTAGTACTGTCAATATTATCACTACGTGATATAAACAAATTATTGAACAATATCAATGATCCAATCTTTCCTGATTTAGAAAAGAGTAACAGCAAATTGCAAAAGGTTATCAATAGTGATACTTTTCACAATTTGTCTGAGGACGAAGAGTTCGATAAGCTCGATAAGGATAATAAAATCATAAGCAGGTTAAAAGACTACTGGGCTTGATAAAACAAGACTTTATGAATATAGTATTCCTTAACCTAGTTTTATCTTGTAAACCTAATTACTAATTCTAGATAGAAAATAATAAGATGTGAGTTTTATTTCATAAAAAAGAGAAAAAAGAATTTAGTTTACCACTACTTGACCCTTCATAAAAGGATGAAGAGTACAATAGTAGTCAAATGTTCCTGCGGTACTGAATGTCCATGGAAATGTTTTTCCTGCCGCCAGATAACTTGAGTCGAATGCTGAACCAGATTCGCCACTTTCAGCACTGCCTGAAGTTACAGTATGGAGAGTAGAATCTGCATTTTTCCAAGTTACTGTGGTACCTGCTGGTACCGTTAAAGTTGGAGGATCATAGAATTTGGTAGCAGTTGGAGCAGAGGATCCTGGAGAAATGATTATTTCAGTACCAGATGATGCTGTTTGGTTTGCTGCTGCAGTTGAGTTTCCAGCCATCATTGTTCCGTTACCAGTCATGTTACTGCTGCTATTGAGCATTGTAGCGTTTTGTGTTACTTCACTTTCACCATTTCCATTTCCTTCATTTCCATTTGCATTTGCACCATCACCATTTCCATTTTCGCCGGTTTCACCTTCAGCTTGTGCATCTG
>Ga0111538_10011052_pt1 | contig 11987 bp, 8 predicted proteins | sample SoiMethybrSBSTD1_FD_79669 | JGI IMG/M metagenome (GOLD analysis project Ga0111538, IMG submission 79669) | Bulk soil microbial communities from a Populus tree surrounding site in Tennessee, USA - Soil MetaG P. TD hybrid SBSTD1 (version 2)... | ecosystem: Environmental > Terrestrial > Soil > Tree...
ATGGCTTTGCCACTCCGATGCGCGGCAAGTCTCCGCCTTGCCGTGAAGCTGCTTCATTATTTTCTTCGGTCTCCGACCGCCTTAGCAAGAATGTTGGAGGCGGTCATAGACCGCCAGGCTCGGGGGCCAGCAGCCGGCAAGTCGAAGACTTGCCGCGCATCGGAGTGGCAAAGCCATTGGCCTAACAGTTCGAGTTTCGGGCGTCGTTTATGGCGACCCAAACCGGCCGCGATATTCGAATGAGGTGATAAACGCCTTAACCATTTCGGCGGCGCGAAAGTCGCCATTAAACGCATTGAGTTTGTTAAGCCAAAACTGGAAGCCTGACTCGTCCGGGTTGCGTCGCAGGTAGCCGAAATATTCCATCAGCACGAAGGCGCGGTTGAACTCGCGTTGCGAGAAGGTCGCGTTCTCGGACACTTTTCTCAAAACAGTCGCGCGAGTCTCGGTCCCAATGCCCAATCCGTTAACCAGAGCGTCGCGATCCGCAGTCGTCAGCGAGCCGCCCGTATTCGCGTTCAACGCATCGACGTATGGCGCGTTAGTCAGCGAGCTGTAAAGACTGAGGAACTCGGGGCGGGTGACGAGCTGGTTGAAGTATGTCTGCTTGTTGGCTTCGAGCTGCTGTTCCCATCCGGTCGCGCCGACAACCACACCGCGACCGAGAGTTTGAGTGTCGGGCAGAAACTCGTTTATGAGGACGCGCCGGTTGAAGGCTACTTGATAAGCGCGTTCCACGAGAAAGCCGGTTTGCTGAAATTCGATCGAGAGAAAAAACGATGCCGACGTATCGATGCGCCGTACTTCGCGACAGGATGCAGCCGAACCGCACGAATCTATATTGCTGATCCAGAACGCCTCGCCCTGAGCGTCGCCCTGCCGATTGAGAAAATCATGGTAATGCTGTTTGACGAAGAGAGAGGTATCGTCTATCGAATTGGTGGCCGGCTCAGACGTATCGTCCAGGATCGTCAAAGTAGCCATCCCCGGATTGCCCACCACGGCGCCACCCATCGGATTGGAAAGAGTGATAGTCGCGCTCTCAGTCCCTTCGGCCAGCGAGTCTTCGGTGATCAGCACGTTGAAGCTTTTGGAAGTGTCACCGGGAGCAAAGTGAAGTGTGCCTGCGGCGAAAGTGTAGTCAGTGCGATCCGATGCCGATCCACTGGCAGTCGTATAGTCAACATCCATCCCGACTGAGTTATCACCAGTTCGCATGACCGTGATTGGAACGCTGGTGCAATCCTCCGTGACGTTGTAGTTCGACGCGCTGAATTGCAGAGAGGCCTGGGCGTCATCGTTGGTAATCTTCCCGATGCCAGCAGCGCGCGATATCGTCGCATTCATGGGCGAACTTAGATTCACGAAGAAGGCTTCGGTCGATTCGGGAACGAAGTCGCCATTGACGGCGACCGTTACGGTTTGCGAGGTGACGCCTGAATTGAAAATGACGGTGCCGGAATTCGCCACGTAATCACTCCCGGCATTGGCCGTAATATCGGCCGTCGCAAAGTTGACCGAAACCGTGCTGGAACTCGTTGCCGACAGCGTTACCGTGAAAACTGCATTGGTGGTTCCCGAGTTTCCTTCATTGACGGTTACGTCATTGAGAGAGATTGCGGGCGGCGCCGACGGCGATGACGCCAATTGGACGCAAGCCGAGAACTCGGAGGTGTTGCCGTTCTGATCTGTGGCGATAGCCGTGATGAACGGGCCGGAAAGATCGGACATGTGGGCCGCCGTGAAGAAACTCGAGTTGCCACTCGAGTCGGTCGTAGCCGTGGTCGAGTTAATGAACTTGTGTCCCTCACCGTTACCTGAACTATCGCATGAGGGGTTTGAAAAGAGCTCAATTTGAAATGAAGCGTTGGGCGTGGAAACCAGGTTGCCGCTGATCAGCGCAATATCATTGCTTTGAGTGACCGAGCCAAGGGAAGGAAAGTTTTGTAAATTATTTGGGCCGGTGTCAGCGTCGCCGGCATCATTCGGTGTGACTCCATCGCCCCTGAGATCGATTCCCAGCAGAGTGTTTGAGAAGATTGAGTTGGACGATATCTCAGCCTGGTTGTTCTCAACCAATACTCCTTGCTTTCCGTTGAACGCTATGACGTTGCCCGGACCCACGAATGTTCCAGACGCACCCAGACGCACTCCAGCGCCAGTATTCGCTAAGGCGCCGGCGCCGGTAATATCAGTGCCGATGAAGTTTCCCTGGACTTTCGTATTGGTGGGATAGTTGACAGCATCAGTTGTGCCTATCTCGATTGCGTCGAGGTTATTGCCGGAAATAACATTCCGCGCACCTGAGATCAAGCCGCCAATGATGGTGTTATCAGCAGTGCCGATTATGCGCACCGCGCCACACGAACATGCGGTGGTGTTAGGTATAGCCGCTGTCCCCGAGGCGTCGGTGCCGATCAAATTACCTTGAATGACATTGTTAGAGCCCATTTCGACTTGAATAGCGATGTCGTTGCCGGAAATGAGATTACCCGCGCCGGGACTTGTCCCGCCGATTAGATTATCGTGCGGAGAACCCGCGCGGACGAGAACGCCGAGAATATTTCCGAGGGCCGTGGCGCCGCTCTTGTCAGTCCCGAGATAGTTGCCCTGGATCTTGTTCCCGGTGCCGGCTTGTATGTCGATTCCGACCTGATTATTTGAGATAACATTTCGCGCCGCCGGGGTCGAGTCTCCTATCTGGTTGTTATTTGCCAGGATGCCAATCCCAAATGGTTTTGACGGGCTGGCGGTACCGTCGGCGTTGATGCCGATGAAGTTACCCTGAACTCTATTGCCCGAAACCAGAATCCGTACTGCCTGCCCAGCGAAATTGTTGATTGCCAGTCCTTGCAAAGTTGAACCGGCCCCACCGGTGTTGATGATCAAGCCTTCCGTCGGTCCAGCATTTGTGCCATCGATCTCGATCCTCAAAACGGCATTGTCGCCAACGGCCAGCGTATTCTGGCTGGCGCCAGGTTGAGTGTAGCCATCTATCAGGACCGGGCTGATGATGTTGGGTAGGGCATTGCCCGGCTTAATTGTCTTCACCCCGCCGCCGGGAATATTGAAGTTAATCGTGTCCATGCCGGGATTCAGATTCGCTTCCTGCATCGCGGCGCGTAACGAACAATTACCGGCCTGGGTCAGACAAATCCCATCGCCGATGTTCGCGTCCTGAGCATCGCCGGTGGCGTTCACTGTGAAGATTAGCGGGGCCGCGAGTGCGGTTGGTTGAATTGTCCGACGAATTGCCGGTGGCAGGATAAACCATCCCGCCAATATCGACAGTGAGAAAAGGATGACGAAATTTCGTATGCGCCTGGTCCTGGATGTCATGATTTTCCTCCAAAGGATCTTCTTAAGATCTGGTAGTTCGCCGCCGGGGGATTAGCGGATTTCTTGTCACGTTGATCGAGTCTCCTACCAACGCTAACCCTGCTCAGATCGTCGCCTGTTCACGAACCAAAGCCCATAGACACTCATCGCCAGAGTGGTGCCGCCATAAATCGTGCCGAAAACAATGCGCGCGGGAGTTAGCCGCGGCGACGCGACCTGTCGCAGCACCATGAAGTTCACGATTAAGATCACCACGCACGTGAGCAGCACCGTTCTGCCGGCCCAAGGTCGACCGAGTAACAACGCAAATCCCGAAACCAGCGGCAACGCCACCGTCGATAGGGTCATCGCGAACGCGGTCGTCGTTTTCAAGTCTCGTAACACATCGGTGTAACCCTCTCGGGCCAGGCCAAGAATGATTGACCACCAGAAAGCGGCGACTGCCAGATGCAAGCATCCATAGGGAATCAAGACGGTGGCGAGAACTCTGCGATGATGTTCCTGATTTAACCTGTTCATGCCCTCACCAGGTTGCGTCTGACCAGGCTGCTCGCGTTGTTGCGCCTGCGTTGCGCCAGTGGCTGAAAGACGAACGAAAGCAAAACGAACGCGACCAGGACCATCTCCGTACTTCGTTTGAGCAGTAATTTCATAACGACCTCTCAAAATGGATGTGGCACGCGCAGCTTGCGCGTGATTCACGGGCGGGACGCCCGTGTCAGCCTGACAAGCTGCCCCAACCATCTGTAATTCCTGTTGACACGGACACCTGGCGCCTCTCACCCTGAGCTCGTCTCTCCGCGGGAGCGGGGAAGCGATTTACTGCACACCAACAGCGCGCCGCTCTCGCCTTCAAGAAAATGAATTTCACCCGATTCCACACCGCGGAAAATTGCGCGCGTATCGGCTTCGCTTATGGCCGAAGCTTCGTTCGGCGTAAGCATCAGGACCTCCGCTTCACATCGTTCGCACCAGGTAAGACTGCGGGGCGTTTCGTGACGAATCGTCATTCGCTCGCGCGATTCAAAGGTGACGATTGTTGTTTTTTTCTTGCGTCTCATCCCGGTGTCTCAAAGTTCTGGGTTTGCCGTTTGGGCTTCTGATAAGATTCGCGCGTCTCCAAAATCCCCCGGAAACTCCGCCAGTTTTTCAGTATTTGAAAGAAGCGAATTCTGTGGGAAGCGGCTTCCGAAAATCTTTAAATCGGCCAGGAATTTTCCGAAAAGTTAGCCGATGTCCGACAAACTTCAGTTTGTCGACTCTCCAAATCGCGACAAGCCAAAGCTTGTCGGACAATTCATCATGGCGGTCCAAACCCGACTCATCTACGAATTCGACGAATTTCAGCTCGATCCTGAAGAGCGGAAGCTCTGGCGGCGGGGCCAGGTCATGCCGCTGCCCGGCAAAGCGTTCGAGATGTTGCTGGTTCTGATTCGCAATCGTGGGCGTTTGCTTACAAAGGACGAGCTCTTTCAGCTGGTTTGGCCGGATCAAATTGTCGAAGAATCGAACCTCACCGTTAACATGTCGGCGATTCGGCGGGCGCTTGGTGAACGCGCCAGCAACCCTCGTTACATCACGACAATTTCCGGGCGCGGCTATCGATTTAACGGTGAGGTGCATCAATTCGCCGATGAAGCGCTGATGATCGAGCGCGAGACCTTTGCTCGGGTTACCGTCGAACAGGAAGAGACGGAGTCACGAGTGGCGGTCTTCCCGTCCGTAAGTCAGATTGCTAAAACGCTGCACCGAATAACTTCTCATCCGGTGTTGCTTATGGGACTGTGCGGTCTGGTGCTGGCAATCGCCGGCGTCAGTCTGTGGATGCGCGCGCTGCACCGCGCGTCTGCCGCGCCACTTCGTTGGACGAAGGTGTCGTCGCATCGCTTCGTAACCCAGGGTGGGGTGCCTTTCCGCGTGGCAATTTCACCCGACGGCAAATCGGTCGTCTATCGCCAAAGAATTAATGGAAAGGATTCACTGTGGCTGGGACAGGTGGACGCAAATAGCAGCGTGATGATTAGCGACGAGCCCGATGTTTCGTATTACACGCTGGCTTTTTCTCCGGACGGCCAGAACATTTATGCTACGGCCCGCGATCGCCGGCAGAAGCAAACCAAACTATTACGTATGCCGATGTTAGGTGGAGTCTCTACTGAGCTAACCACAGATATCGACGGCGGCGTTAGCTTCTCGCCTGACGGCGCGAAGATCGCGTTTGTGCGACGCAATCGCGAGACAAAACAGGCGATGGTCCAAATTGCCGACGCCGTGGATTGCCGGAATGAACACTCAATCAGTGCTTTGAGTGCGCCGCGGACTTTTTCGAGTGAGGGACTGTCCTGGTCGCCTGATGGAAAACTAATCGCGGTTGGAGCTAACACCGGCGCTCATGGACTCAACGAAATCATTGCGATCAGCGTTACGGACGGAGCTATTGAGAAACTCAGTGACCGTGGCTGGGGTGTCGTGGGTAGTCTCGCCTGGTTATCCGACCAAACCGGATTGGTGGTGCTGACGCGCGAGAATGGCATAAGCCGGAGAGGCGAAGTTTGGTTTGTCCCATATCCAAAAAGAGAATCGCGACGGATTAGCACCGACCTGGACTTCTATCAGATTAATTCTTTGGGTGTGTCGGCAAACGGCACGGTTGCCGTCCTGCGTGGGCACCTTACTTCTGAAATTCGGATAGCGGCGGATGGCGACGTCAGTAAATCACGTCTGGTTTATCCGGGCGTAGAACCGGGATATGAAGGCGTCGACGGATTGGCGTGGGGGCCGCAAGGTCGCTTGCTGTTTTCAGCATACGTTGGGGATAACCAGGCAATTTGGCAAGTCAACCACGATGGGAAGGAAGCGCGACAGTTAACGAATAATTCAGGAAATGCGGTAGACCGGAACATTAACCTCACGCGCGATGGGCGCTACATGGTGTTTCAATCGAATCGGTCAGGCAACTTTCAGATCTGGCGCGCGAATTCCGACGGCTCAGATCTGAAACCACTGACCAATCGTGGCAACAATTCATGGCCTTCACTTTCACCCGATGGTCAATGGGTATTTTACAACTGCGACCGTCCAGGTCTTTCCACCATCTGTCGTGTTTCGATCGACGGGGGTGAACCGGTACAGTTGGCGGCCGTCCCGGTATTAAGGCCTCAAATCTCACCTGACGGCCGTTATATCGCTTTCTTCGAACCCAGCGAGTCAGCGCTGGTTCGACTGGCAGTAATGTCTTCGACTGGAGGAAATGCCCTCAGGACATTCGATGTTCCCAATACCATGTATGCCACGGAGGTCGATTGGACGCCTGACGGCAAAGCCCTGCTTTACCGGGACGGATTCAGAGGGGTGTGGCGGCAACAACTCGACGAGCAGAAGCCCGGGCTGGCTAAAGGCTTCGAAGACAAAGAGGTCTATCAGTTAGCCTGGTCGCCGGATGGCAAGAGCCTCGCATATTCTACGGGTGCCAGAATGCAGGAGATCGTTTTGCTTCACGAAGCGCGATAAGCGGTATCGGGTTTGATTATCCGGCGGTTTGCCGCCCATCGATTATTTCCGGCGTTATCCGGTAAAGCGCGATGTCCACCGCGCGTCCCATCGAATCGAGTTGCGTCGCGCTAATCGCCGGGGTCAGTGAGGGATTGCGTTCCGTGATTAATTTCATGGCTCGCTGCGTTTCTTCCGCCGAAGTCAATTCGTCCGCCCGGCCGATTACCATGACACTCTTCCAATGAGTCGGGTCCTTGACCTCTTCAACCTGAAGACAAACCTGCGGATTTGCCTCGATGTACTGGGTCTTCATGCCCTGAGTGGTAAAGAAATAGAGTTCCTTTCCGTCGTAGGCATAGTTCATTGGCAGGACATACGGCCGATTGTCACGCGCGCATCCCAAATGGCCAAAGCTCTCGCGCTGAAGCAGAGCGTGCATCTGCGCGGGTGACATATCTTCAACTTTCAGCATTTTTTCAAGTCTCCCATTAAGAAGCTCGTTTCGGATTTTGGAGTGCGGTGACTTGTCACCGCTTTTGAAAGCTGCGACGAGTCGCAGCACTCCAAATGATCGAGCTAAGTTGAAATCCCCCTCGGCGCCAGCGGAAGCGAACGCAGTCGCACGCCCGTCGCGTTAAAAATCGCGTTCGCTACGGCGGGAGCCAACCCTACAATCGGCGTTTCGCCCGCTCCGGCCGACGGAATGTCTTTGCGATCAAGGACGACGACTTCGATCAAAGGCATGTCGCTGAACCGCGGCACGCGGTAGTTGGCAAAGTGCGGATTTAAGATCTTTCCGTTGCTGAAGTCGATTGATTCAAACAACGCGCCTCCTATCGCCATCACCACAGCTCCTTCGATTTGGTTTTTCAAGTGAAGCGGATTGACCACGGCGCCGCACTCAAAGCCGGCGACCACGCGCACGATCCGCACGCGCTTGTTTGCTTTGTCTTCATTAGTTGAAGGTGGCTCGATGGCAATTTCCGCGCAAGTCGCGACATAGCCGCCCTTCTCAAATCCGCAGGCGATGCCAAACCCGCGACCGCTCGCCGGCCTGGTCTTTCCCCAGCCAAACGATTTCGCGGCAGCTTGCAGCACATCACGCAGGCGTTCGTCTTTAATGTTCTTCAGCCGAAACTCCAGCGGATCCATCTTCAGTTCATTCGCCAGTTCATCGATGTGCGATTCGCGCGCGAAGTGATTCGCAGTGGCGGCCAGGCCGCGATACGAACCCTGGCGCAGAGGCGAATTCGATTGATGAAAGCGAATGTCGGTGTTCGGAATCTCGTACTTGATTTGAATTCCTGAGCCGCCTGAGTTGTAGTTGTGAAATTCCCAGGCCGTTATGGTGCCGTCGTTCTTCACGCCGCTCTTGACGTCGATCACCCCTGCGGGCCGGAAATACGCCCAGGTGAATTCTTCTTCGCGTGTCCAAACGAGCTTAACAGGTTTCCCTGCCGCCTTCGCGAGTCGAGCCGCTTCGACTGCGTATTCACCAGTGTGCTTGCCGCCGTATCCCGAACCGGTATCAGGAACGATGACGCGAACCTTGTCTTCGGAAATGTGAAAGGCTTCAGCGAGTTCGCTGCGCACCCCGAAGGGTCGCTGTGTTCCCGTCCAGACGGTAAGCTTTTCGCCATTCCATTCCGCGACGGCGGCGCGTGGTTCGAGCGGCGCATGCGCGATGTAGGCGACGGTGTAAGTCTGTTCCAGCTTTTTATCAGCGGCCGCTAAACCATCTGCAAGCGAGCCTTGAGGGCGCGCGCCTCGGCCGCCACCCTCGCCGCCGCGTCCACCGGTGTTCGCCGGTTTACGCAACAGGTCGAACAACTCAGCGTTCGAGGGCTGACCCGGCGATTTCCAATCGACGGCAATTGCGTTCGCGGCTTTGGTCGCGGTCTGTTGGTCGGGTGCAACGACCCCGATGAAATTTCCGTCGGCCACAACTTTGACGCCGGGCATCGCCTCGGCGGCTTTGGTGTCGCTGGAAACGAGCGTGGCATTGAAGGTCGCCGGGCGCAGCACTTTGCCGAACAACATACGATCGCGTTTGATATCCGAAGTGTAGCGATGCTTTCCCGTGACCACGTCTTTGGCGTCCACTTTCGTGACCGACCTGCCCGCCACGGTCCAGTCCTTCGGTGAAGTGATGGCGATGTTGTCGGGGATTACTTTGACGAGCTTGCGGCCTTTGGCGACTTCGGCGAGCGTGAGCGTCTTCGATTTGTCATGATTCAGGAACCGTGCGTCAACGATTCGCAAATCCGCCGGCTCAACTTTTAGTTGCTCCGCTGCCATTGCAATTAGCATCTCGCGGGCGGCAGCAGCGGCCTTGCGAAGTTGCGGCGCCATTCTCGGCGTGCTGAGACTGCCGAAAGTTCCCATATCAAAAGGAGTGAGATCGGTGTCACCCATGACCAGATGGACCGACGACACCGGCACGTGCAGCTCATCTGCGACTGCCTGGATCAGAGAAGTGCGGGCGTTTTGGCCGACCTCGACTTTGCCGGTGAACGCTGTGACTTCGCCCTTCTCGTCGATATGAATCCAGGCATCGATATCGTTTGGCAGTTGGTTGTTGCCACCGCCCCGTCCCGATTCATCCTGACCGCGTTGCTGTGCCAGCACGCGCGCCGCCGGAACGATGAAGACGATGCCCAGGCCAAATGCCTTGATGAAATCACGCCGATCAAACGTGAAGTTGTAAGCTGGTCCTTCGGTGAGTTCGTAGCGCTCGACCTCGATTGTTTCGACCAGGTCCCGTTCGTCAATCATTTCATCACCTCATTCTCTTCGGTACCCACGCTTCCGGCGTGCTGCAGGCTGGAAGCCTGCGTACCGGCGGCTATTTGAATCGCCTCCACGATGCGTTGATAGGTGCCGCAGCGGCAGATGTTGCCGTTCATCCCGCGAATAATCTCTTCGCGATTGGGCTTCGGAGTCTTAGCCAGCAGGGCGCTGGCCGACATGATCATTCCCGCAGTGCAATAAGCGCATTGCATCGCGTCGGCTTTGATGAAGGCCTCCTGCAAAGGATGGAGCTTGCCATCTCTCTCCAGCCCTTCAATCGTGGTGATTAGCTTTCCCGCAGCGCGTCCCACCTGGGTAATGCATGAGCGCAGCGGTTGCCCGTCAATCAGCACGGTGCAAGCGCCGCATTGACCTTCGCCGCAGCCGTATTTGCTGCCGGTGAGATCGAGATCGTTGCGCAAGACCGACAGCAGACTAACGGTGGAATCGACGTCCACGGGTAACTTCTTTCCGTTGACATTAAGCGAGGTGACCTTAGCCATACGTGACCTCCGGCGTTAAATCAATTTCGATTTGTGGCGATGATCGTAAGTATAACCCCTACTTTGCGCCTTAGGGAAAATGATGATTAAATCGCGATTCTCTGGTCTCGGAATCAAAGAAAGAAGTAGGGTGTCGGTGTTAGACTTCAGTTGAGCTTTCTCCCCGCAAAAAAGAATGCCCGACTAGAGTCGGTACTCTAACGCCCGCTACTCAAGAGAAAAATATGAATTCCAAAACGCGTCTTCTACTCCTGGCCTTTTTTATCGGCCCAGTTGCCCTGTGCAGCTCGTCAGGTGCAGCTGCACAAAATCAGGATCCCACCTGGACCAGACAAGAAACGCCGATACGCGATCAAATCAGGCGGCTGCGCGACATACCTGACGACGTGCGCGCGAAGACGACAAAACAACTCGCGCTCGACATTCGGGCATTGCCGAAAACGCAGCACAAGTTGGACCTGGCATCCGCTTTGGCAAACCTCTCGACCGAAGGTGATTTCGGCCGCGACACTTTGCAGGAAGTCACCACGACTCTGGCTGAAGCGCTGCGCGAACAGCCTGTGCCGATGAATGGCAGAGATCCTGACCGTTACTACCTGCAGCTGGCGACGCTGGCGCGTTACGAGCACGCGAAGGTGTCAAGCGACAATCCGCAGTACGTGGCGGCGATGGCGCAGCTTGAAAAAGAAGATCAGGCGCGCGGCCAGGTCGATTTCACTTTGACTGATATGCAGGGAAAGAGCTGGACCCTGAAGTCTCTGCAGGGCCAGGTCGTGCTGGTTAACTTCTGGGCGACGTGGTGCCCGCCCTGCCGAAAAGAAATGCCCGACCTGGACGCGCTTTACCGGCGATTCAAAGATCAGGGACTTGTCATCCTGGCGATTTCTGATGAGGAAGCGGCTAAGGTTAAGTCTTACCTGGCCGAGAAACCGGTGACTTATCCAATTCTTTTGGATCCGGGACGAAAGGTGAACGACCTGTTTCTCATCAATGGGATTCCCAAGAGCTTCGTTTACGATCGGAAAGGCAAGCTGGTGGCCCAGTCAATCGACATGCGGACGCAGAAACAGTTTTTGGAGATGCTGGGGCAGGCGGGGTTGCGTTAGGTTGGGAGAGTCAGTACCACCTCCGTGAGGAGGTGGGATAAGGACGCCCCACTCGCTAATTTATCTGGTTGTTGGGATTGAGAATTCTGAACTGACTTCCTGATCCCACTTCCTTACGGAGGTGGTACTGACCCGGGCTGACGGAAGCAGCACTGACCCTCTTTGGAGACACCATGAAATCAATTCGCTTCTTCAAACTTTCAATTGCAATTCTTTTCGTTATCCTCAGTGCCGCCGCGTCCTTGGCCCAGCCGGCTCAACTGACCCCACAGCAGCGCGAGCTCGCCGACTACATCAGGCAGCATTACACCAAGAGCGAACAGCTGATTCCGATGCGCGACGGCGTGAAGCTGTTCGTCTGCATTTATGAGCCGAAGAACAAATCACAAAAGTACCCGATCATGTTCGATCGCACGCCCTACAGCGTCGGCCCGTACGGTAAGGACAACTTCAGGACTTCGCTCGGCCCTGATGAATTATTCCCGCGCGAAGGTTACATCTTTGTCTATGGCGACGTGCGCGGCCGCTATATGAGCGAAGGTGTATACGAAGACGTGCGGCCATACATTCCCAACAAGACCGGAAAACAGATCGATGAAACGACGGACACCTACGACACGGTTGATTGGTTGATTAAGAACGTGCCAAACAACAATGGGCGGGTTGGCGTTTGGGGAATCTCGTATCCCGGATTTTATACCTCGATGGCCGGCATCGAGGGACATCCGGCGATCAAAGCCATCTCTCCGCAGGCGCC
>Ga0111538_10011054_pt1 | contig 11985 bp, 15 predicted proteins | sample SoiMethybrSBSTD1_FD_79669 | JGI IMG/M metagenome (GOLD analysis project Ga0111538, IMG submission 79669) | Bulk soil microbial communities from a Populus tree surrounding site in Tennessee, USA - Soil MetaG P. TD hybrid SBSTD1 (version 2)... | ecosystem: Environmental > Terrestrial > Soil >...
CCGAATCTGGATTTCCGCTTCTCCTAGCCGGATAGGAGGGGCTCGTTACGCCATCGAGCGCCTGCGCCGAGGGTGCGCCTAGACTATTCCGCCTTCGGAGTTGGGGCCCAACCCGGACGGTCAGTTCTTCTTTTCCAGCAGGAAGTGAGTGAAGAACGCGTCGACCTGGGCATTGGACTCCGGCGTGGGCGTGTGGCCGGACCGCATCGTCATCGCGACGCGGTCCTTGTGGCCGAGGAACTCGTTCAAGCGGATGGCGTGGTTCAGCGCCGTCCAGTGGTCCGGACGATCCTGGGCCCCTCCGGAGACCAGGAACGGGCGGGGGGCCATCAGGGCGTGCAGTTCGTGGAGGTCGCGGCCGGCGGCGACCAGCGTCTTGTACGCGCCCGTCCGCGGACGCTCTTCCGTGACCGTTCCTTCCTTGCGCTGGCGGTCGGCGGGCGCCTCCGGCTGATGGCCCAGGTACCACTTTTCCCAATAGTTGGCGTTGGCGTCCTTCTCGTTCCACACGATGCCCGGATCGACCCATACCGCGCAGGCGAACTTGTCGTAGAGGCAGGAGGCGAACATCGCCCACTTCCCGCCGAACGAGTGGCCCACGACGCCGATCCGCGCGGGATCCACCTCCGGGAGCGCCGCCAGGGCGTTGCAGCAGTTGGCGGCGGCGTAGGCAAGGGAGGAGAGCGGCTGGACTCCCTTTTCGGCGGCGATACCGCCGATGCAGAGCGTGACGAATCCTTGCTTGGCCAGCCGGTATCCGAAATCCACCGTGCCGCGGGCCTTTTCCTTCAGCCCGGCGCTGTCCTCGGACCCGTACCACGTCACCAGGACCGCCGGGAACGGCCCCTTGCCGTCGGGGACCAACAGGTACTGGGTTCCCACGAGTTTGCCCGGGGCGACCTCCACCTCGACCTTGTGCCGGGTGAAATTCTCGACGTGTTCGGCGGCGCCGCGCTGGATCCGGGGCTTTTCGACGAGCGCCGGCCAGGCTCCCAGGACCCCGTGCCAGTATTTGCGGATCTCCTCGCGCCGCCGCAACCAGTCCTGCGCCGACGTCACGGGAGTGCCGTCGTCAAACGTCATCACCGATCGATAGTCGCCGAACTTCCCCCTGTACGGCTCCGGCGGCACGAAGAACTTCTCCATCTCCGACCAGGGGACGGAGGCCTCCTGCCCCGACATCGCCGAAAGGACTCCGGCCAGGACCAGCAGCGCCGACGGAGTCCGCATTCCCTGCCCCCTTGCACCGATCGGAGAAAACGACGGCCGACCTTCTCCTTTAAAGCGCGCCGCCTGCCGGTTGTGGCATGAAAACGGAGGGCCTCAGGCGCTTCGACAGGCCGGGACCCTCATCATGTAGGTCAGCAGATCCAGGAGCTTGTCGCCGACCGGCTTCCGGATGGGCAGGAACTCCGCGGCGGAGAGCGCCAGGAGCGACTCGATGACCCGAAGAGCGCTCTCGCGATCCCACCAGCCCGCGCGACGGGCGGCCTGGCGGAGGGCGCGAGCCATGTGATGGACGAGCCGCCGGGCGTCTTCCTCCCAGCCGTCGCGGAGCAAGTCCAGGACGGCGCCTTCGAGCACCACCGACGCTTTGGCGAAGGTGAGGACCAGACCGACCTGGGAGCCGTTGAAGGGTCTCATCACGGTGTTCATCCATCGCCCTCCTGCTACTCCTTCGTATGGGGCCTCCCGGCGGATTCTTACGTGAATTCGTCCCGACCAGGCGATCGGCATGCTACAGTTCAAAGGAAATATTGAAGAGGTGTCCCTTGCGCCTGCCCATGCTTGCCCTCGTCCCCGCCGCCCTGGCGGCCATCGCGGCCGTTGCCCAGGCCCAGACGGAACGCTGGGACAAGGACGTGGGCCAGCCGGCGCCGCGCCTCTTCCCGGCGGGCTGGGTGGGGACGCCGGTCTCGCTCGACGCGCTCCGCAAGAGCGACGCGAACGCGGACGGAGCGGGCGACGGGGGCACGGTGGCGCGCAAGGCGGAGATCAGCGGCGGAAACACCGTCGTGCTGGCCTTCTGGAACGCCGACATCCCCTGCTGATCGGGCCCCGCCCCTTACTTGAGCAGTCTGCTCAAGGACTACGAGACCTACAAGAAGAACCGGAACGTCACCTTCGTCGGGATCAACACCTCCATCACCGCCACCCTCAAGACGATGGAGAGCCAGGTCAAGCAGTTCAAGCTGCAGCCCTTCGCCAACATGCTCGACGCCGGCGGCGCGACCGCCGCGGCCTATCACGTCCCCAAGAGCGCTCCCTTCTGGCTCGTGATCCTCGACGGCGGCGGCAAGATCGCCTACAACGCCAGCCGCGGCTGGAGCTGGTCGGACGGCCCGGACGCCGGCAAGTTCATCCACCAGACCCAGCTGGAGAAGAGCCTGAAGGAGTATCCGGAAGGAATCCTCGGCTCCAAGGCGGTGCCCAAGGAGATGGAGACGGCCGCGCACTACTACGACCTTCAGCAGTTCGACCTCCTCGAGGTCGAGCTGCGCAAGTACGAGGGCAAGAGCAGCATGCCGGCGTGCAAGGAGTTCGCCGAGCACATTCGCCGGAAGATCGCCGAGAGCCGCAAGGCGCGGAAGGAGCAGATCGAGGCGCTCTCCAAGTCGGAGCCGGTCCAGGCCTACCGGGAAGCGATCGCGTTCGCGACCGCGTACCCGGCGGCGCCGGAGCGGGCCTCGGTCAACGAGCTCGGGCGCACGCTCCTGAAGACGCCGGAGGTCAAGAAGGAGCTCGAGGCCGAAGCCGCCTTCCAGCAGGTTCTCGTCCCCGAGCTGAAGAAGACCACGACCCTCGACCGCTTCCTGAAGGTCGTGCAGCCCTTGCTGGACGGCTACCTGAAGAGCTTCGGGGCGACTCAGTACGGCTCGGCCGTGAAGGTCGCCTGCGACGCCCACAAGGCGAAGGTCAAGTAGCGGTCCCCGGGGGATTCGGCCGCTGCCGGGGAATCACTCCAGATCATCGCGCCCAAAGCACATTGGGCTTGAACTTCGGCGGAGATACACCGACCCTACCTCCAGAGGACAAGCCTATGCCGTTCATCCCCACCCTCGAAGAATCCTCCGCGCAAGGGACTGTGGCCGGAGTGTTCTCGGCGTTCAAAGAGACGAAGGGCACTCCCTTCGTCCCGAACTTCTTCAGGACTCTGGCCCATTCTCCCACGGTCGCCCAGGGCACGTGGAGCGTCTACCGCGATGTCGGTCATTTCGGGAAAGTGCCGAAAACGATCAAGGAGATGCTCTTCGTCGCCATCTCGCAGGCTCGAAACTGCCGCTATTGCGAGGCGGCTCACCTGGCGATCTGCAGGCTCTTCGGCTTGGAGAAGGAAACGCTGGAGACGCTCACGCGGGACTTGAATGGCTTGAAGCCCGGACGCACGCGCGACGTGATCAAATTCGGATTGAAAGCCGCCCTCGAGCCCCAAGGGGTGACTCAGGAAGACTATGACCTGCTGCGGCGCCATGGGCTCGCCGACGAGGAGATCGTCGAGGTCATCGGGATGGCGGCCTTCTCCGTTTATGCGAACATCGTGGCGGACGCCACCCGGGTCGAGATTGATTCCGGCTTCGAACGCATCCTGAACTCCTGAGGTACGGTGATATCCCCTTCGAGTCATCCCGGGTCGACCCTCGAGCCTCTTTCACACGGGTCCATGGGGCGGCAAGGCATCCTGCTGGACTTGCTCTCGGTGCTGGTGCAGTTGCGGGAACCCCAGGACATCTGGACGGAAGCCGTCCACAAGATCAAATGGCTGTTGGAATTCGACCGGGTGGACCTGGCCCTGTTGGACAAAAGCGGGCGATCCTACAGCCTCAAGTCGCTGTTTGAATCGCGACCTGGAGTGCCGGCCTTCGCCAAGGCCGACCTTTCGAGGGAGAAGGGCTTCCTGGCCCAGCTCGGCAACGATCCGGCAGTCCTTCACACCGGCCGCCTTCGCGAGGACTTGGTCGTCGATCCCGACCTTGAGGCCGGCTCCCTGGCTCAACTGCTCATCGTCCGGCTTCGCGCGGACGAGAAGGATTTGGGGGCTCTTTGCTTCGGCAGCGAGCGCGAGGACGCCTATGGCCATCCCGAACTGGAACTCGCGGCAACGTTGGCGGCCCACCTCAGCATGGTCTTCGACCGGGTCCAGGGATATCGAGAAGTCCTCCGGGATCTGGAGGGGTTCAGCTACAGCGTGGCCCACGACCTTCGCGCGCCCATTCGGTCCATTCACCAGCATGCGGAGCAGTTGATCGAGGAGCAGACGCTGACCGGGGACGGACGGCGCTCCCTGCACCGGATCCTGGCCTCGGCGGAGGAGATGGATTCGCTGATCAATGGTCTGATCGATTACAGCCGCCTCGCCCGTTCCAGTGTGCCGATGGGGCCGATTTCCCTTCAGTCCTCCGTCACTCGGGTCCTCGAAGACCTGGAGCGAAAGGTGTCCAAGCTGGATGCCCGGATTACGCTGGAGGGCGAATTCGGGAACGTCTTCGGGAACGAGATTCTGCTTCACCAGGTTCTGACCAACCTGATCGACAACGCGCTCAAGTTCGTCCTGCCTTCGCAGAGCCCGAGGGTGACCCTCCGGGCGGAAAGGCGCGACCATCACCTTCGAGTGTGGGTGGAGGACCGCGGCATCGGACTCTCGGGGCAGGAAGCCGAGCGGCTGTTCCGCGTTTTTGAGCGGATCCATCCCGTGGCGACTTATCCGGGTGCGGGAATCGGGCTGGCCGTTGTCCGTCGAGCCGTCGAGCGGATGGGCGGCACGGTGGGCGTCGAGTCGGAGCCGGGCCAGGGCAGCAGGTTCTGGTTCGAATTGGGAGCGGCATGAACCGGACGCCGCTGCTCCTGCTGGTCGAGGACAGCGCCGATGATCGTCATTTCTTCAAGCGCGCCCTGTCGAAGATCGGCTGCCGCGTGCCTCTCCGGGAGGCGGTCGACGGCCAGCAGGCGGTCGACTACCTGTCAGGCATGGGTCCCTTCGCGGATCGGATCGCCCATCCGGAAGCCACCCACGTGCTCCTGGACCTGAAGCTGCCTCGGAAGTCCGGCACCGAGATCCTGGAATGGATTCGGACCAAGCACCCCTCCCCCAACCTCCCCGTCATCATCCTGACCTCCTCCGACAACCACGAGGATGTCAAGAAGACCAAGGAGATGGGGGTCGACGACTACTACGTCAAACCCGCTTCCTTCGAGAAGCTCCTGAAGGTCGCGCGCGCCATTGTGGAGCGCTGGAACCTGGGGCTCTCCTGACGGCGAAGCGTTCGAGTTCGGCTTTCCCTGTAACTCCCCGGGCCATCGGCTTCTTCTGTTCGAGGTGTGCGATGGAGTTCCTCTGAACAACGAAGCCGGTCACCGGCGGAAAGAGTCAGCGATGGCCAAGCGAGGGAGCGGGGAGCACTTCTGGATGTGGACCGGAGAGACCGAGTACGACGGAGAGGTGCTCTCCGTGAAGGGAACCGGCGTCACCGCGCGGATCCGCCGGGTCGATCGCAAGATCCCGTCGACCGGGGCCGTCGGAGTCACCGTCCCCAACGACTTCGTCGAACGGCAGCGGCACCTGGCCCGGCGCATCGGGTTCGCCCAATCGCCCGCCATCCTCGCCGGATCGCTCACCGAGTTCCGCGTCGTCGCCATCCAGCCGTCCCAGGATCCCCGGTTCGACTTCGTCCTCACCGGCATGTTCTGGCCCGTCGCCGACGTCCACCTCGAGAAGCTGAGCAAGCTCGACTCCACCAAGGCGTTCGAGTACCTCCAGTCGAACTCGTCGCGCGCCTTCTCGCCGAGCCAAATTCAGACGGGATAACTGCATATTTAATGAAACATCCCCTCCCCTCGGGATTCATTGGTTAGGGACGCGCCACGGAAGGACCTGGGAGGGATGCACCATGCGGAGTGGGAGCGGGAGACGGGAGTCATTCTGGCTGTGGACCGGGGAGAGCGAGTACGAGGGACACCTGCTCTCGGTGGCCGGGACCCGCGTCCTGGCGCAGGTTCGGCGGCGCGGACATTTCACCCCTGCCGGCGGAGCCCCTGGAACCGCCGGCCCCCTCGACCTCAATGAACGGACACTCTACTTCGCCCGGCAGGTGGGGTTCGGGCAGTCGCCCGCGATCCTCGCCGGCAGCCTGATCGAATTCCGCGTCACCGGCATCCAGCCGACGCGGGACCCGAACTTCGAGTTCGGGCTGTGCGGCACGTTCTGGCCCGTCGCCGACGTCCACCTCGAGGCGCTCAGCGAACTGGAGTCGAACGAGGCCTTCCGCTACCTCCAGAAGAACTCGTCGCGGGCCTTCTCGCCTAGCCGGATGGGGACGGGGTAACGACCCGCCCCATGAAGATGGGCGCGCCGGTCGCGCGGTCCCGGATGATGAACACGAACGGCCGATCGCAGCGGAACTCCACGATCCTCTTGGGCGGCGCGCAGCCCGCGAGGCCCGCGATGGTCACCGCCGCGGCCTCCGTCCCCCATTCGTTCACGTCCACATAGGTCCGGTGCACCACCTCGCTCAGCGCGAAGCCGGGCTCGGACGAGATCGGCGTGAAATCCGCCGCCGAAGTAAAGGCCTTCACGATCCCCAGCGACGCCAGCGCCTCCCTCAGCAGATAGTTCGACTCGATCCGGAACTTCGGCACCGAGAGCACCGTCTGCTCCGCCGTCATCGCCCGGATCATCCCCTCCACCCGGCCCGGGTCGAGCGCCTTCTCCTCCCGCTCGAACGTTCCCGCGTCGGGGAGCAGCAGGACCATCGACACCTTCAGCCCCTGGTAGGGCATCTCCAGCGCCTGGAGCGCGCCGTCGCGCACCGACCGGAAATAGCCGCCCTGGTTCATCATCGGGACGTCCACCCGCGACCCGTCCAGCCGCGTGAACGGCGACGGCCGCGTCGCGTGCTCCTCGAAGACGGACTCCCAGCGGGCCTTGAAGTAGATCGCGTTCGCGAGCAGGACGCGCGTCAACGCGGTCAGCATCCCGGGAGGCAGCACCTCGCGGATCTTGTCGCGCGTCGCCTGCGCCGCCCAGGCGTTCACCTTCCCGCGCGACTCCTCCGTCGCGCCGGCGAAGTCGGTGTCGCGCACCTCCGCCTTCAGCGCCGCCACGTACTCGGGCCGGATCGGATACCCCGTCTGGTGCCAGATCGCGTTCGCGACGCAGAGCTCGCCGGCGACGTCGACGGGGCCCTGGTCGCCGATCGCCCGAACGATCTCCTCCCGCGTCGGCCCCGCCGCGCCCGCGCGCGCCATCGAGAGCGCCGCCGCAATGCTGTAGGAGGAGAAGAACGCGTTGCCCGGCTTCCCCGCCAGCAGCGCATAGAGCGACGCCGCGAACTTCTGCTCGATCGTCGGCTCCACCCGCGTGATCGTCACGGGCGGCGGAGGAGGCGGCGGCGCCTCCTGGGGCTTCTTCTTCTTGAAGAATCCGAACATCAGGCGAGATACCTCGACAGCCGATCGACCGGCTCCAGGATCCGGCCGCGCGCGTGGGACCGGATCCGCCCCCGCTGCTCCTCGCTCAGGTACGCCAGCGGCGACTTCCCGTCCACCCGCGCGAGCATCAGCACGGCCAAATGATACATCGTGCGCGCCTCCAGCGCGGGGTCGGGGCCGTACGCGTCCAGGAACGCCCGCGCCGCGTCGGAGTACCGCGCGTCGGCGAAGATCATCGCCTTGATCATCAGGTGATTCAGCATGAACGCCAGATCGAATGCCGGATCGCCCCAGTGGGCCACCTCGTGATCGAGCACCCACAGCCCGTCCCGGTGGACCAGGATGTTCTTCGGGCTGTAGTCGCCGTGGACCAGCGTCTCGCGCGTAAAGTCGGCCCGGATCGGCAGGTCGGGATGGCGCTTCGCCGTGGTCTCGTAGTAGGGCTCGACCCGCAGCTCGGGGAAGAACCCCTGCCCCGCCAGCGCCCGCGCCGCCTCCGCGTCGGGCTTCCGATGGACGAGCGACAGCCGCCGCCCCAGCTCGTGGGCGATCGACCGCCGCACCTCCCCCGCCATGAGCAGGTCCTTCCACGACGGACCCTCGGCGTAGGTCATCGTGTAGGTGTAGGTCTGGGGCTCGACGGAGAGGACCTGCGGGACCGCGTCGGGCCCCACGATCCGCCCCCAGGCGCGGAGGCTGTCGATCTCCCGAAACACGCGTCGGGGATCGCTCAGCCACTCCATGGCGACCTTGAGCTTTGGGAGGAACTGCTTGCGGACGGTCCCCTCATCCGTCAGGACGACGTCGCCGCTCACGCCGCCGGAAAGAACCCTCATCGGGAAAACCCCAAATCCCAAATCCCAATGAAAACCCAAATCCCCAATCCCAAGGAGTCGCCCCCTCCTGTCCCCCCCGGGGGGATGCAAGGGGGGACGACGTTGGGGCTTGGGATTTTGGTTTTCATTGGGATTTGGGAGTTGGGATTTACTTCAGTTTGGCGGTGCATTCGATCTCGACCGCGAACCCCCGAGGCAGCGCGCCGGCCTGGATCGTCGTCCGCGCGGGGAACGGCTGCGTGAAGTAGGTCTTGTACACCTCGTTCATCGCGCCGAAGTCGTTGATGTCGCGCAGGTAGACGTTCACCTTCAGGACCTTCTCCATCGACGTCCCCGCGGCCTCGAGGATCGCCTTGATGTTCTCGAAGACCCGGCGGGTCTCCGACGTGATGTCGCCCTTCAGGTACTCGCCGGTCTTGGGATCGAGCGGGCCCTGGCCGGAGACGAAGACGAGATTGCCTTCGATGATCGCCGGCGAATAGGGCGCCGACGGAGCCGCGTGGCCTTTGACGAAAACCGGGTTTCTCATACCTTCCCCTTGATGATGTCGATGACTTTCTTCGCCTGGGCGGTCATGGAGGCGTAGTCGCCGGCGACCGCGGCCGCGGTGTGGGTGAACGGCGCGCCCAGGCCCACCGCCTTGCAGCCCGCGTCGAGGTACGGCTTCACGTCGACCAGGCCCAGCCCGCCGGTGGGCAGGAGCTCGAGGAACGGCAGCGGCGCCAGGACGTGCTTGATGTACGTCGCGCCGCCGAAGTCGGGCACCGGGAAGACCTTGATCGGGCGGCACCCGTCGGTCCAGGCCCGCATGATCTCGTTCGGCGTCGCGCAGCCGGGGATGTAGACCACTTCGTTCTTCTTCGCGTAGGCCTGGACCTCGGGGGTGTAGATCGGCGAGACGAGGAACTTCGCGCCGGCGTCGACGGCTCTTTTGGCGTCGTCGACGGTCAGGATCGTGCCGGCGCCGATGGTGCCGAGCTTTTCCTTCGTGAACTCGGCGATCAGCTCCGCGACCGAGGGCGTGGTCCAGGTGATCTCCTGGATCCAGAGACCGCCGTCGCGCGCGGCGTGGGCCTTCTTGCGCACGACGTCGGCGTCCTTCTCCCGGAGGATGACGACCGCCTTCTCGGCGTAGAGCTGTTCGCGGGTTTTCTCAGCGCTCATGGCACCTCTCCTTTCGGCTGGGAATTGTAGCGGGAACGGCACCGCCAGATCCAGTAGACGGGAAATCCGGCCGCGACGATCCCGAGCCCGACCAGCGGCGCGTAGTCGCCTTTCCTGCAGGCATTGGCGACGATCACGACGAGGCTCGCGGCCGTCCCGACGACGAAGACCGCGGGCACGATCGGGTACAGGGGCGTGCGGTACGGACGGGGCGCGGCGGCCATCTTGCGCCGCAGGACGAACACCGCCGCGATGGCGAAGAGCAGCGCGAGCCATTCGACGACGACGAAGTACGTCGTCAGCCGGCTGAAGAGCGCCATCGGCTTTTCCGGGTTGTTCAGCGCAAAGACGAGGATGATCGAGACGACGCCCTGGACGGCGATCGACACCCACGGCGTCGCCCGCACGGGATGGGCCTTGCCGAGCACGCGGAAGGTGAGGCCGTCGCGCGCCAGCGCGTACGCCACGCGCGCCTTGGCGAGGATGATGCCGTTGATCGCGCCGAACACGCTGCACAGGATGCCGATCCCCATCACCCGGGCGCCGACCGGGCCGAGGATCCGGGTCATCAGCTCCATCGCCACGATCTTGCCCTTCATTTCGCTCAGGGGGATTACACCGAGATAGGCGAAATTGGCCAGCAAATAGATCACCGTGGCGGCGCCCGTTCCGGCGACGATGATCTTCGTCAGCCGCTTCTCGGGCTCCTGGATCTCCCCCGACACGAGGCTGACGTAGACCCAGCCGTTGTAGGTGAAGATCACCGACTGCGCGGCGGCCATGACGCCGTTCCAGTCGAGGCCGCCGGGAGGCGCCGCGACCCAGCGGCCCGGGTCGCTGCGGCCGGAGAGGAACGCGACCAGGATCAGCCCCGCCAGCGCCGTGAGCTTGATCGCCGTGAAGGCGATCTGGATCGACGACCCCTGCTTGACGCCGAGGATGTTGGCGATCGACAGGCCCACGATCGTGGCCGAGGCCGCGATCGGGATCCAGGTCGAGCCGGCGCCCAGGAGAAGCTCGGCGAAGAAGACGGCCAGCGCGGCGACGCCGCTCGGAATCGCGACCAGCAGGTAGAGCCAGCCGAAGACGAACGCCGCGCCGTCGCCGTACGCCGCGCGCAGGTAGACGTACGTGCCGCCGGTCTGGGGCAGCATCGTCGCCAGCTCCGCCAGCGTCAGCGCCCCGCACATGGAGATGATCCCGACGAAGAGCCAGAGCAGGAGGATGAGCCGCGCGTCGCTCAGGCTCTCGGCGATCGGCCCCGGCGTGCGGAAGATGCCGCCGCCGATCATCGTGCCGACCAGCAACGCCGCGCCGCCCCAGGTTCCGAGCGAGCGGCGCAGGTCGGTCATTGCACTTTGCCCCTCGCGGCGATGGTCCACTTCCCTTCCACCTTCCCGCCGCGGCCGTACCACACCGTGTCGTGCTGATTGACGCACGTCCCGACGTGGCCGGGGATGACCCAGAGCTTGTCGCCCGTCTGAACCGAATGGTCCCCCAGGACGATGCCGTGTTCGTCGAAGAGCCGGTCGATCTTCAGCGGGAGGTCGACGAGCTGTCCGTACCCGCCGACGATCTTGGTGGGGTTGAACGAGAACGTCTTCGAGCCGCCGTCGACGATGAACTGCCGCGGCACGGCGATGCTGACGACCGAGACGAGGACCCGCAGGGCGCAGTCGGCGGGCTTGACGTGGCCCTGCGCGACGACGCCGGCGTCGTTGTAGGCGTACGTTCCGGGCCGCACTTCGGTGGTGTCGGGAAAGAGCGGCGTGCGGGCGATGTTGGGCGTCGAGCCGCCCGACACGACCTCCCCTCTCTTCAGGGCCAGGCAGTCGCGGACGATGTCGGCGCCCTTGCGGACGTCGGCCTCCTCCATGCTCGCGGGATAGTAGAAGAGCCCGCGGAAGCGGTCGCAGGCGCGGGCGACCCGCTCGTAGTCGGCCGGGGTCTGGACGCCGGTGCGCTTGAAGCCGATGTCGACCTCCACCAGGCACTCCATCCCCTTCATGGCGCGCGCGGTTTCCTCGGACTCCACGCAGATCGTGACGCGGCGCCGGCGGGCCAGCTCCCGCAGGCGCGGCAGCTTGTCGGGGAGCACGGGATAGGCGATGAGGATGTCGTCGCCGGGCATGACCTCCGCCTCCCCGATCTTCGCGGCGGTGAGGCCGACGGCGCCCAGGGCGAGCTGCATCCGGGCGATCTCGGGGATCTTGTGGGTCTTCGTGTGGGGGCGCAGCCCGACCTTCAGCGCGCGGCAGCGGTCCTGCATCGCGCGGAGATTGCGCTCGAGAACGTCCAGGTCGATGTAGAGGGCCGGGGTGTCGAGGTCCCGGGCGTTCATTTCCGCGCGACGCACTCGATCTCGACGGCGATGCCGCCGGGGAGCGCGCCCGCCTGGATGGTCGTCCGGGCGGGGTACGGGGCCTTGAAGTAGGTCTTGTAGACCTCGTTCATGGCCGCGAAGTCCTTGATGTCGCGCAGGTAGACGTTGCACTTCACGACCTTGTCGAGCGACGAGCCGGCGGCCTCGAGGATCGCCTTCATGTTCTCGAACGTCCGC
>Ga0111538_10011056_pt1 | contig 11985 bp, 7 predicted proteins | sample SoiMethybrSBSTD1_FD_79669 | JGI IMG/M metagenome (GOLD analysis project Ga0111538, IMG submission 79669) | Bulk soil microbial communities from a Populus tree surrounding site in Tennessee, USA - Soil MetaG P. TD hybrid SBSTD1 (version 2)... | ecosystem: Environmental > Terrestrial > Soil > Tree...
CGGAATGTCGTCGAACATGAAGCGCCTGCCCTGCGAGTTGCGCAGCACACCGCCCTCGCCGCGCACGCCTTCCGTCACGAGGATCCCCTTGACGCTGGGGGGCCAGACCATTCCCGTCGGGTGGAACTGGACGAACTCCATGTCCATCAGCTCCGCGCCGGCGTCGTACGCCAGGGCGTGCCCGTCGCCGGTGTACTCCCAGCTGTTACTCGTTATGCTGAAGGCCCGCCCCACGCCGCCCGTCGCCATCACCACGGCGCCGGCCGCGAAGAGCGTGAAGCGCCCCTTCTCCCGATCGTACGCCAGCGCGCCGGCGACGCGTTCGCCGTCCCTGAGCAGCCGGACGACGGTCGCTTCCATGTGCACGTCGATCTTGGACAGGAAGACCGCGCGATCCTGGAGCGTGCGGATCATCTCCAGGCCGGTGCGATCGCCGACGTGCGCCAGGCGGGGATACCGGTGGCCGCCGAAATTGCGCTGCAGGATGCGGCCGTCATCGGTTCGGTCGAACAGCGCGCCCCACGCTTCCAGCTCCTTGATGCGGTCCGGCGCTTCCTTCGCATGCAGTTCGGCCATGCGCCAGTTGTTCAGGTACTGGCCGCCGCGCATCGTGTCGGCGAAGTGCACGCGCCAGCTGTCGCGGTCGTCCACGTTGGCCATGGCCGCGGCGGCGCCGCCTTCGGCCATGACGGTGTGCGCCTTGCCTAACAATGACTTGCAGATGAGGCCCACGCGCGCGCCGTGATTGGCGGCTTCGATGGCCGCGCGCAGCCCGGCGCCACCGGCGCCGATGACGAGGACGTCGTGTTCCCGCAGGTCGTACTCAGCCATTACAGGAGCCTCAGGTCGGTGATAACTCCCGAGGCGCACAGCCTGATGTACACGTCCGTGAGCGCGACGCTGAACAGGCTGACCCAGGCCCAGTTCATGTGCCTGCGGTTGCACGCCGACGACACGGCGTACACCCGCTTGCGAAACGGCGCGATGGAGAGCCGGTCGAGAAACCCGCCAACCAGGTGCCTGAAGGAGTGGCAACCCAGTGAGTATCCGCTCAACAGGATGGCGTTCACCAGCATGACCAACGTGCCTACGCCGATCCCGAACTGCTTGCCTGACCCTGTGTCGAACCAGAACGCCTTCCACACGTCGTACCAGAGCACGACCAGGATGAGCGTCGCCGCAAAAAAGAAGTAGCGATGCACGTTCTGGAGCACGAGAGGAAAGCTCTTCTCGCCGAGGTACGACTTTCTCGGTTCGCCCACCGAGCATCCCGGCGGGTCTGCCCAGAACGCCTTGTAATAGGCGCCGCGATAGTAGTAGCAGGTGAAGCGGAAAAGCCCCGGGAACGGCAGGATGATCAGTGCCGGCGAGAACGGAAGCCATCCCGGCCACCAACCAGGTTTCGGGCCGAATATCGCGTGCGGGGAATCACCGAAGAATTCCGGCGAGTAGAACGGCGACAGATAGGGACCGCTGTGGTAGTTGGCGTTCTGGAATGCAGCCCACGTGGCGTAGACGAGGAAGCTGGTGAAGACGACCACCACGAGAATGTTCTGCATCCACCAGGCATCGCGGCGCGAGGTCTCGCCGAAACCCCTCTGCTCCAGAACCGGCAGCGATCGTTGCATGTGTTCCCGATTGAGTTTTCCGCGTGCGACGACCCACCGCGCCCGCACGCCTGAAACATGGAGCCGCGTGCCGCCACGATCAACGCGCGTATCGCCCGACTTCGACGGACCTCGCCAGAGCGGTACTTGACTGAGTCAACTAATGGTACTTGACGGAGTCAACGAGTCCGCGGCAGACTTCAGGCAGCCGCTCAGTGGAGCATCTCGATGGCCGCCAAGTCATCTCCCGTCGTCGCCTTCCGCCGGTTCAACCGCTTCTATACGAAGCACGTCGGCGCGCTCGATGAAGGATACCAGCACTCCCGGTTCACGCTCACCGAAGCGCGGGTCCTCTACGAGCTCGGCACGCGCGACGTCGCCAACGCCACGGCGATTCGCGAAGAACTGTCGCTCGACCCCGGATACCTGAGCCGCATCGTGCAGCGCTTCGCGGACGCGGGGCTGGTCTCCCGGAAACGAGGGAACAAGGATCGACGCCAGGTGGTGCTGACGCTGACCGCGAAAGGCCGCCGCGCCTTCCTCGAACTGGACTCGAAATCGAATGAACGCGCTCGCGAGGTGCTCAACACGCTCGAGCCCTCCGAGCGACGGCAACTCCTGTCGGCGATTACCGGCGTGGAGCGGCTGCTCTCGAGGAGAACCGCGACCGCGCCACGCGCCGTGGTGATCCGCGATCCGCGACCGGGCGACATCGGGTGGGCCATCGCGGCGCATGGAGAACTCTACGCCAGGCAGTTTGGCTGGAACGCGGAATTCGAGGCGCTCGTCGCGAAACTCTTCGCCGATTTTGCGAACGGGCACGACTCGGCGTGGGAACGGATGTGGGTCGCCGAACTGGATGGCGAGCGCGTGGGCTGCATTTTCGTCGTGCGCAACGCCGAAGACCCTGCGGTGGCGCAGTTGCGCTGCCTGCTCGTGGATCCGAAGGGGCGCGGGCTCGGGATTGGCACGCGACTGGTCGACGAGTGCGTCTCGTTCGCGCGGACGGCCGGCTACCGCGCCATCATGTTGTGGACGAACGACGTGCTGATTTCGGCGCGACGCATCTATGAAGGTGCGGGCTTCAAGCTCGACAACGAGTACGCCCACCACAGCTTCGGCCATGATCTCGTGGCCCAGGTCTGGCGTCGCGACCTGTAGCCGCCGCCAGAAGGTCGAACGGTTCGTCCTCACGGGTTCGCGGCAATCCGCCCAATCCGCGATGACTCGGTTCTCTAGGAACTGGAAGAGGACGAGATAACTTCTGGTACCGCCCTGTGTGGTTCATCCATTCAACCGCCGCAAAGATGCTTCGCTCCATTCGACTCCTCGCCATTGTCCTCGTCGCCATCACCACGGTCGCGTCGGCGCAGGACAAACCCGTCGTCACAGACAAGGACCTGGCCAAATGGGAATCGCTTGGCCAGAGCCGGCTTTCTCCTGACGGTGCCTGGCTCACCTGGTCCGTCACCCGCGGCGACCAGGATGTCGTGCTGCACGTCCGCGGCGGCGCACGCGACGCGCAGGTCGCGATTCCAAACGGTCAATCACCGGCCTTCTCCAGTGACTCGCGATGGTTCGCGTACCTCGTCGGGGTATCCACAACGGAGCGCGAGCGCCTGACGAAGGAGAAGAAGCCGATTCGAACGAGTTTTGTGGCGCGCAATCTCGCGACCGGCGATACGACGGCTATTGCCGAGGTGAGCTCCTTCAGCTTCGCTCCGAGCGGCCGCTTTGTTTCCCTCACCCGGTACCAGGCCGACGACAAGAAGAAAGTGAATGATGTGCTCGTGCTGGATCTCGCGGCCGGCACGAGGCTCTCATTTGCGAACGTCGCCGAACAGGCGTGGAGCGATATCAGGCCGCTCCTCGCGCTCGCCATCACCGTCGACGGCGGTAACAGCGTGCAGCTCCTCGATGGATCGACTGGCAGCGTCCGTATCCTGGAGTCGTCGCCTTCGGTGTACCGCGCGTTGGCCTGGCGGCCAAAGTCCGCGGGACTCGCCGTCCTGCGTACGAACGTGACGAAGGAATTCACCGATACGGCTCACACACTCGTTACGTGGTCCGCCGCCGACAATCCGGAGAACGCGTCAAAGGTTCTGGATCCCGAAAAGGCCTCCGGCTTCCCGGCGGCGATGCGCATCGCTGAGTATCGCCGTCCGTCGTGGTCTGAAGACGGCCGCACCGTCTTCGTTGGCCTGCAACCCCGGCTGCCAGTCGCCAGCGCGATCAAGAAGAGCGACACCAAGGTGAGCGACGTGGAGATCTGGCACGTGAACGATGTGCGCGCGATCCCGGCGCAACGCTCGTCGGAGCAGCGTGACCTTCGCACGACGCTCCTGGCGGCGTGGCACGCGGACGGTCACGTGGTGCAGTTAGGCACGAGCCCGCAGGAAACGGCCACGATCCTGGAAGGCGATCGGGTTTTCACCGAGTCCGACCGCGGACCTTACGCCTGGGGACAGAAATTCGGACGGCGTGACGAGGATCTGTACACCGTGGACATCGCCACCGGCGCTCGGAAAAAGCTTCTCGAGAAAGTCCGCTATGGTTTCGGTGCGGATCCGACAGGACGGCTCGAGACATGGTTCGACGGGCGCGACTGGTGGGTGACGGACGTGGCCAGCGGCGCGAAGACGAACCTGACGGCGAAGGTGCGCGCCGCGCAGAAGGTGGACTTCATCGATCGCGACGACGACCATCCGAGCGATGTACTGAGTCCGTGGGGATCGCCGTCCTGGTCGAAGGATGGCCGGACGATGTTCGTCTCTACGGAGTACGACGTGTGGGCGCTCCCGGTCGACGGATCCGGCGGAACGCGGCTCACCAGCGGCGCCCGCGATGGCGTGCAGTACCGCCTGGTGAACCTTGCCGGCTTCTCGGCGACGCCCGCCGAGCGCGCCGTGGATCGCTCGAAGCCCGTCTGGATCTCCATCTACGGAAAGAAGACGAAGCAGAGCGGGTATGCCCAGCTGCTGCCTAACGGGACCGTGAACCGCGTGATCTTCGAGAACGCGCAGGTGGGTGGGTTGCAGAAGGCGGACAGCACCGACCGATACGCGTTCACCCGGCAGACGTTCGACGACTCACCCGACATCTTCGTCGGCAGCGCGACCCTCACGGACGCGAAGCAGTTGACCGCCACGAACCCCTTCCAGAAAGACTACGCGTGGGGGAAGGCGGAGCTGATCGCGTTCAACAGCACCATCGGTCGGCCGTTGCAGGGAATCCTCTACTACCCAGCCAACTACAATCCGTCGAAGAAGTACCCGATGATCGTGTACACGTACGAGCTGCTCTCACAGGGGCTGCATCGGTACATCGTCCCACGCGAGAACGACTACTACAACGCCAGCGTCTTCACGCAAAACGGCTACTTCGTGCTGATGCCGGACATCGTCTTCCGGCCACGCGAACCGGGCGTGGACGCGCAGACATCGGTGGATGCCGCGATCAAGGCAGTGGTCGCGCGGGGACTCGTGGATCCCGCCAACATCGGTCACTGCGGGCATTCGCAGGGCGGTTACGAAGCCTACTTCCTCGCGACGCACAGCGCGTTGATCAAGACGGCGGTGGCGGGCGCCGGCATCACCGACATGTTCAGCTTCGCAGGCCAGATGCACTGGAGTTCCGCCCCTGAGTTCGACCACTGGGAGACGGGTCAGTTCCGCATGGAGGTTCCGCCGTGGGAAGACTGGGCAGCCATGTCCCGGAACAATCCCATCGAAAAAGTCCACGAGATGAAGACGCAGAGCATCCTGATGGAAATCGGCGGTGAAGACCCCACGGTCGACATGCGACAGGGTGTCGAGTTCTGGAACTATGCCCGCCGCGCCGGCAAGCAGGCGGTGATGCTGCTGTATCCCGGTGAGGGACACGGACTCGGCAAGCGGGAGAACGCGATCGACTATCGCAACCGCATTCTCCAGTGGTTCGGTCACTACCTGAAGGGCGATCCGGCACCGGCCTGGATTACCAATGGCCAGACATGGCTGGAGCGAAAGGCCGTGCTGGACGCGAACAAGTAACGGGTGCGCGGCGCGCTGTGAACCCAGGTTTGCGGCGCGCTTCCGTGTAACGCGTCAGGCAACTTCCCGCTTGCTGCTGGCCTGCGCACCTGACGGAACCGCCAGCGGTTCGCAGGCCGCATAACGTCCGGCCCTTCCAACAATGCGATCGGGCGGACCGTTGCGGCGGCGCATGCCGACGAGCCATGGAATCGCGAGAATCGTCGTCATTCCGCCCACGAGGTAGGCGCTGGCCAGGGATCGACTCGCCGCCATCCAGCCAAGCCCGGCCTGCCCTCCCATGCTGCCAACGCTGCCGAGGAGCGAAGCCAGCGAAAGCACGGTGGCGCGCTGCTCGCGTGATACGACAGCGTGCAGGTACGCCTGGAGCACCGGCTGGTAGACGCCGCTCGCCGCCATGCTGACGAGATAAAGCGCGACGGCGATCCAGAACGTGGGCGCGAGTCCGACCCCGATCGACGTCGCCGTGTACACGACCGCCGCCCAGAGAAGGATCGTCGTCCGATGACCGCAGAATCTCGTCAGGCGCTCCACCAGCCAGTTACCGGCGGCAGTCGCGAGTGAGACAGCTGCGGCGATGGCGCCGAGTATCCACGCCGCCTGATGTCCGAGCAGCTGCGTGAAATACGGCTGCCAGGCGTGATAACCCCACCCGAGGAAAATCGCCGGAGCCGCGCTGGCCAGCATCGCGAGCCGTGCGTGCGGCTCATTCCAGCCAAACTGCACCGACGCCTTGCCGATGCGCGCCATCTCGCGGGGAACATCGGCCCATTGGAGCGCGCGGACGGTGAATCCGATGTCCTTCATCGCGAAGAACCCGATCCCGAACGCCGCGACGAGGAGGCCACTCCGAACGAGATACGGCAGGGCGAGGCTGATTCCACCAAGCAAACCGCCCGACACTGCGCCGATGAGTTGCGCAATCGATGAGATCATGGAGCCTCGCGCGAGCACGCGATCTACCGGTCCCTCGTAACCCGTCGCGTGCAAGGCGTCGACGAGCCAGGCTTCAACCGCGCCGGAATAGAACGTGTAGCCGAGTCCGAGGATGATCGATGCGATGACGAAACCGGTGAATCCGGCATGCAACGGCGCGACCGCCACGTAGGCGAGCGTCCCGATCGTCAGAAGCGTCACGCTGAGAAGGAACGAGAGCCGTCTGCCGCGCGTGTCCGCGACCAGGCCTGTCGGCACTTCGAACAGCGCCCATGCACCGGTGAAGATCGCGTTCGCCAGGAACGCTTCCATCAGCGAGAGACCCGACTGGAGCAGGAACATCGTGTTGATGCCCCAGATGAGCGACGCCGACAGCGTGTACACGCCGGCGATCAGGTAGTACGTGCGCTCAACCTGTCGTGAGACCAATGGGGTTGGTTCAGTCATCCCTCAGCGACCAGCGACCAGCGACGAGCGGTCCCTGATCAAAGGTTTCGATTGCCGAGCTTCCTGATCTGGCTATTGAGCATTCGACCAACCTCAGTGCACAAGGATAGCGCGTCCGCCGAGTCCTCAGGTCTGACAAAGTCCAGGTCAACCGCTATCTCGAGGTGGGATTCAAGCTCTTCGAGCGATCCACGCGCGATCGTAAGGTGGCGGACGTTGTCCAGCTTCGACAGTCTACCTCGACCCTCAGCGATGTTCGCCGGAATTGACAATGCGCACCGGAGAATCTGGTCGCCGAATACGAAGCGGATTTCTCGAGGCAAGCCCCGGCACACAAATAACGATGCCTTTACCAGCTGTTTTGCTCGCTGCCACACGATGAGATCGCGGTGGCTGCGTATTGGTTGGCTTGATGACATACCGCGACTCTAGTCAAAGGCCCCGGCGCGGGCTGCATCGTCGTAACGCGCCGGGTAGTTTTTCCGCGACGCGGCCAGCGATCATGACAATTCGCTGGTCGCTGATCGCCGGTCGCTGATCATGACAATTAGCGCACAAACTGCTGATCGCTGGTCGCTGATCGCCGGTCGCTGATTATAATGACGCCTATGATCGAGCCACTCTTCATCGCGCGGGCCGGAAAGACCGATCTCGCGCTGTTGCCGTCGTTCGCGAACCGCCACGGGTGCATCACCGGCGCCACGGGCACCGGGAAGACGGTCTCACTTCAGGTCATGGCCGAGCAGTTCTCGCGCATCGGCGTGCCGGTCTTCCTCGCGGACGTGAAGGGCGACCTGAGTGGACTCGCAAAGGCGGGGGCACCGAGCGAGAAGCTTACGGCGCGACTCGAGACGCACGGCCTTCCAACTCCAGCGTTCGGTGGATGCCCGGTCACGTTCTGGGACGTGTTTGGCGAACAGGGTCATCCGGTACGCGCGACGATCTCCGACATGGGACCGCTGCTGCTCGCGCGATTGCTCAGTCTCAATGAAACGCAGGAGGGCGTGCTCACTCTTGCCTTCCGGGTCGCTGACGATCACGGGCTGCTGCTCCTCAATCTCGCCGACCTCCGCGCGATGCTTCAGTTCCTCGGCGACAACGCCGCGGAGATCAGGACGCAATACGGCAACGTCTCGGCGGCCAGCATCGGCACGATCCAGCGCGGTTTGCTGCAGCTCGAGGAACAGGGCGGCACGCGGTTCTTCGGCGAGCCAATGCTGAACATCGATGACCTGATGCAGACGGTGGACGGTCGTGGGATCGTGAACATCCTCGTCGCGGACAAGCTTATGAACAATCCGCGGCTCTACGCGTGTTTCCTGTTGTGGATGCTCGCTGAGCTCTTCGAGAACCTGCCCGAAGTCGGGGATCGCGAGAAGCCGAAGCTGATGTTCTTCTTCGATGAGGCACACCTGCTGTTCACCGACGCTCCGCCGGCGTTGCTGGAGAAGGTGGAACTCGTCGTTCGCCTCATCCGGTCGAAAGGCGTCGGCGTGTTCTTCGTGACTCAGAACCCGATCGACATCCCGGACAAGGTGCTTGGGCAGCTCGGCAATCGAGTCCAGCACGCGTTGCGCGCCTACACGCCGCGCGACCAGAAGGCCGTGAAGGCCACCGCCGAGACGATGCGCGCGAATCCGGCGATCAACATCGAGACGGCGATCCTCGAACTCGGCGTCGGCGAGGCGCTCGTGTCATTGCTCGATGAGAAGGGCATTCCGGGCATCACGGAGCGCGCCTGGATGTACGCGCCGGGCTCGCAGATCGGGCCGATCACGCCTGACGAGCGAAAGGCGCTCATCGCCCAATCGGTCGTGGCTGGCGTGTATGACAAGGAGGTGGACCGCGAGTCGGCCTTCGAGAAACTGCGCGACCGCGCCGCGAGCGCCGCATCGGCAGCACCCAACGAGGCTGCGCCGGCGGGCGGCGGGTTCACCGATCGCCCTAACGCCGGTGCCGTGCTCGGTGGGCTTGGTGGGCTGATCTTCGGCACGACGGGCCCTCGCGGCGGTCGTCGCGATGGCCTGGTCGACATCCTGGCGAAGACCGCCACGCGCACCGCGAGCAGCACGATCACCCGCCAGATCCTGCGCGGCGTCCTGGGCTCGCTGGCCGGCGGCCGGCGGAGGCGTTAGGCATCCACATGAGCACCTTCACACCCGAGACCGTCGTCGTCGCCAGCCGTGACCAGGTGGCGTCAGACCTTGCCGGCGAGACCGTCCTCCTCAGCATGACGACCGCCCGCTACTACGGACTGGCGGACGTGGGCGCACGAATCTGGGAGTTGCTGGGCGAGCCCGTACGCGTGTCCGCGATCTGCGACACGATTGCGCGCGAATACAACGTTGCGCCGGATCGTTGTCAGGCCGATGTCGTCCGTTTTCTGGCAGATCTGGAGGCGAGCGGGTTGATCGAGGTTGGCGGCGGGGGGGGCGGCGGGGGCGGCGGAGGAAGCGGTGGTCGTTGAAGCGGTCTCGAAATTCCTGCGGCTTCCCTCGCGCCAGCGCACGATGCTCCTCCGTACGGTTTTCACGCTGTGGATCGCTCGCCTTGCTACCTGGACGATGCCCTTCGCCACCGGCCGCCGGTGGCTCGTGGGCTCGCGCCGCGCAACCACCCCGACCCTGACGCGCGACCAGGTCAGCTGGGCGATGAGACACGCGCAACGCGTCGTGCCACGAGCCACCTGCCTTCCCCAGGCGCTGGCTGCCGAGGCATTGCTCACCCGTGGTGGACTCCCGGCCGACCTGAGGATTGGCGTCAAGAAGGACGCTTCCGGGAAGCTGCTGGCGCATGCCTGGGTCGAAAGCGAGGGACGCGTCGTGGTCGGGGACCTGCCGGGCGCCGTGGACACGTATACGCGGTTGCCGACGCTGCCGAGCGTCTGGCCCGAAACGCAGCCGGCCGACCTGTCGTGAGGTTGCGAACGGACGCTGGACGGGCGGGATGATCGGAGGCGGTGGTCCGTTCTCCTGCGGACCGACGGCAGGAGTCTTCGATACCGGTGGCAAGAGCCAGCAGGTGCTTCAGTGCGACAAGTTCGGAGAATACTCGCACGCCGGACCGACGCCGCCCACGGACCTCGCGGTTTCGTAACCGCCAGATACCCGAATCACACAGGCCCCGCCACTTTTCGTGGCGGGGCCTTCTGTTAGAACCCAGGCTGAATTCCACCAACCAAGTGATCGACCCAGCCCGACAGCCGAAGCCCAAAGCGAGCCTCTCGCTCAGGCTCGCGTACAGCCGTCGCCTGCTGGCGCTCATCTGGTCCGCGGCGGGCGGCCTGCTTGTCGCGTGGGCGATTCTCCTGGTGGTCCAGGGCGTCGTCCCGGTTGCCATCGTCTGGCTCACGAAGCCCCTCGTGAATTCGCTGCAGGTAGCGATCGGGGCCGGGATGAACCGCGCGACGCTCGAGCCGCTCCTCACGACGGCATTGGCGTTAGGCGCCCTGATGCTCGTCTCGGAGCTGGCGAAGACTGCGCAGCAATGGATCGGCATGGCCCAGTCGGAGCTGGTGCAGGATCACGTCAGTGACCTGTTGCATGCCAAGGCGAGCGAACTCGATCTCGCCTTCTTCGAGACGCCTGACTTCTATGACCGGCTGTATCGGGTGCGCTTCGAGGCGGCCAACCGGCCGCTCGCCCTGCTCCAGAGCGTCGGAGGGCTCGGGCAGAACCTGATTACTGTGCTGGGCATCGGAGCGCTCCTGCTTCGCTACGGCGTCTGGATCTCGGTCGTGCTCGTGGTGGGAACCTTACCAGCACTGCTCGTCGTGATCCGCGCCGGCAAACGTCAGCACGACTGGTGGCTCAACACCACGACCGATCGCCGGCGGGTCCAGTACTTCGGCGACCTTCTCACCATGGGTCAATATGCCGCCGAGATGCGCCTGTTCGGCGTCGCGCGGCACTTCAGGGAGCGCTTCCGGGAGCTGAGCCGTCGATTGCGCGTGGAGCGAATGCGACTCGTGCGACAGCAGAGCGCAGCGCGACTGGGGGCGGAAGCGATCGCGGTCATGAGTGCCGGAGGCGCGATTGGCTGGATGGTATGGCGCGCCATACTCGGAACGGCGTCCCTCGGCGACGTCGCCCTGTTCGGACAGGCCTTTCAACGTGGCCAGGGACTGGTGCGATCCCTCCTGCTCAGCATCGGCGAGATTCACAACAACCAGCTGTTTCTGGAATCCCTCTTCGAGTACCTCGATCTCAAGCCGATTGTCGTGGCACCGCCGGCTCCCGTACCGGTTCCGGAGGGCCGCGCGAGCAGCATTCAGTTCAACGACGTCAGCTTCAGGTATCCGGCGACCGATCGCCTGGCGCTGGACCACTTCAACCTGACCATTCCAGCCGGACGGATCGTTGCCGTGGTGGGCTCGAACGGCGCGGGCAAATCGACCCTCGTGAAGCTGCTCTGCCGCTTCTACGACCCGGAATCGGGGCGTGTGGAGTTGGATGGCACCGATCTCCGGCGCTTCGATCCGGCGCAGCTTCGTCGATCGATGACGGTGATGTTCCAGGCTCCCGTTGCCTACCAGGGCTCCGTTCGCGAGAACATCACGCTGAGCAACCTCGAAGCCCAGTCCACGGCCGGTGACATCGAGGCTGCCGCGCGCCAGTCGGGCCTCAGCGACCTGATCGAACGGTTACCCGCCGGCTACGACACGATCCTCGGAAAGTCCTTCGCCGGCGGTACCGAGCTTTCGGCCGGCGAATGGCAGCGCGTCGCAATGGCGCGCTCGTATTTCCGGCGGTCGGGACTCATTGTGCTCGACGAGCCCACGAGTGCCATGGACTCGTGGTCCGAGGTGCAGTGGTTCGAGCGTTTCCGAAAACTGTCGGCGGGCGCAACGGCAATCATCATCACGCACCGCCTGACGATCGCCCGTCGTGCGGACGAGATCCACGTGATGGAACAGGGGCGCATCGTGGAATCGGGGAGTCATGAAGAGCTCCTCGCAAACGGGA
>Ga0111538_10011057_pt1 | contig 11984 bp, 7 predicted proteins | sample SoiMethybrSBSTD1_FD_79669 | JGI IMG/M metagenome (GOLD analysis project Ga0111538, IMG submission 79669) | Bulk soil microbial communities from a Populus tree surrounding site in Tennessee, USA - Soil MetaG P. TD hybrid SBSTD1 (version 2)... | ecosystem: Environmental > Terrestrial > Soil > Tree...
GCGAACTTCGCATTCCGTGCCATCCTTGCTGACGAACCAGTCGTACCGCAGCGTGTGGGTGTCCTTCTCCTTCGTGATTCGGATGCACTCGGCCGCCTGTCGTTTGAATCCTTCGAGCTGTCCCGGTCGAATGGTCATGTGCGCGCTGATCTCAAAACCAGGCATAGGTTTCTCCTTGTCATCGGGTGACTTCGACGCGATGCAAGTTCTCTGCTCAATGCGGAACGCGGCGCGTGGCGACGATTTGCTGCTCGGAAAAGACGGCGCGGAAAAATCCACGCCGCAGGTGGAAATTTTCCGCGGCGCTGCTGGCCGGTGCCGTGACTTACTTGATCAGTCCGCGCAGTCCCTGGAGATAGAACAACGGCGTCGGTCGGTCCGGCACGTTCAGGAGAAACCGCTGCCCGTCGGGCGAGATGCCGTACGGGGGCCACGAAGTCCGCGTAATGTCATTCAACGGGATCCGGAACAAGCGCTGCGGCTTCCCGGGCGCGATCGTCGCGCCCGATCGCGTGAGCCCAACGGCCATCAGGTCGTCGCCCGGTTCCAGAAAGAACAACTCGCTCCCGTCGCGCCGCCAGAAGGGAAACGCGCCCTCGTTGGTGGAGACGGCGATCGGCTGGCTCTCGCCTTCAAACGGGCGCAGATAGATTTCCTGCCGGCCGCTGACGTTCGACGAATATGCCACCCATTTCCCGTCGGGGGAAAAGCGTGCTCCGTTCTCGATAAACTCTGTCGCGAGCCACGGCCGTACGGTCTTGCTGGCAAAGTCGTACAGCATGATGTCCGCGGCGGTCGAGGTTTCGTTCGAGCGGCCGAGGTACAGCAGCCATCGCGCGTCGGCCGACCAGTCCTGCGGATTGCCGCGATACCCGAGTTTGGTCACCGCGCTCTGCGGATCGACGCGCCGCCGCACGAGCTCTCCGCGCTGCGCGTAGACCAGTTCGGATCCATCGGACTTCCAGATGGCCGCACTGCTTTGCTGTATCGTTCCGCCCGTCGTCAGCCGGGTGTGCCGGCCATCGGGGCGTAGCCACCACAAGTCCGAGCTGGGATTGACGACGGCACTGGTCCCGTCGGGGGAGAGGCGCATGGTCCAGTAGCGTCCCGGATCGCCCAGCGTGCCGAGCGTGTTGCCCTGGCGATCCACCCAAATCAGCCGCGCCTTGGGATCGCCGGCTTCGCCGGCATCGCCGGGGCCTTCTCTCACGAGTGCGACGACCCGATCGCCATCGGTCGAGACCGCGAACCAATCCTTCGGATTCCCTGCGAGCGGCGCGATGGTTGTGGCGGTTCCGACCAGCTTGCCGGACGTTTCATCGAGGCGCTGCCCGACGAGGGCATCGTTCCTGTTGAGGAACAGCACGCCGCCGCCGTACGCGAATTCCTTGGTACCGCGGGCAATGACCGCGAGAAGGTCCGAGGCCTGGCCGTCGGGGGACGCGAGCCTGAGTTCGGCCTTGCGCTCCGAGGTGATCTCGACGAAGAGAAAGCGCTCGCCGTTCGTCAGCCACACCGGCCCATAGGCGTTGCGCAGGGCGTCGAACGGCACCGGCGCGCCACCATTGGCCGAGACCTTCTTGATCTGTGCCGAATCGCCCGAAGCGGCGGCGAAGAGAATCTCGTCCTTCCTGTTCCACGACCCGCTTTCGGTGGTTCCCGGCGCGTCGCAGATCGTCTGGAGCCGTCCACCATCGATGTCGACACGCTTCAGCTTGCCGTCGGCCGTGAAGGCCAAGCTGCGACCGTCGGGCGACCAGATTGGATACCGGCCCGCATCGGTTCCCGGAATCGCCCGCGCGGCGTCGGCATCCAGCCGGCGGATCCAGATCTGGCGCAGCCCCGCGGCGTTCCTGGCCGCGAAGGCGAGCGTCGAGCCGTCGGGCGAAAGGGCGAAGCCATCATGAAAGGCGGAAATGACCTCGGGCGGCGCCGCGATTTGCGCCACGAGACGCGACGGGGCGGCAATCGGCGCCGCGGTGCGCGAGTAATAAAAGGATGTGACTGCGACTCCGGCGATCGCGGCGGCGATCGCGAGACCAGCCGCCAAGCCGGGCGTCAGGCCGCGCGGCGCCGGCTGGACCTGCACGGCCGCGGGCGTGGTCCTGCCGCTAATCACGTCGTCGATCTCGATGCGCGCGGCGGCCATCGAATCGAGCCGCTGCTTCTTGTCCTTGACGAGACAGTGCTCGATCAATCGCCTGACGGCTGCAGGCGTGGCCGCAGGCAGCTTCGAGAGGTCCGGCTCGTACGTCAGCACGGCGGCCAGCGTGTCCGTGACGTCGTCGCGGCCGAAGAGGAACGTGCCGGTCAGCATTTCGTAGAGGACGACGCCGAACGCCCAGACATCGGCACGGCGATCAACGGGTTTGCCCTTTGCCTGCTCCGGCGACATGTACGACGCGGTGCCGAGGATCTGACCGATTGCCGTCTTCGCGGGCGACGTCATGGTTGCGCCCGAATCGCCCGCGGAGGACATCTCGGGGCCGGCGCCCTTGGCGAGGCCGAAGTCGAGCACCTTCACGTCGCCGTCGTCGGTGACCTTGATGTTCCCGGGTTTCAGATCGCGATGGACGATGCCGGCGTCGTGGGCAGCGGCGAGGGCATCGGCAATCTGGCGCGCGAGCGGCAGCGCCTCGGCGACTGGGATCGCGCCACGCCGGATCCGGGCCGAGAGATCCTCGCCCTCGACCAGCTCCATCGCGATGAACGCCCTGGCGCCCTCGCGGCCGGCGTCGTAGACATGAGCGATGTGCGGGTGGTTCAGCGACGCGAGTGTCTTTGCTTCGCGCGTGAAGCGCATGACGCGATCGGCGTCAGACGCGAACGTCTCCGGCAGGATCTTGAGGGCGACGTCGCGGTCGAGCCTGGTGTCGCGCGCGCGATAGACCTGGCCCATGCCGCCGGATCCGATCGCGCCGACGATTTCGTACAGACCTATCCGCGTTCCCGGGGGGATGGACGCGCCCGACGGTTGGCTCATCGGCGCGGGAATGATAGCGAATTTCGTTTACGGCTTGATGTCGCCGTCGGGGTCGTAGTCAATCGCCTCGCCGAAGCCCTCGACACGAATCGTGTATGACAGAAAATCGAACAAACGGTCGTATTCGGGATCCACCTTGCCGGCAATAATCCCCGTTTGCCCGATCTCGAGCACCACCACATTCGACCCGATCCACTTGAAGGGACGGACCTCCTTCGTCGAGTCGCCAACCTCATCGAGCGGGTCGTTCTTTCTGAGGAACCGCAACAGGCTCACCGTGATCTTCCTGCCACTGTTGTTCCCGACGATCCACGTCACGATCTCGTTCTTTCCAGCCAGGAACTTTCTGGGCGCGTCGTTGTCGGTGATCTCTCCAGCGGCGCCAACCGTGAAGCCGACGGTCAACGGTTGAAACAGGTGGGTCGGCTTAGATCGCAAGCGTCTGTGTGGCATTGTGACCTCCGCGGCTCAAGCGCGCCTGGGGAGCGCCGAGCGGATTGACTACAGTCAAGTGAGCCGTGCGCGACTCCTACCGCCGGGAAGAGCGCCAGAGAATATCCGAACTGAGCGGTGTCCTCAACCTGACACACGTCGAGACCATACCTTTGAGCTGGTCAGGCTCGGGGTTGATCTGAAGTGAAACCCGTCGTGCATTACGGACGTGCGATCGCTACCAGATCCTCGTCCGCTCTCCCGGCTTCAGGAAGTATTTCCCGCCGGAGACATCGAACGCGTCGTACCAGGCGTCGACGTTCCGCAGCGGGCCGATGACGCGGTACTTGCTCGGCGAATGCGGGTCGGAGGCCATCTGCGCCCGCATCGAGTCGTCGCGCTGCTTGGTGCGCCACGCCTGCGCGTAGCCGAGGAAGAACCGTTGATCGCCCGTCAGCCCGTCGACGACCGGCGCCGGCTTGCCGCCGAGCGACGCGTGATACGCGTCGAGCGCGATCAGCACGCCGGCGAGGTCGGCGATGTTCTCGCCCATCGTGAGCTGGCCGTTGACTTTCATCCCGGGCACCGGCTCGTAGGTGTCGTACTGCGCGCCGAAGCCCTTGGCCTGCGCGTTGAATCGATCGGCGTCGGCCTTCGTCCACCAGTCACGGACGGCGCCGGTGGAATCGATCTTCCGCCCCTGGTCGTCGAACCCGTGGCTGATCTCATGGCCGATGACGGCGCCGATGGCGCCGTAATTGACCGCCGCGTCCGCGGTGGGATCGAAGAACGGCGCCTGCAGGATGCCGGCAGGGAAGACGATCTTGTTTTCGAGGCCGCCGTTGTAGGCGTTCACCGTCTGCGGCGTCATCGCCCATTTCTTGCGATCGACGGGCTTGCCGAGATCGGACAGCTGATAGTCCCACTCGAATTGCGCCGAGCGCTCGACGTTGCCGTACAAGTCCGCGACGTCCACCTTGAGCTTCGAGTAGTCGCGCCATTTGTCCGGATAGCCGACCATCAAGTCCATCTTCGTCAGCTTCTCGAGCGCGGCCTTCTTCGTCTCGGCGCTCATCCAGTCGCTCTTCTGAATCCGCGCGGCCATCGCGGTCTTGAGGTTCGCGACGAGCTCGTTCATCTTCGTTTTCGACGAGGCCGGGAAGTACGTTTCGACGTAGGCGCGGCCGAGGAGCTCGCCGAGCGTCGTGTCGATGAGCGTCGCCCCGCGCTTCCACCGCGGCCGGAGCTCCGAGACGCCGCTCAAGGTTTTCGTGAACGCGAACCGGCTGTCCACGAAGCGCTTCGAGAGATACGGCGCGCCCTGATCCGTGACGTGGAACACTTGCCAGGCCTTCAGGGTTTCGAGCGGCGTGTCGGCGTAGATCTTCGCGATGTCCCGAATCGCGGTCTTCTCGAGTGCAATCAGGCGATCGCGCGACACGATGCCCGACGCGGTCAGGAACGCGGCCCAGTCGAGCCCGGGCGCGAACGTCTGCAGCTCGGCGACGCTCATCGGGTTGTTGACCTTGTCGATGTCGCGGCGATCCGCCGCCGGCCAGCTCGCCTTGGCGACGGCCGTCTCGAACGCCATGACGGTGTCGGCCGTCTTCGCCGGCGCGGGATCTTTCGTCATCGTGAGCACGCGCTCGATGTAGGCGCGATAGGCCTCGCGCTGCGGCTTGAACGTGTCGGCGAGGTAGTACTCGCGATCGGGGAGCCCGAGCCCGGCCTGTCCGAGAAACAGCGTGTTCACCGCCGGATTGGCGGGATCGGGTGCCACGCCAGGCCCGAACAGCGCGAACCCGAACCGGCCGTTCGTCTCGCCCATGTCCTTCGTGAAGGCCGCCTTGTCGGCGATGGCGGCGACGCGGCGCAGATCGTCCTGGAGCGGTTTGTCATCCCTCGCCTCGACCGCCGCTTCGTTCATGAAGCTCTGGTACATGCCGCCGAGCTGGCTCGTCACCGGCGCGTTCTCGATGAGCGCACGGATCTGATCCTGCGTGCGGTTGAAGACGTCGTAGCCGACGCCGGCCGACGCCTGGTCGGCAGGAATCTCCGTCTTCGCGCTCCAGGCGCCGTTGACGTAGCGATCGAAGTCGTCGGCCGGATTCACGCTGCGGTCCATCCCGGCGAGATCGACACCCCAGGTTCCGAAATGCAGCGGCTTCGGCGCCGGAGCCGGCGCCTGTTGCGCCGGTGACGCAGGTTTCGCGGCCTGTCTGGCGACAACAGCCGTACCAAAGCTAAGCGACACGACAGCGAGCGCGGCGGCGATGGGCTTCCGGATCACGTCAACCTCCTGAGGTCAGCAACTCATCGTACTCGAAGGTTGACGTGAGACGCGCGACATGGGACCAGACGCGGACTGGGAGGGACGGGTATCAGGTCGGCGGCGATCGGAGGGATCTCCGGCTCGCCACCGACTGAATGGGTGCGAAGCTTCACTCCGCGGGCAGAGTGTTACGGCTTGATGTCGCCGTCCGGATCGTAGCTTTCATCAAAGCCACTCGAATGACCTTGTACGCGGATCGTGTACTTCACACGATCGACAAGAGGGTTCTGGTTGACGTAGTCGGGATTTCTGATACCAGCAATGAGTCCTACCTTGCCGGCCTCAATCTCAACGCTCTCGGACACCAGCCAGGCCAAAGGCACGACCGGGGTGGTACCTCGGAAAAAGTCAAGCAGACTGACAGTAATCCGCTCTCCGCTCTTGTTGCCGACTAGCCAGTGCACGATTTCGTGCGAGGCCACGGTGAACTTCGTCGGCATTGTCACGATGTCGCCATCTTTCCCAACGGTAAAGCCTACGGATTTCTGTGGGAACGCGGCCACGGGTGACGGTGACGGTACCAGGCCCGCGGCCGACGATGACGGTTGTGGGGGCGTGGTTGACGATGACTCTTGGGGGAGCATAGTTCCTCCGCTGCTCGGTCACCCACCGGGTGCCAAGCGCATTGAAGTTAAGTGAGCCGACAACAAGCATTTGCCTGGAACGACCGCGACAGGCCTTCGATAGTCTTCGGGCAGCCGAAGATACGATCCGCGTCCACGATGATCTGAAGTGAAGAACAGCTGCGCGTTACAGGAGTGAACCTGCCACTCGTCAGCGGCCGGATTTCGCGGTGAGGTTCTTGAAGCGCACCTCGTTCCGCAGTGACGTGAGGTCCGGATCGGCTTGGACTTCCCAGAGCGGTTTGCCTAGTTTGACGGCCAATTCGAGCTTATCGAGCGCTTTCGCGGGCTGGCCGGTCAGTGCGTAGACCGCCGCGACTTTGTAGACAACCTCCGGGTCTTTGTCATCGGCTTCCCATGCCTGCCCGGCCAACAATTCGGCTTCGGCCTTGTTCCCGAGCTTGGCGTGGCTCTTGGCTGCGATTCCGGCATTGGTTGTGTCGAACCTCTTGCGTAGTTCGGCGGTGGCGAGGTTGACGGCCCTCGCATATGCCTTCTTCGCCTCTGGAAAACGACCGACGGCATCGAGGGCATCGCCAAGATTCATCTGCCGCCTCGGCGACTCTGGCTCGAGCCTGGCTGCTTCCTGGAATCTTTGGACTGCCAACTCATATTTCCCGTCCCAGTAGTACGCCAGGGCGAGGTTGTTGACTGCGTCCGAATCGGTCTTGTTGAGCTCGAGGGCTCGGGAACTGCTGCCGATCGATTTCTCCCAGTCGCCAACCCGTAGATAGGCTAGACCAAGGTTGACCCAGGCACTCTCGAAGTTCGGCTGCTGCTCGGTCGCCTCTTTGAGCCGGGCGATGGCCTCCTGATCGCGGCGAGCCCTCAGCAGTCCATATCCTACGTAGTACATGTTGATGGCCCGGTGTGGTCGTCGGTCAAGCGCCGACCGCAGTTCGACCAAGCCGGCCTCTGTCTGAGCGTCGATGATCAGCGCTAGGCCGAGCGCACGGCGGGCATCGTCGTTGTCGGGAGCGAGGACGACCGCACGCTTGGCCTCGGACACAGCCTCGTTTCTCCGTGGAAGAAAGGAAAAAGCGAGCGCGAGCGCCACGTGGGCCTGATCGCACGCCTGATCGATGGCAGCCGCTTTCATGGCAACATCCCGCGCCCGTTCGAGCAGAGAACGATCCCGCGGAAGTGTGTGCTTCCAAGTCGACCAATACGCCTGGCTCAGGCCTGCGTGTGCGAACGAAAACGAACCGTCGCGTGTGATGGCGTCCTGAAATGCGGCGACGGCTTGCGCGTCGGCCTTGAGATCGTCTGTGGTACTGAGCACGCGGCGTCCGTCCAGATATGAGACCAATGCCTGACGATCAGGCGTCGGCAACGCTCTCAGTTGATTGAGGACGGCATCACTGCTCTTCTGATCCGATCCTGAGGGTCGCTGCACCACAGTCGCCAACCAGTCAAGGACCGAGCGGAAGAGTGCGAGCTCATCACCGGAGAACTGCTGCCGCACGAGCCGTGTGTTGTCATTTCGCAGAATGTCGACGTCCGCAGCGAGGCCGGCCACCGCGCGCCGGATCTTTATCGACATCGTGTAATCGGCAGGTTTCGGCGACGGTTGCCCTGTCGCGGCGGTCTGTCCGGTTGCAGACGGCAACTGCGCCGGCACGATCGTGATTCCTGGCACGCGCCCGAGATTGCGTGAGAGGACCGAGTGCAGCAGCGACCCGAGCTCCTCCAAGTCGGCCTGATCGGTGCTCTCATTGATTACCGGTTGAATCGCGCACATCCCAGGGCCGATCACCGGTGGGGCTGAAGGGCCAGGGCGGAACACGAGCCACGCGACGATCGCCAGCACCGCCAGGATCCCCGCGCCGATGACGACCGTTCGTCGCGAGATCTTCGGCGAGTCGTCCAGTGGCTCTGGATATCTGCCCGTCATCGTCTCGCGCACGCGCACGAGCGCGTCGTGCAACTCTGCCGCGGACGCATACCGCGTCGCGGGATCCTTGGCCATCGCGCGTGCGACGAGGTCGTCGAGGACCGGCGGGATGTCTGGACGCGTGTCGGCGACGCGCGGTGTCGGATGCGTCGCCACGTTGACCGCCAGTGTCATCAAGTCCGGCGCCAGGTACGGCCGCCGGCCGGTGAGCAGCTCGAACAGCAAGACGCCGACGCTGTAGACGTCCGTCCGCGCATCGGCGACATGTCGGCCCAGCCGCTCGGGCGCCATGTATGCCGGCGTGCCGGCACGGGACTGAACGTCGCTCGGGGCGGACTCGCTCTGGGATTGTGTGGCAGCCGTGGGATCCGGCGTTACGCGCGCGAGACCCAGGTCGAGCAGCTTCACCTTGCCCTCAGGCGTGAGCATGACGTTGGCGGGCTTGATGTCCCGGTGAATGATGCGGGACCGGTGCGCGTAGCGCAGCGCATCGACGAGCTGCAATCCGATGTCGAGCGTACGCTCGATCGACACCGGCTGCTGTTTGACCAATGCCGTCAGAGGCTCCCCCTCGATGTACTCCATGACGAGGAACGCCTCGCGCTCATGTTCGAAGACGTCGTAGAGCCCGGCAATATTGGGGTGGTTCAAGCGGGCGATCGTCCGCGCCTCCCGCACGACCCGCCGCGTCGCGCCCTCGCGCGGTTCGCGCGATACCACTTTCAGGGCGACATGTCGATCGAGCCGTTCGTCGTGGGCGAGGTAGACCGCCCCCATCCCACCAGATCCCAGCAGTCTGAGGATCTTGTAAGGGCCCAGGCGGAGCCCCGGCGTCATTTCCATTGGGGGAACCAGCCGCGGATTATATCGCCGGGGCTAGATCAACCGCGCGGGCGTCAGCTTCACCGTAATCGCCCGTTCGCCGCGGCGAATCGTCACCGTGTAGCCGACGGGTTTTTCGAACATCTCGTTGATCGTGATCAACGTCAGGCGATCGGCCGGCACGCCGTCAATGGCCGTGATCACGTCACCCTTTTCGACACCGGCGTCGGTGGCCGGTGAATCTTCGAGCACGTCGGTGATCTGAAATGTCCGGAAGTCGGCGCCGCGCGCGCGAATCGCCAGCCCGCTGAACGCCCGATCGAACGGCTCGCCGAAGGCCGGCGACGGCTCGAAGATGATGCGCTGGCGTCCGTAGTCCAGATAGATGTGAAACCGCATCGCGATCTGCGCGCCGATGTTGCCGGCGAGTGCCGCGTTGGCCAGCGCGCCGGCCTTGTCCTCGGAGAAGAGCGTGATCGGATTGTCGATCGTGAACGAGCCGATTTGCAGCGACTCGACGCGGCCAAGTAATCCTGAGACCTGACCGCCCGCCCCCGCGCTCCCGAGCGATCGGATGGTCCGGACGGATGAACCCGGCAAGTGCAGCTCGCTGACGAACGGGCTGTGCAGCGCGAGCGCCGTGCCGGCGCCGATATCGAACATGAACTGGCGCTCGATCGGCGCCGAGCCGACCGGCGTCACCGTCGCCTTGAGCGTGGGATGGCTCACGTTGACGAATTCGATCGGGATGCTCTGGCCCGTGCCGGTGTACGTGAAGGACTCTCGCGGGTGAAGGCGAAGGTGCCGGGCGCGATAGTCGACTTCGACCACGAACTCCCGGATGAACTCGCCGCCGATGATGCCGTCGATCGGCCGTCCCATCGCCCCCGGCAGGTCGGACATCGGAACCGCCAACGAAATCGGCTGCGAGAACCCGTCCAGACCGACCAGCGACCACGCGGCGCCTCGCACGAACTGCGCCGTCTGACTGCCCGGACCGGCGCCTCTTACGGTCGCCTGGCCCTCGAGCGTGAGACCAAGCGCCTTCGCGGCGTCCGTGCGAATGATGGCGGCGTGCGCGCCGGTGTCCAGGACGAACGACAGCGGCGCCGATCCATTCACCGTGACCTTGACGATCAGATGATGCGTCGCCAGCTCGATGGGAATCGTGATGGGCTGGGCGCTGGTGGTGCGCGCCTGCGAGCTGGCGCCAACTGGCGCAGAGGACCCGGCGAGCAGGGCCAGCAGGACGAGCACCGCAATCGAGCGGGTGACCGAACGTGTCATCGCACGCATCTCCTCGCGCGTATAGACGCGCACGCGCCCGTCGCAGTTTCCGCGTCGAACTGACCGCTAGCGGTCATTCAGAACCAGACGAACGGATGTATGCTCGATCAGGAGAGTCTGTGAGACGGTCGAGCCGCCGCCGATGGTTCTACGGCGCCTTGCTGGCGCTGATGATCATCGGTCTCGCTGATCTCGCATTGGCCCAGCGTCCCTACCAGATGGTCTACGAGCCGACCGTCGTGAACGTGGGCTACGACGGCCGGTTCACGTTTGCCCGGCTGAAATATTCCGTGGCGCCAGGCGGCTACTACTACTACGGGATGCCCGCCTGGGCCCACGGGCTGCCCCGCGCCGAGGACAATCTGCTCGAGATTCTGCACGCCATCACGGCGGTGCCGGTCCGGCGTGAGACGGCCAACGTCTTCGCGCTGGACGATCCCGAGCTGATGAAGTACCCGGTCGCGTACATGACCGAGGCCGGGTACTGGCAATTGACGAACCGCGAGGCCGCGGCATTTCGCGCCTACCTGCTCAAAGGCGGATTCGTCATCTTCGATGATTTCCGCCCGCCGCCGCGAGGAGGCGGAGGCTGGGACACGTTCGAAGCGAACATGCGCCGGATTCTGCCGGAGGCCCGGATTGTCGATCTGACGCCGTCCGATCCGATCTTTCATTGCTTCTTCGACATCGAGACGCTCGACATCATTCCGCAGGACTACGATCTCGGCCGCCCGATCATCCGCGGCATCTACGAGAACAACGATCGGAACCGGCGTCTGGTGGCGGTCATCAACTTCAACACCGACGTGGCGAACTTCTGGGAGTTTTCCGCCACCGGCCTGAAGCCCGTCGACGAAACGAACGAAGCCTACAAGCTCGGCGTGAACTACGTGATTTACGGGATTACGCACTAGAGGTTGTCTGGGGGATGTAGGCCGGCCCTTCAGGGCCGGCGCGCTGGCGGGGCTGAAGCCCCGCCCTACAGTGAGTTTCGCACCGTGCTCTAATTCGACTTCATCGTCACGAGCGGATCGGCGCGCGCCGCGCGCCGCGCCGGCAACAGCACGGCGAGAATAGCCACCGCGATCATCGCGGCTGCGGCGGCGGCCACCATCATCCAGTCGGACGGCCGGAGACCAATCAACAATCCGGCGATGACGTGATTGAGCTGACGCGCCGCGAGGGTCGTGACGACCACCCCCATGACGAGGCCTCCGCTGAACACGATCGCGGCACCCCGAAGGGCGTCGCGGACGACGTTCCAGCGGCTCGCGCCGAGCGCGATGCGGAGGCCCAGCTCGCTGATGCGGTTCGCGACGGCGGCCGCCGCGACGCCGAAGAGTCCGATGCCCGCGAGCGCGAGGCCCGTGAGTCCGAAGAAGCCGCTGGTCGCGGCCAGCATTCGCTCGCGCGCGATCGATCGATTCAGCGCATCGTCAGGCGTGCGAACGGCCACGAGCAGCCGCGGATTTACGCGCCGCACGATTTCCTCGAGCGGTCTGAAGAGCGACGCCGGATCGATCGAGAGCGCGGTCCTCACATGGATCGCCTGCGCCAGCCTCGCTTCCGACGGCAGCGCCAGCCGATAGACCGCCGGCTCTTCCCACCGGA
>Ga0111538_10011058_pt1 | contig 11981 bp, 14 predicted proteins | sample SoiMethybrSBSTD1_FD_79669 | JGI IMG/M metagenome (GOLD analysis project Ga0111538, IMG submission 79669) | Bulk soil microbial communities from a Populus tree surrounding site in Tennessee, USA - Soil MetaG P. TD hybrid SBSTD1 (version 2)... | ecosystem: Environmental > Terrestrial > Soil >...
CAGATCTTCCTGATCGACGTCGAGAGCGTGCAGACGAGCTGCGGCTGGGGCGTGCCGTTCATGGCGTTCGATCGCGAGCGCGTCACGCTGACCAAATACCACCGGCAAGCCGATCCGGCTGCTTGGGTGAAGAAGATGTCGGGTCGGACACGCAGCATCGATGGCCTGCCCACCCGTGCCACCGATCGCTTCATCGCGGGCGAAGAGGGTCGTTGAAATCGCCTACAATGCCCCGAAGCGATATCGCGTCGGGCATGCGTCAGTTCTCCAATCGATGGGTAGCGGACGTCGGTCATCAAGATTTGGTCACCACGGGCGATGGCAGAGATGGGCCAAGGGCGGTTATCCGCCCCGCCTCCCCACGACTCAAATCCCTGTCTGCAGCGCCCCACCTTCCAGCCATGCTAGTGATCGACGGTTAAGTGCAATAAGAGACCCGGACAGAGTTCCGCAATCGCTCGCAAGCGTGGGTGAGCAGATCAGCGGTTTGCTCCTTGGTATGGAAACGTACACTAGCGAGGATATGGACAGGGTGATTAAGCCCACGGCGCCGTCGATATTTTACCTTTACGGGTTTTCTTGTATTTCCCGCTGCCGAGTACGGATGTTAGGTACCTTAGGATAGTATTCTCGGCAGCCAATTTCGGGGAATTCTGCCGACCAGTGCGGGATCTCTGCAGATGCGGACGGGCCGGCCCAACAATTGGGCAATGGCATCGCGCTGGAGTCGGCCGCCGCTGGAGGACGAGGGAGTTGGTGAACTCAGGCAATCTGTAGAGTTACTGGAGTGCCAATGCTTGATGAGTGGGCGAACGACACTACGGCAGAGCTCCCGGACGGGCTTGATGAACGGTTTTGCGAGGTGATGAATGCTGCACCCGTGATGATCTGGGTATCTGGGGTAAGTAAGGACTGTGTTTGGTTCAATCGTCCGTGGTTGAACTTCACCGGTCGAACCATGCTCCAGGAATTGGGAGATGGTTGGACGGAGGGTGTTCATCCCGATGACTACGAGCGTTGCCTTGGAATTTACGTCGGCCACTTCGACGCTCGGACAGAATGTCGCATGCAGTATCGGCTCCGCCGTCACGATGGAGTCCATCGATGGATTGATGACAAGGGCGTCCCAAGGTACGCGCCCGACGGCACGTTCCTGGGCTACATCGGTTCTTGTGTAGATGTCACCCCACTGAAGATTTTGGAGAGACGTGCGGCCGAACTAACCGAACGGATGATCAATGTTCAGGAGGAGGAACGTCAGCGCATAGCACAGGAGTTACATGACTCGACCGTGCAGCATCTCGTGGCCGCCAGCCTGAATCTCAACAGCCTTAGGCCCAAGGTCAGGTTGACCTCCGATGGCGCCAATCAATGGGATACGATCGAAGCGTGCTTACTCGAAGCACAAAAGGAAATCCGCGCATTCAGTTATTTGATGCATCCCCCGTCATTAGAAGCTGACGGATTAAGTGGGAGCATGCAGGAATTCGTTAACGGTTTTAGTGAGCGCGCAGGGATTGACATCAAAATCCGTTTGAGCCCAGAGCTCGATCGGTTGTCATTCCAGATGCAACGCACTCTCCTTCGCATTGCCCAGGAAGCATTAGTCAATGTTCATCGTCACGCAAAGGCTACTCGTGTCAGCATAGACGGCCGCATCATTGCTGGCCGAGTTCACCTAACCATCACCGATAACGGCCGCGGGCTCCAAGACGGGCAAAAAGCCCCTTTAGGTCGAGGTCTACGCGGCATGCAAGATCGCAGCTCTCGATGGGGCGGCGAATTGCGAATTCGCAGCGGAAATAAAGGAACACAAATCCACGCTGCGTGGCCTGTGCGTCAAGCTCAGGATTGATCAGGTCGTCGAGCGCGTCGTTTCGGGGTGCACGCAGAGCACCCATCCTCGCGTTAAGACGGCCTGGGAGGCTGCTCAGCGTCAACCGCTGCCGCTCGCACCAGCTCCTGCGTTTTAGATAGCTCCGCTACATGCTTTGCCGAGCGCAATAGTTTCCCGGCCTAGCCGTGGCTTCAGCGCTGTCGGGATTTCTTGTCAGTCTTGGGAGGGTTGTCCAGGGACTGCTGCTCAGCCACGAAGCGTCCCCGCTCGTCTGCCACACGTCGGCAGGTTGTCCGCCACTCCGCCTTGGTCATGTGCGTGGTCCGGTCCCAATCGTCCATGCACGTCTTGAACCACTCTGCAATGCGGTCTTTGTTCGTCTGGTCAGGTCGCTGCGCCGGGGGCGATGGCAGTATCGAGGGATTTGGCGACTGGTCAGGTTTGGTGGCGGCAGCGGCGTTTGTGGAGCAGCGCTGGTAGGGTTTAAGGCTTTGCAAATCGTGACCGCTCATCACGGCATCCTTGCCCTTTGGTTGAATGATTAGATTGGTCACCCCCTTTGGCGAGCATTCCAAGCGGGCAGAGTAGTTGGGTTCAGTCTGGCTGGGCGTTTCGCTGACTGACACGACCCTGCACGACACTTCCGGACCGACGTAGTCCTCACCTGACAGAAAGATGCGCTGATCTGGCTCCTTGCAGCCGCTCGCGCTCGGCGCCCATGTTCCCCAGTAGGGTTTCGGAATGCCTCCGCCACGCACTGTGTCGACGGCCGCGAGCATGGGCACGCTGCAAAGTGCCGCGAGAAGAGCGATCTTATGCATATCGCCCAACATGGTGACTTCACAGGGCGGCCGAAATCAATGCAAACCCCGGGGGACATCCTAAAAGATCCCGACGGCCTGTGTAAGCTGATAAAGGGCCGGCATGTCGTTGCACTGGCGGGTGTCGCAAGCGCCGTCGGATAGGCTCAGGCTCCGTCATCGCGCCCGGATCTCAATGACCGCTTGGCAGGTCGGATGACCCTCGGCCGACATGGGCAAGGCAACAACCACTGCGAATCGTCTGTCGCAGGAACATCGCCGCATCAACTGAGTTGATGGAAGGGGAAACCCACCAGACCACTTTGAGCCCGAGAAGCGCGAACCGTTCTCGGGCCCTTTTTCATCGACCGCGATGAAGTGAGCGCTTGGGGCCTTGAGCCAAGCAGCATAGACGAGCGTTTGTTATATCGTAGCTCAATACAACTATGTATTCGATTGTTACGTAAGGTTTTTTACCGACGGTCTGGTTTAGCCAAACTATGCTCCGTGCGTTCACAGCAGCAGGCCACCGTCATGTTACGCATTCTCATAGCTGACGATCACGACGTGGTGCGTTACGGCCTGCGCAAGCTCCTGCAGGCTCAGCCCGGTTGGGAAATCGTGGCAGAAGCCGTCGATGGCAAAGACGCCATCGACAAAGCGGCTGCCACCAAGCCTGACGTGGCGGTACTCGACTGCATGATGCCACGGCTCGGCGGCGCGGAGGCAACGCGGCAGATCCGGGCGCGTCTTCCCAACACAGAAGTTTTAATCTTCACGGCACATGACGATGAGCGGCTCATTGACCACTTATTGAGGGCAGGTGCGCGCGGCTACATCCTAAAATCGGATGCGCAGGATCAGCTTGTAGAGGCGGTGCAGTCGGTTTCCGAGCACAAACCGTTCTTCACCTCCACAGTTTCGGAAACCCTGCTCTCGTCCATGTTGGCGAGCCGGGGCGAGATAGACAACGAGATCTGCCTCACCCAAGCGGAACGAACGCTGGTCCGACTGATCGCCGAAGGACATACGAACAGGGAAGTCGGCGAGATCCTGGATATCCGTCTGAAGGAAGTCGAGAACCGGCGAACCGCGATTATGAGAAAGCTCAAATTGGCATCGTTAGCGGCCCTGGTCCTTTACGCCATTCGCAACGGGCTTGTCGAATCTTGAGCGAGCTGAACAGTCAACGAGCGTCAAGCCGTGACGAAACAGGAGGTGGATCTGAATGAAAGCCCGATTTGTTCCAACACTCGTCGCCGCCTCGGCTCTTACCCTGATAGTCGTGCTCGGCTCCACCAATCGTGCGGAAGCGCATGGTCATGGATGGGGCTGGGGAATTGGCGCCGGGATCGCGACGGCACTGATACTGGGCGGTATCTATCACCACCACCGTCACTACTACGGCTATCCCTATTATGGATACGGGTATTACCGGCCTGTCTATCGTCCGTATTATGCGGGGTTCTATTCTCGGCCGCGTTGGCATTATCGTCATTATCATCGCCATGGTCACCTCCATCGCCATTGGTGAGATGCTGCAACGTCGGTCTTCTGCACGGAGCCGAACAAATACAGCTGCCACTGGGGAGGTCCTATGCCAGAGGCTTCCCTGGCTGAAGTGATCCTCAGCGCTTGCATGGTTCATACGATGCGGTCCTGACCGAACCATGTCCGCAGCGCTGGCTTGAACTGCTCGGGAGCGGCCGATTGCCATCGGCCAATTCGAGGCTCCAGCAACCGCAACGAAACACCCCGAAGGGATGATGGGACGGGCGCACACTAGATGGTCGTGAACAATCCCCTGGTCGTCGGTTGATCGTCTTCGCTGTAACCTTGGCCGGGGCCTTCGGGGGCTGGCAGCTCAGAAAACTCCTGCCAGCGCAGCACCTAACAGAAGAGACAAAAAACCTCGTTTCGGTATCGACGGCAATCGTTGCAACAACGTCGGCGCTGGTGCTTGGCCTGCTTATCTCAAACGCAAATTCGTCATTTATCCGGCTCGGGGGAGAAGTCACGGCGCTATCTGCCCAAATCCTCCGACTCGATAAAGTGCTGCTCCGATACGGTTCGGATGCGCAGCCTGCTCGGGAAACACTGCGAGAGTATGCGAAACAAAAAACGACGGACATGTTCCCTGACAATCCGGCTGATGTGCACCTCGGTAATCCGTCAACTTACGAACTGCTCCAGCGCCTGGAGGACAAGCTGCTTGCGCTGAAACCTGCAAATCGTCGCGCCGAATGGTGGATGGGCCAGGCGATGACGCTTGCCAGCAAAATCGTAGAGACACGCTGGTTGATCGCCCAACAGGGGGGACAAGGGACTCCGAAAGCGTTCGTCGCCCTGCTGGTCTTCTGGCTTGCGCTCCTGTTCGCTAGTTTTGGACTCTTCGCGCCGCACAACTTCACGTCAGCAGTCATCCTGACGTTATCCGCATTACCTGTAGCCGGCGCGGTTGCGATGTTCCTCGAATTGGAGCAGGGCTTCGGACGCATGATCCATATCTCGCCAAAGCCCATGCGTCAGGCCGTAAAAGCGTTGGACTCGCAACAGACCCAGGCTGGAGCATTCCTTTTGCTGATTATGGCCCTTTGTTGTCGCCTACAGGGCTCACAGAGTGGTTCAATTGTTCCCCTTAGCGGCCCGCGAGGCTATCCGTGCAAGCCCTTACCCTTCGCGTGATCGTAAGAAGAGCGAAGCGCCACAAATCTAATCGGCGCCCACTCAAACACCGCGCTCATCGGTCTCGCCGGAGGCGCATCGATGAGAGAAGAGGCACGACGCGGCCGCGCAGTAGCGTCGGCCGATACCCCTAAACGGCTACCCATAGAGGACTTTAGTGATCGTAGTTGCCGACGAGCAAGGGTCCACAGCTTTTGAAGTGCCGGTGGACGAAACAAGGATGACTGATCTCACACTCAGGCAGGTTGGGAGGCTCTGCGGCTCAAGCAACCGTCCCCGTTGCGGCGGTCGTATACACCAGCTCAGCGCACGCCTGCTTAAAGCAGCGCGCAACGATGGGTCGACCGACGGAGTCCGTTGCGGGTGTGCGCCGTGCCAGGGCGGTGCTCTCCAGTGGGTGCAAATCCCACCCGGCAAACGCTCCAGCCGGAAGCACCGGAGCAGCTATGGAGGTAACGAAATGGCTGAAGCCTTCGGTTAGCGTGTCACGATATACGGTGACGGCGCGAGTGTGCAGGCCGTAACGCGAGTGAACGCCGAGCAAACCTCGAAAAGGACAATGCGCAGGCCGACAGGCGTACGAGCCCGAAGTGCCCGTAAAGTTGCGAGAGTGGATAAGTCCCGCCCTTGCGTCGCCTGACCTTGTGCTTGAAAGCGCAACCACCGGCGCAACCGCACAGCCGTGTAGCTGTCGATCGCCCGATACGCCTTGGTGTCAGCAACTTGTCGAGTGTAATGAAATACCGGCTGAGCGGAACCAAGCTTGTGCCTTGACGTTGTGTCTAGTCACAGCCTTCAGAAGATCCGGCATGTCGAGGGATCGGGACATCGGGGACAACAGCGACGCAAAACGCCTCCAGTTGTTAATCGACGCCGTCGTCGACTACGCCATCTACATGGTCAGCCTGGATGGCAGGGTGATGTCCTGGAACACGGGAGCCAAGCGCCTCAAGCGCTATGAGGCGCATGAAGTCATTGGTCAGCCCTTCTCTCTCTTTTTTACAGCTGCAGACAAAGCTGCGGGATTGCCCGAGCGAGCGCTCGAGACGGCCGCTCGAGAAGGCAAATTCGAAAGCGAAGGCTGGCGGGTGCGGCGCGACGGTTCGCGTTTCTGGGCGCTTGCTGTCCTCGATGCCATGTACGACGAGCTCGGTGAGCTGATTGGCTTCGTCAAAGTCACGCGCGATTTGACCGAGCGCCAGATGGCGCAGCAGCGCCTTCTCGAAAGCGAGCGAGCCTATCGCAGGCTGATCGAGGCGGTCGTCGACTATGCCATTTTTCAGCTCGATGCGAATGGGGTTGTCACGACCTGGAACCCCGGCGCCGAAAGGATCAAAGGCTACGAGGCTGAAGAGATCATCGGCAAACACTTTAGCGTCTTCTACACCAAGCAGGATCGTGAAGCGCATGTTCCTGAGCTGGCGCTCAAGACCGCAAGGGACACAGGAAAATTCGAGGCCGAAGCTCAGCGCTGCAGAAAGGACGGCACAACCTTCTGGGCTCATGTTGTCATCGATCCCATTCGCGACGACGATGGCAAGCTGATCGGATTCGCTAAGGTCACGCGCGATATCACTGAGCGTGTGGAAGCACAAAAGGCGTTACGTGAGACGCAAGAGCAACTGTCCGTATCGCAGAAGATGGATGCTGTGGGCCAGCTCAGCGGCGGCATCGCACATGACTTCAACAATCTGCTCATGATCGTGCAGGGCAACCTCGAAACAGCTCAGCGCAACCTCAGGGAAGGTAAACACTCTAATCTTGCCCGCTCGCTTACGAATGCCATGCGGGGCGCGCAGCGGGCATCGGCGCTGACCAGCCGACTGCTGGCTTTCTCGCGACGCCAAGCGCTCAATCCCCAGCCACTTGACGTCAACAAGTTCATTACCGGCTCGGCTGACTTCTTGCAGCGATCACTGGGCGAGGCGATCGAGATCGAAGTTGTCGAAGCGGCAGGGCTGTGGAGCGTCGAAGTCGACGTTAACCACCTCGAAGTTGCTCTCGTCAATCTGGCCGTCAACGCGCGCGATGCCATGCCGAGCGGCGGAAAGCTCACCATCGAAGCTGCCAACACCTATCTCGATGCCGACTATGCGCGCTCGCACCCGGAGGTAAGGTCCGGTCAGTTCGTGGTCATCTGTGTGAGCGATACCGGCCACGGCATGGCGCCGGATGTCATAGCCCGCGCTTTTGAGCCGTTCTTCACCACAAAGGAAGTCGGACAAGGCACCGGCCTTGGTCTCAGTCAGGTGTATGGCTTTGTCAAGCAATCGGGCGGCCACATTAAGATTTACAGCGAGGAAGGCCAAGGCACGACGGTCAAGATTTATCTGCCGCGCTTGGTGCGGCCCGCCGGCGAAGGGGAGGGCGAAATGGCGGAGCAGGCCGGCCAAGGAGAAGCCGGAGAGACAATTTTGGTCGCCGAAGACGACGGCCTTCTCCGCGAGTATGTGAGTGAATTGCTCAGAGAGCTCGGTTACGCTGTTCTAACCGCTTCAAGCGCCAAATCCGCGCTCGGTATGCTTGCGCAGACGCGCCGCGTCGACCTGCTGCTGACGGATATCGTCATGCCAGGCCAGAACGGCCGCGACCTCGTTAGAGCTGCGCGCGAGCTTCGGCCGGATTTGCGCGTTATCTACATGACTGGGTATTCGCGCAACGCAGTTGTCCATCAAGGTCGCATCGAAAAAGGCGTTGAGCTCCTGCAAAAGCCTGTCAGCCAGACAGAGCTCGCGGCGAAGATCCGCGAGGTCCTGGACAGACCAACATAACGTGGCAGCAGAGCGTGCCTGTGAGACCAACCGTGGGGCCATAAGATCTGAAGCAAAAGAATGAAGGCGTCATGTCGCAGCTAAACGAGCTATTTGTACGATCCTCAAGAACCACGCAAAGCGAAACGCCTGACGAACTGATTTGGCTCAGGCACTCGCTTGAGCGAACTGCATTGAGCACTGCAGGCCCTCCGGCAAGAGCTGACGCTTCACAACCGCACCGGTCACAGCGTTATCGATCAAGATGGAACCGAGGCCGGGCTTACCAGCCAACTCGCATGCAGGGCCATCCTTCTCCCGCCAACTGAGCGTTACAAGTCTTGCGCTGCTGTCTACGGCGACGGACCAGTCAATATCCACCGTTCCTCGACTGTTTGACCAGGCGCCATACTTGACTGCGTTGGTCGCTAGCTTATGCAAGACAAGGCAGAGAGATGTGGTTGTTTCTGGAGATAATTGGAGCGACGGTCCCGTCACGCGTAATCGCGCCGCGTCAGGCGCTAACGGTTTGAGCGTCTCGGCTGCGAGATGCTTTAGGTCCGCCCCGGCCAATTCGTTCGCAACGAGCAGCTCCTGCGCCACGGCAAGAGATCGAAACCTTTTCGTCAGTGCGTCGGCCATTTCGGCGGGGTTGGCTGCATATCGGCTCGTTTGTGATGCTATCGACGTCGCCAGCGCAAAAATGTTCCGGATGCGATGGAGAAGCTCACCATTCAACTCGCCGAGCTTTTCTTCCGCTCGCGTACTCTTTCGTAGCAGCTCGTCATTTCGTTTGCGCTCTGCGAGCAGCCGTTCAACCGTGATGTTCAACTCGTGGGCGATAGCTACAATGGCCATTCCAAAGAGAGCGAATACCAGAAGTGCTGCCGCCGCTGAGCCATCGAGTTGAAAGGAAAAGCGTGGAGCAACGAAAAAGTACCAAGACGAGACTAAGCACAGCCCGAGCACCGTCAGGCCAACAACAGCCCCGCCCACAAGGCTAGCCAATAAGATCGCAATGAAGAAAGTGATGAACGGCAATCCGACAGGAAGAACGCCTTCAAGTACCCATCGCAGAACGAACGCCAAAGCAAAGAGGGCAAGGCCGGCTGTCCAAGCCAATCGAGGATTGGTTCGCGTGACCGGCAATCGACGCTCAGCCAGCTCTCGCACCCAGACGTGCACATGTGGATTTCACCTCCCGACCCCGCTTAGCATACACGATCGGCGGGCCAGGAGAATCTGCGGCCCGTTGAGATGCTCTGCCGGGGAAGCACGAAGCGGTTCGTTGCCGTGATGCGAGACCACAGACGATCGAACCGCTCCGTGATGGCAGTTCGCCGGTTAGCCTACTGTGATCTTGCGCGGTTTGGCCTCTTCGGCCTTTGGCAGGACGAGCGTCAATACGCCATCGCTGACATCGGCTCTGATCTTGAGTTGATCGATCCTGTTGGTGAGCGAAAAGCTGCGTCGATAGTGGCCGACGTTGTACTCCGTGTAGACTGGTTGCATGCCCTCGTATTTTTTGAAATTGAGCCTGCCATCGACATTAAGGATGCCGCTCTCCACGCTGACGTCCAAGTCCTCCTTCTGGACACCAGGCATCTCCATGACGATAGTCAATGCGTCTTCCGTTTCGTAGATGTCAGTTGCGGGTACGAATGCGCGCGCCGGTATGGTCGACTCTTCCTTCTTCTCGACCTCGCGCTTCTCCTGCACCTGAAGTTCCTGCGGTGACATGGCTTGCTCCAGTCCTGTGAAGGGCCACTAGTTGATGGTGATCGAGCGCGACTTATCGCTCTCTGCGCGTGGGATGAAGAGCGCAAGAATGCCGTCTCGATACTCGGCTTTGACTGCGTCGCTCTTGATTTGCATCGGTACGGTCAGTGATCGATCGAACGAACCCCATCGCCGCTCACGACGGTGTAGGCTTACGTCTTCGGGATAGGAGATGGCCTTTTTGCCGGAGATACGGATGGTGTTACCCTTGGCTTGAATCTCTAGATCGCTTTTGTGCACGCCGGGCATCTCTAAGACCGCGACCAGATTGTCTCCCTGTTGGAAGACGTTGATGGGTGGGAAGGCCCCCGTGCCTGTGGTGCCTCCACGCAACCAATCACTTTCCAGGCTAGCCTCCAAAGCCCGCTGGAAGTCAAATAACGCGTCAAGGGGATCAAATCGTCTCATCATGATCTTCCTCCTCTGCCCGAAGGCAAACAGGAGGGCGCACGATCGCCCGCTGCCCGAGCTCACAGCCCCGCAGATAGGTTCATGTTGCGATACAGATGCAGCCGATCTTTAGGCTGGCAAGTCGCGGTCATGCCGGGGTGGAACGTAAGGTCGGACCTCCTCGAGTGCCCTAACCACTGAAGCAGGCCTTCAATGGAGCTCCTGCTTCGGCCAGCGATTTAGGAGTACACTTGGCACTGTCAAGGGCTGACTGCCAAAAAATTACTGGGATACGGTTCGGATACACAGGCAGCGCGGGAAACCCTGCGAGAGTACCAAAGCAGAAAACTGCCGACATGTTCCCTGATAATCCAGGGGATGTGCAGCTCGGCAATCCGTCCACGTACGAACTGCTTCAACGGCTCGAGGACATGCTGCTTGCGTTGAAACCTGACAATCCGCGCGACCAATGGTGGATGGGACAGGCGATGACGCTTGCCAGCAAGATCGGAGAGACACGCTGGCTGATCGCCCAACAGGTAGGTCAAGGGACTCCCAAAGCATTTGTCGCTCTGCTGGTATTCTGGCTTGCCCTGCTGTTCGCAAGTTTTGGGCTTTTTTGCGCCGCACAACCCAACATCAGCGGTCATCCTGACAGCTGTAGCCGGCGCAGTTGCGATGTTTCTGGAATTGGAGCAGGGCTTCGGTCAGCGCCTGCAGGAACGCCCCCAGTCGCGCCTGGTATTCCGAATCGTCCGCGGTTGACGGCATGAGCACGCCGATACGCCGCATCCGCTCGACTTGCTGCGCGCGAGAGGTCAGCGGCCATCCAGCTGTTATGCCGCCGAGGAGGGTGATGAAATCTCGCCGCTGCATGCGACCACTCATCTACGCTCAGAGACTATCAGGTGTCGTAGGCCCATATTGCATCGCAATAGAACCGCGTAGGCAAGGTCTGTGCGAGTCACGACCGACCCGCGATCGAGGCTTCCCGTGCGGAGATGCAGAGCCAGGTGCGCAGGATCGATGTGAAGGCGCAGTCGTTCAAATTAATGCAAAGCCAGGGCGCCGCTCAGCGCCCTGGCCGCTCTCTGGTGGATAGTGGAAGGTGGAGCTGAACCGGGAGTTCGCCGCGTCCTCACCTCACAGGCGACAATGATCAAGAATAGCTCCGCGGATTAATTTCAGCCCGGGCGCTTGGTCGTCGGCTCGACCATCGCGAATGTTGGGGGACGATCCGTTCAATCGATCGAGCTCAAGCAGCGCGTCCATAATCGCATCAAAAGTCACGGGCCCGCTCGCATGCAATGGTTGCCGCAGAGCGGGATTAGATTCCACCCCGCAGGCATCCGAGGCCCACGACGAGAGAATGGCCCGGCGTTCTTCTACAGAGAGTAGGTCATCGGCTACGACGTCGCCAGGCCGCGCATATAACCGGCTTGGATGCAAAAGCTGTTCTATTTCAGGATCGTTGACAGCCGGCGATAGAAGCGACGCGCCGCTGCTCTGGGCCATTGCTCGTCCTCCTTCCAATAACTGCGATCAACTCACCGAGATCTTGCGCGGCTTTGCCTCTTCGGCTTTGGGTAGGGTGATTGTAAGTACCCCGTCCTTCATCTCGGCACCTATGCGGTTCTGATCGATCTTGCTGGGGAGCAAGAAACTGCGCCGATAGTGGCCGATGTTGTATTCCGTGTAGACCGGCTGCATTCCCTCGTACTTGGAGAAGTCGAGGCGTCC
>Ga0111538_10011059_pt1 | contig 11981 bp, 6 predicted proteins | sample SoiMethybrSBSTD1_FD_79669 | JGI IMG/M metagenome (GOLD analysis project Ga0111538, IMG submission 79669) | Bulk soil microbial communities from a Populus tree surrounding site in Tennessee, USA - Soil MetaG P. TD hybrid SBSTD1 (version 2)... | ecosystem: Environmental > Terrestrial > Soil > Tree...
GTTCTACGGAACGCTTTTCAATCTCAACATTCCAAACTTCCGCAGCAACGGTTTGAAGGAAGCCTTTGACGTTGTGCGGGCGGGTGGCGAGTCCGATCTTTTGAACGACATTTTCAGAGGCCAGACCGTCGGCGGGCTGGCGTTCAACGGTACGAACTCAGGTGCGCAGATGCGAGCGAGTACGACCTTCGCCAATAATCTGGCCAACGGCAATTATGTCGGTTTGGCGAACTCTCTGAACACGCTTTCAACCAGCGCATGCGCCGCCAACTCTTCCGTTGTCGGTCAAGCGGGAAGCGTGCTTCGCTGCAATGGGTTTCCGGAGAATTTCGTTGTCGCCAATCCCCAGTTCAGCAACGTGACCTACAACACCAACCTGGGCAGCAACAATTATCATTCGATGCAAGCGCAGCTCAGTATGCGGCCTTCTGCCGGCGTTGGCTTCCAGGCGACTTACACCTGGAGCAAGAATCTCGGAATCCAGAACTGCTGTGCAGGCCCGGCAAACGGCGGGCAATCCGGGAACTACGTCGGGTTGACCGACCCCCTGGAGCGCAGGCTGGACTACGCGCTGACCGGAGACGATCGTACTCACGCTCTGCAGACGAATGGCTCTTTCGATCTGCCCATTGGGCCGAACAGGCGGCTGCTCAGAAACTCTACGGGTTTGCTCGCCCGCGCAACTGAAGGCTGGAAGCTGGGCTGGATTTTCAATCTTATCAGCGGGCCGGCGCTGGATATTCAAGCCGCCAATATGCTCTATGCCAACGGAGTTCCGGATATCGTCGGGCCATTCCCGTTTGATCAGGCGGGCGTGCGCTGGGGACAAAACGCTGGTACGTACACTGGCGGAAACTATTTCCCGGCCGATGCTTTCAAAATCGCCAAAGATCCGCAGTGCTCGAACACGAGCCTCGTGGCGGCGAGTCTCGCCTCCAATTGCAATCTGGCGGCTGTATACGACGCAACGACCGGACAGCCCCTGCTCGTCAACCCGCTGCCGGGCAAGCGCGGTACCCTGGGCAGGCGGGTGCTGCGCGGAGTGACTGTGCCGAGCTTCGACATGAATCTGACCAAGTCATTCCGACTCAACGAATCGAAGAGTTTCCAGTTGCGGATCGATGCGAGCAATGTGCTCAACCATCCGGTTGCGAACACCCCGCAGTTGAGCCTGGCGCCCTCGGCAGCGACCAACGCACTAAACACCAGCTTCGGCCAGATCTTGAATGCGACTGGTTTTACGACAATAGGTGCGAAGACTGGTTATCGAAGGGTTCAGGCCGTGCTTCGATTCAACTTTTAGTATGCAGAGAGTTCTCAGAGGACTCGTTCTGTGTGCAGCAGTGCTGCTGGGCTGCTTCGCCCCCTGGTTTTACACCGCTGTCTCGCAGACGCTGCAACCTGCAGTCGTGGTCATTGATGGGGGCGTGTTAATCGACGGCAATGGCGGGCCACCCGTTCGTGATGTTCAGATTGTGATTCAAGGCAATCGCATCACCGGTATCGGACGGAAGGGGCAGGCCCCCCCGCCCAACGCGCAAGTTATCAACGCGGACGGTAAATTCATTCTTCCCGGGCTCTGGGATGCGCTCGACAATTTCGTCTGGAATCAAGGCGAGCTTCTGCTCAACAACGGCGTCACTTCCTTCATCGGTATCGGTGACATGGGTGAAGTTGGTGTCGCCTACACCGAAGGCGTCAAACGCGGCAAGATCCGCGGCCCACGTCCGTTCGACTGGCCGGTTCACTTCGTTGGCGCCGGTGCCGCTGTGCCAGGCGCCGGAAACCGTACGGGTTTAGAGTCTCCATTTCAATCTCCGCATGCGCTCAACAGTCCCGAAGACGCGCGTGAATGGGTAAAGCGCCTTTTGGATTTGGGAGCAGCCGGAATCTCCTTTCAAAACGGGGCTGTCGCACCGGAGATATTCAGGGCTGCCGTCGAAACGGCGAATGCCGCAGGCAAGCCTGTCGGAATCCGTGCCGGAGGCGCCCGAGGCGCCATTGGCGTTCGGGATGCTGCAGCAATGGGCGCGCGATTTCTTCCCCGATCCATGGGAGTAGCCGCGGCCGTGACCTCCGCCGCTGAGGGCGCGAACGAGCTTCAGCAGTGGGCCGACATGGACGAGGAAAAAGCAAAAGACCTCATCCGGATTCTTGTGGAAAGAAAAACGGCGATTGTGCCTGCTTTCATTCAAAAGGCTCCCGGGCTTCCCACCGGCTGGAGCAGATTCGAATTGCAGGCTCGCCGCATGTTTTCCGACCCGGCCCTCATGGCGTATTACCCGCAGGCTCGCGCTCAGGCGCTGATTGCCAACTACGTCGATCCGCCAAACGCCCGGCCGAACGCGATCGCCGTCGCCTCGAAGGGATATCAAAACGCTCTCCGGTTTCATCGCATGTTGGTAGAAGCCGGGGGACGCGTATTGATCGGCACGGACGGCGGGAACTTTGCTCTGCCGGGGCTCGGAGTCCATCACGAAATCCAGGTCTTCAGCGAAGATATGAAACTGCCTGCGATGCAGATACTTCAGGCCGCGACAAAGTGGCCCGCTGAAACAATGCGCGTTGAGAAGGAAGTCGGCACTGTCGAAGTCGCGAAACTCGCAGACTTGCTGATCGTGGATGAAGACCCGCTGGTGAACATCGCCAACCTTCAGAAGATTGCTTTCGTCATCGCAGACGGGAAAGTACAGCCAAGAGGCTTTCAGCCGTGGTATTGGAGTCCGTTCGGTGGCGAAGGGCCGATCACCATTCCCGTCGTTGATGATCTGGACTGGGCGGTCATGGTTCGCGGCCAGCGCGGCGGGAGAGGCGCAGGCGGACGTGGAGGCGGCGTCGGGCGTCCGCAACCCACCATCGAAACGATCGACTCGGGCCGTCGCGACTATTCCGATCCGGACTTCTCGAAGACCGTGGTTAAAGAAGGCAGCCCAACGCTGCAAATCAAAGTCACCGGCGTTGGCTATTTCCAGCGATCGGTGGTTTACTTCAACGACACCCCTGTTCCGACACGATTCGTCAATGCCAATGAACTGCAGGCGCAAGTCGATGAAAGTTTATTGCGCACGCCGGGGCGTTACGCGCTCGTCGTAAGAAACGCCGGTGTCGCCGACCCGCAAAAACTCGGCGACGGCTCGTCGAACCGCGGTTGGCTGATTGTGGGGTACAGATGATCCTGAAGGAGGGCTTGTGACCAGGACGACCATTATCGGTGTTCAGTGTCTGATACTTTCGACCGCCGTTTCTTTCTATGCACAACGGGGTGCGCCTCAAGCCCCGCGACCCGATAACGCACAGTCGCTTGAGCACATCAATGCAGCAAAGAAAATTGCGGCTGACGATTCGTTTCTAGCGAATCCCCTCAACTTTTTCTGCGTTGCGGGGAATGCGCGCGCACAAAACAACAACGCTCCGGATCTGGAGGCGGTCAAACTTTTTGACAACGTGTACGCCGTCGGGAATTCGGAGACAGCCGTTTATGCGCTGACATCCTCCGAAGGGATCGTGCTGCTGGACGCCGGATTTGAGAACAAAGCCGAAGCGGTGCTTGTGCCGCAGTTGCAAAAAGTGGGACTCGACCCCGCCAAGGTCAAATACATTCTGCTGGGACATGGTCATGCGGATCATTTCGGCGGTGCAAAATTTTTCCAGGACAAATACGGGACGAAGATTGCCACGACAGCCGCCGACTGGGATTTGATCAATGCCCCGGCTCGAGGCGGAGCAGCAGGAGCGAAACCGGCCAAGGATGTCGTGCTTGCTGAAGGGCAACCGTTCAAATTCGGCGATCTCACCATCACGCCAATCGAAATTCCGGGACACACGGCAGGTTCGCTCGCCTTCATTTTCCCCATCAAGGACAAAGGCCAGACTCGGACGGCGGGATTGTTCGGCGGCACGGTGCTGACCACCGGCATTCTGACAACGGATGCTCTAAAGCAATACATCCAGTCGATCGGGCACTACCTCGATTCAGCGAAGAGGATGAACGTCGAGGTCGAGTTGCAGAACCATCCCATTTTTGACGGAATGCCCGACAAGCTCGCAAAACTGAAAAGCGCAAAGGCCTCGGATCCTAACCCGTTCGTCATTGGAAACGATCGATACCTCAAGATGTGGAACATCGTTTCCGAATGCATTCAGGCAGAAGTCGCGCGCCGCGAGGGCCCGAATTGACGGCAGTCTCTGGTTAGTCTTTCCTTAGCGGGAGGAGGGTGGAACCCAGGTTGTCTTTCATCTGCTGGAGGAAACTTCCCACGATCCGTGCTGCTTCCTGAGAGTCTCCCCCTTCAAAGGCGCGCAAGGTTTTGTCCTGGTGCGCGAGACAATCTTCGATTGTTTGAAACATGCCTTCGCGATTGAAGTTGGACTTCATCAAATACAACGCGTAAAGCGGTGCCACCAGTCGCTCCAATGTCTCTCTCAGAAATCGATTTCCCGACAGTTCCCAGACGCGACGACGATAGGCAAGATGTTTCTCGAAGAAAACGGCCAAGTCTTGCGCAGCCGCTCCGTTCCTTGCCTTCGCAGTCAGCTCCCGTAATTCCGCGACATCCTCCGGACCAGCCTTTTGGGCTGCCAGTACAAAAGCCAGCGGTTCCACCTTGATACGGATCTCAAAGATCTGTTCCGCGTCTTCGTTGGTGAATGTGGTCACTTGCGTCCAGGAAAACGGCGACCTCTGGACGAAGCCCTGATGCTCCAGCTCGATCAGCGCTTCACGAATCAGCCCTTGCCCGACACCGAGCTGCTGCGCCAGTTTGCCTTCGACAATTTGATCACCGGGTTGAAGACTACCCGAAAGGATTGCGTCCTTTAGGTAGTTACGACCTGTGTTTTCTTTGAGACTGGCTGTAACTTCTGGAAGGTTGTGTTTGTCATGAACCCTTTAGCTCTCCGAGCTAACCGATTGCGGTGGGATTATACGTTAAGGAACTCCTCACTTTGGATTCTCCGGCTATTCGTGACGCGATGATCTTCGGGGCCAAGTAGTACGGGACACTGAAAAGAGCCGGAGCGCGGACTTCATCCTTAATACACGCAACCTAACCTTGGAAGACCCTCCAGAAATCTATCGAGCGAGCGCGGCGACATCTCCGATCGATCTTTCATCCGAAGAACGCACCTGCTCGTGGTAGTTCCTCGGCCTTGGAGTCACGTTTTTCATCAGCGACCCGCCGCCGCACAGTCTTTCTTACGATAATCGTTTATCGCTTGAACAATTTTATGAAAATGAATATACCCCATGCGCAGCCTTCGGGAGACAAAGGAGCAGTCGTCATGCAAAAGCGTGCTTTCAGCAGCGCCTTTTTTGTGTTGTGCAGCGTTGTGTTTCTCCAGGTCCAGTGGGCTTGGGCTCAGACTTCGTCCAACGGTACCGTTGGCGGGATCGTTGAAGACGCGAGCAAAGCGCTAATTCCCGGCGTGGGAATTACTTTGACGAACGTCCAGACCAACGTCGTTCAAAAAACGCTGTCCAATGAAACGGGAGCGTACACATTTCTCAGCGTTCCCCCAGGACTCTACAATGTGACCGCTGACCTGTTGGGTTTCAAGACGGCCGTTCGGAGCGGCGTGCAGATCGGCACGGCCGCGCAGGTTCGCGTGAACTTCACGCTGGAAATCGGTGAGAGGTCGGATCGCGTGGAGATCGTCGCGTCTTCGGAGATGGCATTGCTCGAAACGTCAGCGACGGTCGGCGATATTCTTCCGGAATACCGCATTCGTCAGCTGCCTATGGCAACCAACAACATTCTGGACCTGCTGGATATTCTGCCGGGATTCGAATTCGGGCCGCCGGGGTTTGGTGGAGTAGGCAGTACGGAAACAGTCGCCGGCCTGAGCATGAACACGGTCAATATGACCCGGGACGGCCTCACGCTCTCGGATTTTCGGTACGACCCTCAGACCTGGGGCCGACAGGTGATGTCGCCCACCTCCATCAATCCTGATCTGGTGGGTGAAATCCGCCTGATCCTGACGCCGGTGGATGCCGAAATCGGCCGTGGCAACGGACAGATCCAGATTCAAACCCGGTCGGGCACGAATAAGTACTCGGGCAACGCCACATGGAGTGTTCGAAACTCGGCATTAAACGCCAACACCTGGTCCAACAATCTGAACACGACTAACGGTGTTTGGGACCCGATCCCGCTGGACTGGAGAAACAGTCATCAATACAGCGTCAGCCTGGGGGGTCCGATCATTCGGAACAAGACATTCTTTTTCGCTCTGTGGGATCAGCAGATCACGAAAGCACGGGTAACGCAGACGCCGACGGTGCTGACAGATACTGCGCGTCTCGGCATTTTTCGATACTGGCAGGGTTGGAATCCGACGAATTATCTGGCCGACGAAGAAGCTCTGAATTTCCCCGTATCGGCGACCACGGCCACGGTCCGGTCGGTTAACGACACGGGACTACCGGTGGCGCCGACCCGGTGGCCCGATGGTAGCCCGTACACCGGGAGCCTGCGCTGCTTCAGTGTGTTTGGCAACCAACGACTGAACGATGAGGGCGCGTTGGTTCCGTTCACCAATGCCGACTGTCAATTCGGCGGGGTCGTCGGGCAAGCGGTTCTGAGTCCTTCGGGCGGCGGGGTATGGGACCCGGTTCGGCCTACGTTTGACTCGACCGGATTCATGCGAAAGGTTCTGACGAGTATGCCCCGCGCCAATTTTTTCGGCGGTGGCGACGGTCTGAACACGGCCCAGCATCGTTGGCTCCAAGGCTTGAATGGCAGCAATGAGGGCAACGCGGCGCGCGGTGGCGATTCGTTCGTGAGCCGCAAACAGATCAACCTGAAGATCGACCAGAATCTGAGCCAACACCGCATCAATGGAAGCTGGTCGTTGCAGCTGGACAACAGTGAGGATCTTCTTTCCACCTGGCCAGGCGGTCTCCATGGAGCGATACAACGGCGTCCCAACGTATTCACGGTCAACGTCACTTCCACGCTGTCATCCTCTCTCCTCAACGAAGCGCGATTTGGCCTGAACCGGAATACAACCGACCGTGCGCCTGCCTGGCTTCACCCGAACCAGTCTATCCGGCAAGAGGCTCAAGACCTGATCTCGGTGCCGGGAGGCAAGAATCCGCTCACCGGAGAAAACTACACAGTTCTCATCAACCCGGGATTGACGGGGCCCGCGGGAACCCAGCCCGTGGGAGGCGGTTTAATGAGCGTCGGCACCTTCGTGATCGGCAGCTCGCTCGTCGGTAATGTGACGCCGCTTTACAACCTGGCGGACACGCTGAGCTGGACCAGGGGGCGCCACGCGTTCAAGCTTGGCGCGGACGTCAGGATCGCGAGTTCCAGAGGCTGGAACCAGCCGCCCTATCCGATTGTTACTCTCGGCAATACTGCGACGAACACGGTAAGCCCGTTTGGCACACTGACGAGTTTTGCGACGGAGTTACCCGGCTTTCTGGCTACCGCCCGAGGCTCAGCCACGAATCTGAATTATTGGTTGACCGGATCGGTGAGCTCCGTTCAGGCGCCATATTGGATTACCAGTCACCAGGATGTCCTCAACGGACAAGACCCGACCCACCCCATGCAGGGCTGGCAGGACTTTCTGACGACTGGGGAATACCGCACCCGAAAGCATATGGGGCAGGAATACGCCGCGTTCGTTAAAGATGATTGGAAACTGACTCGGCAACTCACCCTCAACCTCGGCCTGCGCTGGGAATACTACGCGCCGCGCTACCTCGATGGCGGGTTTACTTCGGCGGTGAATGGGCTCGGGGATGGTTTCTGGGGCGCGGGACGCGGAGCGGGACAACAGGAGTTCAACTCGTGGCTGTCTCCCGGCAATCTGTATCTGGCCGGCTACGGTTCCACGGCCGTCAATCCGAATCCCTACCAGTGCGTTGTGGGGCAGCGTCAGTCTGCTCTGCTGCCGCTCTCCACGTGCGATCCGAACCAGTTGATGCAGGTGGAATTCATCGGTCCGAATAGCCCGAATCCGGACAAGACGGCGTGGCCGAGGGACAAGAACAACTTTGGTCCGGCAATCGGTTTTTCCTGGCAATTGCCCTGGTTCGGCGAAGGGAAAACCACCGTTCGCGGCGGCTATCAGATCACGTACGGAACCACAACGCGCGATGGTGTCGCCGTCGATACTTTGCTGGGAAGCGCGCCCAACAGTGTGCTCACCCCGACGACGGTGAATACCGACACGGATGTTGCGGCCATTCTGGCGACGCGGGCGCTGAATCTGACCGATATCCCGACCCTCACACCCGTGCGGCCGACAAGCGCGCCGGGCCGGGTCATTCCGATCTACGGGCGCAGTCTCGGATTCACCCAGTATGACCCCAAGTTCGCCGAGCCCTATGTGCAGAACCTCAACCTGTCCGTAACGCGGCTCGTCTCTCGGAACATTTCGGTAGATGTCCGCTATGTCGGGACGCTCTCGAGGAAACAACTCGGTAACGTGGACTTGAACACCGTCAACGTCTATCACAATCCAGAACTGATGGACGCGTTGACAGTAACCCGCGCCGGTGGCAACTCCCAGCTTCTCGACCAAATGCTTGCGGGACTGAACGTCAGTGGACAGACGACGGGAGGCTATGGCCTGGTTGGTACCTGCGTCACCGCTCCTGCCGGCACACCGGGGTTAGGCCAGGAAGGGTGTGCAAGCAACGCCGTGATGAATCATGGTTCCGCCCATCTGCGCCGGAGCGCGACGTTCGCCCAGAATCTGGCGAATGGCAATTACGTCGCCGTCGTCAATTCGTTGCTTGGCCTCGTTCCCACCGCTGCGCAGGGCAGACAAGCCCCGCCGATCGATCCCGCAACCGGCGTGGCCATTTCCGGTGTCTCGCAGATTGCTCTCCGCAACGGCTGCGACCGCATCGCGAATGGGTTGTACAACCCCGCTCTGGCTGCTTCGACGTCGAACATTCCGACACGCTGTTTCCAGGAAGACTACTTCGTCGCCAATCCACAACTGACCAACGCTACTTACAACGCCAACATCCGAGGCAGCAATTACCACTCGCTGCAAACCCAGTTCACGCTCCGGCCGACCAAGGGATTCAACTTCCAGGCCACGTGGGCGTGGACCAAATCGCTCGGCTTGGACTCGAACACCTGGTCGGATCCGCTTGATCGTAACGCGAACTATCGGCAGACGGTCGCCGGTGGACACTCGTTGCGGCTCAACGGGGGCTTCGAGTTGCCGATGGGCCCCAACAAGATGTTGCTGGGGAACTCGACAGGATGGGTGGCGCGAGTGCTTGAACGCTGGCAGGCCAGCGTCATCTTCAATCTTTCCGCCACGTCCATGAACAGTGTTGGCGGTGCCGGAGCCATGACGTACGGCAACAATCGCTTCGATATCGCCAGCCCATTGTGGGAGATTCCAGAAGGCGACGTGCAGTGGAACCGGGCTACGGCCAACGGCCCGCGTGGCTCCTACTATGGAGATCCGTCGCCCTTTATCAGCGTCAATGATCCGCAGTGCTCCGGTTCAGTTGTCGGTGCCATCGACAGCATGGGCCGCAATTTGCAGACGGAGTGCACGCTGACTGCCCTCGCGAGGATCGTGCCGGCAGGAACGGCGGGTGCGCAAACTCTCGGGGATGGACGGCAGTACGTGATCGTCCTGCAGAACCCCCTTCCCGGAAAAATCGGGACACTCGGGGAACGGAACCTTCCCGGCCTTGGCCGCTATCAATTCGACGCAAACCTGAGCAAGACGTTCCAGTTGACGGAGTCCAAGAGCATTCAGTTCCGGGCGGATGCCACCAACGTGTTGAACCATCCGAGCCCCGGTATCATTGGCGGCAACGGATTGTTTCAAGGCAATCCAAGCACTGCGGTCACGACGTTCGGAAACCTCACCACGAAGGAAGGCTCCCGCGAACTTCGTGCGTCGCTACGGTTGAGCTTTTAGAACGGACGAAAGCGCGAACTTGCCCTCCTGAATCAGGGCAATGACATACTTGGCTGACCGGGCGATCATGAGGTTTTACAGCGGACCATCAGACCAGCTGCCAGGGACATAGCGACAGCGTACAGCAGACATTTCACATCCGACATTTGGAAGACAACTCTTCAATGTGAACTGTCCGCTGTCTGCTGTGCGCTGTCGCTATGTCCCTGGCAGCTGGTCGGATGGTCGGCTGTTAAACCTCACTCGGTGGCCAAGATATCATTGCCCTGATTCAGGAGGGCAAGCGCACCCTGTCAGGGCAGGTTCTTCGGAGAAACGACTTTCGTTAGGAACGTCTGACGTTGGCGAGCAACGCGGGAGTCGTGACGTAGTTATCCAAGCCGATCGCTTTCGTATCGTTATCGACTGTGATCGTTGTCGTCAAGGAGGCTTTGGCCTCTCCCGCCCCACTGGAAGGAAGTCTGATCTCTAAAAGCGTGAACTCGTAGGGAGTGGGCGTTCCCTTAACGGGCGTCCACGACAGAGCGTTCGCGCCAATGCGGCGATTGCTGGCGAGAATGATGCGTTCAACACCGTTGGACGAGGGAAGACGCAGCGCATGTTTTATCGCGTACCCCGTGACTTCATTAGTCCAGATGTAGCCGATGGTAGGCGCCTTGCCGATGGCTGCTGTGAAGGTCGCGATCGGATCGACGGGAGCTGCTGCGTTGCCCCCACCACGTCCCCCACGTGCTCCGCCGCCTCGCCCTCCTGCCGCACCTCCACGCGCTCCGCCACGTCCACCGCGTGTCGGCGGCGCGGCTGGAGTACCATCAGTCGGCTCTGCTGGTGCCGGGGGGGCCGGTACGGCCGCGGGTGCTGGTGCCGGTGCAGTGAGCGCCGTGACCAGTTGGTTACGCTCCTGATCTGTGGACCAGCGGAGGATCTCGATACGAACATTGTTGCCAGGTTCACTCACATTCACCGAGGTCGCAGTCAACTTGAGCACTGGCTGCTGCGCGAAGCTGACTGTTACAAAGAGCACACCGGCGCCCGCGAGGGATAAGGCGATCTGTTTCATTTTGCCTGCAAACCTCCGGCAATACCGTCCACTTTGAAGCCGGTTTGGATTTGCCGCATCTTGGCAATTTCGAGAGGTGTCGCGGTCTTCGGGTCGACGTTGGCGATGGCGCAGGTGAATCCCCTTAATGTGCATTCCGAAGTGGTGTGGGGAATACCCCTTTCTTTCATCACACCGAGCAGGAGTTCCGTCGCTTCGTGGTGATACTCGAACGAATTGTTCGGAACAAAAGTGCCGACGCCAATCGCATAGTCGACAGCCATCAAGGGCTCGATGCTCGAATGGAATGCGCCATCGAGTTTCTTGCCCAGATCGTACGCCCCGGGGTCGGCGCCCGCATCGAGAAGCGCCTTTAGAACGGGGACATCGCCTCGGTTGGCGGCGGACATTAGCGGCGTGATGCCGTAATGGTCGGCCCAGTTCGCATCCGCACCACGCTCGATCAGCATCTTGACCAGGGAAACGCGTTCCTCGGATGTTTTCTCCGCATGATAGCCGTTGATGAAGGCGAGTCCCGCTGCCGCCTGCAACATGGATTCCCCATCGGAGGACACCGTGTTCGGATCCGCGCCATGACTGAGTAGCAGTTTTGCCACTTCGACGTCACCGGCAAAAACGGCTCGCATTAACGTGTTCGCAAACACGATCCGAGGAGAACCTCCTCGGTTGCGCGAGCGTGGCGTGTTGTTGACAACAGCGTTGGGGTTGGCGCCGGCTTCCAGGAGTTTGCGGATCAGTGGGAACGGATCTTCTGTCACAAGCCAGGCAAAACCGTTGGCGCCTTTTTCCATATTGCGCCGGTCGACTGCCCAGAACAGCGGCGTGAACCGTTGCGCGTCGGCCCGATTGACGTCCGACTTCTTGTCGATGAGATAGGAAGCGATGGCGTAGTTCCCGTTAAAGATGGCCAGGCCCAGTGCGTTTTTGCCGTCACCGCTCACAACGTTGACGTCGGCTCCGGATTCGACAAAAAAACGAACCGCGTCCATGTCACCCTGGCGCGCGGCAAACA
>Ga0111538_10011060_pt1 | contig 11981 bp, 10 predicted proteins | sample SoiMethybrSBSTD1_FD_79669 | JGI IMG/M metagenome (GOLD analysis project Ga0111538, IMG submission 79669) | Bulk soil microbial communities from a Populus tree surrounding site in Tennessee, USA - Soil MetaG P. TD hybrid SBSTD1 (version 2)... | ecosystem: Environmental > Terrestrial > Soil >...
CGGGCGATGCGGCCCCAGTCGATGGCGCGGTACACGACGAGGTCGGGGCCGACGGGCGGGAGCAGGCGCACCGGCATGTGCTCCCACCAGGCCTGGTAGGCCGCGGCACGACGGGCTGCGAAGTCGGGCACCTCGGTGGGGTCCTGGGCCACGAGGTCGGCGTAGTTGTTCTCGACCTCGTGGTCGTCCCACGTCACCACCCAGGGGCACGCGGCGTGGGCCGCCTGCAGCGCGGGGTCGCCCTTGTAGAGGCCGTAGCGGTTGCGGTAGGCGGCGAGGTCGCGGACCTCGGTGCTGTTGTGGCGGCGCACCCCGCTGGCGCTGATGCCACCCTCGTAGATGTAGTCGCCGAGGTGGACGACCAGGTCGGGGTCGTCGCTCGGCGCGTGGGCCCACAGCGGCCAGTAGCCCTGCTGCCAGTTCTGGCAGCTGGCGAACAGGAAGCGCAGGCGGTCGGACGTGGCGTCGGCCGCCGGGGCCGTGCGCGTGCGCCCGACGGGGCTGACCTGGTTGCCGACGATGAACCGGTAGAAGTACCAGGTCCCGGGGCGGAGGCCGGAGACGTTGACGTGCACGGAGTGGGCGAAGTTGTCGCTGGCCGCCACGGCTCCCGCACGGCAGCGACCGAACGACTCGTGCTCGGACACCTCCCACCGGACGGGCACGGGGTGGGGTGGCATGCCGCCGCCGTCGAGCGGGGCCGGGGCGAGCCGGGTCCACAGGACGACCGAGTCGGGTCGCGGGTCTCCGGATGCCACGCCGAGCGAGAACAGGCCGTCGGGGAGGTTCGGCGGGAGGGGTGGGAGCGTCGGCCGGCACGACGCCGGGCCCCAGGCGCCGAGGATCGGCACGGCGGCGCCGGCGGCCAGCGCGCCCGTGAGGAACCGCCGCCGTGACGTGGCGCCGGGCCGCGCCGGGTCGACGGGGTGTGCGTCCGCCCTGCTCATGGTCCCCTCCAGTGCCCCTCGGCGGCGACCTCCCCAGCGCGTCCGGCCAGGCGGTCGACGGAACGTTAACCGCGGCGGTGGCCCTGCGCCGGGGTCAGGCCGCCCGAGCGCAGGGACGCGAGCCCCGTACGCCGTGGGCTCCGGCGCGGGCGAGGCGCCGTGAGACCGCACGACCGTCGAAACGATCGGCTAGCGTTCCAGGCGATCGCGGTGTCCCCATCCCGGGGCCGGGCCCGCCGGTGCTCGTGTGAACGCGCGTGAAGTTTTCCTCTCTTGCGCGCCGCGCTAGCATGTTCAGTCGGCTCTCGGCGCTGTTGGTCGCCCCACGCGCCGCCGGCTGTTGATCTACAAGCACGTGTGCAGGAGCACCCCCTGCCGTTCCCCTCGGATGCCATGCGCGGCTGTCGCCTGGCGCATCGTCCCTGGTGAACGGCCCGGGTCAGGGCTTCCGCCCGTGTGCGACCCCGCCCCGGGGCCGCACGACCCACCAGAACGAGCGACGGTGAACGCCATGAAGGTTCGTCCCAGCGTCAAGAGAATCTGTGAGAAGTGCAAGGTGATCCGGCGCCATGGTCGCGTCCAGGTCATCTGCCCGAACCCCCGCCACAAGCAGCGCCAGGGCTAGAGGAGCGAAAGACACCACATGGCACGCATCGCCGGCGTCGACATCCCCCGCGAGAAGCGGCTGGAGATCTCGCTGACCTACATCTTCGGCATCGGCCGCACGCGGTCGCACGAGATCTGCTCGGCCCTCGACATCGACCCCGACACGCGGGTCCGCGACCTCACCGACGACGAGGTCGCCCGCATCCGCAACCACATCGAGGCCACGTTCAAGGTCGAGGGCGACCTGCGCCGCGAGGTCCAGCAGGACATCAAGCGGAAGATGGAGATCGGCTGCTGGCAGGGCCTGCGCCACCGGCGCGGCCTGCCGGTGCGCGGCCAGCGCACGCAGACCAACGCCCGCACCCGCAAGGGTCCCAAGAAGACGGTCGCCGGCAAGAAGAAGGTGCGCAAGTAATGGCCAAGCCCAAGTCGCCCGGCGGCCGCCGGCCCCGCAAGCGCGAACGCAAGAACGTGGGCTACGGCGTCGCCCACATCAAGAGCAGCTTCAACAACACGATCATCAGCTTCACCGACCAGGACGGCAACGTCCTGTCGTGGGCGTCCGCCGGCAACGTCGGGTTCAAGGGCTCGCGCAAGTCGACGCCCTACGCCGCGCAGACGGCCGCCGAGGCCGCCGCCCGCCGGGCGATGGAGCACGGCGTCCGCAAGGTCGACGTCCAGGTCAAGGGCCCGGGCTCGGGCCGCGAGACCGCGATCCGGTCGATCCAGAACGCCGGCATCGAGGTCACCGGCATCAAGGACGTCACCCCTGTCCCCCACAACGGCTGCCGCCCGCCCAAGCGGCGGCGTGTCTGAGGTAGCACCGCATGTCGCGTTACACCGGCCCGAAGTCCCGTGTCTCCCGGCGCCTCGGCGTCAACCTGTGGGGCACCTCGGGTGAGAACCGCGCCCTCGAGCGCCGGCCCTACCCGCCCGGCGAGCACGGTCGCAGCCGCCGCCGCAACGCCAGCGAGTACCTCCAGCAGCTCCAGGAGAAGCAGAAGGCCCGGTTCAGCTACGGCCTGACCGAGCGGCAGTTCCGCAACCTCTACGAAGAGGCGTCGAAGCGCAAGGGCGTGACCGGCGAGCTCATGCTCCAGCTGCTCGAGCGCCGGCTCGACAACATCGTCTACCGCGCCGGCTGGGCGTCGACCCGGCCGCAGGCCCGCCAGTTCGTGAACCACGGCCACGTCGAGGTCAACGGCAAGCGGGTCGACATCGCCAGCTACCGCGTCCGCAAGGGCGACGTGGTCAGCCTGCGGGGCAAGGCCAAGCAGATGATCCAGATCCAGTGGAACCGCGACGTGCTGGCGCGCACGCCACCGCCGTGGCTCGACTCCGAGAACGAAGGGCTCTCGGTGAAGGTGCGCGAGTACCCGCTGCGCGTGCACATCGACGTGCCCGTGCGCGAACAGCTCATCGTCGAGCTCTACAGCAAGTAACCCCCACCTTCTCGCTACCAGGGAGCCTCCCCATGCTGGTCATGCAGCGCCCCACGGTCGAGCCGACGACCGAGGAAGAGAGCAATCGCCAGTCGTTCGCGATCGGCCCGCTCGACCCCGGCTTCGGCCACACCCTCGGCAACTCGCTGCGGCGCACCCTCCTGTCGTCGATCCCCGGTGCGGCGATCACGCAGGTGCGCTTCGACGACGCGCTCCACGAGTTCGACACCATCTCCGGTGTCGTCGAGGACGTCACCGACATCATCCTCAACCTCAAGGACATCGTGCTCGTCAGCCACAGCGACGAGCCGGTGACCCTGCGTCTCGACGTGCGCGGCCCGGCCGACATCGCGGCCAAGGACATCCAGCTCACGTCCGACATCGAGATCCTCAACGGCGACCTGCACCTGGCGACGCTCAACAAGTCGGGCCGCATCGCCGTCGACATCACGGTGTCCAAGGGGCGGGGCTACCGCTCCGCCGAGGCCAACAAGGCGTCCGAGACCATCGGCGTCATCCCCGTCGACTCGATCTTCTCGCCGGTGCGCCGCGTCGCCTTCGACGTCGAGCCCACCCGGGTCGAGCAGTCGACCGAGTTCGACCGGCTCGTCATCGACATCGAGACCGACGGCTCGATCACGCCGCGCGACGCCCTGGCCTCGGCCGGCGACACGCTGCGCTCGCTCGTCGGCCTCGTCGCCGACATGAGCGACGAGCCGCAGGGGCTCGAGCTCGGCGAGCTGCAGGTCACGAGCGCGGGCTCCCCCGACCTCGACCTGCCGATCGAAGACCTCGACCTCTCCGAGCGGCCCCGCAACTGCCTGAAGCGGGCGCAGGTCAACTCGGTGGGCGAGCTCGTCCAGAAGACCGAGGACGACCTGCTCGCCATCACCAACTTCGGCCAGAAGTCGCTCGACGAGGTCATCGCCAAGCTCGACGAGCGCGGGCTGTCGCTGCGCACGAAGGACTGACATGCCTGCCACCCCCAAGAAGGGCCGCCGGTTCGGCGGCAACGCCGCCCACCAGCGACTGATGATGGCCAACCTGGCTGCGAGCCTGTTCGCGGCCGAGGGCATCGTCACGACCGAGGCCAAGGCCAAGGCGCTGCGGCCCGTCGCGGAGAAGCTCATCACCAAGGCCCGCAAGGCCGACGCCGACCCCGACGTGAAGCTGCACCAGATCCGTCAGGTCGTGTCGTACCTGGGCGACCGCGAGATGACGCACAAGCTCTTCTCCGAGATCGGGCCGCGCTACGCCGACCGCAACGGCGGCTACACGCGCATCCTCAAGCTCGGGCCGCGCCAGGGCGACAACGCCCCCATGGCGCGCATCGAGCTCGTCTGACGCCGGGCCGTCCGCCGCCCCCGGCGTGACGCTGTTCGACCAGTCCGAGGCACCAGCGGCCCCCAGCGGGCCGCTGGGCCGCGTCCGGATGACGGTGGCCTACGACGGCTCGGGCTTCCACGGGTTCGCGCCCAACGCCGGCGTCGCCACCGTGGGCGGCACCCTCGGCGACGCGCTCGCCAAGGTCCTGCGGCGGCCCGTCGAGCTGACCTGCGCCGGGCGCACCGACACCGGCGTCCACGCCTGGGGGCAGGTCGTCAGCTTCGACGCCCCGGCCGACCGCGCCGACCCGCTCACGCTGCAGCGCTCGCTCAACCGCCTGTGCGCGCCGGCCATCGTCGTGCGCGACGTGGCCCGGGCGCCCGACGGCTTCGACGCCCGCCGCTCGGCGACCGGCCGCACCTATCGCTACACGATCGTGAACCGGCCGGTCCCCGATCCGTTCCTGGCCCACGTGGCCTGGCACGTCGACGAGCCGCTCGACCTCGACCTGCTGCGCCTGGGGTGCGATCCGCTGGTCGGCGAGCACGACTTCTCCGCCTTCTGCCGCCGCCCCAAGCGGCGCGACGGTGTCGAGGCGTCGCTCGTCCGGTCGGTGCGACGCGCCGGGTGGACCGACTGTGGCGACGGCGTGCTGCGCTTCGAGATCACCGCCAACGCCTTCTGCCACCAGATGATCCGCAGCGTCGTCGGCACGCTCGTCGACGTCGGGCTGGCTCGCAAGCACGCCGGCGAGCTGCTGGGCATCCTCGCCGGGCGCGACCGGTCGCGGGCGTCGGTGCTGGCGCCACCGCAGGGCCTGTGCCTGTGGGCGGTCGACTACGGCGCCCCCGCGGCCTGAGGTCCGAGCGGCGACGTCGGGGCGGCAGGGACCCGTCCTCACGGTGCGGGGAACCACCACCGCGGTCGGTGCCGTCTGTAGCTTTGCGCCATGCCCGCGCCGAACACCGGCCGCCGCCGCACCGTCGCCGGCCTCGTCGCCGCCTCGCTGGCGCTGATCCTCCTCTCCGTCGCCTGCGGCCGGGAGGGGCGCGAGATGGCGGCGCCCGCCGGCCCGGCGGCGCCCGCGCAGGATCCGTCGACGACCGAGCCGCCCACCACGGAGCCCCCGACGACGTCGCCGCCCACGACCGAGCGTCCGACGACCACCGAGGAGCGGCCGACCACGACCGAGGAGCAGCCGACCACCACCGCGGCCACGACGACGACCGAGGCCGGCGACGGCGACGACAGCGACGTGGACTGGGGCCTGATCGCGATCATCGGTGGCATCGCGCTGGCGGTGATCCTGCTGTTGTGGCTGATCGTCAGCGCCCTGGCGCGCCGCGGCCGCGAGCACGACGTCCTCGACCGGCGCATCGCCCACCTCGTGGGCGGCGCCCAGTGGGTGCACGACCAGGCGTCGCTCGAGCTCATGAGCGGGGCGCAGTCGCCGGAGCGGTTGCGGGCCGCGTGGATCGACACCCGGCGGCGGGTCAACGACCTGGCGGCCCAGGCGTCGGAGGCGGCGGTCTCGTCACGGGGCGACGTGGCCCGCGAGCTGCGCCAGCTCGCCGCCGCCCTCGGCAGCCTCGAAGGAGCCATCGACACGCACGTCGACCTGCGACTGCAGTCGCCCGGCGACGGCGCGGGGTCGATCGCGGTGAACGAGTCGGCCGAGACGGTGAACGAGCGGCGCCACGCCCTGCGGGCCGCGATCGCCCCGCTCGCCGCCCGGGTCTGACCCCGCCCTCCGGGACCGCCCGGCAGGTCGCGCATCGCAGCAGCGGCACCCCGCACCGCCGGGATCGGCCCGACGCCGTGATCAGAGCTCGTCGCGGTGCTGCATCTGGTTGAACGTGACCCAGCCGGGCAGCACCGGCAACCAGAACGTGAGCAGCCGGAAGGTGAGCACCGCGGCGACGGCGCGCCCGTCGTGCATGCCGTAGCCGGTGAGGGCGGCGAGCGCTGCGGCCTCGAACGCGCCGAGGCCGCCGGGGGTCGGCGCCACCGACCCGACGGCCGCCGCCACCAGGTAGGCCGCCCCGATCTGGGGGAAGCTCACCCCGCCGCCGAACGCCTGCACGGTGGCGGCCAGGCAGAGGACGTACGCAAGGGTCACGCCCGCGGAGCCGCCGAGCAGCGCGAGCACCCGCTGCGGGTCGGTGACCACCGATGCCAGCGACGTCAGTGCCTTGCGGGCCTGCGCCACCGCCGGCGGGACGACCCGGCGCCGCAGCGCGGGGACCACGGCGATCACCAGCCCGCTGGCCACGAGCACCCCGGCGATGACGAGCAGGGCGACGTTGACGTCGGGCAGGTTGAACCCGCCGACGCCGCTGGTGCCGGTCCACGCCACGAAGGCCGCCAGCAGCAGCATGTGCACCACGAAGCCGGCCACGGTGTTGAGGCCGATGGAGGTGGCCGCCACGGCCGGCGCCACGCCGGTGCGCTGCAGGAACCGGACCCCGACCGCGATCGACCCCGTGCTGGCGGGGGCGATCCGGCCGACGAACGACGAGGCCACCTGCATCCGCAGCGCCGGCACGAACGGCACGGGCTGCTCCACCGAGCCGAGCAGCGACACCGCCGCGAACGGGTAGGTCGCCGCCGAGGCCACCACCGCGGGGATGAGCCACCGCCAGTCCGCGTCGGCGGCCGCGCCGGCGGTGCGCTGGACGTCGGCGAGCTGCGGGAGCATGACGTAGAACCCGGCCGCGATCGCCACGATCGTGACGACCGTGCGGGGGCGGAGGCGCTGGAGGCGGGCGAGCGGCGTCTCCTCCGCGCCGGTGGCGGTGCGCACCTGGTCGCGCAGGCCCTCGAGCACGACCCGCCCGCCCTTGCGCAGGGCGCGTCGGGTCGAACCGGGGAGCGCCAGCGGCTGGAGGTAGGGGAGCGCCGTGGCGACCCGCTCGCGTCCGAGGGCCTCGACCGCCGCCGCGACCGCGGGCTCGGGCCCGACCACGACCGCGGTGGCCACCAACAGCTGGGCGACGTCGCGTGCGAGATCCGCGTCGGTCGCCGCCAGGCGGGCGTCGTCGAACCGGTGCAGCTCGGCCCGGCCGTCGTCGGTGACGGTGAAGCGCCGCAACCCGAGGGCCCGGTGGGCGATGCCCGCCTCGTGCAGCCGGGCGATCTGGCGCCAGGCGTCGACCAGCGGCCGGCCCGACATCGCCTCGACGGACAGGTCGGCTGCTGGGCGCCCGCGGTCGACGTCGGCGACGAGTCCGACGGCACCCTCGGCGGACGCCACGACGCCGTGGACGCCGGGCACCCGCACGCCGTGCTCGGCGGCCAGCGTCTGGGCCAGCGCCTCGTGCTCGATGCGGCGCTGCATCGACGCGAAGGGCCGGTCGGCCTCCGACGTGCGCAGCCGTGCGTAGCGCCACAGGCGGGCCAGCAGGTCGGCCGACCGGTCGTGCGAGGTGCGCACGGTGAGGGCCAGCGGGGGCCCGTCGTCGACGTCGAGGCGGTAGGCCAGCGGGTCGGATGCATCGAGCTGGGTCACGCGCGAGACCGATCGGCGGAAGCGCAGCATCTCGGCCAGCTCGACGGGCGCGGGGTCGGTGCTGGGGGTGCCCACGGCCACGAGCACCACGCTGCCGACGACCGTGCCGACCGCCAGGGCCAGCACGACGTCGAAGGCGGGCTCGCCCGACGACACCATGCGCAGCACCACGAGGAACGCGATCAGCGCCCAGAGGCTGCGGCGCCACCGCCGTGAGATCCACGGCGACGCGATCACCACCATGGCGACCGCCGAGGCGAGGAACGACGAGGTGGCGAACCGGGGATCGGTCAGGTCCACCTGGCCGCCGGTGTCCTCGCGGACCCGTTCGAGCACCCCGCGGTCGGTGAGGAGGCCGTCGAGGGCCACCATCGCCCACGTCGCCGCCAGGCTGCCCCCGAGCAGGGCCAGTGCCCGGCGGTAGCGGCGGCGGATGAGCAGGACCAGGAGGGCGAGCAGGGGCAGGGCGACCGCGAGCAGGAACGCGATGGCCGTGAGCGCCTCGGCCGCCCGGTCGGGGATGCGCTCGTAGGCCTCGACGATGTCGGCCTCGGCGCCGCCGACGGTGTTGCGGGCGAAGACGACCGCGAGCAGGCCGGCGGCGAGCAGCAGCAGGCCGATCAGCAGCCGGAGCACGTCGGCGGGCGAGCGCTGCCGGCGCGCCGGGCGCAGGTCCATCACCGGAGGGTCCGCCGGTGTCGGGGCGGCCCGCCCCGACGGGTCGGTCGACGGGTCGGTCGACGGGTCGGCTGCGGCGGCGTCGGCGGTCGCGGCGGCGTCGGTGGGTACGGCCGAAGCCGGCGTCGGCGGGTCGACGGGGACGTCCACGGTCACACGGCGGCCCGCGGCTACTCGGCGCGCACGGGGCGGCCGGGGCGCACGCTGCCGAACACCACCGACGCGACCAGGCCGCACAGGATGCCGAGGCCCGCGCCGCCCACCACGTCGAGGGGGAGGTGCGCCCCGTAGTAGACGCGGGCGAAGGCGACGATCGACGCCAGGGTGAAGGGCACGTACCGCCACCGGCCGGGAAGCAGGGGGGTCAGCACCGTCGCCACGGCGAACGCGATGGCGGCGTGCCCCGACACGTACCCGCGCCCGTGGATGCCCGACTCGCGCAGGTGGACGTCGTCGAGGAGCTCGGCCGGGCGCCCGCGCTCGATGGCGCGCTTCACGACCTTCGCCAGGATCCAGGCGCCCAGCACCGCCGTGCCGGCGGCCACGGCGGGCGCCGCCCGCTTCGTGACGAAGTAGGCGATCAACCCGCCGATGCTGATCATCCAGAAGTTGCCGAGCTGCATGAACGGCCAGAGGGGCCAGCGCAGGGCGTCGGGCAGGTCGTTGACGGCCCGGAACACGTCGAGCTCCCACCCGCGGACGACGTCGCGGTCGTCGAGGAGGGCCCAGCTGAGCAGGAGGAGGCCGGCGCCCGCGGCCAGCTCGACCCCGTGGCGGTTCCAGTGGCGGGCGGACACCAGGCGGCGGCGCCGGCCGGGCTCGTCGGGAGGGGACGCAGGGGTGTCGGCGTAGGGCTCGTTGGGCGCGGCCACGTCAGGACGCACGGCCGCGGGCGACGGCGGCCGGGTGCCGTTCGACGTCGGTGATCGACCGGGGTGCGGGCGTCGTCATGGGCGGGAGCTCCGATCGCCGGGGAGGCCGGACGCTGGGCGTACGGTACCCACGATCCGACCACCGGTCACGACGTCGTGGGCTCTGGCGCAGCCGTCTCCGCGCCCGCTCCCGCCGGCTCGTCGGGCACCCCGACGGCGAGGTTGACGGCCGACCCGATCGCCACGCCGAGCGCCGCGCCGCAGAGCACGTCGAGAGGGTTGTGCGCGCCGACGTAGACGCGCGCCACCATCACCAGCCCGACGAGCACCCACGGCACCGGCCGCCACCGCCGCGGCAGGTACGGCGCCACCAGGCACGCCACCGCCGCGATCATCACGGCGTGGCCCGAGACGAAGCTCTCGCCCGCCGCCGGGACGTCCCCCCGCAGGTCGGCGTCGGCGCCGATGGACGTGCCGGGACGCTCACGGGTCACGATCGCCTTGACCACGCGCTCGAGCACCAGCTTCGCCACGGTCACGACGACGAGGGCGACCGCGAGCCGGCGCCGGTGGAGCAACCAGGCCACGACGGCGAGCACGGGCCCGACGAGGACCGCGCCGATCTGCTGGAACGGCCAGAGCAGCGGGTAGAGGACCTCGGGCAGGTCGTTGACCGCCAGGAAGGTGCTGCGCTCCCACGCCGGCACGTGACCGTCGCGCACCACCACCATGCCGACGACGAGGACGGCGAGGCCCGCCGCCGCGGCCCAGGCGTCGCCGGCGCGCCGCCGCCACCGCGGCTCGGCGGTGCCGGTCGCCGCGCCGTCGCGGTCGTCCGCGGGGGTGGCGCTCATCCGCCGACGCACTCCGTGCCCGCGCCGCACAGGTCGAGACCGGTCTCGTCGCGCACGTGGTCCACCAGGGTCGAGCGCGGCTGGAACGCCAGCGCCTGCTCCGCGACGAACATGAGCGACGGGTCGGCCTCGTCGAAGGCGAACTCGTACGTGGCGCACCCGCCCGGGAAGACGTAGGAGCGGGTGGCCCGGAGCTCGGGCCGCACCTGCTCGGGCCGCTCGAAGCGCTCGGTCCCCACCTCGTCGCTCGGGACCTGCGTGGCGCCGTCGAGGTCGCACTCGTCGGGCGGGCGCAACGTCACCTCGACGGCGTCGTCGCCGCCGATGTCGGAGTCCAGCGTGAACGTGGCCTCGGTGCGCTCGACGTGGCTGTCGCCGAGCTGCCAGCCCGCGGGCAGCGTCGCCACGCACGGGATCTGCGTCGCCGACGGGACGGCCTGGGCCATCAGCACGACCAGCGAGCCGGTGCCGCAGTCGGGCGGTGCGTCCACCTCGAGGTCGTGCGACGGCGCGAAGAGGTTGACCGCCTGCACGGCGGCGAGCACCACGATCACCACCACGGCCACCGCCAGCCCCACCCGCCGGAAGCTCCAGCGCTGGATGCCGATGCGGGGCCGCTCGGGGGCGAGCGCCCGGAACTCGCCGATCAGGTCGCGCCCGTCGCGCTTCATCACCGCTCGCAGCTGGGTCGGGCTGGCCACACCGCGGGTGGCGGCGAACGCCTCCGCGACGTCGTCGGCGGTGAAGTAGCGCAGCGCGTGCTGGTAGACCCGCTCGGGGTCGGACCGGACGGCCAGCACCAGCATCATGTTCCCGAGGTCGACGGCCTGCCGCCACGGCGACGGGCGGACCTGGACGAAGAAGGCGTCGATCAGGAACACCCGCCCGTGGCTGACGAGCAGGTTGGCCGGCTTGATGTCGCGGTGGGCCAGGCCCGCGTCCCACAGCCGGCGCATCAGGCTGAGGGCATCGTCGATCACGGCGTCGTCGACGTCGGCCTCGCCGATCTCGCGCGAGTCCTCGATGAAGCTGGCGACGAGCATGTACTCGCGCTCGGGGGTGATCTCGACGATGCCGAACGGCGTCGCGGTCGGGATGCCGGCGTCGCGCAGGAGGCGCAGGGCGTAGTCCTCGTACTCGACGAGGCGGCGCACGCTCTCGAAGCGGGCCTCGTCCTCGAGCCGCCCGTACAGCAGGCGGCGGCCCAGCTTGTACCAGCGATCGGCTCGTACGTGGTTCATGGCGAAGAGCTTGGCGAACAGGAAGGAATCGTCGGGTTGGCCCTCGACCCGCAGGCGCAGCGGCGTCGACCCCCCGGAGCCCTCGAGGCCGACCGGCTCGGCGTCGAGCACCGTCAGTCCCAGCTGGTCGTGCACGGCCTGGCGGATGGCCTCGCCCCGTCGGCCGCTCACGTCGAGGTGGGCGGTCTTGCCCTGCCGGTAGGCCACGGGTACGACCTCGTTGGGCGTGAACAGCCGGAAGGCGACGAGCGGGATGGCGACCCCGAGGGCGAGCCCGGCGATGACGTCGAACGGGTGGTCGACGCCGAGGTAGAGCCGGCAGAACACGAAGAAGCCCAGCAGCACGCCGATGGCGAGCTTGGCGCGCCACCGCAGGTGCCCGGCCGGCACGAGGCTGTAGACGATCGCCACGAGGAGCGACGCCAGCACGGTGACGGGCGGCGACGGCGAGGAGAACCCGGCCCACCGGCTGATGGCGGTGACGTCGTAGGGCCGGGGCCGGGAGAA
>Ga0111538_10011061_pt1 | contig 11980 bp, 6 predicted proteins | sample SoiMethybrSBSTD1_FD_79669 | JGI IMG/M metagenome (GOLD analysis project Ga0111538, IMG submission 79669) | Bulk soil microbial communities from a Populus tree surrounding site in Tennessee, USA - Soil MetaG P. TD hybrid SBSTD1 (version 2)... | ecosystem: Environmental > Terrestrial > Soil > Tree...
AGCGTGTTGAAGCTCGGGTGGAAGATCTGCGCCATGGCGGGCGCCGGGGCGGCCAGGATGCTAGGCGTGTGCAGCGCCCGTGTCCACCCGTGTTCACACGGAAGGGGGCGGCGCGCCGCTACTCCAGCTCCTCGAGCGTCTCGGGCCAGTCGTCCTTGAGCAGGAGCGAGAGTGCGCGGTCGCGCAGGATGCGTCCGCCCGTCTGGCAGCGCGCGCAGTAGTTGAACTCGTTCGAGGCGCGCACGATGCGCTGCACCGGCGCGCCGCACACCGGACAGGGCTCTCCGAAGCGGCCGTGCACGGCCATCTCGGGACGGAAGGCCGTGACCTTCTCGGGGAAGCCGGGGCCGACCTCGGCCCGCAGGCGCGCGATCCACTCGCCGAGGACGGCCTCGGTGGCGGCCTGCAGGCGCGCGCTCTCCTCGGCGTCGAGGTTGCGCGCCAGGACGAGCGGCGAGAGGCGCGCGCGGTGCAGGATCTCGTCCGAGTAGGCGTTGCCGATGCCGCTGAACACGCCCGGGTCGCACAGGGCGCGCTTGAGCGTGTGGCGCGTCCCGGAGAGGCGCGCGCGGAAGGCGGCCGGGTCGGCGCCCAGGGGCTCGAGGCCGCCGCGCTCGTGGGCCGCCAGCGCGGCGGCATCGCCGGCCACGTGCAGGGAGGCGCGCTTCTTCGTGCCGGCCTCGGTCAGGAGCAGCGCGCCCTGCTCGAAGTCGAAGGCGGCCAGGTGGTCACGCCGCGCGAGCGCCGCGCCGCGCTCCTTCCAGTGCAGGCGCCCGGCGATCATCAGGTGCAAGACCAGGGCGAGCTCGGGCGGCTCGCCCGCGCGCGGGCCCGGGGGCGGACCGAGCGCGAGCACGATGCGCTTCCCGCTGCGGCGCACGCCCGTCAGCGCGCGCCCGTGGGCCGCGACCAGCGGCGGCACGGCCGTGCGCAGCAGGAACGGGCTCTTCAGGCGTACGCCCGCGAGCACGGACCCGAGCGCGTGCCGCTCCAGCGCCTCCACGTAGAGCGTGACGTCCGGCAGCTCGGGCACGGCGAGGAGCGTAGCCCGACGAGGGGCGGCGGGCCTTCCTTTCCCGGGCGGGATCGTCATCCTTGGGTGCGGGATGGTCCAAGGCTCGCCGACGCCGCGTCGTTCTCGCTCGCAGCGCGCTCGCACCCACCCGCCGTCGCGGGCAGCGGGGGGCGTGCGACTCCAGGGGATGGCCATGAAAGCGCTCGCTCTGTTCGCCCACGCCGTGCTCGTGATCGCCTGCCTGCCGCTCTCCCAGGCCGAGCCCGGTGGCCCGGGCCGGGCGCAGGACGCGCGCGCCGTCCAGGCGGGCGCGCCCCAGGGCTACGCCGAGCTGCGCGCCAGCGCCGAGCAGCGCTTCGCCGAGCAGAGCTACCAGCTCGCCCACGAGCTCTACCAGAAGGCCGACGCGCTCGAGCTCGCGCCCGAGGAGCGCACCTGGGTGCGCTTCCGCCTGGCCGACACGCGCTGGCGCTCGGCCGCAGCGACCAACGACCCCGACGCGAGCGCCCTCGACCGCTCGGCCGACGAGCTGCGCCACCTGCTCGAGCCCTTCGAGCGCCGCGAGTCGCGCACCGACCTCTTCGCCGACGTGCACGAGTCCCTGGGCGACATGACCTGGCGCGCGAACAGCCAGGACTGGAGCGGCGCCTGGTCGCACTACTCGGCCGCCCTGGAGTACTGGGCCGATTCGAGCGACCTCGAGCGCGCGCGCCCGCGCTGGCTCGCGATCGTGTGGCGCGCGGCCATGCCCGCCTGGCAAGCGCAGTACTACGGCCAGGGCTGGTTCCCGTCCTACCTGCCGGTCGAGGTGCTGGCCGACGCGGTCGAGCTCGCGCGCGGCCCCGAGGAGCAGGCGCGCGCGCACTACCTGCTCGGGCGCGCCTGGATGAACCAGGCTCACGAGCGGCGCGCGTCCGAGCGCGTGGCGGCGGAGCTCGGCGCGGTGCTCGCGCTGGGGCGCGGCTCCGAGTGGTACGACGACGCGCTGTACGCGCTGGCCGGCTTCCACGAGAACGGCGGACGCTGGACCAAGCTCGAGAACGGCGGCTGGCAGGTGCAGCCCGACTACGTGCGCGCGCTCGAGCTCTACAAGCGTCTGACGAGCGAGTTCAAGAAGGGCGAGACGCCCTTCCACGAAGACGCCGTCGCGCGCATGCGCGGCATCACGGCGCCCACGCTGTCCGTGCAGGTCGAGCGCTTCTTCCTGCCCGGGTCCGAGGTGCAATACGGCCTGCAGTGGCGCAACGTCGCGCGCGTCGAGCTGGCGCTCTACCCGGTCGAGCTCACGCGCGACGTCACCTTCGAGCGCGAGCAGGAATGGCTGAGCACGCTCGCCCTGCGCGGCTCGCCGGCCACGGCCTGGACGCACGAGACCAAGGACCCCGGTCGCCACGAGCCGGGCCAGGCCGCCCTGGTCCTGGCCGAGAAGCCCGCGCCCGGCGCCTACGTGCTGCTCGCGCGTGCCTCCGGCGTCGAGGGGCGCGCGCTCGTGCTGGTCGGCGACGCGGCCGTGAGCGTGAAGGCCTCGGGCACCCAGCTCCTGGCCTGGGCCACGGACGTGAACTCGGGCGCGCCCATCGCGGACGCCGACGTGCGCCTGTGGGAGCGCTTCCACGACGGCCGCGACTGGCGCCGGCGCGACGCCGCGCTGAAGACCGGCGCCGACGGCATCGCGCGCTTCGAGCTCCAGAACTCGCGCCACGGCGGCCAGTACTTCGTGGCCCTGAAGAGCGGCGCGCGCCAGGCCTTCGCCCAGGGCTGGATCCCGGGCGGAATCGAGCCGGCGCGCGAGTGGCGCATCTACGCCCACACCGATCGCTCGACCTACCGGCCCGGCAACGCGGTCAACTGGACGGCCTGGGCGCGCACGCGCTTCGCATCGGCCTACCAGACGCCCGCGGGCGAGACGCTCGCCTGGGAGGTCCGCGATCCGATGGACGCGGTCGTGGGCCAGGGCCAGGGCGTGCTCAACGCCTACGGCGCCGCCTGGGGCACGCTCGAGACCACGGCCGCCATGGCGCTGGGCGAGTACCACGTGCGCTTCTACAAGGGCGAGCGCAAGTCCGACCAGGTCATCGGCGACGCCGTCCTCTTCCGGCTCGAGGAGTACAAGCTGCCCGAGTACGAGGTGCGCGTGCGCACGCCCGAGAGCGCGCCCGGCAAGCCCAGGGTGTTCCTGCTCGGCGACCGCGTCGAGGTCGCGCTCGAGGCCACCTACTACTACGGCGCGCCCGTGGCCGACGCGACGGTCGAGGTGTTCGTGCACCAGCGCCCGCGCTACCGGCCCATGCCGCTCGCCCAGGTGCGCGAGTTCCCCTGGTTCTACGAGGACGAGCGCCAGGCCCAGTGGTGGGGCGGCGACGGCCAGCAGATCCTGCACGAGACCCGGCGCACCGACGCCGAGGGCAAGGTCACGCTCGCCTTCGACACGCCCATGGGCGTGCAGGGCGAGTTCGAGTACGTGGTCGAGGCGCGCGTCACCGACGCCTCGCGCCGCGAGGTGATCGGGCGCGGCCAGGTGGCCGTGGCCGAGGTGGGCTACCGCGTGGACGTCTCCGTCCCGCACGCTCTGCACCGCCCGGGCACCGAGATCGAGGTCGAGTTCCGCGCCACCGATCCCAACGACCAGCCCGTGGCCGACGAAGGCCACGTCGAGGTTACGCGCCAGCGCTGGATCGAGGTGTGGGTCGATCCGACCGGGCGCGAGGTGACGGGCGACGAGCTCGCGCGCCGGCGCGCCGATGCGCGCGGCTTCCCGCCGCCGGGCGAGGGCTGGCGCCAGAAGGTCTCGGGCTACGAGAGCACGCGCGTGGCACAGGCCAGCCTGCGCACCGGGCCCGACGGCCTGGCGCGCTACGCCTTCACGCCCCCGGGCGACGGCTACTACCGCGTGAGCTGGAGCAGCCGCGACGAGCGCGAGAACGACGTGCGCGCCGAGGGCTCGCTCTTCGTCGCCGACGAGCGCACGAAAGAGCTCGGCTACTTGCCGGGCGGGATCGAGATCCTGGTCGACAAGGACACGCTGACCGTGGGCGAGGAGGCGGCCGTGCTCCTGGTCGCGCCCACCAACGGGCGCTGGGTGCTGTTCACGGTCGAGGGCGAGGACCTCTACCACCACGAGGTGCTGCAGCTCACCGGCCAGGTGAAGCTCGTGCGCCTCCCGATCACGGCCCTGCACGTGCCCGACGTCTACCTGGGCGCGCTCTCGATGTGGGGCGGCCAGGCCTACCAGGACCTCGAGCACGTCGTCGTGCCGCCCGTGCAGCAGTTCCTGAGCATCGAGGTCGCCGCCGACCGCCCCGACTACGAGCCCGGCGCCAAGGGCGCCCTGCGCGTGAGCGTGAAGGACCGCGCCGGCGCGCCGGTGCACGGCGCCTTCTCGCTCGCGCTGGTCGACGAGGCCGTCGACTACGTGCAGGGCGACTACGCCCTCGACCCGCGGCGCTTCTTCTACGGCGAGCTGCGCCAGCACTGGGTGCAGACCGGCGGCACCTTCCAGCACGGCGTCTTCGGGCTGCTGGAGAAGGACGACCAGGGCGAGGTGCGCGATCAGCGCTACGGCATGCGCCAGGACGCGAAGGACGGGAGCGTCTTCCTCGGCCGGGAGTTGCGCGAGGAGTCCTTCAAGAAGGCCGGCGCCGCCGGGCCCGCGGCCGAGGGTCGCTATCGCGGCGTGAGCGACTCGCTGGCGCCGATGGCGTCCGTGGCCGCGGAGCTCGACAGCGACTCGGGCCGTCTGGCGATGGGCGGCGGCCAGGCTCCGGCCGTGCGCGTGCGCAGCGACTTCCGCGAGACCGCGCTGTGGCTCGCCTTCGTCGAGACCGACGCGGCCGGCCAGGCCAGCGTGCCCGTGACCTTCCCCGACTCGACCACGCGCTGGCGCGCGACGGCGCGCGCCGTGGACACGGGCACGCGCGTCGGCCAGGGCACGGCCACGGTGCGCACGCGGCTGCCGCTGATCGCACGCCTGCAGGCGCCGCGCTTCTTCGTGGTGGGCGATACGGTCACGGTCTCGGGCAACCTGAACAACAACACGGATCGGCCGCTGACCGTGCGGCCCGCGCTCACGGTGAGCGGGCTCGAGCTCGCGCAGGACGGGCCCGAGACGGTGACGGTGCCGGCCAACGGCCAGGCGCGCGTGGACTGGACCGTGGCCGCGCGCGTCGCCGGCTCGGCGCGCCTGCAGCTCTCGGCCACGGGCGAGGAGTTCGCCGACGCCCAGGAGCGCACGCTGCCCGTGTACGCGCACGGCATCGCGGCCTTCGTGAACCTGGCCGGCAAGCTCGACCAGGGCGCGCTCGAGCTCGCGCTCGAGCTGCCGCGCGCGCGCGGCGCGGGCTCGACCGCGCTCGAGGTGACGCTCGCGCCCAGCCTGGCGGTGACGCTGCTCGACGCGCTGCCGTACCTGGCCGACTATCCCTATGGATGCGTGGAGCAGACGCTCTCGCGCTTTCTGCCGGCCGTGATCGTGGCGCGCACGCTGCGCGAGGCCGGGCTCTCGCCCGAGGAGGCCCTGACGCGCGCCTTCGGCGGCATCGAGCAGGCTTCGGCCGACAAGACCCACCCGGGCGGCAAGAAGGCCCTGGAGCGGCTGGACGAGATGACGCGCGCCGGGCTCGAGCGCCTGTACGACTTCCAGCACGGCGACGGCGGCTGGGCCTGGTGGAAGGAGGGCGACTCGAACCCCTTCATGACGGCCTACGTGCTGTGGGGCCTGTCGCTGGCGCGCGACGCGGGCCTGGACGTGCGCGCGGGCGTGCTCGAGAACGGGGCGCGCTGGCTCGCGGCCGAGCTGGTCGAGGCCGAGAGCCAGCTCGACCTCCAGGCCTGGGAGCTGCACGCGCTCGCGGTCCACGGCGGCGCCGGGCTGGGCGCGGACGAGCGCGCCTTCGAGGAGCGCGCCTTCGCGAACCTGTGGGCCAAGCGCGACACGCTCAACGCCTACTCGCGCTCGCTCTTCGCCCTGGCCGCGCACGGCCTGGGCAAGCACGAGCAGGCGCGCCTCCTGGTCGACAACCTGAAGAACGGCGTGCTGGTCGACCGCTCGCCCGACACCTCGATCGTGCAGGTGGGGGCGCAGCGCCACCAGGACTACGTGCTGCCCACGGCGCACTTCGGCCAGGACGGTGTCTTCCAGCGCTGGTCGGAGGGCGGCGTCGAGGCCACGGCCTTCGCCCTGCGCGCGCTGGTCACGATCGCGCCCGCGGACGAGCTCGTCCCGGCGCTGATGAACTGGCTGGTGAAGAACCGGCGCGGCGCGCAGTGGTCGAACACGCGCGACACGGCCATCTGCGTGCTGGCCCTGAGCGACTACATGAAGGCCAGCGGCGAGCTCGCGCAGCCGGTCGAGTACGAGCTCGCCGTCAACGGCACGAGCCTCGCCACACGCCGCCTGGAGAAGGACCAGCTGCTCGCGGCCCCGAGCCGCTTCGCCGTGCCGGCCGAGCTCCTGAAGGACGGCGCCAACGCCATCCGCATCACCAAGAAGAGCGGCGCGGGCCCGCTCTACTTCGCGGCCCAGGCGCGCTTCTTCAGCCTGGAAGAGCCCATCCCCTCGCGCGGCAACGAGCTCTTCCTGCGGCGCGAGTACTACCGCCTGGCGGCACGGGCCACGCTCCTGCGCGGCACGCGCTACGAGCGCGTGCGCCTGACCGACGGCGACAGCGTCACGAGCGGCGAGCGCATCGAGGTCGTGCTCACGGCCGAGGCCAAGAACGAGCTCGAGTACCTCGTGTTCGAGGACCTGAAGCCGGCCGGCTTCGAGGCCGTGCAGGTGCGGAGCGGCGAGCCGATCTCGGCCCAGGAGCTGAAGCGCGACGAGGCCGGTGCGCGCTTCGGGCCGGGCGACGCCGCCGCGCAGGACGAGAGGAAGAGCGGCCCGTCGCGCGGCGCCTTCGTGCAGGCGCAGGTGGGCGCGGGCTATACCGGCCGCAGCCGCTCCGCGCACCAGGAGCTGCGCGACCGCCAGGTGGCCTTCTTCTTCGAGCACCTGCCGCAGGGCACGTGGGAGCTGCGCTACGAGCTGCGCGCCGAGGCGCCCGGCACGTTCCACGCCCTGCCCACCCTGGGCCACGCCATGTACGTGCCCGAGATCCGCGCCAACGGCGACGAGGTGGTCGTGACGGTACGGGACCGCTAGGCGGCCCCGAAGCCCGCTGCCGCCGTTGCGGCGGCCGAGCTGCGTGATCGCGCAGCGTTCGAGGAATGTGGATTCGCGCGCGGCGCGCGCCGTGGATTCGCCCCCCCGGGGGGGCCGAGACTTGGCACTCCACCGCGACGGGCGGGCTGCCGATGAGGGCAGCGCGATCGTCGCGGGTCCATCCCGGAGGCTGTCCCGGCCGCGCCCGAGCGCGGCGCGACGCGCAACCCCCAGACCTACATCCAAGGAGTGCGTGCATGATCACCCTGCCCCTGGGCCTCTTGGCCCTCGTCCCCGTCCAGCAGGACGGGAAGCTGTGGGACAAGCTGGAGCTCTACGGCGAGGGCCGCTTCACGGGGGAAGCGACCTTCGACCAGATCAATGACGACGAGCAGCGCTACCGGGGCCGCTTCCGCGCCCGGCTGGGTGCGCGCTACATCCTGACCGAGGACATCCGCCTGGAGGGCCGGCTCTCGACGGCCTCGCCCGGCAACGACGCCAACGATCCCTACTGGGACTTCGGCGCCGGCGACGGCTTCAACGGCAGCGAGATCGTGCTCGACCGGCTGTTCCTGGACTGGGCCGCCTCCGACGAGCTGCACGTGCGCGGCGGCAAGATGCCCAACGCCTTCGCCCAGCCGCCGATCTATGGCGAGTTCCTGTGGGACGCCGACGTGCAGCCGGGCGGCGTGGCCCTGCTGTGGATGCCGCACACCGACGGCCCCGCATTCGACGCGCGCATGGCCGGCTACGTGGCCACCGAGGTGGCCGACGACGAGGACCCCAAGATGTGGGGCGCGCAGGCCAACGTCTACCTGCCGGTGGAGGAGTTCCAGGTGCAGGTCTCGACCGCCCTGTACGACTGGGCGGACAACCACGACACGGCCGTGCCCGGCAACCAGGGCAACTCGGCCACCACGGGCGGCTTCCAGATCTGGGAGATGTTCGCCTCGGCCGTGCTGCCGGGCGGCCCGCTGGGCGAGGTCAGCGGCTACCTCCAGTACATGAACAACCTCCAGGAAGACGAGGAGGACTCGGGCGTGGTGGCCGGCGCGCAGGTCGGCTCGAGCGTATGGAAGAAGGGCGAGTACAACTTCTACGCCCTGCTCTACCAGCTCGACGCCGACTGCGTCTTCAGCCCCGTGGCGCAGGACGACACGCCCTTCGCGGGCACGGGCCTGGGCCAGGGCATGGAGGGCATGATCGTGGGCGGCACCTACTTCTGGCGCGACAACGTGGCCCTGCGCCTGTCGGCGCTCACGTCCGACGCCGAGGACAACGACGACAATCCCACGCGCATCCGCCTGGATCTCGACTTCAACATCCGCTGAGGCCGCTGGCCGACGCGAAGCGCGGGGAGCCCCAGGGGCTCCCCGTGCTCGTTTCCGGGGCCTGCGTCGGACTCCTGTGAAGAACGCACCCACGCTTGCCGGGCGCCGCGCGCGCGCGTGAGATGCGGCGCATGGCGCGCTTCGAGCCCCAGGATCCCGACTACGCCGCCCGCGTGCACGCCAGCTTCGCGCGCCAGATCTTCATGGTCACGCTGGGCGCGCGCCTCACGCGCCTCGAGCCGGGCCTGTGCGAGATCGAGTTCGACCACGCCCACGCGCTGACGCAGCAGCACGGCTACGTGCACGCCGGGGCCACGGCCTCGATCGCCGATTCGGCCGGCGGCTACGCGGCCTACACGCTCATGCCGGCCGGGAGCTCGATCCTCTCGGTCGAGTTCAAGGTCAACCTGCTCGCCCCCGCGCGCGGCCAGCGCTTCCTGGCGCGCGGCACCGTCGTGCGCCCCGGCCGGCGCCTGTCCGTGTGCGAGATCGAGGTCGAGGCCTGGGACGACGGGCGAGCGACGCGCTGCCTCTACGGGCTGCAGACCGTGTTCTGCCTGCTCGATCGGCCGGACGTCGGCTGACGACCACGGCTCCACAAACGAAGACGCCGGCGTGGCGCGCCGGCGTCCTTGCGACCAGGTGAGCCTGGACTACTTCTTCTTGGGGTCGGTGTGCTTGGGCGCCGGCGAGGACGGCGTGTGGTGCGGCTGGTGCGGCTGGTGCGGTTGCGACGGCTTGCCGGCCGGCGGCGGCGAGGAGGGCTTGCTGGGGGCGGTCTGCGCCGGCTTCTGCTTGGGATCGTTCATGCCCATGGTGGTGATTGCTCTGACGTTCGGTACTTCGGGGTTGGACGCCGAGCGAGCACGGGGGCGCGCGCCCCCTTCGCCGACGTCGATCTCGACCCTACGCCGAGGCCCGGCGGGCTGCGAGCGGGACCGAGCCTGGAGCCGTAACCCGTTCTCCCAGCTTAGCTTGTAGAAATCGGCCGAAAACGGCCCGGGCGCCCTCGCGTCCCCCCGGGACTCAGAAGCGCAGGGCGTAGGTGATCTTGAAGGCGAGCTCCTGGAACAGCGGCGCGAAGGAGGAGGAATCGCTCTCCATGGTCTGGTTGAAGACCAGGAACACCTCCTGCTCCGGCACGGGGATCCAGCGCAGGCGCGAGTTGAGGCCGATCGTGTCCGACTCCGTGTCCCACTGCACGAAGTTGTTCCAGGAGAGCTCGGCCGTGAACGAGAGGTTGGCGCGCAGGAGCGCCAGCTGCGTGTCGAAGTCGCCGTCGGGCAGGGAGACCTGGTTGAGCGCGTACACGACCTCGCCGTTGAAGAGCGCGCCCGGGTGCCAGGTCAGACGCCCGGCGTAGTCCGTGCGGTGGCCGTCGAAGAACTCGCCGCCCTCGAGCTCGATCCCGGCCGAGAGCACGCGCTGCCCGCCGGTCTCGAAGGCCACGCCGGCGCGCGAGAACTCGTACTCGCCCACCGGGACGATGATGCCGTCGGAGATCTCGAAGTCCTCGGTGAGCTCGTCGTGCGTGCGCCGCGCGTTGACGCTGACGAACTCGCCCGACTCCCACTCCACGCCCAGCGGCTCGGCGACCACGTTCCAGGTCTCGAGCTCGCCGCCCGTGTCGGTGAACACGTCGGCGTCGACGCCCATGTGCAGCTGGCGCACGCCGTCCCAGTCCGGGCGCGGGCCGACGTCCACGCCGCCGTCGTAGCGGCGGATGTCCTTGCGCGGCACGAAGCCCAGGTCGGCCTCGAAGTTCTCCTGGATCTCGAGCGCGCCCAGGTTCCAGCTCAGGAAGTCGTTGGGCGAGCGCAGGTCGGCGCCGAAGGCCTGCTGGTCGCCCGAGACGTCCTCGGTGTCGCTGACCAGGTAGTAGGCGCTGGCGATCAGGTTCTGGTCGCCCTGGAAGTGGTTCGTGCGGTAGCCGGCGTCGAATCCGTAGACCGAGTTGTCGTGCTCGCCCAGCGGGTCGCCGCGCGTGACCAGCGCGCCCACGACCGATTGCTCGCCCAGGTTGCGCGACACGCGCCCGGCGAACAGGTTCTGGCCGTCGAGCTCGTCCGCGTCGTCGGTCTGCACGTCGAGCACGCCGATCCCGTAGTCGCCCGCGCGCCCGGTCAGCTTGGCGCCGGCCAGGATGGGCACCTCCTGGCCCTGGTCGTCCAGGCCGATGCGCCGGCTGAAGAAGGGCAGCAGCGCCACGTCGCGCCCGCGGCCGCCGCCCACGAAGTTGGTCCCGAACTCGAACAGGCCGGCGTCCTGCAGGAAGAAGTCGCGCCGCTCCGGGAAGAACAGCGGGAAGCGCGTCAAGTTGATCTGCCGCTGGTCCACCTCGGTCTCGGCGAAGTCGGTGTTGACCGTCAGGCTCAGCGTCAGGCTGGGGATGATCTTGTAGAAGGCGTCGAAGCCCGGCTGGCCGAGCAGGGTCTTGTCGTCGCTCGGCCGGTCGTTCTGCCAGCGCGAGACGAAGAAGGGCACGACGTCCAGCCCGATGCCCTGCTGCATGCCCTCCAGACCGGCGAGGTCGCCGGCGTGGAAGATGTCGAACAGCGAGAAGGCGCGGCTGGCGCACGACCAGCGCGCCTCCTCGCGCTTGCGGCCGATGAAGCGCGTGATGTTGAAGCCCCACGTGCTCGTGTCGGGCGCGAAGTTCAGGGTCTTGAAGGGCAGCGCGAACTCGGCGCTCCAGCCCCGTGAATCGATGGTCGCGACGCCGTCCCAGATGCCGTCCCAGGGCTTGTTGAAGTTGGCGCCGTTGCCCGTGACCAGCGCGTCGCCCTTGGAGCCGCCGGCGTTGATCTGGAAGAAGAACGCGTTGCGCCGGTCGTGGAAGGTGTCGATCACGAGCTCCACGCGGTCGTCGACGTCGAGCAGCGCGTCGCGGTCGCGCGTGGTGGTCAGGATGCGCTCGGGCTCGCTGTCGAAGCAGCGCACGCCCAGGTAGAGGTACTGGTCGTCGTACAGGAAGCGGATGTCGCTCGTCTCGGAGGGCGCGGCGCCCTCGACCGGCTCGATCTGCACCAGCTCGCCGATGGGCGTCGCCTGCTGCCAGACCGCATCGTCCAGGCGCCCGTCGATGCGCGGCGCGCTGCTCGTGCGCGTGGCGCGCGCGTGGGCGCGCTCGGGTTCCTGGGCCCGGACGGGCAGCGCGAGCAAGAGCGCGGCCAGCGCGCAGCGGGGGGAGGCGCTCATCGCGGGCGCGACATCCTGACGCGCAGGACGCGCGAGGAAAGGCCGTTTTCCGGCCTCTTACGGCGCGCGCAGCTCCTCGGCCAGCAGGCGGTGGAACTGGTACATGCCGGTCTCGCTCCTGGCGTAGCGGCCGACGTCGTAGGAGCGCGAGGCGACGCCGCGCTGCACCGACTCGGAGATGGCCACGTCCTCCTGCTGCACGTCGTCGCTCGCCTCCAGGCTGGCCTGGATGAAGCGGCGCGCGTCCTCGCCGTCGGTCTCGACGAACCAGTAGTCGAACACCACCTCGCAGCGGTC
>Ga0111538_10011064_pt1 | contig 11979 bp, 11 predicted proteins | sample SoiMethybrSBSTD1_FD_79669 | JGI IMG/M metagenome (GOLD analysis project Ga0111538, IMG submission 79669) | Bulk soil microbial communities from a Populus tree surrounding site in Tennessee, USA - Soil MetaG P. TD hybrid SBSTD1 (version 2)... | ecosystem: Environmental > Terrestrial > Soil >...
CCCACCTACGTCGAGGTCGAGGTCGAAGCGGCCGCGGACCTGGCCTCGCCCGCCGCGGCCCGCACCGGAGGGGGCGACGCCGACGTCGACCCCGCGCCGGGCGGCGCCGACCAGGTGGTCCTCGCCCGCGGGCGCGGGGCGGCCCGCGTGGGCTGCCGCGTGACGTTGGCCGGCGGCACCCGGGTCCGGCCCGACGCCCTGCGCTGGGAGGCGATCGTGCCGGCCCGCGGCCGGGCGTCGGTGACGGTGACGGTGTCGCCGATCGTGCGGGGGGCCGAGGTGGTGCCCGGCGCCCTGCTCGAGACCGATCCGGCCCACCGCCGGTCGGTCCGCCGCCTGGCGCGGTGGCAGGAGGGCGTCCCCCGGGTGGTGACCGACCACGCCGCGCTCCAGGCGGCCGTCCGGCACAGCGCCGCCGACCTGGGCTCGCTGCGGGTCCTCGACGCCGAGTTCCCCGAGCGGGCCGTGCCCGCGGCCGGATCGCCCTGGCACCGCGCCCTGCACGGGCGGGACGCCCTGCTGGCCTCGTGGATGAGCCTCATCGTCGATCCCGGGCTGGCGCTCGGCACGCTCGAGACGCTGGCCCGCTTCCAGGGCGCCGACGTCGACCCCCGCACCGAGCAGGAGCCGGGCCGCATCCCCCACCGCCTCCGCTTCGGCACGCCCGGGTTCGCCCCTGTCGCCGACGGCGACGAGGGCGCCGGACCGGCGGCGACGCTGCCCGACGTCCCGGCCGCCACCGCCACCGGCACCGCGCCCGGCGTCGACGTGGGCGTGATGCGGGTCGTCGACTACGGCGCCGTCGACGCCACGCCGCTGTTCGTGATGCTGCTCGGCGAGCTGCGCCGGTGGGGGCTCGCCCCCGAGGTCGTCGAGCGGTTGCTGCCCCACGCCGACCGGGCCCTCGACTGGATCACCCACCACGGCGACCGCGACGGCGACGGCTACGTCGAGTACCGCCGGGCGACCGACCGCGGCGAGCGGCACCAGGCGTGGAAGGACTCTGCCGCGGCGGTGCCCCTGCCCGACGGGACGCCGGCGCGCGGGCCGATCGCCCCGGCCGAGGTGCAGGGCTACGTCTACGCGGCCTACCAGGCCCGTGCGCACTTCGCCTCCGAGGTCGGCGACGAGCCGCTGGCTGCGCGGTGGCGGGAGCGGGCCGCCGACCTGCGGGCGGCGTTTAACCGCGACTTCTGGCTCGACGAGCGGGGCTGGCTGGCGCTCGCGCTCGACGGCGACAAGCGGCCGGTGCCCGCGCTCGCCTCCAACGTCGGCCACTGCCTGTGGAGCGGCATCGTCGACGAGGACCGGGCCGCGGCGCTGGCCAAGCACCTGGTCTCCGACGACCTGTTCTCGGGGTGGGGCGTGCGCACGCTGGCGGCGTCGATGCCCGGGTACGACCCGCTCGGGCCGCACACCGGCGCCGTGTGGCCCCACGACACCGCCCTGTGCGTCGCCGGGCTGGTGCGCTACGGGTTCGTCGACGAGGCCCACCGCCTGCTGCTCGCCCAGGTCGACGCGGCCGCCGAGCACGACGGGCGCCTGGCGGTGCTGTGCGGGTTCGACCGCGACGACGTCGCCGCCCCGGTCCGGTTCCCCGACGGGTGCACGACCCGGGCGTGGTCCGCCGCCGCGCCGTTGCTGCACCTGCGCTCGCTGCTGCGCTTCGACCCGCACGTGCCCCAGGGCCGGGTGTGGCTCGCACCGGTGCTCCCCGACGCCGTCGGATCGCTGCGGGTCGAGCGCATCCCCCTGATGGGGGGCACGGTCTCGGTGTCCGTCGACGGTGGCCGGGTCGAGGTCGACGACCTGCCCGCCGGCATCGAGGTCGTGGCCGAGCCGCGTCGCCCCCTCGCCGCCGCCCCCTGACGACGGCAGGCGGGGGTTGGGCCCGGCGGCTCCCGGGGCTATTGTCTACCAAAACAGTCGGAATAATGGGTTTGGTCCCCCACCCTCGCCGTCCCCGCTCGCCGGGAGGGGAGGGGTGACCGTCCTCCGGGGAGGTGGTCGTGCGACGGTTGCTGGTGTTCGCCCTGGCGGGGCTCGTCGGCCAGCTCGTCGACGGCGCACTGGGCATGGCCTTCGGCGTCACCACCAGCACCGTCCTGCTGTCGAACGGGTTCTCGCCCGCGGTGGCGTCGGCCAGCGTCCACCTCGCCGAGGTCGGCACCACGCTGTCGTCGGGCGTCGCCCACTGGCGCTTCGGCAACGTGTCGTGGCCCCTCGTGCGGCGCATCGGCATCCCAGGGGCCGTCGGAGCCTTCGCGGGCGCCACCGTGCTGTCGTCGCTGACCGGCGACTGGCTCGCCCCGGCCGTCGCGGTCGTGCTGTTCGGTCTCGGTGCCCTCGTCATCGTCCGCGCGGTGCGAGGTGACCTCAAGGGCGAGCGCCACGACCCCGGTCAGCTCCGGCGCCGCCTGCTCGCCCCGCTCGGCCTCTCGGCGGGGTTCCTCGACGCCGTCGGCGGCGGGGGATGGGGCCCGGTGGCCACGCCGACGCTGCTCGCGGCCGGCCGGGTCGAGCCCCGGCTGGTGATCGGCTCGGTCAACGCGGCCGAGCTCCTCGTGACCGTGGCGGCCAGCGCGGGGTTCCTGCTCGGCCTCGGGACCCAGGGCATCGAGGTGCCGCTCGTGGTGGCGCTGCTCGTGGGAGGCGTCGCCGCGGCCCCGCTGGCCGCCTGGCTGGTGCGGCACGCCGACGCCTCGGTGCTGGGCGTCGTCGTCGGCACGCTGCTGCTGGTCACCAACGCCCGGACGCTGCTGATCGAGGTCGGCGCCCCCGGCCCGGTCCGCCTGCCGATCCTGCTGGCGATCGGCGTGGCGGGCGCCGTCGTCGCCGTCCGGGTCCGCCGGGCCCACGCCGCACGCCCGACCCCCGCGCCCGCGACCGCGCCTGTGGCCACCGCCGACCCGGGCAGCCCGGGCGCCCCCGTGGGAGTGGCGAGGCAATAGGTTCCGATCTCGGACGGGCGAGGTCATGGGTTCCGCATGCGGAACCCACGCCTCATCCGCCGTGTCGTGGAACCGGTCGCCTCACGTCATTTCGGCGTCGCGCTGGCGGCGTCATTCGGCGTCGCGCAGGTCTTCCTTCCACGCCCGGAAGCGCGTGTGGGTGGCGCCGCTGGGGCCCACGCCGTCGCCGTCGCCCGACGGGAACAGCCGGAACGTGTACGTGACCGACAGGTCGTCGGCACGCGCCACCCAGTAGCGGGCGTCGGCGCCCGCCGCCGGCCCGGCCCGCCACAGCAGCCACGGCCCGATGCGCCGCTTGTAGTCGGCGACAGGGGTGCCGGGCAGGTCGTCGCCCAGGGCCCGGAGCGCGGCGGGCGCCTCGATCCAGGCGGAGGCCGGGATGTTGCGGTCGCGCACCGGGGTGGGTGGCAGGTCCTCGGTGTGGAGCGGCGTCTCGTCGTACGGCCGCTGGTCGTACCGCAGCGCGTCGGGCATCACCAGCCCCGGTCGATCCACTCCTGGAGCGACGGGCGCTCGGTGCCGATGGTCGTCGGGTCGCCGTGGCCGGGGAGGACGCGCGTGTCGGCGGGCAGGGTGAACAGCTTGTTCCCGACCGAGTCGATGATCGTCGGGAAGTCGCCGCCCGGGAACGACGTGTTGCCGGGCCCGCCGGGGAACAGCGTGTCGCCGCTGAACAGCACGGGGGCGCCCTCGACGAGGAAGCACATCGACCCCGGGGTGTGCCCGGGGGTGTGGATCGTGCGCAGCCGCAGGCGGCCGACCTCGACGACCGCGTCGTCGTCGAGGATCTGGTCGTACGACGGCAGCATGGCGGCGTCCTCGGCCGTCACGTGCACGGCGTAGCCGGCGTCGCGCAGCTCGGGCACGGCCTGGATGTGGTCCCAGTGGCCGTGGGTCTCGAGCACCGAGCGCACCCCGAGCGCCCGGCACAGGTCGAGCAGCCGGTCGTGCTCGTTGGCCGCGTCGAGCAGCACGGCGTCGCCGGTCTGCGTGCAGCGCAGCACGTAGACGTTGTTGTCCACCGGGCCCACGACCACCTTGTGCACCTCGAAGCGGTCGTCGGCGTGGAACAGCGTGTCCATGCCCTGCAGTCTGCCGCCTCGGCGCCGGACGCGGTCCGATCGGGTCGCCGGGCCCGGGTCCGGGCCGCCGATCACCCGCCGCGGGTGTGCACTCGGCGACGCCGAGCCCGTGTCCTAGTCTGCGTCACGTCGTGGAGGGGTGATGACCGCACCAGCCCACCTGCCCAGCCGGCAGCCCGCCGCCGACGCCTCCGACCGCGGGGCGCGACGCGCACGGCCCCAGGTCGCCGGGCTCGACCGACGGGGGCTGGTGGTGGGCCTGGCGCTGGTGGCGGGGCTGCTCGTGCTGGTCTACGTCGGCAGCGGGGGCCTCCGCTGGTTCGACGCAGCTCTGGCGGGCTACCTGATGGGCTCCCTGCTGGCCACGTTCGCGGTCGCCTACCGCTACGTGGTGTGGATCGACCGCCCACCGACCCGCCGCCTGCGGATGCGGGGCTGGGAGGCGTTCTGGGGCGGTGGGCGGCGCCTCCGCAGCCTGCTGCGCCTGCCCGACGTGCTCTGGGGCCAGCTCGTCGGCCAGGGGTTCATCCGACGTCGCTCCTTCAGCCGGTGGGTCGCCCACCAGTGCCTGTTCTGGGGCTGCGCCCTGGCCGCGCTGGTGACGTTCCCCCTCACGTTCGGGTGGCTGCACTTCGAGTCGGTCGGGCAGGACGCGGGGCGGTACCGCGCCTACGTGGTCGGCATCGGCACGTTCCAGTTCGCCAGCCGCAGCGTCGTCGGGTGGTTCGCGTTCCACGCCCTCGACGTCGCCGCCGTGCTCGTGCTGACGGGAGTGGTGATCTTCCTGGTGCGCCGGCTGCGCGACCCCGGCGCGATGGCGGTCGAGCGGGGGAACGACTTCCTGGCGCTCGCCGGGCTGTTCGCCGTGTCTGTCACCGGCCTGATGCTGACGGCGTCGAGCCTGTGGCTCGACGGGCGGTTCTACACCTTCGTCACGACCGTGCACGCCGCCACCGTCATCCTCGGGCTGCTCTACATCCCGTTCGGGAAGCTGTTCCACATCTTCCAGCGCCCGGGCACGGTCGGGGTCGCCTACGCGCGGGCGGCGTGGGACCACCAGGACGCGGCCCGCTGCCGCGAGTGCGGCGCACCGTTCGCGGCCGCGACGCAGGTGGCCGACCTGCGCCGGGTCCTTCCCGAGGTGGGGTTCGACTACGACGTGCCCGACGACCAGGGGGGCGGCAGCTACCAGGAGACCTGTCCCGCCTGCCGCCGTCGCCTCGTCGCCCTCGCCCAGTCGGCGAGGGTGCGGGGGTTCGGCTGATGGCGCGCCCACCGGTCGACGCCGCCGTCCTGGCCGAGCGCTTCGGCCCCCACGCCAACGACGCGCCCGTCGACGGGTGGGCGTCGACGGTGCCCGTCGACCGCGAGGTCGCCACCCACTGCTGCTTCTGCGGCCAGCAGTGCGGGATCGTGCTGAAGGTGGCGAACGACCGGGTCGTCGGGTTCGAGCCCCGCTACGACTTCCCGTTCAACGAGGGCAAGCTCTGCCCGAAGGGCGTGAAGCGGTACCTCCAGGACAACCACCCCGACCGGCTGCTCCGGCCGCTCGTGCGCACGTCCGACGGGTTCTCGCCGACCTCGTGGGACGACGCCCTCGGGCGCACCGTCGGTGAGCTGCGGCGCATCCAGGCCGAGCACGGGCCCGACGCCGTCGCCGTCTACGGCGGGGCCAGCCTGACGACCGAGAAGGCATACCTGCTCGGCAAGCTGGCCCGCCTCGCCCTCGGCACGCGCCACATCGACTACAACGGCCGGCTCTGCATGGTCTCGGCCGGCAGCGGCTACAAGAAGGCGTTCGGCATCGACCGGGCGCCCAACCCCTGGAGCGACATCCCCGAGGCCGAGGTCGTCTTCGTGATCGGGGCCAACATCGCCGAGTGCGCCCCGATCACCACGGGGTACATCTGGCGGGCCCGCGACCGGGGGGCGCGCCTGATCGTCGCCGACCCCCGCGTGACCCCGATCGCACGCACGGCCGACATCTTCCTCGGGCTCCGCCCGGGCACCGACTCGGCGCTGCTGTCGGCCATGCTCCACCACGTCATCGCCCGCGGGCTGGTCGACGACGCCTTCGTCGCGGCGCACACCGAGGGGTTCGACGCGGCGGTCGAGGCGGTGGAGGACCAGACGCCGCAGTGGGCGGCCGGCATCACCGGCGTGCCGGCCGGCCGCATCGAGGAGGCGGCCGAGGTCTGGGGCGGCGCCGCCACCGGCATGCTGCTGCACGCCCGCGGGCTCGAGCACCAGTCGAAGGGCGTGGTCAACGTCTCGTCGGCCATCAACCTGGCCCTGGCGTGCGGCCGCATCGGCCGCCCGGGCTGCGGGGTGAACATGATCACCGGGCAGGGCAACGGCCAGGGCGGGCGCGAGCACGGGCAGAAGTGCGACCAGCTGCCGGGGGGCCGTCAGCTCGGCGACCCCGACGACCGGGCGGCCGTCGCCGCCGTGTGGGGCGTCGATCCCGACGACCTGCCCGCGCCGGGCTACAGCGCCTACGAGATCCTCGAGGCCATCGAGCGGGGCGAGATCAGGGGCCTGTTCTCGATCTGCTTCAACCCGTTGATCAGCCTGCCCGACACCGCCCGGACGCGGGCGGCGTTCGACAAGCTCGAGCACCTCACGGTGGTCGACTTCTTCCTGTCGGAGACGGCCCACCACGCCGACGTGGTGCTGGCGGGCTCGCTGCACGAGGAGGACGAGGGGGTGGTCGCCACCGCCGAGGGCCGCGTCGTCAAGATCAACGCCGCGGTGCCGCCGCCGGGCGACGCCCGCCGCGACACCGAGATCATCATCGAGGTGGGGCGCCGGCTCGGGGCCGAGCGCCACTTCGCCTTCGCCGACAACCGCGCCGTGTTCGAGGAGCTGCGGCGGGCGTCGGCGGGCGGGGTCGTCGACTACGGCGGCATCACGTGGGAGCGCCTCGAGGCCGGGGACGGCGTGTTCTGGCCGTGCCCGTCGGTCGACCACCCCGGCACGCCCCGTCTGTTCGAGGACCTGGCGTTCCACACCCCGTCGGGCCGGGCGCGCTTCGTGCCCACCCCGTGGCGCCCGCCGGCGGAGGAGACCGACCGCGACTTCCCGACGTGGTTCACGACGGGTCGGGTCGTCAGCCAGTACCTGTCGGGCGAGCAGACGCGGCGCATCGGGCCGCTCGTCGACCAGTACCCCGAGCCGCTGTGCGAGGTGCACCCCCGGTTCGCCGAGGTCCTGGGCGTGACCGACGGCGACGTCGTGCGGGTCACCAGCCGGCGCGGCTCGATCGACCTCCCGGCCCGGGTCACGTCGACGATCCGGCCCGACACGGTGTTCGTCCCGTACCACTGGGGCGGTCGCCAGGCGGCCAACCAGCTGACCAACCCGGTGCTCGACCCCGAGTCGAAGATCCCCGAGTTCAAGGTGTGCGCGGTGCGGGTCGAGCGGGTCGGGCCGGGCGCCGGCACGACCGACGACCGCGACGTCGCGGTGACGCTCGGGCCCACCCGCACCCGTCCCGACCAGGAGGGACCCCGATCGTGACCGACCCCGACCTCTTCGTGATCGACCAGAGCCGGTGCATCGGGTGCCAGGCCTGCGTGCAGGCGTGCGGCGAGTGCGGGACCCACCGCGGCCGGTCGATGATCCACCTCGACGAGATCGACGCCGGCCCCACGGGCAGCCGCCAGACCGCGCCCACCGTCTGCATGCACTGCACCGACCCCACGTGCGCCGAGGTGTGCCCGGCCGACGCCATCAAGCAGAACGAGGACGGCGTCGTGCAGTCGGCCCTGGAACCCCGCTGCATCGCCTGCTCGAACTGCGTCAACGCCTGCCCGTTCGGCGTCCCGAAGATGATGACCGAGATCGACCTGATGATGAAGTGCGACATGTGCCTCGACCGCACGTCCGTGGGCGGGAAGCCCATGTGCGCGTCGGTGTGCCCGAGCGACGCCCTCTGGTACGGGACGCCCGACGAGTTCGCCGCCCGGCGCACGGGCCGGCTGGGCGACGCCTTCGTGTTCGGGAACCAGCGGGTGACGACCAAGGTCCGGGTGGTGATCGACGACCCGCCGGGACCGATCGACGTGTTGTCGGGACGACTCGCCCCCCGCGCCTGGCTCGACGACCCGTTCGGGCTCGAGGAGGCCGGATGAGCGGGACGGGGCTGCCGGGAGCCCGCCGGGGCCCGGACGAGGACGTGGCCGCGTCCGGCGGGCCCGACGCGGCGGCCCCGCCGGAGCCGGTGTGGCGGCGGGACTTCCCCTACGCCGCGGCCGACGAGGACGACGTCACGCGCCGGGAGTTCGTGCGGTTCCTGCTGCTCGGATCGGGGGCGTTCGCGGCCGGCACGGTCGCGGTGGCGGCCATCACCTCCGCTCAGGGCGACGACGACGGGGGCGAGCAGCGGGTGGCCTCCGTCGACGACGTCCGGCCCGACCGGCCGGTGCTGTTCCGGTACCCGACGGGCGACGACCCGGCCATCCTCCTCGTGCGGCCCGACGGTGAGCTGCTGGCGTACAGCCAGAAGTGCACGCACCTCGGCTGCGTCGTGTACCTCGACGGGTCCGGCGAGCGGCTGGTGTGCCCCTGCCACGAGGGCGGCTTCTCGGCCGGGACGGGCGACGTCGTGTTCGGCCCGCCGGAGCGACCTTTGCCCCGCATCGCGGTGGAGGTCCGCGACGGGGAGGTCTGGGCCACGGGGATCGACCGTGGCTGACCGGGCGTCGACCGCGCCGGCGGTGGGCGCGCCCGGGCGCCCGCGCCGCGCCTTCCGGGCGTCGGTCGTCGGGGTGTACGTGCTCGTGCTCGTCGTGCTGCAGATCTTCCTGCTGACGGTCGCCCTCGACGCGTTCCACGGTCACGACCCGGGCCTGGCGTGGAGCGCGGCGGCGGTGTCGGTGACGCTGACGGCCGCCGTCGCCGTCGTCGAGCGGTTGCTGGCTCGGTGAGCCACGAGCCCGAGGAGACGGCGTCCCCGCCCGATCGGGGCGACGGCGGGCGCCACGTCGGCGAGGCGGTGGGCCGCCTGCGGCTGACGGCGCTGCTCGAGCGCTACCCGCGCCCCGCGGTGATGGGCGTCTTCGCCTTCCTGAACGGGGTGCTGACGATCGGGATCCTGGCCACCCTGGCGATGGTGACCGACACGCCCACCCTGTTCCCGTCGCTGGGGCCGACCGCCTTCCTGCTGTTCAGCGCGCCGATGCTGGCCTCGGCGTCGCCCCGCAACTCGATCGAGGGGCACCTGATCGGGGTCCTGGCGGGCTACCTCTCGCTCGTGGTGTTCGGTCTGACCGACCAACCGTCCGTGGCGGTGGAGGGGGTCGACGGGGCCCGCGTGCTGGCGGCCGCGCTGTCGCTCGGGCTGACGAGCGGGGTCATGGTCGTGACCAACCGGCCGCACCCTCCGGCGGGTGCCACCACGTTGATCGTGTCGTTGGGCATCCTCGACGAGCCGTGGGAGCTCGCCGTCCTGATGCTGGCGGTGGTGCTGATGGTGGTGCAGGGCTACGTCATCAACCGCCTGGCCGGGTTGCCGTACCCCCGGTGGGCGCCGGTGCCCGGGCCGCCCCCGGCGGGCTCGCGGACGGGCTGATCCCGCTCGTGGGCGCTCGCCGGCGCCGCCGCGCGCCGCCCTGCCGGCGATGAACACGGCCGTCTCTTGAGTCACGCTGTGTGGCGAGGACACAACCGTTAGCGATGTGACACATTTCACCCCCTTTGGGGGCTTGTCGGCGGACCGTTTTCGTGGCGAAACTGCACACGCTCATGCCCACCGCAGGAGCCCCCGTCGAGGGTGACAGGTCGACCGCCACGACCGAAGTCCCCTTCAGAGGCGAGCCGGTTCCGGTCTTGGGGAGAAGCCCGGGACCGGCCGCCCCGGGGTCACGCAGTGGGCATGAACCCTGGAGGCCCGGGCCCCGAGAGGGCCCGCGGCCCCAGGTTCTCCTGCTGAGACGGTGACCCGGGCTCACGCCCGGCCGGCTGGACACCCCCGGCGGTCCGTGCACGCCACCCCGCCGCCCGCCCCCTCAGCCGGCGAGCGGCGACCGCACGTCGAACCCCAGGCCGGCCGCGGCGGGGATCTGGTGGCGGTCGTAGGTGAGGTACGTGAGGGGCCGGGGCAGCCGGTCGGCTGCGGCCAGGTGCACCGCGTCGACCGTCCGCAGCCCGTAGGTGGCGCCCAGCTCGACCGCGTGGGCCAGGCAGCGGTCGTCGACCGGCACGACGACGAACGCGTCCCAGTCGTCGCGGAGGCGGCCCCACATGCGCTCGTGCTGGCCGGCGGTGAGCGCCAGGCGGTGCAGGGCCAGCAGCGTCTCCGACCGGCAGAGGGCGGACGCGCACCACACCGGGTCGCCGTCCATGGCCTCGACCACGAGCGCCCGGTCGGGGCCCTGGACGTAGCGGCGCACGAGGGCCGAGGTGTCGACGAACAAGGCCATCGCGTCGGGCCGGGCCGCCTACCCGCCGCGGAGCTCGTCGAGCACGCTGCCCGGCCGGATGTCGACCGCGGCGTCCTCGGGGGCGGGCGCCGGCGGGCGGTCGCGCCGGCCCGGCGGCAGGACGAGCCCGGTGGCGATCAGGTCGTCGACGGTGGGCGCAGCCGGCGCCTCGAGGGGGCCGAGCTGGGCCGCCGGCACGCCGTCGACCGTGACGACGACGCGCTCGCCGCCGGCGGCGCGGCGGACGACGGCGGCCACGTTGTTGCGGAGCTCCCGGATGCCGACCCGTTCCACGGGGCGCACGGTAGCCGCCCCCGCCCGGTCACGTAGCACGCGTGTACACCCGACGGGTGGCGAGCCCGGCGACGCCCCCCTACGGTGCCTGCGAGATCTCCGACCGACCCCGATCACCCGCCCCCAGGAGGGACCCGTGAACTTCGCCTTCTCCGAGGAGCAGGAAGAGCTCCGCCGCATCACCCGCCAGTTCCTCGAGTCGAAGTCGCCCGAGACCGAGGTCCGCCGGCTCATGGAGACGACCGAGGGCTACGACCCTGCCGTGTGGTCGCAGATGGCCAACGAGCTGGGCCTCCAGTCGCTCGTCATCCCCGAGGAGTACGGCGGGCAGGGCTTCACCTACGTCGAGCTCACGGTCGTGCTCGAGGAGATGGGCCGGGCCCTGCTGGCCGCGCCCTTCTACTCGACCGTGGTGCTGGCCACGAACGCCATCCTCCACTCGGGCGACGAGTCGGCGAAGAAGGAGATCCTGCCGGGCATCGCCTCGGGCGAGACGATCGCCACGCTCGCCCTCACCGAGCCCAACGGCCGGTGGGACCTGGCGGGCGTCGAGGCCACCGCCACCAGGGACGGCGACTCGTGGACCGTCGACGGCACCAAGATGTTCGTGCTCGACGGTCACGTGGCCGACCTCATCGTCGTCGCCGCCCGCACGGGCGACGGGCTCTCCCTGTTCACGGTCGCCGGTGACGCCGCGGGGCTCACCCGCACGCCGCTCGCCACCATGGACCAGACCCGCAAGCAGGCCAAGCTCGAGTTCTCGGGCGTGCCCGCCACGCTGCTCGGCACCGAGGGCGGCGCCGACGAGGTGCTCGGCCGGGTGCTCGACCTGGCCGTCGTGGCGCTGGCCGCCGAGCAGGTGGGCGGCGCCCAGAAGGTGCTCGACATGTCGGTCGAGTACGCCAAGGACCGCGTGCAGTTCGGCCGGCCCATCGGCTCGTTCCAGGCCATCAAGCACAAGTGCGCCGACATGCTGCTCGAGGTCGAGTCGGCCAAGTCGGCCGCCTACTACGCCGCCTGGTGCGCGGCCGAGCTGAACGACGAGCTGCCCGAGGTGGCCTGCCTGGCCAAGGCGTACTGCTCCGAGGCCTACTTCCACTCGGCAGCCGAGAACATCCAGATCCACGGCGGCATCGGCTTCACCTGGGAGCACCCCGCCCACCTGTACTTCAAGCGGGCCAAGTCGTCCGAGCTGCTGTTCGGCGACCC
>Ga0111538_10011066_pt1 | contig 11978 bp, 9 predicted proteins | sample SoiMethybrSBSTD1_FD_79669 | JGI IMG/M metagenome (GOLD analysis project Ga0111538, IMG submission 79669) | Bulk soil microbial communities from a Populus tree surrounding site in Tennessee, USA - Soil MetaG P. TD hybrid SBSTD1 (version 2)... | ecosystem: Environmental > Terrestrial > Soil > Tree...
GCAGGGCGCAGAGCCAGAACGGCACCGCGGAGAGCGGACGCAGCTCCGAGCTCATGCGCTGCGGCGATGGAAGTCGAACAGGCCTGCGGCGATCAGGAGCACCCCGTAGACCGCCAAGCCGCCAAGGGCAGCCGCGTACGCACCCGTGCTCGGCGTGCCGTAGAGCAGCCACTCCGTGCGCGTCACGCTGTCGAGGCGCGGGAACAGGAGTGCGACAGCATCCACCGCCCAGCGCGCGACGCGATCCGCCGAGGACGCGTCGCGGTGCGGGCCGGTCGCAATCGCCTGAATGCTCGCCATGGTCCGCGCGAGCAGATAGAACGCGGCGCTCGCCGCGATCGCCGGGAGAAGCTGCGCGAGCGACATGGCGAAGAAGAGCGCGGCGGCCGCCATCAGCGCCGCCTCGAAGGCGAGTGAAACGCCCCACAGCGCGACGGCCGCCGGGGAAGCCCAGAAAAGCAGCGGCAGCGCGAAAAAGAACGCGAGCAGGACGCCGCACAAGGCGAAGCCCAGGAACCGGCCCGTGTATTGGGCCGAGCGCGCGAGCGGCAGCGAGAGCATCAGCTCCAGGCCCTTGTCGTTGATCTCGCGCAGCACGCTCGCAGCGACGTGCGCGGCGACGAGGAACACGGCGCAGGCGCGCAGCGCGGCCGCCACGATCGCCGCCTGCAGGCTCCGGCTCTCCGTGAGCGCCACCTGCGACAGGAAAGCGGCGAGGCCGAGGCTCAGCGCGACCGCCGTGAGCGCGAGCCAGGGCAGCGCGCCGCGCCGCGCTTCGAGCAGCACGAGGCGGACGAGATTGGCGGAGGGCATGGATTCGTTTGTAGACTAGCCGCCGCGCATCCGTCATGCAACCCGAGACCCTTCCGGCGCCGTACTTCAACCGGCTCGCAGCCGCGACCTGGGAATTCACGCGCCGCTACTGGCGCCTCGTCGTCGTGGCCATGCTCGCGCTCCTGCACGTCGCGGTGTTCCGCGGCGTCGCCGACCCGTGGGCGCGCGCGCTGCTGCTTGCCCACTTCGGGCTGGTGCTGCTATGGCAGCCCTTCCTGCGCGTCGAGCAGCGCGTGTCGCCGCTGCAGGGCTTCGTCCTCGTTGGGGTCGCGTTCACGGTGATGCTGCAGCTCGACTGGTGGCTGCTCGCCTTCTGGGTCGTGGTGCTCGCCGGCCTGGTCGGCGGCAAGGTCTACCAGCAGCACGCCCGCTGGCAGCGCCGCTGCTACCTGCTCGTGCTGCTGTACCTCCTCGCGCTGCTCGCGGTGGTGATCCTGCCGGAGATCTCGCCGCGCCGCGAGATCGTGCCGGAGGTGCACACCGCGGCGGAGTTCGGGCTGCCGCTCATCTTTGTCCTCATCGCGCTGATCCCCGCCGAGCCCGATCCGCCCGAGCAGGCGCAGATGATCGACTTCTTCTACAGCGTGTTCCTCATGCTGCTCCTCGGGGTGGTGATCCTCGGCAGCTTCGCGCTGATGACCGTGCGCCGCACCGGGTACCTCGAGGCGCTGACCTACACGGTGTTCATGACCGCGGTCGCCGTGCTGCTGATCGCCCTGGCGTGGAACCCGCGCGGCGGGTTCAGCGGCCTGAACGTGTTCTTCGTGCGCTATCTCTTCTCGATCGGCCTGCCGGTGGAGAAGTGGCTCCACTTCCTCGCCGAGCTGGCGCAGCTCGAGCCGCGCCCGGACCGCTTCCTGGTCGAGGCGCTCGCGGCGCTGCGCCGCCTGCCCTCGGTGGCGGGGGTGCGCTGGCGCGCCGGCGAGTCGCAGGGCGAACAGGGCGAGAGCACGCCGAGCCGCGTCGAGTTCGAGAACAGCGCGCTCGCCCTCACCGTGTATTCGCGCTTCCGCATGAGCCCGGCGCTGCACTGGCACCTGCACCTGCTCGGCCAGCTGCTCGGCGAGTTCTATATCGCGAAGCTGCGCGAGGAACAGCTGCGCCAGCAAAGCTACCTGCAGGCGGTGCACGAAACCGGCGCTCGCATGACGCACGACATCAAGAACCTGCTGCAGTCGCTGAACGTGCTCTGCTCCGTTGCCGCGGACGAGCGCAACCGCGATTCGCGCGACCTGCAGGCGCTGGTCAGGCGCCAGCTTCCCGCCATCACGCAGCGGCTCGCGGCCACCCTGGAGAAGCTGCAGCGCCCGCAGGAAGAGGGCGAAAGCTACGTCGGCGCGCAGTCCTGGTGGGAGCGGCTGATGCGCCAGTACCGAGCCGAAGGGGTGACCTTCGATCTCGGGCGAGGGCGCACCGGCGTGCGGCTGCCGCGCTCGCTCTTCGACAGCGTCGCCGACAACCTCGTGCGCAACGCCCTCGCCAAGCGCGAAGCCGATCCGTCCGTGCGGATCGTGGTGTCGCTCACGCTCGACGGCGAGGTGGCGCTGCGGGTGACCGACTCGGGCCGCGCCGTTCCCGAAGACCTCGCCGCGCGGCTCCTGCGCGGCCCGGTGGCCTCGCAGGGCGGCCTCGGAATCGGGCTTTACCAGGCGGCGCGGCAGGCCGAAGCCGCGGGCTTCGCGCTCAGCCTGGAAACCAACCGCGACGGCGAGGTCTGCTTTGCCCTGAAGGGACCGGCGCGCTAGGGAAGCCTGCCCGCCGCGATCAGCTTGCTATACAGCTCGCCGGCCGTGATCCACAGCATCTGATCGTCGAACTCACCGCCGGCTGCGGTGGAGGGATCGGGCGTACGGCTCACGAACAATTGATTGTTGTCCAGGTTGCGCGCCTCGTTCACCCCGGTGCCGCCCGTGGCGCCGTTCTTTCCCGTCGAGAAAACGATCGCCACGACGGTGTTCTGGTTCGTGACGGCCGTTCCCCCGTCGCACGTGGTTGCCGCAACGGCGGCAGGCGAGCGATTGCAGATGACCAGGTCGCCCGGCTGGCACGTGATGCCGTTGGTTCTCAGGTTCGTTGCATTCGTAAAATGCGGCTGGGTCGAGCTTCCGGCGCAATTGACCAGAGCGACCGCATTACTCGAGACGGCATAACGGATGCGGTTCTGCCACGCGTCCAGACCAAAGCCGTTGGTGTCGGTGATCTGAAAGCCGATCGTACGCGCCGGAAGGAAGCCGCCCCAAGGGCTGGCGCAGGCACCGCCGCCAACGGGGTTTTCGTCTCCGCTGGCGGTGCCGGTGCAGGGTAGCCGGCCATTCGCGACCGCGAACGCGAGCACGAGGTCTCGAGCTGCTTCGAGGCGTCGCCGCGTTTCCTCGAAGTTGCGCTGATCGTTCTGCGCCGAGAGCGTGAACATGGCCGTCGCCATCAGCAGCGCCACAATGAAGAACACCACCGCGAGCTCGGTCAGCGTGAAGCCATGGCTACGCACCGCGCGTGTCATGGGAGCAATGCCGATACGGGAAACGTTGGAGCGGGCGCAATCCAGTCGACGAGGACCAGCCGATCATTGAACGGCGCGTAGAACGTGCCGCCGGCCGCGGGCGACACCGCAACCTTGTTCATGCGTATCGTGCGCTGCTCGAACGTGGATCCCGGATTGCACACGCCGAGGAAATTGGGGTCGCAGTTCGCGAACTCCAGGTAATCGGACAGCGTGGAGTTGGGGCGGCCCGCGGGATCGGTCAGGCTGCGCCCGGCAAGGACCAGCAGCGAGCGGATGTTCCGGGTCCCGTTGATGCCGAGGCAATTTTGGGTGGTCGGAGGGTTATTCACGCATCCCACCGGCACGGGCGGAGTACCGGTCAGGTTGTCCACGGTGTTCCTAGCTGCCACTGCGTACCAAACGAGTCGGTACCACTCGTTGCGCACGAACCAGCCGGTGGTTGGGTCGTCCTGGTTGAGCAGCGAATGGTCTTTGAGATTGCCTAGCTGCGCCGTCATACAAATGTTCGTCGTTAGAGGGAGTAAGCCCGGTGGCGGACCTACCAGGCCTGGCGCCTGGCCTTGGACGGTCAGGATTGCAGAGCCGTCGTTCTGAAACGCGAAGGAGGTGCCGGTGATGGTGCCGGTGGAACTGCAGCTGAGCAGGCCGTACGTCAGCGTAGCCACGTTGGTAAGATCGAACTGGCGGAGAGCCATGGCGATGTTGTTCAGCCGTATGGTCATGCTGAACGTCAGGGTCCCAGCGCCAGCAAAGAGCCCGGTGCACTGCGCGACGTTCCCAGGCTGGATGCTGCAGGTCGACCCTCCAAGCACAGCGGTTCCGGAAAGCGAAGGCGATCCCCAGTTGACGAAAGTCGGCGAGTAGCGTGAATCCGAGGCGCAGCTGGCGTCTGAGCAGTTGAAGGGCAGGAGACCCTGGTAGCGGCCGTCCTCTCCGCGGTAACTGTTGCCAGACCCCGGGTCCGGATTGTTGAAGCGCGCGGCAAAGGGGTAGACCGGATTGGCCGCTGTTTGTCCCCATACCGCAGACGCGTAGACCGTGCGCAGGGCAGGCGCGATTTCCCGCTGCATGCGCTGCTGGATCGCGGCCTCGAGCTCCGGAATCAGGTCGCCGGTGGTCACGGCGAGGACCTGGTCGTTGAACGACGCCGCGGGCCCAAACGTCGAGAAGGTGGCGGTGGCAGCGTTGAAGCATTCGACGTAGTCCGCCGGATTCATCGTCGGCGCGGGCGCTGCGCGCGTTTGATTCCTTGCGGTGCATCCGGGCGCCGCCTGGACGTTCATCGCGCGTCCCGGGGCGATGATCACGGCCACCGAGTTGTTCGCCGCGCCGTCCACGGTAAGCTGGGCGACGCTATCGGAGTTGATGACGGTGTTGGTCGTCGAGTTGGGCTTATGCCAGCCGGGGGAAACCGCATACCAGAGCGGCTCGGCCGCATCGTCCACGAGCTTGTCGAGCCCCAGCGTGCGCCATGGCAAGCGGCCCATGGCGGGAACCGCGCAATTGCCGGCTGCGATTCCCTCAAGCGCCGGATTGCCGGCGTTGCCCGCTGCCTCGGGGCATGGCAGGCTGCCAGGGTCGTCCTCGCCGGCCTGGGCGGCGCGCAGGACCATGTAGCCGATCAGCGCCTGCTTCGCCTGGTTCAGGACCTTTGCGTTGTACTCGCGCTTCGTGGCCGTCTGGTGCGTCGCGAGCGGAAGGCGGCTCATAAGTACGTAGGTGAACGCGACCACCACGACCACGAGCAGCAGGAGGAGCGCCAGGCCGCGCTGGGCGCTCCGGCTGCGAAGCCGCGGGCTCACTTGGGCGGGCGAACTTCGATCTCGCCGCTCGGCCCGAGGACGTCGCGGATCTCGCCGGTGCTGCGATCGAGCACCTGGCCGGGCTTGAGCGAGAAGCGGATGCCGCCGTCGCCGACGGGGACCGAGACCCGGCCCTCGCGGCGGCCGGACTCGATGCGCGGCGCGTCGCTGCCTTCGACCCCGAGCGTTTCGCCGTTCACCCAGACGGTCGACGGGCCGCCCGAGCGCCGCACGTAGCCGTCGACGCGGGTCGTGGGCGAGCGAGCCGCGGCCGGCGCCACCGGGCGGTCGGGCACGCGCGCCTTGCGGCGTGCGTCGAGCGCGGCGCGCTGCTCCTCCGTGAAGAAGAGGCGGCCGAGCTCCTGCGCCGACGCCGCCGGGATCGAGGCCATGAAGACGAGGAGGAGCAGGGCTCGCGTCATGACTTCGCCGCCCGGTCCAGGACGGTGATCAGGTCGATGCTGCATTCCGCGCGCAGGCGCGGCGTGAGCGTGGTGCCGGTCGCGGCCTGTCCGCTGCGCGTGACGAGGCACTTCTTCACCGAGTAATAGGCGTTGCCGGAGGCGCGCAGGTCGGCGAGGAAGCGCAGCAGGTCCTCTTCGTGCAGCAGCGCCATGTTGACCTGCATCGTGCTGGCGAAGAAGTCGACGTTCGCCGGCTTCCCCGGCACCGAGGTGAGGAGCTGCTGCCGCTCGACCCGGTAGCGCAGGTCGAGCAGCTCGCGCTGGGTCCGGATCCGCGCGATGGCGTCGGCCCATTCCAGGCGCCGCTCCTCGCCGAGCACGCGCAGCTGCTTGAGCTGCTGGTACACGTCGAGCTTCGCCTTGACCTCGCGTTCCTCTTCCGCGATGCGCGCCAGCCGCTCCACGCTCTGGTTGCGCTCGCTGCGCGCCACCACCAGCCGTTCGCCCGCCTCGCGGCGCGAGTCCGACGCCAGCTTGATGAGCACCGCGCCGAAGGCGACGAGCACGAGCGCGGCGAGCGCGGGCAGCGCCAGCCTTTTCAGCTCGTCGCGCGTGAGGGTCATGGCAGCCTCCGCAGCAGCACGACGGTAAAGCGCGGCGCCTCGCCGCTTTCGGCGCCGCTGCCGATGTCGCCGGTGAGCGTGCCTTCCGGCGTCACGTCGAAGGGCAGGTCGGTGCGCGCGAGCTCGTACCCCGAGCTGCCGAGCGCGCCCGCGAAGCGGCGTACCTGGGCGGTGAGGGCGCGATAGTCGTTGCGCTCGGTGGCGTTGACGCGACCCGAGAGCTCGAGGCGCACCGCGGTCTCCTCCTGCGGGTTCGGCCTCGCGCCAGGCGTGTTCGGCTGGGTCAGCGCGGCGGTGCGATCGCGCCGGTCGGGGTGGCCGACGCTGAAGTCGATCCGCTCGAGCTCGAACTGCGGAAACTGGTCGAGCACGCGGGAGACGTGCACGAACGCGCTCTCCGGCGATGCGGTGCGCGAGGCGATGCGGGTGAACTCCGTCACGGTTGCCCGCAGATTCTCGGTGCTGGTCTGCGTCACCGGGAAGGTGGCGGTAATGCGCTGGTAGTCGTCGGCGGCGCGCCGCGCCTCGATCGCCATGCCCTCGGCTTGCCCGCGCACGTCCAGCGCCTCGAGCCATCGCTCCCCGGCCACGAGCGCGCAGAGCGAGAACACGGCCGCGCCCGCGGCCACGACGCCGCGCTGCAGCTGCCACACCTGGTAGCGCCGGCGGTCCTCGCGGTTGGCGAACTGCTCGCGCGGCGGCTTCTTCGCCGCGAGCTGCAGATAATAGGCTTCGGCCGCGGCCCCCTCGGGCAGCGCCTTGAGGCCGGCCGCCCGTGCGGCCTCGTCGGCATCGACCGTGCGGAAGATCAGGCGGGCGTCGGAGCCGAGCACCTGCTCGAAGGTATGGCGCGCGCCCGGCGGCGCGACCACCAGTACCTGAATCGGCGCGCCGTCGCGCGGCAACGCGCGAAGGGTGGCGAGATACTGGGCCAGGCGGTGGGTTTCCGAGCGCACGAACAGCGCGAGCGCCTGCGGCGCCGTATCGATGGTGCGCTCGAGGCGGGCAAAGCGGAGCCGGCCGTTCTCGATGAAGCTCTGGCGCAGACCGGCACGGTCCGCGGTGACCAGGAAAGCGCGGCCGGTCTTGACGCCGAGCCGGGCGGCGAGCCGCGGCGCGAGCAGCGGCGCCGAGTACACGCCGGCGAGGCGCGCCCCGGCCTCCTCGAGCGTGTCCAGCCACGGCGAGAACTGCTGCGTGTTGGTGAACGAGGCGAGCAGCACGCGCTCGTTGCGCCTTTCGTCCGTCGCCACCTGGCCGAGCGAAAACGCGGCCGCCAGGCGGGTGTCGCGATAGCGCTGCGCGAGCCGCCGCTGCAGCACCGCGTCGCGGTCGGCGCCGCGCAGGTAGGGGATCTGCTCTTCGTGGAAATCCTCGCCCGTCACGTCGGCGAGCACGGACAGCAGCGTCCCGCGGCGGCCGCGCAGATAGTCGCGGAACTCGGCCACGCCGGCCTCGCTGGCCTGGAACCTGGCCTCGAGGCGCAGCGCCGAGCCCGAGGCCGTGTAGAGGTAGCTCTCGTCGGCGGTGAAGTAGAGGATCCGGCGCACGCGGCTCAGAACTTCATCTTGGAAATCGTGTCGTAGACCGGCCCGAGCACGGCCAGCATCACCCAGCCGAGCACCAGCCCGAGCACCACGGTGAGCACCGGCTCGATCATCGCCTGCAGCTTGCCGATGGCCTCGCGCACCTCGCGGTTGTAGAAGTAGCTGACGTTGAGGAGCGCGGTATCGAGGGCGCCGGTGTTCTCGCCGATGCGCAGCATGCGGATCACGAGCGGCGGGAACAGCGCCAGCTCGGCGAAGGCGGCGCTCGTGTTCTTGCCGTCGGCGATCTGCTGCCCGGCCATGCGCAGCGCGTTCTCGAGCGGCTTGTTGCCGACCAGCTCCTCGCAGCTGCGGATCGCGTCGAGCACCGTGATGCCCGAGGCGTACATCATGGCGAAGCTCGAGGCGAAGCGCGACAGGATGATCTTGCGCAGGATCGGTCCCACCAGCGGCAGGCTGATCTTCAGGTGATCGATCATGTAGCCGACCTTGGGGTTGTTCTTCATCGCCAGCCGCACGCCGACCCACGCCAGGATCGGCGCCGCGATCAGGGTCCACCAGTAGGAGACGAAGAAGTCCGACACCGCCATCAGCACGCGGGTCTGGAGCGGGATCTGCTGCCCCATGTTGCGGATGAACCCGGTCATCTGCGGCACCAGGTAGATCATCAGGAAGAAGAACACCAGCACCACGATGCTGGCGACGAACGCCGGATACATCACCAGCTTCTTGGTCTGCGCGGCGAGCTCGTCCTCCCACTTCAGGGACTCCGTCAGCGAGGCGAGCACCTCGGCCAGCCTGCCGGTCTGCTCGCCGGAGCGGATCAGGCTCACGAACACCTTGCTGAACACCTCGGGAAACTCGCCCAGGGCGGCAGACAGCGTCTTGCCGCCCTCGATCGACTCGATCAGGCCGGAGACGACCTCGCGGAAACGCGCGTTTTCCAGGCTTTCGCGCAGGTCGCTGAGCCCCTCGATCAGCGGCACGCCGGCCTTCGCGAGCTGCTCGAGGTGGAAGCAGAAGTTGATCAGGTCCTGGCGTGCGACGCGCCCGCCGCCGATGAAGCGGCTCCGCTGCTCGGTGGGCGCGCCGTTGATGAGGTCGAGCCCCATGCGCGCGAGGCGCTGCTCGAGGTCGAAGAGATTGACCGCCTCGACGCGCCCGGCCACGTTCTTGCCCACGGCATTGACCGCGCGGTATGCGAACAGTGGCATGTCAGCTCATCCCGCTCAGCTCATTCTGTCGGTGAGGTCGACCACGCGCATCACCTCGTCGAGGCTGGTGGTGCCCGCCCGCGCCAGGCGCACGCCGTCGTCGGCGAGGGTCTTGAAGCCCTGCGCGCGCGCGGCGGTGAGAATCTCGCGCGCGGTGGCGCGCCGCGCGACCAGCTCGTCGATCGCCGCGTCGATCTTGAGCAGCTCCAGGATCGCCTGGCGGCCGCGGTAGCCCTGGTACTCGCACTGCTCGCAGCCGACCGCGCGATAAAGCGCCGCGGGCTCGGTCGGCGAGAGGCCGAGCAGGCGCCGTTCCCTCACGTCGGGGTCGTAGGACTGGCGGCAGGTGCGGCACAGGCGCCGCACCAGGCGTTGCGCCAGGATCCCGATGATGTTGCCCGCGAGGATGTCGGGCAGGATGCCGATGTCGAGCAGGCGCGGGAACGCGCCGACCGCCGAGTTGGTGTGCAGCGTGGAATACACCTGGTGGCCGGTCATCGCGGCGCGGAACGCCATCTCGGCGGTCTCGCGGTCGCGGATCTCGCCCACCAGGATCACGTCGGGGTCCTGGCGCATCATGGCGCGGATGCCGTTGGCGAAATCGAGCTTGGCCGCCTCGGCCACCGAGGTCTGCCGGATCAGCGTCATCGGGTACTCGACCGGGTCCTCCAGCGTCATCACGTTGACGGCGTCGGAATTGATGTGGTTCAGGATCGAGTACAGCGTGGTGGTCTTGCCGCTGCCGGTCGGCCCGGTGACCAGGATGATGCCCTCGGGACGCGTGATCATGAGCTTGAGCAGCTCGAGCGCCGGCTCCTCGAGGTTCAGCTTGTCGAGCGGCACGATGCCCTTCTGCCGGTCCAGGATCCGCAGCACCAGGTTCTCGCCGTGCGTGGTCGGCAGGCTGGCGACGCGGAAATCCACCACCCGGCCCGACATGGTCGCGGAGATGCGCCCGTCCTGCGGCGCGCGCGTCTCCGCGATATTCATCTTCGCCATCACCTTGATGCGCACCGCCATCGCCGGCCAGTAGGTCTTGTGCAGGCTGCGGATCTGGCGCAGCACGCCGTCGATCCGGTAGCGGATGCGCAGGAAGTTCTGCTCGGGCTCGAAGTGGATGTCGGAGGCCGCGCGCTCCACCGCGTCGGCGAGCAGCGCCGAGATCAGGCGCACCACCGGCTGCGAGTACTCGTCGCCCTCGGCGAGCGTGGCATAGTCGATCTCGCCGGTCTCGATCTCGCGCAGGATGCCGTCGATCGAGAACTCGTGGCCGTAGTAGTGCTCGATCGCGCGCTCGATCTCGGACTCGCCGGACAGCCGCAGCTCGACCTCGAACTCGCCGTTCAGGAGAGCGCGCAGCTGGTCCACCGCGACGATGTTGTTGGTGTCGGCCAGCGCCACGATGAACTTCTTGTGCTGGCGGTCGACCGCGACCGGGAAGATGCGGTAGCGCCGCGCCATGTCGCGCGGCAGGAGCTTGAGCGCGGCAGGATCGACGATGATGTGCGACAGATCCACCGACTGCATGCCGAGCTTCTCGGACAGCGCGTCGCGCAGCGTCGCCTCGGACACGAAGCCGAGCTGTACCAGCAGGCGGCCCACCGGCACGTGCGACTTGGTTTGCTCGAGCAGCGCGATGCGCAGCTGGTCCTCGGTGAGGATGCCCTGGTCGATCAGGATCTGGCCGATGTGGCGCTTGGCCTGGGGATTGGCGGGCGAGTTCATCCTCGGCTCTCCGGCGCGGCTCGCGGCTTCAGTTCCCGAGCTGGGCGGCGCGGGTGCGCGCGGCGGCGAGGTCGAAGCTCGCGCCGTGCTTTTCCGCGAGCGCGACCGCGCGGCGGTAGTAGTCAGCCGCGAGCTTGGACTGGCGCAGGTGGTCGAGGCTGACTGCGAGGTTGAAGGCGAAATCCGGGTTGTCCGGATCGGCGGCCATCGCCTTGAAGTAGGCCTGCTGCGCCTCGGCCCAGCGACCCTGCTGGGCGAGCTGGTTGCCGAGCGTGAAGTGCAGGACGTTGGCGCCCGGATCGGCGGCGAGCAGGTTCTTCACGCGGCTCTCCGTGGCGAGGGGATCGAGGCGGCTCGCGCGCAGCGCGATTAGGCCCGCCTGGGCGTTCGAATCGGTCGGATCGTTCTGCAGCAGGCGCAGATAAGCGGCTTCCGCCGCCTCGTATCTGCCGGCGCGCACATCGGTCGCCGCCAGCCCGAGCAGCGCATCGCGGTTGCCGCCGTCCTCCCGCAGCGCGGCCTGGTAGTCCGAGCGCGCGGTGGCGAGGTCGCCGGCAACATAGGCGGCATAACCGGAAGCGACCTTCGGATCGATCTGCGGCGGCTGGCGCGTCTGCGTGACCGGGGCCTCGGCGAGTCTCGGCTGAAACTGTGCCGGCGCCGGCGTGAGGCGCGGCGCGGCGGGCGCTGCGCGGGGAGCGGGCTCGGCGCGGGGAGCGGTCTCGGCGCGGGGAGCGGTCTCGGGCGCGGCCGGGGCGGCTTCGCGTGGCGCGCGCTCGCGCGGCGCGGGCGCCGCCGCCGGGACCGCAGCGACCGGCGGCAGCCCGGGAATGGTGGCCGGCGCGGCGATCGTCGCCGTGGCCGCCGGGCGGGTGACCGGCGCCGCAGGTGCCGCCGCCTGTTGCGCCGCCCGCGGCGGGTTCAGGTTGACGAGCGGCGGCGGCGGGCGCAGCTCATACCAGAAATACACCACGATGCCGATGGCCGCTACGCCGAGCGATGCAAGGGCAATGTGGAACTGCAACCGCGGGTTCGGCTCCTTGAACTTGGCTTCGAAGACCTTGCGCGCGGTGGCGCGGTCCGCAGCCTGCGGTTCGTCCGACGCCGAAGCCTCCGGCGCCGCGGCCGGCTGGCGCGGCGCGATCTCGTCGCTGAGGATCTCGAGCGGCTGGCGGATGTCGGGTAGCTCGGCGCGGGTGAGCACCGGCTTCTCGGGGACCTGCGGCTCGTTTTCGATGCGCAGCTCCGACGTGGCCGACTCGCCTTTCGCGCGGCGCTGGGCCTCTTCCTTGGCCTTCTCCGCCTTCTTCAGCGCCTCGAGGAGCA
>Ga0111538_10011067_pt1 | contig 11977 bp, 9 predicted proteins | sample SoiMethybrSBSTD1_FD_79669 | JGI IMG/M metagenome (GOLD analysis project Ga0111538, IMG submission 79669) | Bulk soil microbial communities from a Populus tree surrounding site in Tennessee, USA - Soil MetaG P. TD hybrid SBSTD1 (version 2)... | ecosystem: Environmental > Terrestrial > Soil > Tree...
GACCGCGCGGAGCATTGGCTGGACTGGTGGGTGTCGAGTTGGAACCCCTCGTACCGCGAGCTTCACCTCAACGATCTCCGCTCCGTCGAGGACCTGGGCGACATCGTGTTCGATTCCGGCGTGCAGCTGGGTACGGGCAAGCTCGCCTCCGTTCGGAAAGAGGATCTGTCGTCTGTGGCGCGACTCGAGGGTCGGCTACGCAAGGAGACCTCCGCCATCGTCGAGGAGATGCTCGCAGGATGGCGGGAGCTGGCAGGACGATGAGCTCACCAGGATTCGGTCGCTGATCTATCGATTCCCGCCAGGCTTGGCTGTCGGGAAATTGGGATTGTCCGCGTCCGGACCATCCTGGCTGAAGAGCGCTTGATCCGGAGTCGCAGCCTTGGCGATTTTCTGCAGCGCGCCCCTCGATTCGACGACCCTGCCGAGATAACCCTCGAACACGACTTTCTCGCCAGGCAGCAGCGTGTTCATCGTCCAGCCTCGCCGGCGGATCGTGTTCGGGCTCGTCATCTCCATGTTGTAGGTCGTCACCGTGTTGTCTTTGCCGGTGACGTCGATGTAGACGCGCATGTGCGGGTTGGTCCATTCGACTTTCGACACGACTCCCGACGCCACGATCGGCTTGTCGCGATCGTACTCGGTGTCGAATCCGTGATGCGCCAGCGCCGGAAGTGCGAGGCAGACGACCGCGCTCAGCACGATTCCAAGTTTCGTTCGCATGGCGGTACCTCCTGAGAAATCAAGAATCAGTCACTCATTCTGAATTCTGAATTCTGAATTGGTGCATTCACTATTGCCTCGGGTTCGGCGGAGCGCTGCCGATTCCTTGATCGTTCTTCAGATATCCGCCGGCGATACCAAGCTGGTTGTTCTCGGCGCAGATGTATTCCATCAGCTCGATCCCTGGACGCACGAGCCTTGCCGTGAATTTCATCTGGATCGGCTTCGTGAAGGTTCCGGGATCATCGAGCGTGAACTCGTTGACGAGCGTGCCGTAGTTGACACGCGTCCAGCGTTCAATGGTGTGCAGCTTCTCGGTGTGAGGCGTGCCCACGGCGTCGAACCAGAACTTGTCGTTGTAGCCGACGGTATCGATGACCAGCGTGTCGCCGTCCCATCGCCCGATCGAGTGCCCCCACCAGGTGGGAAACACGTCTTTCGGGTGCGGGCGGCCGTCCATGTACACCACTCGATGCGCGCCGGCATCGCCTGTTTCGTGCAGGACGTAGATGTACTGCAGACCTTTCGTGGTGTAGGTCATCGCGAAGGTCCACGGATACGGATTCACACGCGGCACGCTCATCGGCAGGCAGTAGATGTACGGCTCGCCGTAGATCGCCTTCTCGCGCTTGGCTCTCAGCTCCTTCGCCCACGGCAGCATCAGCCCGACCAGCTCGCCGGGCTTCAGCCCGCCCTCGCGCTCCATATCGGCGTCGGAGCCGCCGCCTTCCCAGGGTCCGGTCAGATCCGGATGGCCGTCGGCCAGCCTCGGCACGGCGCCATTCACCGCATCTCCCTGGAGCAGCTCGCGATTCCGGTTTCCTGCCGGCGCGGTTGCCGCTCCGCGACCCTGCGCCGGCTGCTGGGCGTGCGATTGCGCAATGAGCGCCAATGTCAACGCCGCGGCTGTTCCTGCGATGACAAGACGTTTCGTCACTGCAACCTCCCTCGTGCGAGCTAACCGTGCCGGGTCTGAAGCCCCGGCCTACATCAGCATTTGAACCCTCAACGTTTGAACGGCGCCGGCCGCGCGAAACGTCCCGCATCGATGGACACGTTGGTGGCCACTTCGTTGAGCACGAGCGTGTCTTTCCCGTCGGTCCACGTCACGACCGTCCGGAAAGGAATCCTGACTCCAGATACGTCGCGATAGTCCGAGTAATTGATCTCGGTCGGCACGGTGCCGATGGCGGTCCTGTTCCACCGCATGATGCGCACCAGCAGGCCGGAAGTGTCGAAGTAGAAGTTCACCGGAAGCGATCCGGGTCGCGACCCCTGGAGAATCTGAACGACCTGGTTGTCGATTTGCGTGTTGCTGCTCTGCCACTCGGTGAAGGCCGCCCGGATGCCCGCCGGAAACCAGACGAGCGCTTCGAGCCTTGCGCCGTCGAGATTACCGCCCGTCAATTCCATCAGCGGCAACGGCCGCCATCGCTCGGCAGCCCATGCTGTCCTTCCGTCATACACCTTCACGGCGTCGCCGCCCGGGGCGCGGATGATCTGCGCGCGCTGGCTCGGCGCCTTCACGAAAATCTCGAGAGGGAATTGCGAGCCGGCGCCGGTGTTCGATCCTTCGTACGTCCCTTTTGCGGCGAAGCTCGTTATCGCGGCGAGACGCTGGCGGCCGCCAAGCGCCTGAAGATATCTCTCGAATACCTGATCGACCGCCGACTGCCGATCGGGAACGATGTTCATGACGTTTGGATCGAAGACGATCTCGCCGTATTGCAGCGCCAGGTTGGGCACGAACTCGGGCCGGTCCGAACCGTGATGGCACGTGAAACAGCTGACGCGCGGCTCTCCGGCGAAGTAGCTGCGGTTGATCGCGTTCACCATGCCGATCATGCCGCGTGCTCGCTGTATCGTGGGCGTGGCGATGGCGAATCCGTCGCGGCTCTTGTAGATCTCCGGAGAGTGGCAGCTCACGCAGTCGTAGCCGAGCGACGAGGAGAACATCCCCATCGCGTCCATGAACTCGTCTGCGGGAAGGCCCTTGAGAACCTGAACGTCTTTGAAGACGGTGTCGGACAGTTGCGGACCCTGGGTGCGCACCGGGACCGTCATGAGGCAGGCTAAGGCGAGGACCAGCGCCGCCGCTCCCGTGCGTCTCATCGAATTCGTGCGGAGTATACCGCCTCTTCATAGCCGGGGTGGCGCGTCACGCTGGTCGCATCAGCTTAGGCTGCAAGTTCACAGTGGACGTGTCCAGTTCCGCGAAGGCCGCTGGCACGGCCTGCATTTTGCACGCTGAAGCTGCGATATGAAACCCACCATCGCCTCACTGTCTTTCATCCTGTGCCTGCTCCTCTCGACGCTGCCCGCAATGGCGCAGCCGCTTGCCACGGGCGTGCGTGCCGGCGCCTCGGGAGATCCGGATCAGTTCTACTTTGGCGGTCACGTTGAAACCGGTGCTCTCGTCGACCGCGTGCACTTCCGTCCCAACGTGGAACTGGGCGTTGGCGACGATGCCACACTCATCGCATTCAATTTCGATCTGGTCTATAAGTTTCCGTCGCGCAACGTGTGGAACGTTTATGGGTTTGGTGGACCTGCCCTGAACGTCGCCAGTGCCCACGACGATACCCATGCGGGTGGCGGATTCAACATTGGCCTCGGCATCGAGACACGGAAGGGCCTTTTCGGAGAGTTCAAAGTCGGGATGATCGACAGCCCGGATTTCAAAATTGGAATCGGGTGGCGATTTTAGTCAGACCAGGTAGGCGACCGTCATAACCTGACTGAAGACGCCGGTGCGATCTGCGTTCAGAGATTAGCTTCGCTCCATCGCGATCGTGTAGTCATACCACTCGACGATCGTCCCGTCCTTGAGGAAGAACACGCCGCCCGTGCCAGCTCCTCAGCGTGCTGTCTTGAGAAGCGATCGATCCGCTCGTAGACAACCATCCCACCCGGCCTGTCTGGCAGCGCCATTTGTAGCCAAGCCTTCTTGAGTCATATTAAGTCGATTTGAGTATCATCTCAATCCGATCTAGAGTTTGGCTGGGCAGGGTGTGCACCGGTTCGCTTGGCCCTAAACCGCAATCTGGGCGTGCGTGACAGTCAATATCCGATTGGGACGGAACCGAATGGCGGGTCCGCTGCGTATGACTCGAAGGGAAGCGCTTTCAATCTGCCTCGCGATTGCGTGCACGTTTTCTGTCGGTGTGGTGCCAGCCAGTACTCAAGCGGGTGCCGGCGAGATCACCGGCCGCGTGAAAGATCAGGATGGGGCCGCCGTTCCCGGTGCGACCATTACTGTCACCGAAACGCGGACGAATCGTCAGCGTGTAATCGTTTCCACTAGCGATGGCCTGTACACCGCCGCGAGCCTTGCGCCCGGCGACTACCGCCTCAACGTCGAGCTCTCAGGGTTCAAACCCCTGCGGCGCGAGGGCGTTCGTCTCGCCACAGGCGAAAAAGCGCGAATCGATCTCGACCTCAGTGTCGGCAATATCCGTGAACAGGTGACGGTCATCGGCGATGCACCAATCGTCCGGGCCGAGACCGCGAGCCTCGGGACGGTCGTCGAGAACGAGCAGGTCGTGCAGCTGCCGCTGAACGGACGGCTGTTCATCATGCTCGCGGCCATCGCCCCGGGCGTCGCCCTGCCGCCCAATTCCGTTCTGCCGCGCATCAACGGCGGGCGGCCGCGAACGAACGAGTATCTCTTCGACGGCATCTCCGTGCTGCAGCCGGAGCCGGGTCAGGTGGCGTACTACCCGGTGATCGACGCCATCCAGGAGTTCAAGATCGAGAGCAACAGCCCACCGGCCGAGTTCGGCCGGTTCAATGGCGGCGTCGTCAACCTCACGACGAAGTCGGGCACGAATGCCTTTCGTGGCAACGTGTTCGAGTTCTTTCGCAACGAGCACCTGAACGCGAGGAACTACTTCCAGACGAGCAATCCAGTCAAACCGGACTATCGCCGGAATCAGTACGGCGGCATGCTCGGCGGCCCCGTGGTCAAGGACCGGACGTTTTTCTTCGTCGACTATCAGGGCCAGCGACAGAGCATCGGCCGCACGGTGACCTCGAACGTGCCCACGCTCGCCGAGCGGTCGGGCGTCTTCCGCCAGAACATCTACGACCCGACAACCACGGTGGGGAATACCCGTCAGCAGTTTCAGAACAACACCATTCCGAGCAGCGCCATGGATCCGGTTGCGCTGGCGCTTCTCGAGCGCTACCCGCTGCCGACCAACACCGCCACCGCGAACAACTACAGCCGGACGGCCAACGAAATCGACAATCAGGATCAAGGTGATGTGCGCCTCGATCACAAGTTTGCGACCCGCCGGGATCAGGCGTTCGGACGGTTGACATACTTCAAAGGTCACGCCGAACCGGTGACGGCTTTTCCGGACGGGAGCGGGACCATTCTGGCCGGCAGCGTGGCGGTTGGTCCGCAAGACACGAGCGCGTGGGCGTTCGCGTCGAATTATCAACACACCTTTTCGACGAATATGCTGAACGAACTTCGCGTTGGAGATACGCGGCGGTCCGTCCAGCGGAGCGCCGTGGATTTGGCTTCGTCGGCCGGAGCCGCGCTCAACATTCCCGGTATCCCGTCGAATGCACAGTTTCCGAACACGTTGCCGATCGTCGCGCCGAACGGCTATCAACAGCTTGGATCGCCGATGAACACCGCTTCGGACTTCAGCACCAGCGTCACCGAAGTCGCCGATTCGCTGACGTGGCTGAAGGGCCGCCACACGTTGAAGATGGGCCTCGACTGGCGCTGGGAGCGGCTCAACGTCATCCAGCCCCCCCGGCCGACGGGTTTGTTTGCCTTCAGTACCGTTGGCTCCGATTTGCCAGGCGTCGCGAACACCGGCAACTCGTTCGCGAGCTTCCTGCTCGGACAGGTGCAGAACTTCGGCATCGACCTTCAGCAGACCCAGATTCAGGAACGCGCACACATTCAGGAGTACTTCATTCAGGACGACTGGAAAGTAAACGAGCGCCTAACGATCAATCCGGGGCTGCGTTACACGCTGAATTTCCCATCCACGGAGATCAACGGCCAGACCGCCGTGTTCAATGTGGACACACGACAGCTCGAGTATCCGGGGACGGATCCGGTGCGGCCGCTCAAGAAGGACAACTTCGGCCCACGCTTCGGCGCCGTTTATCGCCTGACGGACAAGACCATCGTCAGCTCGGGATATGGGCTCGTCTGGATTGAGATGGCGGGGATCACGACGCCTTTCACGACGCCGAACTTCCCGTTCCTGCAGGAAGTCACGCAGCGAACCCTCGACAACATCACACCGGCGTTCGTGCTGTCGAGCGGACCGACCGTCACACCAGTCGGTCCGACGCCAAACGCCGGCCTCGGACAAGGCGTGTTCACCGTTGACGCTGGCCTGGGCTCTGGCTACGCGCAACAGTGGAACGTGTCGGTCCAGCGCGAGTTGACGACGAACACGGCGATAGAAGTCTCGTACCTCGGATCGAAGATCACGAACATCGGCATCCCGGACCGCAACATCAATCAGTTAACGGAGGAGCAGCTAGCAATCGGGCCGTCGCTCCTCGACAGGGTTTCCAACCCGTATTTCGGGATCATTCCCCGATCGTCCTCGATCGGCGACCCGATGATCACCAGGGCGCAGCTGATGAAACCCTTTCCGGACTACACCGCGGTCAGCTACTACCGGAACAATGTCGGCACGACAAACTATCAGGGTGTCGCGTTCAGCATTCGTCAGCGTCTGTCCCGCGGCCTGAGTTACTCGGCTGCGTATACCCGCTCGAAGCTGACCGACATCGCCTCGTCGGTGTTTGACGCGTCCATTCTGACTGGACCGCTGACGAACGCCGCGGTTGCCGACAGCCATAATCTCGAGCGGGACCGTGACGACTCGACTGGCGACATTCCGCACTATTTCGCGGCGCAGGCGGTGTGGGATCTTCCGGCGGGCGAGGGCCGCGCCAGGCATCCCACCGGCGTGCTGGGCGCGCTGGCGAACGATTGGAGCGTGGCGGCCTTCATGACGCTGCAGTCGGGGATGCCGATCGCGGTGACGCAGGCGAACTCGCTCGGATACGCCGGTTTCACGACGCAGCGGCCGAATCTCGTCGGCGATCCGACGCTGCCCGCTGACGAGCGGACACCCGCTCACTGGTTCAACACCGCGGCCTTCGCGACAGCCAATCAGTTCACGATCGGATCATCCTCGCGCAATCCGGTGCGCGGGCCAACGTACAAGGGCGTCGATCTCGCCGTGATGCGCCGCGTCGGATTCGGCCGTGAGCGTGCGATCGAGTTGCGCCTGGAGGCGTTCAACCTGCTGAACACCGCGAATTTTGGCGCGCCGGCGGCGCAGCTCGGACCGGCCAGCTTCGGCACGATCACTTCAGCTCTCGATCCACGGGTCATCCAGCTCGCGGCGAAGTTCTGGTTCTGACCGAACGCGCCCGCGCCAGCTGACGCAGCACCGATGGCATCGACCTGCGAGCCTCGGGTGATTCGGTCGAAGCGTGTGTTGTGATGAGCACTGGATGAGGAGTCAGCGCCGGAAGCGTGGGCGTCCCCGACCCTAAGATAGGAGTGCGTCGGGGGCCAATCGTATATAGTGGATGGCGTCATCCAGAACTGAGCCCGCCAGCGTTCGAGTAGTGCCCTTCATATCGTCTCGATGGGGCGCGCCGACCGGCCCAACTTTGGTCAGTGTTGAGCCGCCTGTCACTCACACACCTGAAAATGACGTGTCGTTCAGGCCGCTGCCGGCGATTCCGTTCTGCAGTCGGGGACAGACGTGAACTGGAGGGATCGATGTCAGAACGAAACGGCGACCGCGCCAGATTTCAGAAAGACCGGAAACGCAAACTCCGTCATCGGCAACGTATTCAGGCCTTCGTCAAAAGTGGACGTTCAGAACCACCGACGCCGAGCGACCAAGCGGACAAGGCCATAGGACGTGGGTCCGTGAAGCGGGTAGAAGGGCAGGTCGTCACAGTCGAGCGAGGGCAAGGCGCGAAGCGCCCACGAGGCGAGAACGTGAGGCTCGCCTAATGGACGGGCTGGCGCTCAAGTCGTCGTTTCTCCGTCGTGCGCTGGACGAGCCGCGATGACGACGGCGGAAGTGGAGGTCCTCGTGCGTGACGTGATTGTCCATTTCGGTTTGCCATTCACGGTGGTGTCGGTCATCGGCTCGCCGATTCGGTGGAATGTCCAGGTCCGCGGCGATGGAACGTCAAGAATCGTCTCCTTTGCGGTCGCCGGCGTCCGGTCGGCGGCCATACGGGCGGCAGTCCAAGAGCAGTTGGAAGCGGAACTCTAGCTGGACGCGTGAGCATACCGCGTCCATCACGGACGCCGGTTCACCACCGAATACGCGCGATCGGGCGATCGTGTATAGTTGCTCTCGTCATACCGCACTGAGCCAGCCAGCGTTCGAGCAGTGCCCCTTCTCGGGTGCGCGCCGACGGGCCCATTTCGGCCTCGATCGGAGCGCACATGAACCGTCCGTTAAGTCGCCCTCTACCTTCATCCCCTCCGCCAAGGCCGCAATTGTGCCGCCAACCGGGTGATGTCGCGGGCTCTCAAAGCCCGGCCGGGACGTCTGCCTGGCTGGCGGCTGCGCCGAACCAGTTCCGCGCGCTGATCGAGTTGTCACCCACTCAGAGACGATCCGAAGGAGGGTCGAAACGATGTTGAAGGCGATCTCTCGCAAGCGGGTCGTCGGAGTGTGGTTCACAGCCGTGGCCGCCATCATCGCGTCGCTCGTTGCGATGGGTGTGACCGTTTCCGTCAGCACGACGGCACTCGTGTTTACACTTTCCCTGCTGCCGCCGGCGGTCATGTTCGTCCTTTGGCGTGCCCCGTCACCGACGATTGCAGAAATCCTGCGCACGGCGAATACGCCGAACGAAGGCCCCCGCGGAGGTTTTCAAAATGACTGACGTCATCGACGCCGTGCTCATTCCATATGCCCGATTCGTCGAACGTCGCGAAAGACGGTTCAGGATCGCCAGGGAATTCGCCCGCATCGATCTGCAGGCGACGATCGACGGCGAGGCTCTTCCCGCAGCGGCAGAGGACGACGACGACGATGACACGATGGCCGTCCAGGCGGTTTCGCCAATCAATTCGCCGATGCAGTCAAGGCGAGAAGGTCAGACACTGAGGTCTTCTGGCGTCATGAGATCCACCCTCTACGAGCGACCGGCCACATGTACGTTGGCGCTGGTCCGTCTGCCCGACAAGTTCATCAAGGGCGACAAGCTGCAGCTTCTTCAGACGGAACGATGGTTCGATAACCGCGAGGCGGCTATCGCGGCCCTTCCCGAACTGCTGGGTCGAGAGGATGAGAGCCGATGCTGAGATGGCTTAGAAGAAGAAGCGGGCCCGTAAGCTACCTTGAGCGCGAGCGAGACAGGCAGCCGCAGCCGGCCGTGGCAGGCAAGTATCGGTTGCTTTACGACTACTTGCACAATCGATACGCGGACACAGTCGTCCTAACTTTCGGCCAGATCGAATCCCTGCTCGGTTTTTCGCTTCCGGAACAAGCGCGTCTGAGCCAGCAGTGGTGGACGAATGCAGCGGCAACGGCTGCTGCAACGAATCACTCAGATGCCTGGACGTTGGCCCGCAGGATCGCTCGTCCCAATCTGCTCGCTCAGACAGTCGCGTTCGAGCGCGCGGTTTGATGCCTAGCGTGGAGATATTCGCGTTCACGTTCGGCAGATGGCTATCTCGCAGATCCTGCCCCGCTGTCCGACGGCAATAGCAAGACCATTGGATTGCGTGGCGATGTGCTCGCCAGGTGGGTGAGCCGCGACAATCCGCGATACATCCCGCCTTCTTCCCAGCCTTTCCGCGGGCTCCTCGCCTCGGCGTGGTGAACGCCCGTTCGCTTCAGCACTTGAAATCGTACGCCGAGTCACCCCTGTAGAGTTGTCCGATCGATCAGTGTTCGCCGCCGTCGAGCACGACCCACGCGACGGCGTCGTCGGGCGCGGCGCCGTTCGGCATCGCGGATGTCGAACGATCGAAGTCCTTCCACGTGAGAGGGCCATGAACGCCCCACGGCCGAAGCGCGATGCTCCGCGCGGCCGGATTCACGGTCACAACGACGAAGCTCTGAAAGAACGGCGCAACGTTGTAGTCAAACATTGCGGAGAGCCATTCGGCCGACGATGGCCATGCGCCGAAGCGGCGGGTCCACACCCACGCCGGCCATTTCCAAAAGGGTGTGTAGCGTTGAATCTTCTCGACAACATCGCGCTGATTCGGATAGTGCGACCATGTCGCGAGGTCGGGCTGGGACGGCCACGCCAACGCCGTGCCGAAGCTCAAATAGGCGCCGCCTCCGCCGTTCACCCAATGATGAATGGTGAACGGTCGCGACTCCAGATGCACCGGTTCTTCGTAGTACTCGAGGTCGTGGGTGTCACCCGCCATGACGATGCTGACGCCATGAGCACGCAGGAGATCCCGCACGGCCATGAACTCGTCGTCGTCTCTCGCAACGTCGTGACCGCCCGCGAAGAACGGATGGCCGAGGACCGCCATCACCATCTTGCCGCGCGATGCGTCGAGCGCCGCTCGCAGCCACTGCGGCTGCGCGGGATCCACGCCGCGCAGGACGCCGGTGTCTACGGCAATCAGCGCGAATGCAGGTGTCTGCAGCTGAAAGAACGAGGCTTGCTGCGCGCCGGTCGGCACGGCGTACTGGCGCCGAAGGAAGTCCGCCCGCTGGATCAGCTCTTCGATCCTGGCGTCGGTGGTGCTCGACACGCCTCCGTCCGCCGCGATGCGTGCGCGCATCGCCGCTCGAGCCGCGTCGGGCGTAAGGAACGTGGCGACGAACGCTTCGAGCGCGTCGTACCAATCGTGGTTGCCGGGAATCGCGTACACCGGCTTCGTCACGCCTTTGAACGGAAGCCAGAAACGCGGCTCGTAGTCCTTCATCGCGCCCGTCGGATACACCACGTCCGACGAGATCACGACGAATCGCACATCGTCCGCGCCGGCCGCTCGAAGCAGCGAGTCCTTCAGCACGTGCTGGCTGGCATCGCCCTCGCCGGTATCGCCGATGACGATGAACGAGAACGGTTGGGTGCCGGCGAGATTCGGCGGCGCGACCGTGAAGCCGGCGCCATCGAGCGTCGTGAGGCGGTTGTCCACGACCGCCCGGACCATGGCCTCTCGCCAGATGTCCGTGCGTGCCGCCGCCCACGAGTTCCAGATGCCAGCGGCCCAGTTCTCGGTGTCGAAGTACCAGCTCATCCCCCAGATCGGAGCTGAGGCCGCGATGATGGCGGTCAGCGGCAGGCCGATCTGGAGACCACGGCCAAGCGCCGACTTCAGCGAGTAGCGCGCGGATCGCAGACGAATCGCGAATCGCATGCGCGATTCGAGCCACCAGCGCGTCGCACGCAGGATCCAGGCCGTAATACCCGTTCCCTGCGCCGTGTCCACCACGCGCCCCCAGGCCAGTCGCTCGATCGACCTCGTCGTGCGGCGCATGAACAGCCTGAGCGGGACGATGATGAAGTAGGTGAGCGCCAGCGCGACGGTGATGTCACCCGCGACCGCGACGAGCGGCGAGAGAATGCCCAGCGCCGACTGATCGAAGCCCATTCGGCTGACGTGAATGGCGAACAGGACGGCGACGAGCGCGCCGATCCATCCGCGGTCGGGGGCAACGCGATGCTGCTCCTCCGCCTCGAGGCGCGCGCCTGTCTCGCTCAGCCGTTCGGGCCGATCGAGTCCGATGTCGGCGATGACGCTCAGGTCGGCGTCATCTTCGGTGTACGTCTCTCCGGTCATGACGGTCACCGTCACCGACAGGAGGCGGATCCCCGCGGCCACGGCGACGATCCAGTTCACCGCGTACCGACCGAGGAGCACCACGCCGACGACAGCCGCGAGATTTCCAAGCGCCGACGCGGCCTCCTGCAGAAACGGCTTCCCGGCCGCGGCGTAACGGACCGCTGCCCCAGCCCGTCTGAGCGCGTCGAGCGCGAACGGGGCGGCCATGAAGATGGCGAGCGCGCTGACGGCAAGCCACGACGTGTTCAAAAGCACCAGCGCGAGCAGCAACGTGAAGCCCGCGCTTGCCAACGCGCTGCTCTGCGCCCTGGATGTCTTACGCCTGAAACTGGTGACGAGCTCGGCCGTCATGCCGCAGAGCAGGAGGAGGCCGGACGCGCGCTCCGGCTCAGGCGCCCAGAGCGGTGTGAGCAGGGCCGCTCCGCTCAGCAGCGCAGTGAAGGTGGCGAGCGCTGGTCTCCGCTCGTGCCA
>Ga0111538_10011069_pt1 | contig 11977 bp, 7 predicted proteins | sample SoiMethybrSBSTD1_FD_79669 | JGI IMG/M metagenome (GOLD analysis project Ga0111538, IMG submission 79669) | Bulk soil microbial communities from a Populus tree surrounding site in Tennessee, USA - Soil MetaG P. TD hybrid SBSTD1 (version 2)... | ecosystem: Environmental > Terrestrial > Soil > Tree...
GTCAGCAGGGAGTAGCGCGCGTCTGGACTTACGAAGACGTCTTCGCGTTACCTGACGAACAAATCGAAGACGAACGCATCGCCCTGTTGCCGCAGAAGGTTCACGCGCAGAGCGTGGCTTCACTGATCTTTACGTCCGGCACAACCGGTCAACCCAAAGGCGTGATGCTTTCGCATCGCAATCTGACGAGCATGGTGTCGATGTTGTCCTCTGTCTTTGACATGACCACGCACGACGGCGTCTTGTCGGTCTTGCCTTTGCATCACACCTTCGAGTTCTCTACGGGCTTTTTGACACCATTGAGTCGCGGCGCGCAGATCACGTACCTGCCCGAGCTCACGAGTGATGCGCTCGCGAAGGCAATCAAGAACGGCCACGTAACCGGAATGGTCGGCGTTCCCGCACTTTGGGAATTGCTGCACCGGCGCATCAAGAATCGTCTCTACGAGCGCAGCGACTGGATCGGCAAGACTGCCGATAATCTGATTTACGCAAACGCCTGGCTGCGCGATAAGACGCCTCTGAACTTAGGACAGGTGTTGTTTTATCCGATTCACGAAGGACTCGGCGGGCGCATTCGCTATTTCATCAGCGGCGGCTCCGCACTGAGCGAAAAGATTCAGCGCGACTTTCACGGCCTCGGATTCACGATTCTCGAAGGCTATGGCCTGACTGAAGCGTCGCCGGTTCTGACTGTCACGAGGCCTGAAAATCGCATGCTCACCGGTACGGTGGGTAAACCACTGCCGGGTGTCGAAGTGCGCATAGCCGAACCCGATGCGAGTGGCGTGGGCGAAGTTATTGCTCGTGGTCCGAACGTGATGCTTGGTTACTACGAAGACGAAGCTTCCACGCGCAAGACCCTTGTGGATCGCTGGCTCTACACGGGCGACCTCGGTCGAGTTGACGACGACGGCAATCTATACCTTGTTGGGCGCTCGAAAGAGATCATTGTCGATACAAACGGCAAGAATGTTTATCCCGATGAGCTCGAAGAGACCTATGGCGACTCGCCTTACGTCAAAGAGCTGAGCATCGTCGGTTTACCCGACGGAATCGGCGAGAAGGTCGCTTGTCTCGTTGTCGCTGACGACGAATTCGACATTTCACTTTCACGCGCAGCGCTGCATCGACTGGTCGAAGAGCACTTCCGCGAAGTTTCTGCTTCCCTGCCCTATTACAAACGCGTGAAGGTTTTGCATTTCACGGATATCGAACTTCCTCGCACGGCCACGCGAAAAGTGAAGCGGCGCGAAGTGGTCCAGATCATGGAGTCGCTCGAGGAGAGTCAGAAATCGGGACGCCGTGGTAAAGCTCCGGAAAGTGCGAATGCCGATTCGATGTGGCTGATGGGAGTGGTGGCCAGTGTTGCGAATCGTCCTCGCTCCGAAGTCGCGATTGATACCCGATTAAGCGATTTGGGTTTTGACAGTCTCATGTTTGTTGAGCTCGCAACCGCAATCGAAGGGGCGGGCGGTTCTATCTCGGCGCCGGAGCGATTCAATGAAGTTCAGGATGTGAAAGAGTTGTTGACGGTTGTCGCCAGGCAGCGTGGTGCATCAACGAAACACGAGACACCCATTGACGATCGACGCAAGGACGACGAAATTCACATTCCTTCATTCGTGCGTACCGCGGGCAATAAGGCCGGCGATTTCCTGCAGAGCTTTCTCTACGAGCAGTTCCTGCGCACACATTACGAAGGGCGCTCGAACATTCCACCGCACACCAATTTCCTTGTCGCAGCAAATCATTCTTCGCACCTCGATATGGGTCTGACGAAAATGGCGCTCGGTGAATTCGGGAAAGATTTGGTCGCACTCGCCGCCGCGGATTATTTCTTCGATACGAAGTACAAGCGTGCGGTGATGGAGAACTTTACGAATCTCGTGCCGATGGAGCGCACCGGTTCGCTGCGACAATCGCTGCGTCACGCAAAGTCGTTTTTGGATCGCGGTTACAACGCGCTCATCTTTCCGGAAGGCACGCGCTCGATGACGGGCATCATGGCAGACTTCAAGCCGGTCGTCGGATATCTCGCGCTGCACGCGCGTGTCGGTATCCTGCCGATGTATCTCGACGGCACTTACGAAGCGATGCCAAAGGGAACGACGTTCATCAAGAATCGCGACGTCGGCGCGCGTATCGGACGCCTTCTCGAGATCGAAGAACTCGAAGAAATGACGAAAGGTATGCCGCGCACTGAAGCATACCGGCTCATCGCGGCTCGCGTGAGGCATGAGGTTGTGAACCTGCGCGATCGCACGCGCACTGAATTTAACGCGAAAGAATTGCGGAAACTCTGGAAGAGCGACCGGAAGAAAGAATTGGTAACGGAGGAGGTTGCTGTATAGGTCGTATTAATTGTCGATTGCCAATTGCCAGTTGTGTAAATCGGCAATCGACAATTGGCAATCGGCAATGAAGAAAATGCCCTCCAAAAGCTCCGGGAAACGTACCGCTCGCATAACGCCCGTCACCGCGGGCACAAAACGACGCGCGGCAATCGAAAAGCGTCAACGCGCCGTGACGCTCATCACGGGAGGCACGGGTTTCCTCGGCTCACATCTAGTTCGCCAACTGACTGAAGACGGCGCCAAAGACATTCGCGTGATGGCGACTTCGATTCCCGACTGGGTCGTCGATCTCGGAGTCGAAACATTCGCCGGTTCGATCACAAACGCCGACGACAATAAACGCGCCGTAGAAGGTATCAGCGAGATCTATCACCTCGCCGGAAAAGTCTCGCGCGAACGTGAAGACGCTCGTGAGATGTACGACATTCACGTCGAGGGCACACGTCTCTTGTGCGATGCCGCAAAAGCCGCGGGAGTCAAAACAATCGTGCTTGCGTCGACCAGCGGCACGATCGCAGTCACGAAAGACGGCGACGTAGTTCCCGACGAAACCTATCCTGTTCCGCTGGACATCATTTCACGCTGGCCGTATTACGCGAGCAAGGCTTACCAGGAAATGGCGGCGCTCGAGCGTTTCCAGGGCAAAGGGCTGCGGCTGGTGATCATGAACCCGAGTCTGCTCCTTGGGCCCGGTGACGATCGTCTGAGTTCAACCAAGGTCATTCTCGACTTCATGGCGCGCAAGATCGGTGCGGTGCCGACAGGCGGCGTTAGTTTTGTCGACGCCCGCGATGTTGCTCACACGTTTCGAGTGGCGATGAAGAAGGGGCGCCACGGCGAGCGCTATTTACTGGGAGCCGCAAACTGGACCTTCTCAAAATTCTTTGGACGGCTCGAGCGTCTCACTAAGATTTCTGCGCCATGGCTGGCGCTTCCGTCGCGATTCGCGATTACGGGTGCAAGTCTGCTGGATTCACTCTTCAAACAGTGGGACATGGCGTCGCCGGTCGAGCCGGGTGCGATCGAGATGGCACAGTATTTCTGGTATGTGAACTGCTCCAAAGCTGCCCGCGAGCTGTCATTCAAGCCCCGCGATCCCGGCGAAACCCTCCAGGACACCGTCGCCTACGTCCGCGAGAATTTCCTCGGCAGTAACGCCTTTGGGAAGTAATCCACAGATTACGCAGATTTAAATAAATCTGCGTAATCTGTGGATTGCTTAGGGAACTCGCCGGACATTTAGAGCGTCTTAGCACAAGCTCTTAGCTTTCCGACAATCAGGAGATACTCCCATGGGCAGACTTCGGGTGCTGTTTCTTCTTCCCCTCCTTCTTTGTACCTCACTGACCATACACGGACAGGCGACTGCGCTCCAGATGGGTACGCCCATTGAGCGGACGCTCGGTCCGGGTCAGACACACGAGTTCACCGTCACTCTCGAAGAAAAATCCTATATTCAGTTTGTGGTCGAGCAGCGGGGTATAGACGTGGTAGTTAAGGTCTTCTCGCCGGAGGGTAGGGCTCTCGGAGATTTTGACTCGCCGAATGGCAACGATGGTCCGGAGCATGTCTCTTTTGTCGGCACTGCTGCGGGTATTTACCGCATCACGGTGAGTCCGCTCGATCCCGCTAATACACCGTCAGGTAGTTACCAAATCAAGATCCTCGAACTACGACAGGCAACCGAGCAGGAAATCAAAGCCAGCCAAACTCTCGAGGACGTTAAAGCAAAAGGAATCGCTTTACTCCTGGATCTCGAAGAAACAATTTCACAGATCCAGTCGCCGATAACGCGCATCAATGCTCAGCTCCTCGCCGCCCAACTGCTTTGGGAACCCGAGCAAAAGGGTGCGTCGAAGTATTTCACTGATGCAGCTAACGGAGTGAAAGAGCTTATTGCCTCTATCGACGGAAGCAATCCGAATTATTCGCAGCAGTATGGATTGATCTCACAGTTGCGTTTCGAGATAACGCGCCTGCTGGCACAACGCGATCCCGAAGCGGCTCTCAGTTTCCTTTACTCGACCGTTCCGCCGCCGAATCCCTACAGCAATCGAAATGAACAGGTGTCGCAGGAAAGCATGATGGAACTATCGATGGCGAATCAGATCATGCAAAAGGATCCGAACCGGGCGCTGCAGATTGCACGCAAGAATCTCAAGACGAGACTCTCGGCTAATCTGCTCAACACCCTTAACCTTCTGAGACAACACAATCCCGAGATGGCCGCCGAGTTCGCAAACGAAATCGCGAGCAAAGTTCAACAGGAAAAACTTCTTAAGAGTGTGGATGCGGCCAACCTTGCGGTTGGCTTGCTCCGTTCAGGCGTCAGGCCAGAGCGACGGCCAGCAGGGACTGATCAAAACAACTGGGTGCAAACGAGGGTACCGGCGTTAATATCGGAAGCTCAGTATCGCGACCTGCTTCAAAAAGCGCTGAGCGAAGCGTTGTCTTTCTCGCCACCCTCCCCTCAAACCTACACTCCCGAACGCGATGCGGCCTGGAACTTGTTGAACGGATTGCGCCAGCTCGGTGCCGAACTCAATGCGGTGACACCCGGCAGCGTAGCAGCCGTGGAAAAAAAGTTGAATGAACTATCGGGACGAACCTCGGATCCTTACCAGTATCAATACGCAATCGGCAACAATCCTGTAGACTCCGCACTCGAGACGATTGGAAAAGCACCACAGGAACAACGAGAACAACTCTACCTCCAGCTTGCGAACCGTGAAGCTACCAGCGGTGATATCTCACGCGCCAGACAGATCGTCAACGAACGCATCTCCAATCCATCTCAACGACTCAATTCAAAGATGTACATCGATCAGATGGAGATCACTCGCGCGCTGGCGATAGGCAAGGCTGAAGACGCGCTGAGAATCATCAGCGGATTTCGCACTACCAAAGAGCGGGCCGCTTACCTGGCACTGATCGCCAACCAGATCGGACCAGGTCAGAAGCGTGCGGCCGCGATTAGCCTTCTCGAACAAGCGAAAGCACTGCTGGGACCTGCGGCGCAGGCCCAGGATCAAGAGCACATGAATGCATTGTTGGAGATTGGCCGCGCGTTTGCTCGGTACGATTCAAAGCGATCTTTTGAAATAGTGGATCCGTTGATCGATCAGGTAAACGACATCTGTGCGGCCGCCCGGACTTTGGAGGGTTTTGGTACCAACAACTTCAACGACGAAGAGCTGGACCTGCAGAACGGCAGCGGGATCTCGCAGGCTGTGAACCGCATGTCCAACACGCTTGGCACATTGGCGGTGACAAACTTCGAGCGTGCAAAGGCAGACGCCGATCGACTTCGCTTGCCGGAGGTCAGGCTCAAGGCCTACCTCGACATCGCGCAGCAATCGATCTCCGGACCGTCGAGATAGTAATTATTCGCCAAGCGCCGCGTACTTGAAGACCCTAAACCTGTACTTCTGCTGCGCTCTGATGTTCGCGGCGATCACGCCGTGCAGGTTCTCGTCCCATTTCGTGTACTGATCGATATACTGGTCCGACGCTGCTTTGTTGCCTTCAAACTGAACGGCGAGCGTCTTTTCGAGCATCTTGCCGACTACGTCGTGATACTTGTCGTAGTGGACCTGCAGCGTCTTCGTAGCCGGATCGAAAGTTAACAATCCATTCTCGAGGTAGAAGTTCCACTGCATCAACTGCATTGTGTTGTATGGCTGGTCCCGGCGTGGTCGATTGTTCTGCAGCACGCGTAAAATGCCGCCCGCATAAACGCTCCGCAATTGCGCATTCGTGTAGTAACCCTGCTTGTGAAGAGCTTCGGCAACAAACAGCGACACAAGATCGGCCTTCATCTCTTCCATGGCGTTCGCATTGTCCTGCAACGCCTCATCGAGTTCACGGCCGTCTTTGGTGCGATCGACGCCGAGGTAATGGCCCACTTCGTGCCACAAGGTGCGATAGAAATTCCCATCGGGCGTGAGTTCCCTTGCCTGCTGTTCGCCTAGTGCGGCGGCAAGGATTTTCGATGTTGCCTCAAAAATGTTTGGATCGCGCATGATGTTGGCACGCAACAGAATCGTGCGGCCATAACGACGCGCCACATAACTCTCGTTCGGCAGAATCGTAGCGGTGTTACCGCCGCGCGATTGTCCGAAGTCGGCAATAACGTCGTAGACGCCTACCGGGATATCTTCGCGTATCTTCTTGTGGTTCTTGTAAGGAAGCGAGTCTTCAAGAGCTTGCAAGCCCTTCATCGCCTCGCGCAGCGCGGTTGTTTCCTGTTGCCTCGTTTGAAAAAGACAAAAAGAGAAGAACGTCTTCACGCCGTACAACTCGTCGTCATAGGTTTCGTACGAACCGATCTGTGCGTTGAGATTCTTGAAGCGTCCGGTGACCCAGCTCGCGTCGCCTGACTCGTAGTCGTTTGAGAGCAAGTCACGCGCGCGATTGCGCAGGTATCTCGCAAACTCCTCGTCATCTTTTGCAACCGCATCGGCGGCTTCGTTCAAAAGCCCGTAGGCCTTCATCAGCTCATCCGCATACGCAACTGCGTAGGGCACTGCGTAAACGCCCGCGACTTGTGGATTGGGCGCTGAGATGCGTCGTAGATCGCCGGATAGTCGAAGCAGTTCGACAAGCAATCCCGGGTGCAAAACATCTAACACTGGATACTTGTTTAGTATGGCAATATCGCTTTGTAGATTCTTTACATTTGCAATGCGAACTACGCTGCGCAGGTCCAACACTTTCTCGCGTTTGTTCGCCTGTCCAAGGGGTGATGCGAGTGCCTGTTCGATCTCTTCCTTCGTTATGCCCCATGGGTAAACATTCTTGCCGGGCTTGGTTGGATCAACGGGAAGGAATGCTTCGCGTTTGTTTTCGAGCGTAGTGGCGATTGGACCTTGATTCAGACGGTAGATCGTCAAAAGGTTTTCCGTTGCGGGTGTTGCGCCGGTTCGCTTGTCGAGTTGTTCGAGCGCGCGATACGACGCGAGTGCCTCAGGATGTCGCTGTTCCTCGTAAAGCCTCTGAAAGATCTGTCCGACTTCAATCAGCTTCGCCACCGCCTTTCGTTCGCCCGCCGATAATTTAGCGAGGTCCCCGGATAAGTGAATCGTTTGCGTCTTGTCGATAATGGGCTGGCTTTTTTCGAGCGGCCAATATCCGGCGGGAAGAGTTTGCGTCAGTAACAGAGCAGTCATAAGAAGTTTCGTCATTCAGCGATTTTGCCACAGGTTTACACGAATAAGCACGGATGTCAGTTGTCAGAAATTCTCGGCGACGCATATTTGCTGCACTGATAAATTTACTGGAATTTTCAAAGTTTTTTGACGGCATCGCGGTTGCACTTGCCAGGCGCGGTGACAAGTCTAACGGCAACGATCAAACGACGCTTCAAGCGCGCACGACGACGACGCAAGGTTGGTCGAGCATATGACATGGCGCTTGAAGTCGCGAGTGTGCTGCCTCCACGCGCTGACGTACTCGACGTCGGTTGTGGGAATGGATTTATCGCGCATCATCTCCAGAGTATGCTCGGCAAGACTGTGGTTGGGCTCGACGTTGGCACAAACACCGCCGCCGCGCGGATCAACTATCTTCCTTACGATGGCCGTCATTTTCCCGTCAGAGACCACAGCTTCGACGCCGTGCTGCTTTGTTATGTGTTACACCACGCGCAAGATCCACGACTGGTGCTGAATGAGGTCAGTCGTGTTTTAAGAGAGGGCGGTCTGGCCATCATTTACGAAGACATACCTGCGATGTGGTGGGACCGCGCGGTCTGCTGGACGCACAATCGGCAGTGGCGTGGACGCACTGGACCATGCACGTTTCAACGAGAACACGATTGGCGCCGGACGTTTAGTCTCGCCGGTTTCGAATTGGTGAAGGAGCGCGCACTTTCGCGCTGGCGCAATCTCGCGCATCCGGTGTCGCGCAGATTTTTTGTGATCCAGGCAAATACTCAGGCGAAGGCGCTTACTCAGGCTCAGGAAACACTTCAGCGAGATCTCCATACTGAGCTTTTGCTCGCCCACGACAGGTGAGAGTCGTTTCTTTGCCATTGGGCGGCGTGATTCGGATTCCTTGATCGTGTTGAGCCGGTTTCTGCTCACCGTTGTAATCGTCAAAGATCGCGTATTCGTAAGCGTCAGACGTGAAGCTAATCTCAGTTTGATCAAACTGTGCCCGGAAGTAGTGTGAGTATTTGAACGCCTGCTGTGTTTGTTCGCGCTGCTTGGGAAACTCTAGTTCGATCTTGCCGGGTAATCCAAAGCGATACTGCAGATATCCTCGGTCTTTCGTCAGTTCCTTTGACGAGCACAGCGAAACGATCTTGGCTGCTTTCCCGACTGTGCAACTGAAGACAATCTTCTCGGTGCTTTCGCACAACGATCCAGTTTGCGTCTGCGATGCCGGCGCGCTAATCACTAATGCACAAAAAAGCACTGACGCAACCAGGATTGAGCGCCTCCTTGGAGTGCGGCGGCCCGGCGCCGCTTTTTTATCGAAAGCGTAAGATCGAGAACAAAGCTGCGTCAGGCCGCCGCACTCCAAATTATTTAATCTCAACGATTCCTCGCTCCATCAGCTTCTTAATCATTCGCAGGCAATCGGCTTCGCGAAACGGACAGATCGAGAGAATCGACTGGATATCCCACGACCCATTGATGCGAGAAAGCACAAATCCTTCCTGCGGATCGATCTGCGCGGTCGTCAGATCCGACGGCGACACTTTTAACTGCGGCACTGACTTCGGCGAGATGCCGCCGCTTTCATACATACGCTTGATGAACTTCTCCTCCGCGACCGGCAACAATGCCTGGGCTTCCGGATTGTTAGGCTGCTGTTGCAACGCTTTTTGAATAACCTGCAACGCTGCGTCCGGATCTTCATCGAGCTTGCGCTCGGCTGACCAAACCATCTCGGTCACACTCTCCGGCAAGTCCTCAACTTCCTTAACCAGCGGAGGACTATCTTCCGGCAACTCCCCGCTCACACGAGCAATACCCTCACTGATCAGCGTGTAAAGCTGGCCGTAAACATGAAACGCCGACGCGTGCATGTGATAACAGATCTCGGCTACGGACATCCGTTTTTCGACAAAGAAAAGAATCTGCCGAAACTCCTTGCCGAGTTTCAACGAGGAAGTCCAGCCGGCATTGAGCTCGAGTATGCTGCGGTCAGACGGCACCAACGTGTGATAGCGAGCAAGCTCGTCGATACGATAAATTCCTTCCATTATTACGTTCGTGGGTTCAACCTCAATCAGCAACAGATCCTCGGGTAACGGATCGTCGTCGTAAAACTCAAAGTCACCGTCGGTCCAAACAAAGAGATCGTAAATCGCATCGAGCGTTCTCGTCTTCAGGACACTCAGAACATCCTCTTCGCTCAAGAATCCCTGCTCGACAAGAACTTCGCCCAGCTTTGCGCCGGAGGTTCGCTGCAGTTCGCGCGCAATCTTCAACTGCACCTCGTCGACCTTGCCGTAGTGCAGCAGAACCTGCCCGAGATACTCCCGCGGATCGTTCGACTTGGAGCCGACGATCACTCCATTTTTGAAGTAAACCTGTTTGGTGATTTTGCCGTGATCGAATTTGAGGGTGCCTGATTTCCTGCCTGTCGCCAGAAACTGGAGCAGGTCAACCAGACTCATCGTTTTCAAAGTGCCTTGGATCGCCATTGGTCGTCGGTTTTGTCGGGCACCTCGCTGGCGGGCCTACACCGTGAGGACCTCTGGGGGGAGCTCCTGTTCGTTGGACCACAGAAGGTCAAGACTTCAGAAGCGTCTCAATCCTCAACCAGGTCTGCGCAAATCGCCGGAGCTTCAGGACCGGCTTCTCTCGCGATCTGCAGCAGACGCATAAGATTCTCCGTTTGTTCTTCGTTTAATTCGACAAATTGAACGCCAAAACCCATTCCGTGGCGATGATGCCGAACTTCACCTTCGAGGTAAAGCCAATCGCCGTCAGGAAGTAGGACGCGAAACGCCACGATCTCGCCGACCATTACCTCGCCCACGGTATCAAGGTAACAGCCACCTTCCGAGAGGTCGGCGATGCGAGCTGTATGTCGCTCCTCGCCGCCATCCCAAACTGCATCCAGATGAACGCTTAGTCGGGGTTTAGATCGTCTGTCATCCATGAGCTAAGGGCATCATAGAATATTTTAGCCACAGATTACACGGATAAAAATTTATTTCTGCTTGTTGACACGAACTCGAAGAGCGTCGGAAACGATCTGGAATGTAGCCGGTAACCTTCCAGGAAGTTCTCCATCGACTTCCAGAGCGACTTCTGCATCGGGATCGGACGCGCGGACAGTGATCTTGCGAGCCAAAGTGTGACTCACTTCGGGCATGGACAGGTGCGAACCCGCATAAACGCGTGGTGCGCTCGTAAAGATCTTCATGGCACTCAGATCACCGATGCTGATGACGTCGAGCTTTCCGTCGTTGAGTTTTGCGTCGGGCGCGATCATCATGCCGCCGCCGAAGTAACGAGCGTTAGCGATGCATAGATTTGAGACGACCAGATGGCGCTCGTGAGAGTCGTCAAGCTGAACTACGAGACGCACCGGCGCGTTGCGCATCGCCGTCTTCAGCAGCGCGCTGACAAACGAAACCTCGTCAGTTTTGACTCGTTCGATGACTTTCGTACTCATGCCGCAGGAAGCGACACCCACGAAATACCGGGTCGCGCCGGCTCCATTCTGATCCGTGTATGAAACTCGCCCGACGTCGATGCGCACGGAACGTCCGAGGCGCAGAATTCGCGCCGCATCACGACTGCGCGAAGGGATCTCGAGTGTTCTTCGGAAGTCGCCGCCGGTTCCGCTCGGCATGATCCCGAGCTCAGCGTCTTTACCGGAAGAAAGAATCCCGTTTGCGACCTCAGAGATTGTGCCATCGCCGCCGCAGGCAATAATGAGCTTCGCGCCTTTACGAGCAGCCTCGCCGGCGAGCACCGCCGCGTCACCGCGATGCTTCGTGAACACCGCGCGAAACGAGCCGAATTGCGAACGCAAATCACTCGCAATCTGCGGCCAGCTTTCACCTGTGCTGCCACCGGCTGACGATGGATTAACTATCACTACTGACATATTGTGCTATTGCCGATTTCCAATTGCCGATTGCCGATTTTTGTTGAGTTCTGAATTGGCAATTGGCAATTGGAAATCGGCAATCAATTTCCGGTCCTGCTCGCCGAGCTCCGCAATCTTTCCCATTACGGCATCAGCGATTTCTTTGTGTGTTCGGAGTCGATCCGGCTTCGCGAGATGTTCACTCAAATCGAGCAGTGGTCCAAAGTGTATTCGTATGACATCTTCTCGATTCCAGTTGCGCGCCACCTGCCTCGGTAAACTATTACATAACCCGGCAATGAAGACCGGAATGACTTGCGGCTTTGCTTCCATGATCAACTTTCCCACACCCGGCTGCGCGCGCAGGAATGAATACGGATCCTCGTTCCTGTTGCGCGTGCCCTCGGGATGAAACCCGATGATGTTTCCCGGTCCCGAACGCGCCAGGTCTACTAACAGTTCAAAAGAAAACTTGTCGAAGGCGCGCTTCTCCGGAATCGGGCTGTCACCAGTGGCGAAAAATGGTGGATACATGGACCACCAGCCCATTATCAAGTTCACCAGCA
>Ga0111538_10011071_pt1 | contig 11975 bp, 11 predicted proteins | sample SoiMethybrSBSTD1_FD_79669 | JGI IMG/M metagenome (GOLD analysis project Ga0111538, IMG submission 79669) | Bulk soil microbial communities from a Populus tree surrounding site in Tennessee, USA - Soil MetaG P. TD hybrid SBSTD1 (version 2)... | ecosystem: Environmental > Terrestrial > Soil >...
CGCGTCGGAGGGCGTCGTCGAGCAGGATCTCGCCGTCGCCGACGTCGCGCGCAAGGCAGGCTGCTCGACGCTCGTCGTCCTCTCCAAATGGGACGTCACCACGCTCGACCTCCAGCAGACCCGCGGGCTGCTGTACCGGCGCCTCCGCCAGCGGCCGCCGGCGGTCGCGGTCTCCGCGTTGACCGGCCGCGGCCTCCGCCGGCTGCTCGACCACGTCGAGACGCTCTTCGCCAAGCACACGACGCGCATCCCGACACCCGCGCTCAACAAGGCCCTGGGGGAGCTCAAGGAGGCCCGGCCGGGCCCGGCCGGTGAGCGGGGCCGCCGGCTCAAACTCCTCTACGCGACGCAGACGGCGACGCGCCCGCCGCGCCTGCGCATCTTCGTCAACGATCCGCGGCTCGTGACGCGCGACTACGGCTACTGGGTCGAGAACGAGCTGCGCGCGCGCTTCGAGCTGCAGGGCGTCCCGGTGTCGATCGACTTCCAGCGCTCCGAGTGAACGTCGTCGTGGTCGGCGGAGTGTCGTGGGGCACTGCCTTCGCGCGGCTGCTCGTCGACCACGGGCACACGGTGACGCTGGCCTGCCGCGACGCGGAGCAGGCGGCTGCGATCCGCGAGACGGGACGGAATCCCCGCTACCTGACCGACGTCGACCTCACGGGCGTCGCGGCGGCCGCGATCCCGGACGCGCCGATCGCCGACGCCAACCTCGTCGTCGTCGCGGTGCCGAGCGCCTCGTTCGGCGAGGTCGTGCGCGCCCTGCCCGGGAGCGCGCCGATCCTGAGCCTCACGAAGGGCCTCGATCCGGTCACCGAGGATCGTCTCTCGACGCTCGTCACCGACCGGCCCGTTGCCGTCCTCTCCGGCCCGAACATCGCGGACGAGGTCGCGCGCGGGCTGCCGGCCGCCGCGGTGATCGCCTGCGAGAGCCTGCCGCTCGCCGTGCAGCTCCAGCTCGCGATCACGTCGAGCGCCTTCCGCGTCTACGTGAACGACGACCTCGTCGGCGTCGAGCTCTGCGCGGCGGCCAAGAACGTCATCGCGCTCGCCGCCGGTGGCGCCGACGGCCTCGGGCTCGGCGACAACGCGAAGGCGGCGCTCGTGACCCGGGGGCTCGTCGAGATGGGACGCCTCGCCGAGGTGGCAGGCGCCCGCCCGGAGACGTTCGCCGGGCTGGCCGGGATGGGAGACCTGATCGTCACGTGCTGGTCGAAGTCGGGCCGCAACCGCCGCTGCGGCGAGCTCGTCGCGCAGGGCGCGACGCCGGCCGAGGCCGCACGCGAGATCGGGATGGTGGTGGAGGGCCTGACGACCGCGCCGGTGCTCCGCGACCTCGCCCACCGGTTGGACGTCGAGATGCCGATCACCGAGGGCGTCTGCGCCGTCCTCGACGGGATCCCCCTGACCGAGCTCGCCGCGCGCCTGATGGAGCGCGACCCCACGGTCGAGTGAGCCCGACTGGCGCGCCCCGGGATCCTGGCTAAGGTTCGGCCCGATGAGCGCGCGTACGTTCCAGTTCACGTCCGAGTCGGTCACCGAGGGGCATCCCGACAAGGTCGCCGACCAGATCTCCGACGCCGTCCTCGACGCCGTCCTGACCGACGATGCCGAGGGCCGGGTCGCCTGCGAGACGCTCGTCACGACCGGCCTCGTGGTCGTCGCGGGCGAGATGACGACCGAGACGTACGTCGACGTCCGCTCGATCGTCCGCGAGACGATCGCGGACATCGGCTACACGCGCGCCAAGTACGGCTTCGACGCAGAGACGTGCGGCGTGATGGTCGCGATCGACGAGCAGTCGCCGGACATCGCGCAGGGCGTCGACGAGTCGTTCGAGGCCCAGCACGGCGACACCGACCCGATCGACCGCATCGGAGCCGGCGACCAGGGGATGATGTTCGGCTACGCCACGCGCGAGACCGAGGAGCTGATGCCGCTGCCGATCATGCTGGCGCACAAGCTCGCGAAGCGCCTGGCGGCCGTGCGCAAGGCGGACGTGCTGCCGTACCTGCGCCCCGACGGCAAGACGCAGGTGACGGTGCGCTACGAGATCGACGAGCACGGGATCCAGCGTCCGGTCGAGATCGAGCGGGTGCTGATCTCCACGCAGCATCGCGACGGGCTCGACGCCGAGACGCTCATCAAGCCGGACCTGCTCGAGCACGTGGTCGAGCCGATCCTGAACGCCGACTACCGCGGCCTCTACGATCAGGCGCGTCTCGGCGCGAAGGACTTCTTCTACGTCAACCCGACCGGCAAGTTCGTGGTCGGCGGGCCGATGGGGGACACCGGACTGACGGGCCGCAAGATCATCGTCGACACGTACGGCGGCGCGGCACCGCACGGCGGCGGCGCCTTCTCCGGGAAGGACCCCACGAAGGTCGACCGCTCCGCTGCGTACGCCGCGCGCTACGTCGCGAAGAACGTCGTGGCAGCCGGTCTCGCCGACCGCTGCCAGGTGCAGGTCGCCTACGCCATCGGCGTCGCGCATCCGATGAGCGTCCTCGTCGACACGTTCGCCACCGAGGCCGACGGGCTCTCCAACGAGCGGATCTCCGAGCTGGTGTCGGAGCACTTCGATCTCCGGCCCGGCGCGATCGTCCGCGACCTCGACCTCCGCCGCCCGATCTACCGGAAGACGGCCGCCTACGGTCACTTCGGCCGCACCGACTCGGCCGACTACACGTGGGAGCGCACCGACAAGGCCGATGCGCTCCGTGCCGCGGCCGGGCTGGCCGCGCCTGCTCGCATCTGAGCCCTAGGACGTCGCCGGCACCCGCTCCACGAGCGCCTTGACGCGCTCGGTCAGCCGGGCGATCAGCTCGTCCGCGCGCTGCTGCGTCAGCTTCCCGTTCGAGACGGCCTTGGCGGCGCGTGCCTCCGCGGGGGCGACGACGGCGGCGACGAGGCCGTCGACGCTCTTCCCCTTCGACGCCGCGATCTGTGCGAGCGACCGGCCGCTCTGGCGCGCCGTTCCGAGCTCCTTCGGCGTCATCCCGAGGTACTTCGCGACGGCGCCGAGGCGGTGCACCTGGACGATGCGCCCGACGAGCCCCTTGTGCCTCTCGGCGAACGCCCGGCGGACGACGATGCCGAGGCCCTTGGCGTTGGCGATCCGCTCCTTCAGCTTCGCGCCCTGGTCGGGCGTCAGCCTGCCGGCGGCGACCGCGGCGTCGATCCGGGCGTTCAGCTCGGCCTTGAAGGCGGCGCGAAGCTGGTCGCTTGTGATGCCGAGGCGCGCGGCGACGGCGTCGCCGAGTGAGGGCGTGTCGGCCGCGGCCGCGGAGCCGGCGCCGAAGGCGAGGGCCGCGACGGCGACGAGTGCGGCCGCGAGTGCGATGTGACGTCTCACGATTCGAGTCTCCTTCGTCCGAGGTCCTCGCAGAAGCGAATCAGGCCAGGGTTCGCCGTCCGTGAGCGCCGCGTAAGCCGAACGTAAGCGCTAGGCGGCGAGGCGGACATAGAGGCCCTGCGCCGCCTTCTCGGCGATCGCGCGCTCGTCGTCGCCGAGGACGACTTTCAGCTGGCCGGCCGCGGGCTGCGCCTCACGGATCTCCACGTTCGAGCCCGGCACGAAGCCCTCGTCGTAGAACCAGTGGAGCAGGTCGCCGTCGTGCTCGGCGAGGCGCACGATCTCACCCCGTTGGCCCGGTGTGAGCTCGGCCAGCGCGACGAGCCCCACGTTCTCGGTCTGCTCGACGTCGGGATCGACCGGCCAGCCGTGCGGGCACCGGTCGGGCCGGCCGAGACGCTCGAAGATGCGCTCGATCATGTCGTCGGTGAACGTGTCGCCCATCTCGTCGGCGTGGACGTGCGACTCGGAGGCGGTGTAGCCCATGAAGTCGGTCAGGAACCGCTCGATGATGCGGTGCTTGCGGACGACCTTCTCCGCGCGCTCGATCCCGGCCGGCGTGAGGATCGCCTCCTTCTGCTCGCCGCGCTCGACGAGCCCCTCCGCCTCGAGCCGCTTGAGCATCTCGCCCGCGGACGCGCGTGAGACCCCGAGCATCTCGGCGACCCGCGAGGCGATCGCGCTCTCGCCGGCGGGGCGGTACTCGCCGATCGGGAAGGCGAGGAAGTAGATGACCTCGAGGTACTCGTCGATCGAATGCCCGTGGCCCGCCATGCGCGCGAGTCTAGTGGACGCGTCCATCACCCACCCGACTCCGCCAGGCGGCCGCCGTCGCCGTGGACGAGCCAGAGCACCGGCGCGGACAGGACGATGAGCAGGAGCGCGGGGATCGCGGCCGTCGAGTAGGCCCCGACCTGCGTCGCGCCCCAGATCTCGGTCGCGAGGGTGTCGAACCCGATCGGCCGCAGCAGGATCGTCGCGGGCAGCTCCTTCATCGCGGACAGGAAGACGAGGGCCGCCCCCGCGAGCGCGCCGGAGCGGGCGAGCGGGACGGTGACGAGCCAGGCAGTCGTCAGCGGGCGGCGACCCAGCCCTCGCGCGGCCTCCTCCATGCGGGGGCCGACGCGGGCGAGCCCGGTGTCGAGGCCCGAGAGCGCGAGCGGGAAGAACCGGACGGCGTAGGCGAAGACGAGCAGCCCGAGCGTCTGGTAGACGGGGGAGGCGTAGCGGGCCGCGAAGAAGACGAGCGACAGCGCGATGACGAGGCCGGGGAGCGCGTTGCCGGCGTACGAGAGACGCTCGAGCACGCGGGCCAGTCGGCCCGGATAGCGGTGGACGAGCACCGCCACCGGGACCGCCGCCGCGACGGTAACGATTGCGGCGAGCGCCGACGCGCCGAGCGAGTGCACTGCCTCGTCCCACGGCACCGCGAGGTGCCGGTCGTTCGAGAGCCCGCGGCCGAGCCAGTAGAGGAGGACGCCCGCCGGCAGCACGAGGAAGAGCCCTGTGACCAGCCCGCACCACGCGACGGCGAGCCAGCGGGCCGCTCCGAGCTCGACCGGCCTCGCCCGGCGGGCAGCGCCGGGGCCTGTGCGCCAGAGCCGGCCGCGTGTCCGGGCGCGAAGTTCGAAGGCGAGCGCGATCGCCGTGAGCCCGACGAGGACGAGCGCGAGCACCGCTGCAGGCGTCCGGTCGAAGAGGCTCTTGTACTGGACGTAGATCGCGCGGGTGAGCGAGTCGTAGCGCATCAGCGAGACGACGCCGAAGTCCGAGAGCACGTAGAGCGCGACGAGCAGCGAGCCGAGTGCAACCGACGGACGGATCGCGGGCAGCGTCACGCGCGCGAGGGAGCGCATTCGGGAGACGCCGAGGCCACGCGCGGCCTCCTCGAGCGAGGGGTCGAGGTCTCGGAGCGCGGCCTGGGTGAGGAGGAAGACGTAGGGGTAGGTCGAGAGCGTGAGCGCCGCGACGGCGCCCCAGTATCCGGTCGGGTCGGGCAACCGCTCGACGCCGAGTGCCTGCTGGAGCAGTCCGCGCTCCCCGAAGAAGCCGAGCAGGCAGAACGCGGCCACGTAGCTCGGGATCACGAGCGGGAGTGCTGCGGCGACGGCCCAGAGGCGGCGTCCGGGGAGGTCGGTGCGCGTGACGAGCCAGGCGGTCGGCACGGCGACGACGATCGCGGCGACGACGACGCCGGCGACCAGGAGCACCGTGTCGACGACGAGCCGCAGGGTCGAGCGGTCCCAGAGCACGTCGAGCGCCCGTCCGCCGCCGTCGGCCACCCGGACTACCAGGTAGGCGAGTGGCAGCAGGAGAAGCGCGACGACGGCGCCCGCGAGCAACGCGAGCGCGAGTGGCGGCCGCCTGCCGGCGGCCGCCACTACGACAGCCAGCCGGTTTCGCGGAGCAGCTCCACGGTCGACGAGAGCTCGGCGCCGAACGCGGTCAGCTCGACGTCGGGGCCGTGGATCTCGTCGAGCGGGGCGAGGCCCGCGGGCGGGTCGATCCCAGCGACGACTGGGTACTCGTTCTCCTCCGCCTCGTCGACGTAGAAGCGCTGCGCCTCGTCGGAGAGGAGGAAAGCGACGAATCGCTCGGCGTCCTCCGCCTGGTTGCTGCTCGCGAGGACGCCGGCGCCCGCAACGCTCACGAGTGACCCCGGGTCGCCGGCGTCGAAGAGGTGGTTCGCGATCGGCGCATCCGGCTGCTCTTCCTTCACGAGCGCGAGGTAGTAGTGGTTGACGAGCCCCACGTCGATCTCGCCCGAGGCGACCGCCTCGACGATCGGTGTGTTCTTCTCGTACGTCCGCGCGCCGTTCGCCTTCATCCCCTCGAGCCACGCTCGCGTCCGGTCGTCGCCCAGCGAGAGCCGCATCGCAGTGACGAACGCCTGGAAGGAGGCGTTGGTGGGGGCGATCCCCACCCGGTCTCTCCACTCGGGCTTCGTCAGCTCGAGCACCGACGCCGGAAGCTCGTCGTGCGACAGCCGCTCCGTGTTGTAGACGAGCACCCGCGTACGGCCCGAGGTGCCGACCCAGCGGCCCGCGGCGTCGCGGAAGCGCGCGGGGACGCGGTCGAGGGTCTGCGAGGGAAGCGACTCGAGCTGCGCGTCGACCGCGCCGAGGGAGCCCGGGTCCTGGGCGAAGAACACGTCGGCCGGCGAGTTGGACCCCTCCTCGGCGATCGTCGCGGCGAGCTCGGCGGAGTCGCCGTAGCGCACCTCGACGTCGATGCCCGTCGCGTCGGTGAACTTCTCGAAGAGCGGCGCGACGAGCTCCTCTTCGCGGCCCGAGTAGATCGTGAGCGGGCCGTCCGAGCCGCTGTCGCCTCCGCCGCAGCCGGCGAGCGCGATCGCGCCGAGCACGACTGCGAGCACTCCGATCACCCTCATGCGTCCTCCCGTGTCAGGTACACCAGATCGTCGACGTAAGGGTGACCTTACACAGACTCAGGCAAGGACGGCGACGCGACCCTCGTGGAGCCGCACCTCGACGCGCGCGCCAAGTGGGACAACCTCGTTCGACGGGCGCTGCGACACGACCTCGACTCCGTCGACGAGGACGCGGTAGAAGACGTCGTGGCCGCGGAACTCGCGGGCGACGACCTCGCCGGCGCCGTGCGGGTGGGGGGCGAGGGCGACGAGCTCCGGGCGGACGAGCACCTCGACCTCGCCAACCTCGCCGTTGCAGGGAACGACGCCGATCGGCGTCTCGACCGAGCCCGAGCTCGCCCGACCCGGCAGCAGGTTGCCCGCACCGAGGAACTCTGCAGCCCAGCGATCGGCCGGGCCGAAGTAGAGCTCCTCCGACGTGCCGACCTGGACGATCTCTCCCTCGCGCATCAGCGCGATGCGATCGGCGAGCGAGAACGCCTCCTCGCGGTCGTGGGTGACCAGGAGCGCCGTGACGTGGAGCGGACGAAGCACCGACGCGACCTCGTGCCGCAGCTCGGCGCGCAGTTGCGGGTCGACGTTCGACCAGGGCTCGTCGAGCAGGACGACGCGCGGCGCCGGCGCGAGCGCGCGTGCGAGCGCAACACGCTGCTGCTGGCCCCCGGAGAGCTCGTGCGGGTACCGCCCGCCGAGTCCGCACAGGTCGACGAGCGCCAGGAGCGCGGGCACGCGCTGCGCGCGGTCGCGCCGCGGCAGGCCGAAGCCGACGTTCTCGGCCACGGTCAGGTGCGGGAAGAGCGCATAGTCCTGGAACACCATTCCGACCCCGCGCGCCTCCGGCGGCAACCACGCGTCCCCACCTGCGACGCGGCGGCCGCCGATCTCGACGAGGCCGCCGTCGGGCCGCTCGAAACCCGCGATCGTGCGAAGGAGCGTCGTCTTGCCGCAACCCGACGGCCCGAGCAGCGCCACGATCTCCCCGCCGGCGACCTCGAGATCGGCGCCGCGAACCGCGGCGACGTCGCCGAAGCGCTTCGTGACGCCGGCGAGGCGGATCGCGATGCCATCCATGTAAGGCGAACCTTACCTCCCTTCCACGGGCGCTCCGACCGCCGGGCGCGGCGGTACGTTGGCCGTCCGATGCCGCTTGCGACCGTCTACCCCCTCGTCTCCACCCGGTCGCTCGTGCGGCCCTTCACCTACGAGGTTCCCGAGGGGCTTGCGAAGGGCGCGGTCGTGTCGGTCCGGCTCGGTCGGAGCACGACCCGTGGGGTCGTCGCGGACGTCGGCGTCGAGGCGCCGCCGGGCATCGAGCCGTCGGCCGTCGGCCGGCTGCTCGACGAGGTGCCGGCGCCCCTCGTCGACCTGGCGCTGTGGGTGGCGGACTACTACGGCTCGACGCCCGCGAGAGCCCTGGAGCTCATCGCGCCGAAGCGCCGCGCGCCGCGGGGCGAACGGCCGTCGCCGGTCGAGCGAGAGTCGCTCGGCGGCGAGCCCGAGCCGGAGACGCTGACGGTCGAGCAGCGAGAGGCCGTGGAGCAAATCGTCGCGGCGCTCGACGAGGGCGTCGGCGAGCACGTCCTCCTCGAGGGGCCGACCGGCAGCGGCAAGACGGAGGTCTACCTCCAGGCCTGCGCGGCAGCGCTCGAGCGCGGGCTCGGGACGATCGTGCTCGTGCCGGAGATCGCCCTCGCGCCGCAGACGGTGGGACGATTCCGTCGCCGGTTCGGCGACAGCGTCGCGATCGTGCACTCGTCGCTCGGCGCGGCGGAGCGGCGCGACGAGCGCGACCGGATCGCGCGGGGCGAGGCGCGGATCGTCGTCGGCGCGCGGTCGGCCGTGTTCGCGCCGATGCGCGGCGTCGGGCTGATCGTCGTCGACGAGGAGCACGACACCGCGTACAAGCAGGAGTCCGACCCCCGCTACGACGCGCGCACGGTCGCCGCCAAGCGGGCGGCGCTCGAGGGCGCGGTCGCGGTGTACGGCTCCGCGACGCCCAGGCCCGAGAGCTGGGCACGGCTCAGGCGCCTGTCGCTGGCGGCGCGGATCGGGGCGCCGATGCCGTCCGTGCGGCTCGTCGACCTGCGCCGCGAGGCGGGCTATCCGCTCTCGGCGCCGCTCCTCGGCGCGCTCGGCGGGGTCGTGGACGGCGGCGGGCGGGCGATCCTGCTCCTCAACCGACGCGGTGTGGCGCCGGCGATCCACTGCCGCGCCTGCGGCATCTCGCGCCGTTGCCTGAACTGCGACGTCGCGCTCACGCTGCACACCGATGACGCGCTCCACTGCCACCACTGCGGACGGGTGGAGGCCGTCCCGCGCGAATGCCCCGAGTGTGGCTCCGTCGAGCTCGCCCGGATCGGCGCCGGGACGCAGCGGCTCGAGGCGGAGCTCGCGAAGCGCCTCCCCGAGCTCGAGCGGTTCCGGCTCGACGCGGACGTCTCGAGCCGGCCGGGCGCGGTGCGCGACGTCCTCGAGCGCTTCCGCACGGCCGAGCGGGCCGTCCTCGTCGGGACGCAGATGGTCGCGAAGGGCCACCACGTGCCAGGGGTCGCGCTCGCGGCCGTCGTCGACGCCGACACGGGCCTTTCGCTCCCGGACTTTCGCGCCGAGGAGCGGACGTTCCAGCTCGTCACCCAGCTCGCGGGCCGCAGCGGGCGCGACGCACCCGGGCGCGTCGTCGTGCAGACCTTCCAGCCCGACGCCACGCCGCTCCGCCACGCGGTCAACCACGACGTCGCCGGGTTTCTCGCCGGGGAGCTCGAGCGGCGTGAGGTGCTCGGATACCCCCCCTTCCGGCATCTCGTCTCGATCCTCGTCTCCGGCCCGGAGGCAGGTGCGCCACTCGCTGCGCTCCGCGAGCTGCGCGAGCGGCTCGAGGGCGTCGACGCCGACCTGCTCGGCCCCGCGCCCGTGCTGCGGCTCCGCGGGCGCCATCGCGCCCAGCTCCTCGCGAAGACGACGCAGCCCCGGTCGGTCGCACGCCGCGCGTCGGGACTGCTCGCCGCCGCGGCGCGCACCATGCGCCGCGACGGGCTCACGGCCGTGGTGGACGTCGACCCGCAGTCGCTGTAGGAGTACGGCATGGACGAGAGCCTCAGCCGGTTGATCCACGACGCGATGCCGCTGGCCGCGGAGCTCGGCTTCGAGGGGATCGAGGGCGGGCCGGAGGCGGTCGTCCTCCGCGGCGCGTGGGCGCCCCAGCGCTGCACCGCCGCAGGCGTGCTCCATGGCGGGTACCTCATGTCGCTCGCGGACACGGCGGCCGCGGCGCTCGCCTACCTCAACCTTCCCCCGGGAGCGACGACGGCCACGATCGAGGCCAAGACGAACTTCCTGATGGCCGTGCGCTCCGGTTTCGTGACGGCTCGCGCCGAGCCCGTTCACGTGGGGCGCAGGACGATCGTCGTCCAGGTGGACGTCACCGACGACGCCGGCGCGCGCGTCACCCGCACGCTCCAGACGCAGGCGGTGATCGCGGCAGACGGCGGCTAGACTCGCCTCGTGGCACACGATCAGCACGACCACGAGCACGAGCACGACGAGGAGCTCGAGGAGCTGACCGACGAGGAGACGCAGGCCGAGGCCGAGCGGCTCGTCCGCAAGGAGATCGCGCTCTCCCAGATCCGTCAGTACGGCGACCCGGTCCTGCGGATGCGAGCCGACGACGTCAGTGAGTTCGACGACGAGCTCGAGAAGCTGAGCGAGCGGATGATCGCCCTCATGCACGACGCCGAGGGCGTCGGGCTCGCGGCCACACAGGTGGGAATCCTCCGCCGGTTCTTCGTCTGCACGCTCGACGGCGAGGACCGCTTCCTCGTGAACCCGGTGATCACACCGCTCGGGGACGAGACGGACTCCGACGCGGAGGGCTGTCTCTCGCTCGGGTCGGTGCGCGTCCCCGTCGAGCGCGCCAGGAAGGTGAAGCTCGAGGCGCAGGACGTCGCCGGCGCGCCGGTCGCGCTCGAGCTCGAGGGCCATCCCGCGCGCGTGGTGCAGCACGAAGTGGATCACCTCGACGGCAAGCTGATGCTCGACCGCACCGACGCCGAGGCGCGGCGCGAGGCGCTCGGCAAGCTCCGCCCGCGGCTCGTCCTGTCCTAGGCATGAGCCGGATCGCGGTCGCCGCGACCGCGCCGTTCGGCGCCGACGTCCTCGAGCGGCTCGCCGCGACCCACGAGGTCGCCGCGCTCCTGACACGGCCGGACGCACCCGCCGGCCGCGGCCGCAGGCTCGCGGCGCCGCCCGCAAAGGTGGTCGCGGAGGAGCTCGGGATCCCTGTCCTGCAGCCCGAGCGGCCGGCCGCGGGGCTCGACCTCGGCGCGCCGACGGTCGTCGTGTGCGCGTACGGGCTCCTGATCCCTCCGGGGCTGCTCGCCGAGCGGACATGGCTCAACGTCCATCCGTCGCTGCTACCGCGCTGGCGCGGGGCGGCGCCGGTCGAGCGCGCGATCATGGCCGGGGATGCGGAGACCGGCGTGACGATCCACGAGACGGTCGAGGCGCTGGACGCCGGCCCGGTCGCCGCGCAGGCGTCGTTCCCGATCGGCTCCGAGGACGATGCGGAGGACGTCTTCGTGCTCGCGGCCGAGGTGGCGGTGCGCCTGCTCGACTCCGTGCTCGCCGATCCGGCGCCGGCCTTCCGGCCGCAGGACGGTGAGCCGACGTATGCGGAGAAGATCGGTCCCGACGACCGCCTGCTCGATCTCGGGCGACCTGCCGAGGAGCTCGTCCGCGTGGTGCGCGCCCTGAGCCCGCACATCGGCGCGCGGGCGGAGCTCGAGGGCCGGCGCGTCACCGTCTGGCGCGCCCGTGTCGGCGAGGACGGCGGCTTCGAGCCGCTCGAGGTGCAGCCGGAGGGCGGCCGCCGGATGGAGTACGAGGCGTGGCTCCGCGGTCTCAGGTGAGCCCCGCCCGCCGCGCCGCGTTCGCGGTGCTGCGGCGCGTGTTCGAGGACGGCGCCTTCGCCGATCGTGCGCTGCGGTCGGAGTCGGCCGGGCTCGACGACCGTGACCGCGCCCTCGCCCAGCAGCTCGCCTACGGGTCCGTCCAGCGCGTGCGGACGCTCGACCACGCGATCGAGACACTCGGCCGCCGGCCCGTCCGCAAGCTCGACCCGCCGGTGCGCGCCGCGCTCAGGCTCGGCTGCTACCAGCTCTCCTTCCTCGACGGCGTCCCGCGCTACGCGGCCGTCAACGAGTCCGTCGAGCTCGTGCGCAGCGCTCGACTCGA